>Ga0316217_10001721_pt1 | contig 27755 bp, 23 predicted proteins | sample 1anoAmetaG_FD_203633 | JGI IMG/M metagenome (GOLD analysis project Ga0316217, IMG submission 203633) | Freshwater microbial communities from Trout Bog Lake, Wisconsin, USA - 1anoA | ecosystem: Environmental > Aquatic > Freshwater > Lake > Hypolimnion/Profundal zone | place: USA: Wisconsin... | reverse complement strand
GATCACGCCTCCGCCTTTTCGTTGGAGCTGATCCCGACCTTCGCGATCGGCTGCGCGGAAAGCTTTGAGCCCGCTGACGAGGGGTGGGGCGCGCGTCCGGTGCCGGTGGTCGAGGGCCATCCAGAGCTGGCCTGGCACATCGCCGAACGCCTGATCCTGGATGAGTTCGACATGACCATCGTCAACCGGATGGATGTCGATCATGGCCTGACGGTGCCGCTCTCCCTCATGTTCGGTCAGCCGGACGCCTGGCCCTGCAAGGTGATCCCCCTCGCGGTCAATGTCGTCCAGTATCCGCCGCCGACGGGCAATCGGTGCCTTCGTCTTGGCGAGGCGATACGGCGCGCCGTGGAGAGTTTTCCCTCAGATCTGAAGGTGGTCGTGTTCGGAACGGGCGGGATGAGCCACCAGCTGCAGGGGCCTCGCGCCGGGCTGATCAACGCCGAATTCGACAACGCCTTCCTCGACCGGCTGGTGGCCGATCCGGAGGGGCAGGCCGCCGTTCCGCATCTCGACTATGTCCGCGAGGCGGGGTCGGAAGGGATCGAACTCGTCATGTGGCTGGTCATGCGCGGCGCGCTCGATCACCGGGTCCGCGTGGCCCACCGCTTCTACCACGTGCCCGCTTCCAACACGGCGGTGGGGCACCTGATCCTCGAGAACGCAGGACGCTGAGCGTCCCGCTCACGGCGCCGCTACGCCGCAACGGCGTTTGTTCCAGGTTCATTTTCGATCACCAGAACAGCCGCCGCCGTATTGGAGATCGGTACGTGATAGTGGGAATGAACCCGCCGCCGCCGCCCGGTCATGGCGGCGGACATGGCGATCCACATCAGGATCTCGACGCCCTGGGATCCTGATAGTTCGACCAGGTCACGGGTCGAATAGCCGGTCAGGGCGTCAGGATCGCTCACAAGCTTGTCCAGGCACAGCTGGTCGAACGCACGGTTGATGAAGCCGGCGCGTTCGCCGTCGAGCTGATTCGACAGGCCGCCCGTCGCGATGACGACGACACGCTTGTCCTCCGGCCACGCCTCGATGGCGCGCCCGATCGCCTGACCGAGTTTAAAGCAGCGCAGGGCCGAGGGCAGGGGATGCTGAACCGTGTTCACGACCACGGGCACAGCTGGTGGCGGCGATCCGTCCGGCCAGAAGAGTTCCATCGGAATGCAAAAGGCGTGGTCGACCAGCATGTCCTGGCAGGTGGTGATGTCAAATTCCTCACCGACAAGATGGTCGATCAAACGCCAGGACAGCGCCGGATCGCCTGCAAAGGGATGCAGGACCGGTAGTCCCCAGCCCTCATCGGCGTTCCGATATTGCGGCGCGGCGCCCACCGCGAAGGTCGGCATCTTGTCGAGGAAGAAGTTGAGCCCGTGGTCGTTGTAGATCACGACGGCGGCATCGGGCCTGACCTCTTCAAGCCAGGCGCGGGCCGGTTCGACACCGTCGAAGAACGGCTTCCAGTAGGCGTCCTGTTGCTTCTGGTCAGCGATTGCGCGACCGATCGCCGGGACGTGTGAGACGGCCATGCCGCCAACGAGCTTGGCCATGGGATCAATCCTCCGCTGCAGAGAGAAGTCGCGCCTTGAAGGCTTCGACGGTCATGCCGGTTTGCTGGGCGCCAAGGTCCTGGACGTTCAGGCCAAAAATGCCGGCGAGCTTGGCCAGGTAGTAGATGTTGCCGCCCGCGGCGATCAGCTGCAGAACGTTGCGGCTGGCGACCGCTGCGCGCTGTTCCGCTGTCAAGCCGAAGCGGGCGATATAGCCGGCTTCGTCAGCCATGAAGGCCGCGCGATTTGCCGGATCATTGAAAGAAAAGCACATCTTGTTGAGGGCGAGGCCCTTCATCGCGCACGCGCCATCAAACATCGTGGTGCCGGGGATGGGCTGAGTGTCGCTGATCGCCATGGTCTCCTCCTGTGATGGAAACGCGAATTCAGGGGGTCAGGGGCAGGCCGACATAGTTTTCGGCCAGCACCGTCTGGGCGGCGCGAGAGCTGCGGATGTAGTCCAGCTCTGCGGCCTGCAGGCGACGGTCGATCCCGCTGGTTTCGGGAAAACGGTGCGTGAGCTTGGTGAACCACCAGGAAAACCGCTCCGCCTTCCAGACCCGGGCGAGCGCCCGGGCGGAATAGTGGTCCACGCCGCTGGTCCGCCCCTCCAGGATGACTTCCGCCAGCGCTTCGGCCAACATGATCACGTCTGTCGCCGCCAGATTGAGGCCCTTGGCGCCGGTGGGCGGCACGATGTGCGCGGCGTCGCCTGCAAGGAAAAGGCGTCCCCAGCGCATGGGTTCGGCCACAAAGCTGCGGAGGGGGGCGATGCTCTTTTCAAACGACGGCCCGCGGATCACCCGCGCACCCGCATGAACGCCGAGGCGAAGGGTGAGCTCGTCCCAGAAGCGCGCGTCCGACCAGTCCTCTAAACGGTCAGCCAGCGAACACTGGATATAGTACCGGCTGCGGGTGAGCGAGCGCATGCTGGCCAGGGCGAAGCCACGGTCATGACTGGCGTAGATCAACTCATCCGCCGCCGGCGGCACGTCGGCGAGGACGCCCAGCCAGCCGAAGGGATAGACCTTCTCGAAGGTCTGCAGCGCGTGCGAGGGAATGCTGGCCCGACTGACGCCATGGTAGCCGTCGCACCCCGCCACAAAGTCACAGTCGATGCGCTCCGTTTCGCCCAAACGTGTGAATGTGACCTTTGGGTGATCGCTATCGAGCTCGTGCAGGGCGACGTCGTCGCACCCGTATCGGATATCAAGCCCGCGGGAGTCGGCAGCCGCATTCAAATCGGCCATGACCTCTGACTGACCATAGACGACGACTGAAGCGCCCCCCGTCAGGTCGGCAAAATCGATGCGAAAAGTCTCGTCGTCGCAGCTGATGTTCGTACCCGTGTGGACGAGCCCCTCCTTGCGCAACCGCTCATCAAGGCCAATCCTCGCCAGCAGGTCGACGGTCACCGTCTCGAGCACGCCTGCACGTACACGGCCCGCGACATGGTCCCGCGTGTGCTGCTCGACGACGACGCTTTCGATGCCGAATTGGTGCAGCAGGTGGGCGAGCAACAGTCCTGCTGGTCCTGCGCCGATGATGGCCACTCTCGTCCGCAAACAGCTTCTCCTTTGGTGTTGACCCTTGGATTTAACCCCGCCGCCGGGCCGCCTGGCGATGGAATTGTCGACCGAAGACTTGGAGTTTTTGACCCCGTGTGGCTCAATGGATTAGGCACCGTCAGAGTCCCTCATGCCTCCAGATCCGATTTCCGACTTTGCTCTTTATGGAGAAAATCCGCAGGAGCGGGATGAGCGCTTCATCCATGTGGAAGCGCTCGAGGAGCGCAGTCGTCCCAGCAACTGGACGATCCGGCCCCACCGGCACCTCGATCTGCATCAGATCTTTGTCGTGACATCCGGGGCCGGAGACATCTCCATGGACGCCGAACGCAGGCAGCTCGCGGCGCCGCTGATGGTTCTGGCGCCCGCCGGCGTCGTGCACGCCTTCACCTGGCCTGCAGGATCGGAAGGCTATGTGTTGACCGTGGCCGACGCCTATTTCCGGGAAGTAACGAGCGGCTTTCCGGATCTGTCGAGAGTGTTCGAGCACGCCGTGTGGCTTGAGTTTCCCGACCCTGAGTCAGCCAAAGACATAGCGTCGGACCTGGCGCGGTTCATGGACGAGGTTGTGTGGCGAGGTCCCCATCGTGACGCCGCCCTGTTTGCGCATCTCGTCACCACGCTGGTCGCGGTCGCACGTGTGCGATATTCGGTATCGGCGGCTGAGATCGGCGTCGGCGCTGCGTCTCGCATCGTCTCCGGATTTCGCGAACTCATGGAGCGGCGGTTTCGCACGTCGTCTGGGATCGCGGACTATGCGGCCGCGCTCGGCGTGAGCGAAAAACAGCTGCGGCAGGCGTGCCGGAAAGTGGCCGGCCTGTCGCCGGTGCAGCAACTGCGTCGGCGCCGCGCCTTGGAGGCCCAGCGCCTCCTGACCTACTCCTCTATGACCATTTCAGAAATCAGTTACGCCCTCGGCTTTGATGATCCGGCTTATTTTTCAAGGGTTTTCAGCGCCGATGCGGGCCAATCGCCCGCTGCGTTCCGCAAGGCGCGCAGCCGGATCCTGACGGCCGACGCCTGAGGCCGCTCCACTCCTCAAAATGTACGATATGGTTAGTTTTATCGTGCGCGCGGTCAAATTGCGTGACATCATCGGTCGAAATACGAGGCGGCATTCAGACCGCGAGATGATGACCAGGAAGGAAGACACGGCGATGATCGGACAGTTTGCAGGCCTTGCGCTCGCCTTTGCCATGCTGTCGACGGCGGCGCACTCCGAGCCGACCCTCGGGCAGACCCTGGCGCAGCAGGCGGCTGTGGGGCCGCAGGTGGCGGAGGTCGGCGCCGACACCCTGTCGCGCCATTCGGTCGCATTTCCGGGCGGCGTGACGAGCTACCCCGACATCACCTATGCCAGCCTCAATGGGTTTCGCCCTTTGAAGATGGATCTCTTCCTGCCGCCGGCGAGCTTTGCGCAGAAAGGTCCGCGGCCGTTCGTGGTGTTCGTTCACGGCGGCGGCTGGTCAGGCGGCGGGCCTCGGCGGTCCAGCGCCTATTCGGACTGGCCCAAGGTTCTCGCAAGCCTGGCTGAGCGCGGCTATGTCGTGGCGACCGTGAGCTATCGCTTTTCCGGCGAAGCGCCGTTCCCGGCGGCGATCAAGGACGTCAAGGCCTCGATCCGGTTCCTTCGCGCCAATGCGTCCGCCTACAAAGTCGATGTCAAGCGCGGCGCCGTGTGGGGCGCGTCTGCAGGGGGACACCTGGCGGGATTGGCCGCGGTCAGCTGCGGGGTCAAGGCCCTGTCTCCCGATCCAAGAGTGGTTCCAAAGGTCGCTGGCGTCGAACTCGCCGCCTCCCAGGCGGACGGCGCCGACGCTCAGTCCGATTGCGTACAGGCGGCCGTCACCTGGTTCGGAATCTTTGACTTTTCGACCATGCCCAGTCGGGCGAATGACCCGGCGCGTTCCGCTGAGGCCGTTTTCCTCGGCTGCGCGACCAATGTCTGCCTGCCCGTACAGACAGGGCCAGCCTCGGCGATCACCTATGTGAGCGCCAAGGCCCCGCCGATGTTGGTCATGCATGGCGCTGAGGACAAGGTCGTGCCGCACGCCCAGTCCGAAGAATTCGTGAAGGCGCTGAACGCGGCCGGCGCGAAGGCGGAGCTGGTGATCCTGCCGGGCGTGGGCCACAGCTGGCTGGGCGCGACGCCAGAGGCGACCATCAACGCCAGCAAGGAAGCGCTGCAGCGCTCGATTGACTTCATCGACGCACAGATCGGCGACAGGGCGAGGTAATCAGACGCGAACGATCCCGGCCTGGATCATCCAGATCACCGCGCTCAGCGTGAAGAATGCGCTGACTGTCGTCAGGAACAAGGCCGCGGCGCTGTCTTCCCCGGCGCCGTGGGCCTGCGCCAGGATCGGATAAATACTCACCATCGGGACTGACGCCATCACCAGTCCCGCCAGGGCGAGGTCATGAGGAATAGCCCTGGCCCCGAGGGTCGCGAGGAGGCTCATGGCCGCCGCGACCAGAACAGGATGACCGACGAGTTTGCCGACAGAGATGGGTGCGATTCTCGTCATGAGGCCTTGCGGTTTGACGCCGGCCAAGGTTCCGCCGATCACGAACAAGGAAAGGCCAGTGCTGGTGACGGCAAACATGGCCAAAGTCCGTTGCGCAGGTTCCGGCAGGGTGAGATGCGCCAGAGAGGCGCAGATGCCGAGGCCGAGGGCGACAATCATCGGGTTCTTTGCCGTACGCCAGATCGCGGTGCGAATGCCGTCCATCCAGGCGCTCTGTTGGCCATCGGCTCGACTCGCCAAAATGAGCACGGTCGGGAGTAGGGCGAGGTTTTCCACCATCATATTCATGGCGAAGGCCTCCGGCGCCACGGAGGGCGCAACCTGGAGCACGAGCGGAAAGCCGATGAAGGCGCTGTTGGACGCTGACATGCCGAGGGCTGCGAAAATCGATGGAACGGCGCTCCGCCGCAGACCGATCCGGTAAACGCCAAAGCCTGTCGCGAATGCGACGACGGATCCGATCAGATAAGCCGCCAAGTATGTTGGGTGGAGGCTGCGGCCGATATCTTGTTGCAGTAACGCTTTGAACATCATCGCCGGCAGAGCGAAGGTAACAACAAACTTGCCGAGCATTCGAAGGTCAGGACCGGTGAGCACGTTTTTCCTGACCGCCAGATAGCCGACGCCGATCGCAATGTAGACGGGCGCGACGATTGAAAGGATCTGCGGCATCGATAGCGCCCCTCAAGTCCATAAATACGAACTAGTTCGAACAAAAAGAACGAGCGCTTCTGGTCTCAGGGCGACTCGAACATCCGTTTGGACCCGAGGCGCGGCTCAGGAGCGATGTTAGGGTTGAACGAACCTCAGGATCATCTCGGTGACGCTTTCGCGCCGCGCCGCCGTGGCCGCGGGAGAGGCCATGTCGATCTTGAATATGGTCGAGAACGTATAGCGATTGCCGACATTGAAGAAGCAGAGCGCGCTGATCGACATGTGCAGGTCAAGGGGGTCGACATTGGCCCGGATCACGCCCTCCTTCACGCCGCGCGCGCAGATTTCGCGCAGGCTATTGATCGCGGGATTGTTCATTTCAGCAATGTCTGGAAGCTGCGCGATATGCTCCCCGTGATGGATATTCTCCACCATGACGAGCCGGCTGAAATCGACATGAGCAAGTTGGTAGTCGAAAGTAAACCGCACGAGATGTGCGAGCGCCTCCAACGGCGGGCGACTTTCGAGATCAAGACCCGATTCTATCGTCCGCATGCGTCGATAGCAGTCCTGCAGGACTGTGCGATAAAGCGCTTCCTTGCTCTCGAAATAGTAGTAGATCATCCGCTTTGACGTATGGGTCAGTTCGGCGATCTCATCGATTCTCGCGCCGCTGAGTCCTTTTTCCGAAAATTCCCGCGTCGCGACTTCGATAATGTTCGCGCGCGTTCGTTCCGGATCGTTTTTGCGTCCCTTGGCGCGCGGGTCGGTCGACGGCTCTGTCTCCGCCCTGGTCCGCTGTGCGCCTCGCCCACTGTCTGAACCCGCCACTTTGATTCCGTCCCTGACCTGCCCGTCCCTTCGCCTATGAGACAACCGCTGTCATTGCGCAACTGCTTATGTTTTCAGTGGCGTAGGGGTGCGGGAGCGCGTCCGTGCGATTTGCGCTGGAAATGGACGAACTGGTGAGTGTAACATTCGCCTGCGGCGTCTCTCACAGGAGTCCGACTCGAGGGTCGGTGTCGGCGCCCGCGCGATAATGACGAATTCCGGGGCGGACGCAGCGTGCAAACCATCAGGACAGGATTGATCGGATCAGGGATCAGCGGTTCGAAAAGCCCTTCGCTGCACATGGCTGAAGCCAAGGAGTTGGGCCTGCGTCTGACCTATGAACGCTTCGATGTCGCCGCCGGGGACTTCGACGCGGACGACCTGGGCGCGCTTTTGAGCCGGCTACAAGCGGATGGGTTTTCCGGCGTGAACGTCACGCATCCGTTTAAGCAGGTAATCATGGCGCATCTGGACGCCTTGTCACCGGACGCCAGTGCGCTGGGCGCTGTGAACACCATCGTCTTCCGGGACGGTCAACGGGTGGGCTACAATACCGACTGGATCGGTTGGAAGCGCGGATTTGAACGCGTCCTGCCCAACGCCCGGCTGGACACCGTCGTGCAATTGGGCGCTGGCGGCGCCGGCGCTGCGGTCGCTTATGCAGCCATGACCCTTGGGGTGGAGCGACTTCTGCTTCACGATGTCGACACCGAAAGAGCAGCGGGACTTAGGAGCAACTTGCAGGGCCTTTTCGGTTCCGACCGAGTCGAGGTCGTGGGCAGCCTCAGCTTGGCTCTGTCCGCCGCGAATGGTCTGATAAACGCGACCCCGATTGGCATGCAGCAATATCCAGGAACGCCCGTGGAGAGTTCGCTTCTGCGGCCAGACCTCTGGGTCGCAGACATCGTCTATGTCCCCGCGGAGACCGAGCTTCTGCGCGAGGCGCGTCGTATCGGGTGTCCAACAGTGGATGGCGTTGGCATGGTCGTGTTCCAGGCCGCCGCCGCGTTTGAGCTGTTTACGGGAAAGGCCCCGGATCCCGAACGGATGCTTCGGGCTTTTCATGGCGCAAGTTTCGCACACGTCTGAACTTTGAAGGCATGTCGCTCGCGAACAGAGCTTCAGAGCTATTGACATGTACCAACTGGTTCGTTCATGTTTTGCGGCATAACGATCGGAGTCGGGAATAGCATGGGAGTGTCCTCTATCGGGGCCGGTCCCAGTCTGAACGCCGAACCACTGAGGACGCAGGGCTTTTAGGAATTCATCCGTTTGGGAAGGGGCGAAGGTCGTCCTTTCCGAGCAGAAGTCAGCCGTGTTCGCCCCGCGACGGAAGTCGGGGCGCCCACGACGCAATCACGCCGAACAGGCGGGCAGGGGGAAGACAGATGGCGAAGGATTACAACATCAACCGGGCGTCGGGCCTGATTACCAGGCTGCTGGCCTGCACGACGATGGTCGCGGCTTCGAGCCTGCTGGCCGCAACGGCGCAGGCCGCAGATGCCGACAACACCGTTCAGGCGGTGGTGGTTACAGGTTCGCTGATCTCCAGCAAGAACTATGTGGCGTCCAGCCCGATTGTGACGACTACTTTGGAATCCATCCAGCAGAGCGGCGCTGTGAATGTTGAGGATGTGCTCAATCAGGCGCCCCAGTTCACGCCGTCCGGAACGGCGGCGAACGGCGGCCAGGGGACTGGCGGCCACGCGACGGTGAACCTGCACGGACTCGGGTCAAACCGGAACCTCGTCCTGCTCGACGGGCGGCGTTTGCCTCCGGCGGACATCGCCGGCAACATCGATATCAATCTCGTTCCAGAGTCGATCCTTTCGGGTATCGACGTCATCACCGGCGGCGCGTCGGCCGTGTATGGTTCTGACGCCATGTCCGGGGTGGTCAACTTCATCACGGTCAAGAAGTTCGACGGCGTCCGCGCTGACGTGCAGTACGGCAACTCGACCAAAGGGGACTACGCGCAATTCACATCGAATGTCGCTTTCGGAACCGCCTTCGCCGAAGGGCGGGGGAACCTGATCGCGTCTGTGGGCTATACGAAAAATGACAGTCTTGCCGGTTCGGCGCGTTCATTCTTCAATCTGGTAACGCCGTCCTCCTTTATCGGGCAGGGGACCTTCGTGCCTTCGGCCACCAACCTGCCGACTCAGGCAGCCGTCAGCGGCCTCTTTTCGGGCTATGGGATCACGTCCCCGGTTTCACGTACGCTGAACCTCGGTTTCAACAATGACGGCTCCCTGTTCACCCAGACCGGCGCAATCAACTACAAAGGCCCGACCTCTGGCGGGTACGCCATCATTGCCGGCAACGTGCGCATGCCGGTCGGTCCGCAGACCATTATTGAAAATCCGCTGGACCGTACGTCGCTCTACTCCAAATTCGACTATGAGCTGACGCCGCACGTCACCGCCTATGGTCAGGTGCTCTACGTGGACTCCACTGTGACCACCAGCAGCGGGAAAAGCCTGACCCAGTTGCAGACCCTGACCACTATTCCGGTCACGAACCCCTTTATTCCTGCAGACCTCGCCACGCTCCTGGCGTCGCGTCCCAATCCCACGGCGTCCTTCCTCTGGAATGGCCGCTATGTGGGTCTGCCCAACAAGTCCTGGGACGAGAACTATGTGACCAGCCAGTTCCTGGGCGGCTTGCGGGGCGATGTGGGCTATCGCGACTGGACCTGGGACGTCTACGCTGACTACGACAAGACCGAGCACCACCAGTCGAACTATCATGCGGTCCTGAAGAGCCAGGTCCAGAACCTGTTGAACGCGGCCGATGGCGGCAAGTCCCTGTGCGCCGGCGGCTTCAATCCGTTCGGATTGTCCAACAGCTCGAACATTTCGGCGGCCTGTCAAAGTTACATGACGACCACAGCCCATTCCGAAGAGGCGCTCAGCCAGGCGGATGTGCAGGCGGTCGCTCAGGGAACCCTGTTCACGGTTCCCGCCGGTAATGTCGTGCTGGCGTTGCTGGCGGACTATCGTCGCAACACTTACACCTATTCGCCCGACTCGCAGCTTGCCGCCGGCAATATCGAAGCCGTCGTCCAGTCCAGCCCCTCACAGGGCGTGATCTCGGTGAAGGAATACGCCGCTCAGGTGGATGTGCCCCTTCTGAAGGATCTGCCCTTCGTGAAGAAGCTCAACCTTGGCGCTGCATTCCGCACCTCGGACTATTCGTCGACGGGCTCGGTGAACTCTTACGAAGGCGACCTCAAGTGGTTCGTCAATGACGACGTGCTGATCCGGGCAGGCTATCAACGCGCCGTTCGTGCGCCCAACATCGCCGAACTGTTCTCGGCTGTGACGGGGTCTCAGGTTGCGATCGGCACGCCGCCGGCCTCGATCGGCGATCCTTGCGACGTCAGGTCCACCGCGCGCACTGGCCCGCAAGGCGCCAGCGTCCGCGCGCTCTGCGTCGCTCAGGGCATTCCATCGGTGGTCGTCGACACCTATCAGTTCCCGACGACCGCCGTCGGCGGCATCTCCTCGGGCAACAAGAACCTGACGCCGGAAGTCGCCGACACCTTCAACTATGGCGTGGTGTGGACCCCGCACTTCCAGCACCCGCTTTTGTCTCGCATCTCGGTGTCCCTCGACTACTGGAACATCAAGATCGAGAAGGCGATCTCGGTGATCCCGGGCATCACGGCTCTCAGCAAGTGCTATAATCTTGACGGGTCCAACCCGACCTACTCGGCCACAAATTCGTTCTGCGCGCTGATCCAGCGCGACAGCAACGGCCAGCTCACCCAGATCCTCACGCCTTACCTGAACCTGGGCGGACTGCGGACCGATGGCGTGGATCTGCAGGCCAACTGGCGGGCGACTCTGACGGACATGGGCGTCCCGGCGCCGGGCGATGTGTCGGTCAACACCTCGCTCAGCTATACGGCGTCGTTCAGGGTGCAGACCCTGCCGGGCACCGCCTTTGCGGACTATGTGGGAACCAACACCATTGTCGGCGCGACCCCCGCTGGCCCGCATCCGGACTGGAAGGCGCTGACCACCTTCGGATATCACCTTGGCGCCCTCGATCTTGGGCTCCGCTGGCGCTATCTGGATGGCATGAAGGACGTGTCGGTTATCACCTCGCCGACCCATCCCAGCGTCGGCACGCCCACCTACCAGCTGGTGGACCTGTTCGGCAGTTACAAGATCAACAGCAAGTGGCAGGTTCGCGCCGGCGTCACCAACCTGTTCGATCATGACCTGCCCGTCGTCTCGAGCTCGCAGACCAGCACGGATCCGGCGACCTTCGACGCCGTTGGCCGGTCCTACTATGTGGGCCTGAAGGCGGCCTTCTGATTGAAAACCCTTGCGGGGGCGGCGCCGGTCGTCCGCCCCCGCAAGGGGCCTGCTTGACGGTTTATTGCGAGAAGGCGTTGATCTCATGACAGATTCAGGAGCCGTCATCCGCCGATCCATCCTCGCTGGGGGTCTTGCCGGTATTGGCGTCGCCGGCGCGGCGGCAGCAGCCGCTGCAGAGGCCGGCGAGACGATAGTCTTCAACCACGTCTACACGGCCACAGTGCTTGTGGGCCCGATGCAGGTGCTGGGACCGCATCGAGAGGGCGTTCAGCGGATCATTCCCATACTGGGCGGGACCTTTCAGGGGCCGAATATCTGGGGCGACGTTTTGCCCGGCGGCGCCGACTGGAACCTAGCCCGAAATGACGGCGTGACGGTGGTCGAGGCCGCCTACTTCATGCGGACGCACGACAATATCACGTTCAAGATCGTCAATACGGGTGTGAACCCCGCGGTCGCCGTGCCGGGGCGACCCCGCTTTACCCATCCCGTCTTTGACGCGCCCGCAGGTCCCTATGACTGGCTCAACAAGGGCATGTTCGTCGGCACGCTGACGCCCGGCAAGGGGCAGGTGACCATCGGCGTCTATCAACTCGCCTGATGTCCCTTTGAACGGAGACGTGCGCTTGAACGCCACCGCCCAGTCCGCGCGACCGACACGAGCGCGTTTCGGCATTCTGGCCTTGATCGCGGTCGGCACGATGATCAACTACCTCGATCGCACGGTTCTGGGCATCGCCGCCCCCCAGCTGACGCGCGACCTTGGACTGAACGCCACGGTCATGGGCGTGGTCTTCTCGGCATTTTCCTGGACCTATGTGGCGGCGCAGGTGCCGGGCGGCCTGTTTCTCGACCGTTTCGGGACCAAGCTCACCTATTTTCTGTCGATCACGCTCTGGTCGATCTTCACCCTGCTGCAGGCTTTCGCCACAGGCTTCGCCAGTCTTGTGGCCTTCAGGTTCGGCCTCGGCATCTCAGAAGCCCCTTGCTTTCCCACCAACAGCCGGATCGTGGGCACCTGGTTCCCGCGGGAGGAGCGCGCGCGCGCCACCGGGGTCTATACGGTTGGCGAATATGTCGGTCTGGCCGTCTTCAGCCCTTTCCTGTTCTGGCTGATGGCCACCTTCACCTGGCATGCGCTGTTCGTGGTCGTCGGGCTTGTCGGCGTGGTGTTTGGCATCGCGTGGTGGTTTTTGTTCCGAGAGCCTGAAGAGAGCCGCTGGGCCAATCGGGCGGAGCTTGATTTGATCCGCAAGGGCGGCGGCCTGGCGCACGCAGATGCGGGCAAGTCCGGATTCAGCTGGCCAGGCGTGAAAGTCCTGCTTGCCTCGCGACAGATGTGGGGCGCGGCCATCGGGCAGTTCGCCGGCAACTCGACCCTGGTCTTCTTCCTCACCTGGTTTCCGACGTACCTGGCGACGGAGCGGCACATGGGCTGGGTCAAGGTCGGCTTTTTCGCCATCCTGCCGTTCATCGCCGGCGGGCTGGGGGTGCTGTTCGGCGGCTTTGCGTCTGACAAGCTGCTCCAGGCCGGGCGCTCTCCCAGTTTTGCGCGAAAAGGGCCGATCATTCTCGGACTGGCCCTGGCCTCGAGCATCGTCGCGGCGAACTATGTGTCGGCGGACGGCGCCGTCATCGCGGTCCTGAGCCTTGCCTTTTTCGGGCAGGGGATGGTCGGGCTCGGCTGGACCCTCGTGTCCGATATTGCGCCCAAACCGCTGATGGGGCTGGCTGGCGGGATGTTCAATTTCGTTGCGGGCCTTGCCGGGATCGTGACCCCCATCGCCATCGGCGCCATCGTCCAGGCGACCCACTCCTTCACCGGCGGGCTGGCGTTCATCGCGGCCATCGCCCTTGGCGGCGTCGCCTCCTATGTCTTCCTGATGGGCGAGGTGAAGCGGATCGAGCTGCCAGCCAGGATCACGTCGTGAACCCGCGCGTCGAGGTTCTGAACGGGCCCAATCTCAATCTGCTAGGCGTACGTCAGCCTCACATTTACGGCTACGAGACGCTGCAGGACGTCGAACGCGACTGTCGACACATCGGCGCCGAGCTTGGCCTCGACATCGGTTTTCGGCAGTCCAACCATGAAAGCGACCTCATAGATTGGATCCATGCCGCTCGCGGCGTTGCAGCGGGACTCGTCATCAATCCGGCCGCCTATACCCATACCTCGGTCGCGATCGCAGACGCCCTGCGCGCGTTCGAAGGACCGATCATCGAGGTTCACATTTCGAACATTCATCAGCGCGAGGCGTTCCGGCATCACAGCTACGTGTCGTCGGTCGCGCAGGCCGTGATCTGCGGCTGCGGCGTCTTGGGCTACCAGCTTGCCTTGCGCCGACTGGCGCAGGTCGTGACAGGCTCGGGGCAGATCGGAGGACGTGCTTCGCCATGATGAAGTCCATCGCGACCGTGGCGCTGAAGGGCGCGCTTCCTGACAAGCTCAAGGCGATTGCTCAAGCCGGCTATACGGGCGTCGAGATATTTGATCCGGACCTCGTGGTATGCGGCGAAAGCGTCTCGACCATCGCGTCCATGCTGCGGGATCTTGGGCTGACCTGCGTCTGTTTCCAGCCATTCAGGGACTTTGAGGGCCTTGAAGGCGCCGAGCGAGCCCTCGCGTTCAAGCGGGCGGAGCGCAAGTTCGATGTGATGAACACGCTGGGCGCAGACCTGATGCTGGTCTGCAGCAGCGTGTCGCCACGAGCTGCGGGCGACCTCAACCAGATCGCCGGTGATTTCTCCGAGCTGGGCGCCCTGGCCGCGAAGGCGGGCGTTCGCATCGGCTATGAGGCCCTGGCCTGGGGCCGACATGTGCACGATCACCGGGTCGCCTGGGACGTCGTTCAGCGCGCCAACCACCCAAACATCGGCATCATCCTCGACAGCTTCCACTCCCTGTCGCGCCGCATTCCGATCGACAGTCTGGCGTCCATTGACGGGCGCAAGATCTTCCTTCTGCAAATCGCCGATGCGCCGGAAATCGGCATGGATGTGCTCTATTGGAGCCGCCATTTCCGCTGCTTCCCCGGTCAGGGCGACTTCGCCGTCACAGACTATGTCGAAGCGATTTTGGCCCAGGGCTATGAGGGGCCGCTGTCCCTCGAGATTTTCAACGACCGCTTTCGCGCCTGGTCCGCGAACCAGATCGCTCACGACGGATTTCGATCGCTGGTCATGCTGGAAGACCAGCTGGCCGGGCGGGCCCGCACCCCCGCCGCCGTTCGAAAGCTTCCGCAGCGTCTGTCGCCGGACCGTGTGACGTTCATCGAGTTTGCGGCCTTCGGCGACGAAGCGCTGGAGTTGAAGCGCCTGTTGTCGTCGCTGGGCTTTTCCTTGAGCGGAAAACACCGCACCAAGGTCGTGGAACGCTGGAGCCAGGGCGACATCAACATCGTTCTGAATATGGAGCCGGGCGGCTTCGCCCACTCACACGCGGTCACCCACGGCGCGTCCGTCTGCGCGTTTGGCCTGGGGGTTTCCGATCCTTCCGAGGTTATGAAACGCGCTGAGGCCCTGGGCGCCGAAGCTTTTTCGCAATCTGCGAACCCCGGCGAACTGGAGGTGCCCGCCATTCGTGGGGTCGGCGGATCCTTGATCTGCTTTACGCCGCCGGGCCCGGGGCAGAGCTTCTGGGATACCGATTTTGAGCGTGTTGCTCATGCCCTCGTCAAAGACGGCGCATTGAAGGAGGTCGACCATCTGGCCCAGTCGATGCCCGCCGAGGAATTTTTGTCCTGGCAACTTTATTACACGTCACTGCTGGACATGGCGCGCACGCCGACCCTCGATATTCCCGACCCCTCCGGACTGGTCCAGAGCCAGGCGATCGAAGCGTCCAGCGGGAATGTGCGGATCACCCTGAACGGTGCGGGAGGGCAGACGCTGGCGTCCCGGTTCGTCCAAAACTATTTCGGCGCAGGCGTTCAGCACATCGCATTTTCGACGGGAAATATCTTTGAGACGGCGCGTCGACTGAAAGCGGGCGGCGTTCGACTGCTTGAGCTGCCAAGGAACTATTACGACGATCTCAAGGCGCGCTTCGACCTGTCGGACGCAGAGATCGCACGTCTTTCGGCAGACAATATACTCTTTGACCGCGATGACCACGGAGACTACTTCCAGCTCTATGCCCGCGCATTTCATAAGCGCTTTTTCTTCGAGTTTGTTCAGCGCGACGGGTATCGAGGGTATGGTGCAGGCAATGCGGGCGTTCGCCTGGCGGCTCAGGATCGCGCGGGTTCTGATCCGATCGCGGCTTTCTGAGTGCAGCCTTGACCTGTTCAACTCCAGATCTGGCGAAGCGCGCCAATCAGGTCAGACCGATCGACCGGCGAGATATTGCGGACCAGCCAGGCCTCGTTCTCGTCGATACACGAGCGCAGGCTGACCAGAAGGTCCTCGCCCTTCGTGGTGAGAATGAGTCCCTGCGACCGGCCATCGATGGCCTCGCGACTCAGCCAGCCCCGTGTCTCCATCCCCGCAATCAAGGGCGTCATATTGGCGCGCTGGATGGCCAGCAGTCGTCCAAGATCGCTCTGCCGTATTTTGGGGTTCGCCGCGACCAGTTGCAGAACCGACATCTCCGTCAAGGTCAGGCCGAAAGGCTCCACCCTGCGGCCAAGGTCGGTGAGCATGGCGTTCGCGGCGCGTCGCAGGTGATAGCCCATCAACTGGTCGAGCGGGTTAGTGGGTCCCTTTTGGGGAAGATCATCCGTCGGCATGCTCGCTCCATGCCAAAAGGTATTGCGAATAGCAATCAGAACTGCTATTTAGTATAACAATAAAATCGGGAAGCATCAGAATGACGTTCAGCACCGTAGATCTGATGATCGCAGGGGTGTCTGTCCATGCGGGGGCGACATTCGATCGGGTCAATCCTGTGACAGGGGACGTCGCAACACGTGCGGGCGCGGCGACCGTCGCCGACGCTCGCGCCGCCGCAGACGCCGCAGCCGCAGCATTGCCAGTATGGTCTTCGCTGGGGCCGAACGCTCGCCGCGCCTTGCTGACGAAAGCTGCCGCCGCGCTGGAGGGCCGCGCCCCAGATTTTGTCAGCGCCATGATGTCGGAAGTCGGCGCGACCGAAGGCTGGGCGCGGTTCAATCTCATGCTCGCGACCGGCATGATCCGTGAAGCCGCTGCCCTAACCACCCAGATTTCGGGCGAGGTCATTCCCTCTGACAAACCGGGCTGCATGGCCATGGCCCTGCGGGAGCCGGCGGGAGTCGTCCTTGGCATAGCCCCGTGGAATGCGCCGATCATCCTTGGCGTGCGCGCCATCGCGGTTCCCCTCGCGTGCGGCAATACTGTGGTGTTGAAGGGCTCGGAACTCTGCCCGCGCACGCACAGCCTGATTGTCGAAGCCTTCGTTGAGGCAGGGTTGCCCGCGGGCGCCGTCAACTTCGTGACCAACGCCCCAGAGGACGCCGAAGCCGTCGTCGGCGCCCTGATCGACCATCCAGCCGTCCGGCGGATCAACTTCACCGGATCAACGGCGGTGGGCCGGATCATCGCAAAACGGGCCGCGGAGCATCTCAAGCCTGTCCTGCTGGAACTTGGCGGCAAGGCGCCGTTCATCGTGCTGGCAGACGCCGATCTTGACGAGGCGGTAAAGGCCGCCGCCTTCGGCGCCTTCATGAATCAGGGCCAGATCTGCATGTCGACAGAGCGGATCATCGTGGTCGACAGTGTCGCAGACGCCTTTGTGGACAAATTCCGGACCAAGGTCGCGACGCTGGCGGTCGGCGATCCCCGGGAAGGCAAGACCCCCTTGGGCGCCGTCGTCGACGTGAAGGCCGTTCGGCACGTTGAGGGGCTGGTGCAGGACGCGCTGTCCGCTGGCGGGGTGCTGGTCACCGGGGGATCGTCGGAAGGCGTTTTGATGGACGCGACGGTCGTCGATCAGGTGACGCCGGACATGCGCCTGTTTCGCGAGGAGAGCTTTGGCCCGGTGGTCGCCGTCATTCGCGCACGGGACGAGGATCATGCCGTCGCCCTCGCCAACGACACCGAATACGGCCTGTCCGCTTCGGTCTTCACCCGCGATATCGCTCGCGGCCTGAAAGTCGCGCGCCGGGTGCAATCGGGCATTTGTCATGTGAACGGCCCGACCGTTCATGATGAGGCGCAGATGCCGTTCGGCGGCCTGAAGGGGTCTGGCTATGGCCGCTTTGGCGGAAAGGCCGGGATCGACGCCTTCACCGAGCTGCGTTGGATCACAGTCGAGACCGAAGCCGGCCACTATCCGATCTGAGCCCCCACACGCTCTATTCAATGTTATCAAGACAAGGACCTGCACCATGGCTGACGATCCCACAGTCGCGACCTATCGCATCGAAAACGGCATCGCCTGGCTGAGCTTTAATCGCCCGGACAAGCGCAATTGCATGAACCCGGCCCTGAACCGCCGCATGGGCGAACTGCTGGACGAGCTCGAGCATCGCGACGATTTCGGCGTCCTGGTGCTGAAGGGCGAGGGCACGTCCTGGAGCGCCGGGATGGACCTTAAGGAATACTTCCGCGAGACCGAGGCTCAAGGTCTCGGCGCCATCCGCAAGGCGCAAAGAGAGTCCTATGGCTGGTGGCGGCGGTTGCGTTGGTATCAGAAGCCGACGATCGCCATGGTCAACGGATGGTGTTTCGGCGGCGGCTATGGGCCGCTCTATGCGTGCGACCTCGCCATCGCCGCTGACGAAGCCCAGTTCGCCCTCTCGGAGATCAACTGGGGGATCCTGCCCGGGGGCGGCGCAACCAAGGTGGTGGTCGAACTCATGCCCCTGCGGGATGCGATGTATCACGCCATGACCGGAGAGCTGATCGGCGGGAAAAAGGCGGCGGAGTGGCGCCTCGTGAACGAGAGCGTGCCGCTGGCCAATCTCGAAGCGCGCGTTGTCGAACTCGCGAACGTTCTTCTGCAGAAGAACCCGGTGGCGCTGAAGGCGACCAAGGACGCCATCCGCCGCGTGAAGGAAATGACCTACGACAACGCAGAGGACTATCTGGTGCGCGCTCAGGAGGCGGCCAATTCCTTCGACAATGACGGTCGCAAGGAAGGCATCAAGCAGTTCATCGACGACAAGACCTACAAGCCGGGCCTGGGCGTCTACGACAAGTCCCGGCAAGGCGCGGCCTGATCCGGCGGCTCAGGAAGGGCTTTGCGTATGACGGGACCCGCTGACCACGCAGCCCTCCACGCCGTGCTTGACCCACAGCGGTTGTCCGCTGTGGATGTGGCGCGGGATCGGCGCTGGACCTATGCCGAACTTGACCGCGCGATCGCTGCGTGGGCCGACGCGCTGGTCACAGATCTCGGTTGCGATGTCGGCGATCGGATCGCCTGCGTGTCCAAGAACCGAGTGGAGTTCATCATTCTCCACCTGGCCTGTGCGAGGGCAGGCCTGATCTTCGTCCCTCTCAACTGGCGCCTCGCGACGACCGAACTGAAGATCCTTTTGGATGACTGCCGGCCCCGTGTGCTTTTCGGCGGCGCCGAACTCGCCGACCATGGGCTGGAAGGGTTGTCCTTTGACGCCTTCGACCAACGTCCATTTGTCTCGGACTCTCTTCGGGGCGAAGTCGTTGATCCTGACCGCCCAAGTCTGATCCTCTATACGTCCGGCACGTCCGGTCGCCCGAAGGGCGTGGTCCTCAGTGAGCGGAACCTTGGCCAGACGGCTCAGAACTTCGCCCTGCTGGGTCGTGTGACGCCGACCTCGTCCTTTCTGATCGACGCGCCGATGTTCCATGTGATCGGGTTGGTGACATCCGTTCGCCCCGCCCTTATGACCGGCGCCTGCATGGTCGTGTCAGACGGCTTTCAGCCGGGTCGGACCCTCGCCCGGATGGCGGATCCCGCATTGAGGATCAGCCACTACTTCTGCGTTCCACAGATGGCCGCCGCCCTACGCCATGACCCAGGCTTTGACGCCGGCTCTCTGAGCGGCCTGACGGCGATCTTCACCGGCGGGGCGCCCCATCCGGCCGCAGCGATTACGGACTGGCTGGATCAGGGCGTGGCCGTTGTCGACGGCTTCGGCATGAGCGAGGCCGGAACCGTCTTCGGCATGCCCGTTTCAATTCCGCTGATCCGCAAGAAGGCGGGCTGCGTCGGCGTGCCAACGCCTGCGGTTCAGGCGCGCCTTCGACGACCGGACGGCTCTGATTGCGACGCGGGCGAGGCGGGGGAGTTGCTGCTCCGGGGCGACAATCTCTTTTCCGGCTACTGGAACCTTCCGGAAGAGACCGCAAAAGCCTTTTCCAAGGATGGGTGGTTCCACACCGGGGACATCGCCGTCTGTGACACAGATGGCTACTACCGGCTGGTCGACCGCAAGAAGGACATGTTCATTTCCGGCGGTGAGAACGTCTATCCGGCGGAGATCGAAGCTGCGCTCGCGGGCGTGTCCGGACTTGTGGAATGCGCCGTCGTGGGCGTGCCGGACGCTCATTGGGGAGAGGTCGGCGTCTGCTGCTTTGTGTCGACCCCGCAAGGCGGCGCGACGGCGGATGATCTGCATGCGCATCTGTCGTCCAGGCTCGCACGCTATAAGCTGCCCAAAACCTATCTCGCCCTTGAAAAATTGCCGCGCACCTCTTCGGGCAAGGTTATCAAGACCCAATTGAAATCGATCGCCATGTCCGGCGACGGGTGAACGCTGCTTAGGGTCTAACAGAACGAACGAGCGGTAAGGCGCCGCCATCATGGGGAACGACAATGCCGGGATCTTTTGAGCGCAATCGCGCCGCCCTGACCGTGTTGATCTGCTTTCTGGTCGCGGTCTTTGAGGGCATCGATCTTCAGGCCGCGGGGGTCGCTGCGCCGCACATCCTGCCGCTGTTCAAACTCAGCCCCGTGCAGGCCGGGCAGTTTTTCAGCGCCAGCACCCTCGGCCTCTTGCTGGGCGCCCCGGTCAGCGGGCGCCTCGCAGATCGGTTCGGCCGCAAGATCATGCTGGTGCTGTCGATATGCCTGTTCGGCGCCTTTGCTGTTTCAACGGCCTTCGCCTTCGACTTCACCAGCCTCCTGCTGCTGCGCTTCGGCACGGGCGTGGGCCTTGGCGGCGCCTTGCCCAACATGATCGCGCTGGCCTCGGAGAACAGCCGTCCGGAGCGGCGCGGCCTGGCCGTCGGACTAATGTATTGCGGCATGCCGATGGGCGGCGCCCTGGCGAGCCTTGTGACGATCATTGTTGGCGCAGATTGGCGGAACGTCTTCTACCTTGGCGGCGGCGCCCCCCTGGTGCTGGCGCCGATCGTCTTGCTCGCGCTTCGAGAGGCGCCGCGCACTTCAGCTTCGGAAAAGGGAACCAAGCCTGCCGGTGTTCTGGCGGCGCTCTTTGGCGGCGGGCGCGCCATCAACACGCTGCTGCTTTGGACCGCTTTCGGCTTCACCCTGCTCGTGCTCTACCTGCTTCTGAACTGGCTGCCGACGCTTCTGGTCAGCCGCGGCCTGTCTCGAGCGGTCGCGTCTGAAGTTCAGATCGCCTTTAATCTGGGCGGCGCCGTCGGCAGCGCGTTGGTGGGGTGGCTGATCGATGGCCGCCATCGCCTCAAAGTGACCTTGGCCAGCTTTGCGATGACGATCGCGTTTCTCTTCGCCCTGGCCGCCATGCCGGCGACGGCTGAGTTCGCTATCATCATCGGCGCCCTGGTCGGGATCGGAATCATGAGCAACCAGGCGGTGCTCTACGCGATTGCGCCCCTCTGCTATCCTACCCAGATCCGGGGTTCTGGGGTCGGCGCGGCCGTCGCGATCGGCCGCCTGGGCTCGCTCATCGGCCCACTCGTCGCGGGCCAGCTGGTGGGGGCCGGGCAGGGCGCGGCGGACGTTCTCTACAAGATGCTGCCCATTGTCGGGATTGGCGCTGTGGGCGCCTTGATCCTGTCGATCACCCGCAAGCCTGATTTTCACGAAAGCGCCTGAAGCTCAATCCCTCGGACCCGTTCTTGCCGGCGCCGCGCCAAGGTCGGCGGGGGGATGAGCCGCCATCCAGTCCATGCGCTGAAGGTTCATGCTCCGGATGGACATCTCGGCGCCGATCTCCACGAACCTGGGATTTTTGGGGGTCCAGGCCGGCCAGTTGAACTCTGCCGTCGAGGGCGACCCGGTCTCAGCCATGGCGATGAGGGCGCGAACCATACGATCCGTCAGGGTCCGGTCGCCGTCCGTCCAGCTTCGCGTGGGTCGAAGCGCATTGTAACGATCAAGCGTGTCCAGCCAGTAGGGGACATCCCCGGTGTGATAGGCGCCCACCGTCGCCGGATCCTGATCGGCAAATTTCACTCCCGGCGCATAAGGGTGCTTGCGGGTAAACAGATCGATATAGGCGGGCGAACGGTTAGTCTGCGTCTGCAGGGCGGCGCAGGTTCGCGAGCTCTGCAAAAAGCCCCCCTCGATGGCGGCCAGATGCGCCATGGGCGACACATCGGCGTCCGTGTGAACCGGATAGAAGGCGAGGAAGGCGTCCGCGTCCTTGCCGTACATCTTGCGGGCCAGCGCCTCATATTCCGAGACCGTATGGGTGTGCGTGAGGGGGTAGCGGGCGGAGTCGATATCGTCGCCGTTCGACCCGGCCAGGATCGGCACGTCGCTGCCGAGATGCTTCGCCAGCGTGTCCGCCTTTGACGCGGTGAAGACATAGCCGTCGATCACCGCCGGCGCGCGCAGACCTTTGACGTTAACGCCAACCTGGCTTTCGGCCTGCAGAGCAAGGATGCGATCCGCAGGCGCGTTTCGCATCGCCTCTAGATCCGCCGCTCCCAGTCGCTTCTGCAGCTCCTCGCCGACGGCCTCGGCTTGGGAAAGCGGGACCGCTGCGCCGATGACCCCGCCCTCGGTGAAGGCGCAGGCGCTGGACATCATTGCCGCGCGGAACAGGCCTTTCGACAACGGGCTGAAGATCTGGGCGGCCACGGAACCAGCGCCATAGGATTGCCCCATGATTAAGACCTTGTCCGGATCGCCGCCGAACTGCGCGATGTTCGCCCGCACCCAGGCGAGGGCGGCGTTCTGGTCGAGGTATCCGTAGTTGCCGGAGTGCCCGCCCTGTTCGCGGGTGAGCTCAGGATGCGCCAAGTATCCCAAAAGTCCGACACGGTAGTTGAAATTCACGAAAATCGCGCCGCGAGCGGCGACATTTTCGCCGCCATAGTTGGCCATGCCTGATGATCCGATCGTGCCTCCGCCGCCATAGATGAACACGATCACGGGCAAGTGGTCGCCGGCGCGGGCCGTGCCGGGGGCCCAGACGTTCAGGTAAAGGCAGTCCTCGCTGGTCGCCTCTTCGCCGAAATAGTGATTGATGTTGTGGGGCCGCAGGACCTGAATGCACTCAGGGCCCTTGCGATCTGCGTTCCACACGCCCGTCCACTGGATGGGCTGAGGCGGGCGCCAACGGAGCTCGCCAACCGGCGGCCGCGCGAAGGGTATCCCAAGATAGGCCTTTACGCCTGTCGACAGGGCGGTTCCTGCGACCTTCCCGCTCTTGATCTCCAGGGGGTCGCCTGCCAGAGGCGTCATGGCCGCGAAAACAGGTGTTGCAGTGAGGGCGAGGGCGGCCAGCCATCTGGCCGCGACTGAGGCGCCGGACCGTCGCGTCGAGATTCTGAGGCGCATAGTCACTTTCCCATTCGAACAAAGTGGTCAATCATCGATCAATGAACTATCCGGTTCAAACATTATTTTGATGGCCCATGGCCCCATCCAGCAGTGGGCCCAGGTGAAAATGACTGACGCCTCTTTGAATTTTACTATTGGAGCTTTGGGGGCAGGATGACGGAACAGACTTCGATCGCGGCCACATGGATTCGTAACGCCTGGTATGTCGCCGCTCAGTCTGCGGAGCTCAAAGGCGATCCCTTGGGGCGCCGCATTTGCGGCCATGACGTAGTGTTTTTCCGCGACCACTCGGGCGGCGTCGCGGCGCTCGACGACTTTTGCCCCCACCGTGGCGCGCGTCTGTCCCTCGGCCGGTGTCGGGATGGACGGGTGATCTGCGGCTATCACGGGCTGGAGGTGGCGTCAGACGGCGCAGCCGCGGCGATGGCGGGGCAGGATGTATCCCGCTTTCCGGCGACGAAGACGTTTCCGGTGATCGAGAAATCGGGCTTCATCTGGCTCTGGCCCGGTGATCCCATGGCTGCGGACGAGAGTCTGGTCCCGGACCTGCCCTGGGCAGACAACCCTCAGTGGGCCTATGGCGGCGGCGTCTACCGTATCGCCTGCGACTACAGGCTGATGGTCGATAATCTGATGGACCTTACGCACGAGACGCATGTTCATTCCAACAGCATCGGTCAGAAGGAGATCGACGAGGCGCCCGTGGAAACGGTCCTTGAAAATGGCGAAGTGATCACGCGCAGGTTCATGGAAGGGGTGACTGCGCCGCCGTTCTGGCAGGCCGCCCTTGCCGGCGTGGGGTTGCCGACGGACGCATCCGTCGATCGCTGGCAGATCTGCCACTTTTCGACGCCAAGCCACGTGATGATCGAGGTGGGCGTCGCCCTGGCGGGCGAGGGAGGACGCAAAGCTCCAGAAGACCGAAAGGCATCCGCTATCGTCGTCGATTTCATCACGCCCGAGACCGAGACTTCGCATTGGTACTTCTGGGGAATGGCGCGGCAGTTCGCGCCAAACGACGCAGGTTTGACCGAAACGATCCGGAGCGGCCAGGCGCGCATCTTCGCCGAGGATCTCTCCGTTCTGGAGGCGCAACAGGTCAATCTGACTCGCCATCCGGAGAGGCGGTTGCTGACGCTGAATATTGACGCCGGGGGCGCCAATGCACGGGCGATGATCGCTCGCGCGATCCGGGACGAGGCGGCGCCTTAGCGACGCGATGGATGCGCCGGGCCATGCGATGATCGGCTTGATCCCGGCATCCTTCACGAGATCGGCGGCAGCCGCAGCAATCGCGCTTCTGGTGATCTGCGTGTCGATCTCGATGAGGCGGCGGTCCAACTGTCCGGACTGCGCCTCGAACTTGGAACGATCCGCCAGACGGATGATCTCGTCTGCGCGGCCGCACCTCGAAATAGGCGCCAAGCGGGTAGCGCTGCGTCTATCCTCTCCGAAGGGGCCAATGAGGATGGCCTTTGCTGTGTCGCATGAGACGGCGCCGCGCGCAGCTCAGCTTGATTCCAGACAATCCCGCCAAAGACCAGCCGCCTGCTACTTTCCATAGGGGTAGCAGCGCAATTGGGCTCTTGTTTGCGAACAGTCGCCGATCTTGTCTCAGTTGCGCTTTAGGCGCCCTGACATCAGCCTCAGACCTGCCGCCGCAGCAAAAATCAGAAAGGGAATGGCGTAGAGGTGTTGCGCATGGATGCGCTTTCCCCAGGCGATGAAGAAGACAAGGAAGATCGTCCACATAAGATACTTGTGGATCCGCTGCCAAAGCGCCAGGCCCAGAGCCGAGACAGCCGAGAAATTTGACGTCAAAACCAAAATAATCAGCGCGACATAACCAATCGTTCCCGGAACATTCGCGGCAACCGAACGCCCTTGCCAAAATAGTTCAGGCGCAATGGACCAGTAGTTGTAGATCGCGATCGCATGCACCGTGTGGGAAAATGCAAACGACAGGCCCAACTGCCGCCGATTTCGCACAATCCAAGCGGTCAGGGCGCCGGGCCAAAACCTGTATAGCACCGAAGCAGTGAAGGCTGCGAGAAAGAACGCTGCAGAGGTGCGGGCGGTCGAACGGATCAATAGGCGCAGGTTGGACACCAGATCGGCGTCCCGCGCCAGGATCACGAAGGTCATGGCCAGGACCAGCGCGGCGGCGATCCAAAGCGTGCTCCAGCGACCAGGCGAGGCGGAGGGGACTGTGGCCGCCCTTGCCGTCGCATCATCTTGCTCTGTCATAACAGCTCCAATTGACGTTGATCGGCCCAGCTTCGCAGCAGAGCCAGGCGGTCGGGCGCTGGCCGTTGGCCCAGCCAGTTGATTGAAACCTTTGGACGCAATCCCTGGGGATTGACGACCGCCAGCGACACGACTTCAGATCCGAACAGGGATGCGAGTTCATTGCGGACCATTCGCTCAATGGCGTCTGCGCGCAGCTGTTTTCGGTCCACCTTGCCGACGGCGGTCGTCGGCAATGACGTCACCCATTGGATCTCTCGCGGATGGGCCGCGCGATCAGGCAAGCTTGCCATCAGCTCGCGTTCGAGCGCAGCCGTGTTGATGTCGCTGTCAGATTCACCGACCAGAAACAGCACCGGAACCTCGCCCGCATAGGCGTCGGGGCGCCCTACGGCGGCGGCGGCGGCAACGCCCTTGCAAGCCAGCGCCGTTGTTTCGATCATGGCCGGATCGATATTGTGGCCCGATCGGATAATCATGTCGCCGAGGCGTCCGGTGATGGAGAGGGCGCCGCCGATGATGCAGCCTTGGTCGCCCGTCGCCATCCAGCCGTCCACCAGGGCGCCGCCTTCAGCGAGGCTCACAGCGGGGCCGCAGACCCAGATCTCTCCCATCTCACCGTCTGATACATCCTCGCCGACCGGATTTCTGACAGCGAGGCCCATTCCCTGAACCGGCGCCCCCACGACGCCTTGCGGGCTTGGCGTCTCGGCGCGACCGGCCGCGATCACGCCGCAGGTCTCGGTCATGCCGTAGATGATATGGAGCGGACGCCCTGTCGCTTTTGCAAATCGCGCCTGCAAGGCCGGGCTGCAGGGCGCTCCGCCCACATAGCCGCACCGCAGCCGCGAAAGATCGGACGTGATCGGTTGGTTCAGCACTCTCTCAACGGCGGTCGGCACGCCGCCGGCGATGGTTACGCGTAGCTGTTCAAGGATGCGCCAGAAATCCTTGACGATACCGGCGTTGCGAAATCCGTCCTGGGAGAGATTGACCACGCAGCCCCCGCTCCACCAGACAGCGCGCGTCGAGCAGATTGCGCCGGCGACGTGAAAAAGCGGCAACCCGTTGGCGAGCCGGTCTTCAGGCGACATTGCGGCGGCCTGTGCGAAGGCCGACGCGGCGACGGCGTGCTGATAATGACTGTGCCGAACCAGCTTCGGCGCCCGCGTTGTTCCGCCGGTATGAAACCAGGCGGCGTGGCCGGTGCAGGCGCTGGCGTCGAACGCCGACGCAGTCTTAGCATTCTGCTGAGCCGGCACATGATCGGGATAGGCCGAAGGACCGATCTCAAGCGCGACCAGCGGCCGTGCGCTCGACATGCGATCGATCAACGCCCGGCCGATCCGCCAGAGCGCCTCGTCATCAGCTTGTCTTGGGAACACAAGGACATCCGCGCCCGCTGCGTCCAGGAGCCCGGCCATGTGATCGACCGATTGCAGCGGGTTCAGGGACAGGCCGGCGGAGGCGACGCTGGTCGCAAGCATCAGCACATAGTGCGCGGGGGTATTGCGCAGCAACAATCCGACAGCCCCGTCCTTTCGGGCGCCCATGTGTGCAAGCAAACTCGACCATTGCTGGATCGCCGCCAATAGACCGGCGTAGCTGAGCTCGTCCGCTCTGGCTCCACGCCCGGTCGACGCCGGTTCGACATCCATCAAGGCCGGCGCGTCCGGCGTGGTCTTGGCGTGCTCGGCGATGCGTTGGATCAAGACCACATCGGGCGCCAATGCGACGGGGGTTGTCGGCTCAGACACCCGTCAGCGGCTCTTCGGCGCTCGCTCTTCGAGACGACCGGAGATGGCGTCGAAGGCTGCGTGATCGATCACGTGTGTGAAACTCGTGTCGCCAATCGGATGTGACGAGAACTTGACGATGACGACGTGTTTCTTGGGATTGACATAGAGGTGCTGCCCGAACAGGCCCTTGGCCTCGATCACGCCATCCGCCCCTTCAGGAATCCACCATTGATTTTTGTATCCGTACCCCTTGCGGACCGCACCCTGCGGGGAACTGGCGAATATCGCGCGGTTCACGCCGGCGCTGATCCGGGTCGTGTAATCGCCTGCAAAGATGTGTCGCCCTCCAATCGATCCATGATTGGCGAGGGCTTCACCCAGCCGGGCGACGTCGCGCAAGGTTGCGTTCAGGCCGACGCTGGCGATATCCGTTCCGACCGGATCGATGAGGTAGTAGCCGTCCGACTCAGCGCCAAGCGGGCGCCACAATCGTTCCGCCGCCAGGGCCGATAGGGGGCGGCCCGTGGTCCGGGTCAGAACCCAGCCAAGGACTTCACTGTCCACCGACTTGTACGAGAACGTCTTATACCAACCGACGCTGATTAGAACCTGTGTGCCCAGTCTCGGAGCCCGATGGACATGATGCGCCATGGCTGGTCCGTGATTTTGTTCCAGGCTTCGCAA
>Ga0316217_10001718_pt1 | contig 27775 bp, 25 predicted proteins | sample 1anoAmetaG_FD_203633 | JGI IMG/M metagenome (GOLD analysis project Ga0316217, IMG submission 203633) | Freshwater microbial communities from Trout Bog Lake, Wisconsin, USA - 1anoA | ecosystem: Environmental > Aquatic > Freshwater > Lake > Hypolimnion/Profundal zone | place: USA: Wisconsin... | reverse complement strand
GGCTCCTCTTTCCGCCGACATCGTTTTCTCACCCTATATAAGCTTTCAGCGTTTTAGCGCGTGGGTGATGTTGTAAATGGTTGTCAGGTAAATGGTTGGTAACGGTTTGGTGCTATTTTTTAGGTGCGAAACGACAAAAATCAGAGATTTTGTTTGCAGGTGATGGTGGGAGCGTGGGTTATGAATCGGAATTACCTGGTCAGTGGTCTGTGGCGCTTGGTCAGTGGTGGGGACATGGTTTGGTTGTCATGTAGCCAAACGGGGACGGTGACAGACCGCGATGTTCCGGGTACATTTTCCTTATGGCACGTAAGGCACGCAATACTCCCGCCGGGTATGTCTACCACGTCTTGAACCGGGCGGCGGGGCGGATTGCCCTGTTTCGCAAGCCCGAGGATTATGCCGCTTTTGAACGCATCCTGCTCGAGGCGCATACCCGCTACCCCCTGCCCATCCTCGCCTGGTGTCTGATGAAGAACCATTGGCACTTTGTCGTGCGCCCGCAGAGCGATCAGCAGATCACGGACTTTTTCCGCTGGCTTACCCATACCCATGCCATGCGCTGGCGCGTGGCCCGGGCGACCGTCGGCTGGGGGCACCTCTACCAGGGTCGTTTCAAGGCTTTTCCGGTGGAGACCAGCGCCGCCCTGTTGACGGTGTGCCGGTATGTGGAACGCAACGCCCTGACCGCCAATGCCGTCAAACATGCCGAAGACTGGCGGTGGGGCAGTTTATGGGCGCGGCGGGACGGGCCGGCGGAATTGCGGGCGCTGCTATACCCCTGGCCGGTTGCTAGGCCCCGGAACTGGATTGAACGTGTCAACGCCGCGCTGACGCCCAAGGATCGCCAGCAGATGCAAATCAGCCTGGCGCGGAGCCGACCGTTTGGCGACGCCGGATGGGTGGCCCAGACAGTGGCCGCACTGGGCCTGGAGTGCACGGTACGACGTGAAGGGCGTCCGGCGAAGGCTGAAGAAACCAAGACATGATCAAATAACTAGCTGCGTCCCCGTTTCGCTCCCCGATCAGCGAAAGACTGCCGTAATCACCCAGCCTGATGGTGACGGTGGCACGACCGCCACCACCTGGAATTACACGTACGACAGCGAGAACCAACTCACCAGTGCCACCAGCAGCGCGGGCGACAACTACAGTTACTCGTTCGACGCCATGGGTAATCGCACCGGTACCGGCTATGCCAGCAACAACCTGAATCAATACACGTCGATCCCCAATCCGAGCGGGGTTGGCGATGCCATTACCCCGACGTACAACGCGCGGGGCGATCTGACCAGCGATGGCGTGTTCAACTACAGCTACGATCCGCAGGACCGCATGGTCGAAGCGGAGGGCGTTAATCATTCAACCAAGTTGACGTTCGCTTACGACGCCGAAGGGCGGCGCATCAGCGAAACTACCCAGACGGATTGGGTGGCCAGCACAAGTTCCTACGCCACAACCAGCACCGTTCTGTTCGCCTATGACGGCGCCAACATCGTGGCCGAGACCGATGCGAACGGCACCGTCCTGGAAACCTTCACTTGGGGCCAGGATATGGGCGGCGGCATCGGCGGCCTGCTGCTAATCACCGATAAACGCGATCCCAACAATGTCCAAAGCTATGTCCCGACGTACGATGGCAGCGGCAATGTCACCAGCCTGCTCAACGCCTCCACCGGCGCCGTCGCCGCCACGTACGAATATGACCCCTTCGGCAAGTGGATTAATAAGGACACTTCCTGGCAGGGGCCGGCGGGGACGACCGATCCCAACCCGTTCCATTTCAGCACGCGGTACGAAGATGCCGATGGGGTGCTGGTTTATCCCGCCCGCGACTACAAACCGGGACTCGACTTTATGCAACGCGATCCCAGCGGGGAATCCAGCGATCCGAACCTGTACCGGATTGATGGGGATAACCCGATCAACGAGATCGACCCGACGGGATTCAACGGAGAACATGAAAACGAGAATCCGGGAAAACAGACACTCAATTTCTTCGGTAACTTGCTTGAAGGCGTCGCGCAGAATACCATTGGGCTCGTCACATTACAGCAAAGTCCCGACACCGTCCTGCGTGCGGCGTTGGCATTGCCCGGAGACATCATCAGCGGTGATATGTTGGACTCAAGCAATTATGGGCAGTTTAAGAATTTACCCAAGGGTACCAATGAACTGCTAATAACGATAAACGGGCTTAATAACAATTACGACGACGCGAACGACATCCTCACAAGCATCAAAGATTTTTCTCCATTCACAATGACTGACGTCGGGCACACCGCCGTCACGAATGGTACACATTTTCACACCGGCAGTAAGGCTGTGACTGGCGACACCGTTGGACAAGTAGTATCCAATGAGCTCGGCGGGATAGACGGTGTTGCCATCCGCGCGGCGAACCAAATCAAAATCGCCTACAACGCTCTGCGCGCTGCCGGGGCAAGCGACCCGACCATCCGCATCGTCGCTCATAGCCAGGGTGCCATGGTCTTGCAGCGTGCTTTGGATCTTTTGAAGGGCCAACCGGGCGGAGACAAAATCCTTGCGTCTTTAGCGGTATACACAAACGGCGCTGAACGTTTCATCTCAAATGACGAGGGATTAAAATCTGTCGTCAACTTTGTTACCGAAAAGGATCCGGTGCCAATGTTCGGAAACCCCGGACCCCAACGGAAAATTGAGGACGCGGTCGCAGCAAAGAAATCATATAACATCGTGGTCATTCCGGGTGAGAATCCCACGAAGGCGTCGCCTTGGCAACCGCACGATTGGGACCTCAATTATGCGAAATTATACCAAAGTCCGGAGTCATTGAAGAGCTATTCTTCGCTCCCCGTAATCGGCCTGCCGCAATATCTCCAGCTGAAGAAGGCCCAGCCCAAGTAATTGCATTCCTAACGAAAGGACCGACAGTGGAAATGATAGGCTACCTGCTCCTGGGTTATATGGCGCTGATGCTGACGGGGTGCTCTCATCTCGACCTCTTCGAAATGGACGACTCCGGCTTGATGGCGCCCGGTGCGCCCTACAAAACCGACTATGAGGAAGGCGCGATCTATCGGTTGCGCCGCGACGTGTTTGTTGCGCGGGGCGATCGGACGGAATACAGCTTTTACCGGGTCGGATCACCCGGAGCTCCGCACAGTTTTGCTGAATGGGAAAATGATCCGATGCGATCTTTGCATTGGCAGGCCGTGATCGCGCCTTTACCGAAAGGGACGATGGTACGCTGCGACAAGATGGAAGTCTATCGCGTTTACACCGGAGGACAATACGCCCTGCCAATGGTTACCTGCGTAAATTCGACAGCAGCCCATTTTGGGCTCATTAACGCAGAAATGATCTCGTCGCACATACTCCCCGACCCCAAGAAATATATACCAACGACAATGATTGACCCGACCTATCTCGAAAAGGTCTCCGGACCAACGACCGAGGCAAAGTAGTTTCATGGTGTAGTGGCTGTAGTGGCTCCGCACACTGTGGGGCAGGATTTGACAACAACTTTACCGGAAAAAGCGGAAGTTGGCCATGATAATAAGAAGTGAATAGATCATGATAAATAATAAATGACACGCATTTTTCTCCTGTCGGCGCGCACTTCGGGCGCGCCTTGGCTCATTGACAAGGGAAGAGACTTTCGGCAGCCGTCGGTTCGACGCGCTCACCGCAGGCAGGCTAGGCTGCTTTGCGAACCGTGATTTGGACCACCGGCAGGCACGGATCGCCGCGGCACTTCTGGCGGGCGATTGCAATATTGAATTTCTGCGGGTCGCGGGCGCGGATTGGGACTGGTGTCGGCGCTGCGCGGCCGGGTGGGGGTGGCGGCGTGGTGGGCGGTAACGCGGACAATCCTGTCCGCGAAGAGCGCAGACAGGAGTGTCTGCGTTACGACCGGCTTGGGCATTCCACGCTTCGTTGGGCGTTAGTATGCCCAAGGCGCTATGTGGGCGGAATCCGTTATACCAAAAGACGTAGTCGTTGATTCGCCGTTGGACGGAAGCGGCGGATCGGCCGCAGAGTACCAGGCACCACCAGATGCGGAAGGTTCTAAAGAATCTTTCGCATTTTCCGTTCAAAAATGGAGCCCGCACGTTGCCGCGCACGTGGCGGAGGCGGAGTTTTTTCATGGTGGCGTGGAACTTCCGGCGGAATTGGCAGCCGTGGTCGGTCGGGGCATTGAGCCATCGGGCGATCGGGTCATCGGGCCATTGAGTCATCGAGGGAGGCGGACTGATCGGACCGATTGGACCGATGTATTGGCGACGCGTTTGGGGGTGGCGGTTTGGCACGGGGAATGTTGCAGCCTTTCATGCTGCGGCGTCTTGGGGTGGGGTGTTGGGTCCGGGGGCGGCGCAGCGGCTTTGCCCCCGGCGGTCATATTCCAGCCTTTCAGGCTGAAAATATCGCGTGGGGTTTTCCGGCTACGAACCGCGTGTGGTTCATGTACCTTGGTCCAGCGATTGCGATCCATGGGCGTCGGTGGGCCGTTCGTACGCGCGTTTCACAATGCCGCGGCGTTCGAGAAACTTGATTTCTGCCTGGGTATCGGCATGGTAGCTGGAGCGCACCAGCGGCCCGGATTCAATAACGGAGAAACCAAGTTCCAGCCCGATGCGTTTCCATTCTGTAAAGGCTTCGGGTGTCACCCAGCGGTCGATAGGCAGATGGTCGCGCGTCGGTTGGAGGTATTGGCCCAAGGTTAAGATATCAACATCGGCTTTGCGAAGATCATGCAGGGTCTCCAGCAGTTCCTCATCCTTCTCGCCGATACCCACCATGAGGCCCGTCTTTGTGATAAACCCCTGGTCTTTGGCGCGACGGAGCAACTCCAGCGAGCGGGGGTATTTGGCCTGGGGCCGCACCCGGTAGTACTGAGAAGGCACGGTTTCGACATTGTGATTGAGAATATCAGGCCGCGCATCGAGGACGGTTTGCAGGGCGTTCCAGTCGCCGCAGAAATCCGGAATCAGTGCTTCGATGGTCGTTTGCGGCGAGGCCTGGCGTGTTTGAACAATGGTTTGGGCCCAGATGCCCGCACCGCCGTCGTCGAGTTCATCGCGATTGACCGAGGTGATCACCATGTGCTTGAGGTTCATGAGGCGCACGGCCTCGGCCACACGGCGCGGTTCGTCCAAGTCCAGAATGGGCGGTCGGCCGGTGGCGATGTGACAAAATCCGCAGGAGCGGGTGCAGACATCGCCCAGGATCATCAGCGTGGCGGTGCCGCGGGCCCAGCATTCGCCCATATTCGGGCACTTGGCTGATTCGCAGACCGTGTGCAGCCGATGCTGGTCTATGGTGGCCCGCAGATCACTGTAGGCCGGGCCAGCGGGCAGCTTGACGCGCAACCACGGCGGTTTGCGCCCGGGCAGGGTGTGCACAGGACGACTGTCGGTTACGACCGGCAGGCGGATCGACTGGGATGAGTCCATAGGGATGGTTCTCGGTAAGACAATTATGAAGCGGGACATTATAGCATCTGGCCGGCCGTACCGTATCCCGTCGGCGGGGGTACTGGGGGAAGCGCTATCGGCCCGCGAATATGGTCAGACCCACAGTGTGTCGGGTGGCGTGGGGGCCATTGCGGAAAATTTTCTTGTCTCGGCTCTGCCGGTGGCCTACGATGAAAATAGCGAAGCGGGCTGGACGGGCACGGCTTCGGGGGGTGGTGGAACATTTCTGCGGGATGTTGTCCGGCGTGTGCCGGATGGTTGTCTTTTTCGCTGGCTTGGTAAGCGTACTCGGCAAGGCCGGGGGTCGGCGGGAGGTATCACATGCGTACCAGTAAGAATTCCCAGCGCGTTGGTTTCACACTTATTGAACTGCTGGTGGTGGTGGCGATCATCGCGCTGCTGTTGGCGGTGTTGGTCCCTGCGCTGGGGCGGGCCAAGGAATTGTCGAACCGGTCGGCCTGCGCTGCGAACCTGACCGGCATCGTCAAGTCTATGAATTTGTATGCGTCCGAAAACATCGAGGCGTTCCCCGCCGTCGCGCCGCCGGCGAGTGTCGGAACCTATTCCAACAATCCCGCACCGACCGCCCCGCCCATCGGCAATGAGAATGTGACCTTGCTAAGCTATTATGGCCCCACCCCCCGGCAGGTCGGCAATCCGCTGGCGTGCCTGTGGATGCTGGTACTCAAGGAAAGCGTCAGCAGCCGGCAATTCGTCTGCAAGTCGGACCCGGCGGCGCCGTGGCCGGCCGACCAGATCGATTCCACCGGGAATTACTATGACAACTTCGGGCTGGCCACGGGCAATCCGAGCATCACCCTGAGTTACTCGTTTGCCTACCCTTGGACGGGCACCTATGGCAGCGCCGGCATGGTGGGCCCCTGGTGGCGGCAATCGGTGGATGCGGGCCTGCCGCTCGCCGCCGATATGGCCCCGGCCGATAACGGCGGGGCGCTGCCGTTTCCCCGCGTCTTGACGACCACCAAGGGCGGCCCGGGCAGTCCCAAGATTTATAATTCCAATAACCATTCCGGCGGCGAAGGGCAGAATGTCGCCTTCAGTGATGCCCATGTGGAGTTTGCCACCGATCCGTTCGTCGGCCAGCAGCGCGACAATATCTGGATGATCGGAACCCAGGTCCCGGCCAAGGGTGACACCAAAGACGTCTGCGGCAATTCCGCGCCGCCGTTCGATACGATCATGGTGCCGATCCGCGAGCCCAACAGCAACAGCTTTTGAGTTGGAAGGCAGGAGGCAGAAGGCAGAAGGCAGAAGCAAGAGGGGCACGCGCTAATTTGGTTTTGGCAATGTCGGTTGTGTGGCGCCGGGCGGATTGGCGGGTGCGGTGGTGGAAGTTGCGGGTGCCAGGCCGGTGGCTTGGGCCAGCGTGCGGATCTCCGGTGGCAGGGTTGCGAAGTTAGCGGCGGTAATCTCATAGGTTTTGGCGCCCAGGGTGATGGAGCTGCGCACGTGGCCGGCGGCATCGGTATGCTGGCTGATGATGACGGTTTGGCCGCGTTGCACCACCTTGCGGAACTGTTCGAGGTCCAGGGCCTGGAGCCGCGGCGCCTTAAGATCGAGGCGATACCCCGTGCCGATTTCCAGGAAGCCGCCGTTTTGCAACGCCACGCGATTGGGGCCGCCCGGCGGTGGCATGCCGGGTTCCAAGGCGCCCGGCAGGGGGGCGGGCAGCACCAGGGCGGCAGGGCGGGGCTGGGGTGTAATCTGCACGCGGCGGCAATCGCCGTTGTGGAGGTATTCGAGTGTTAGCGGCTTGACGACCAGGGCGCTGTTTTCCAGCACCGGCTGGGCGGCCTCGATAAGCTGCGCCGGCGCCAGCAAAGGCTTGCCATCAATGGCAATCAATAGATCGTTGACTTGCAGCCCGGCGGCTGCCGCCGGCGAATCCGGGATCACGTGCGATACCACCAGGCCCTGTCCGGGGGTGAGTTTGAGCCAGGCGGCGACGGGCGGCGCAATACGCTGCACGGCCACGCCGATCCAGTATTGCATCACCGGTGCCGGGGCGGCGGTGGCCGGGGCCGTGGCTGGAGGCATAGTGGCCGCCGGCAGCGCCTGAGCCCCGCACGGCGGCACCGCGGTGGGAGCCGCGTAGAGGGCGGCGATCAGTAATGGCAGGTATGTGTGTTTCATGGCTCGGATCTTCTCTTAACGGGCAACTTCTTTAACGTCCAACGCTCAACGTCCAACGTCCAACGTCCAACCAACCACTATCAACTAACAACTAACTTTTGATACTCCAGTTGCACGGTGCGCCAAGCTGGCTTTTGCCGGTCGCTCCCTTACGGTCGCGGCTCTGATCATGCTGCACTCAGTACACCACTTCGCTCTTGATCGTCGTCACGGGGAACACCACCGCGCCATCCTGCCCGTTGGGCACAATGACCACATGGCGGGCCGCGGCACCTTCCGGGGGCACATCATGCACCAGCATGCGGATATCCGGCGGCGCGCCCGGGCGCAGCACCGACACGGGAAGATTCATTTGATTCTGCAAACCGGCCTGGTCGGTCAGCGGTTCGATCGGCACCGAGAAGGAGACGGTGGAGGCGGTCTGCGGCGTGGTGGTGTCCAGGGCGGCGTTGTTGGGGTTCTGGTTATGGGCCAGGAGGAAGGCGAATCCCCCCGCCAAACCGGCGGTCAGCAGGAACGCCGCCGCCAGGCGAAAATGGTGCCGCAGCGTGACGGGAACCGCGGGATTCAATTCCGACCGATCGCCCGGGCGCTGCTGCACGAACTGGCGGATGGCACCACGCTCAACCTGGCGCTGGAGAAAACGAATGGCCACGTTGCGCCACTGCTGGGGGGCGTCATCCAGCGTTCGCAGCAGACGCGCCCGCTCGGTCTCGGGCAATTCATCATCCACGAGCAGATCCAATTCCATATCGAAGCCTTCGTCGGGCTGGGGCAGGTTATTCATTTCAGGTCCTCCTTGTCGCGCCGGGTCAGAATCTGGCGCAGCTTCTGCCGGGCGCGAAACAGGCGCATCTGCACCACGCCCGCGGTTACGCCCATGCACGCGGCGATTTCCTGGTAGCTCCGGTCATCCACGTGCTTGAGCAGGAGCATTTCCACATCCTTGGGCGCCAGGGTTTTCATCGCCTCCCGTACGTGGGCAAACCGTTCGCTCTGGAGCAGCGCATCGAGCGGGTCATGGTCGGCGCTGGCCCCGCCGGGTCCATGGCGGGCCTGTAACAGGTCGGCGGCTTCGTTGACCCGCCGCCGCGCCCGGCCGAGTGTGCGCCGGTGCATCAGGGCGGCCCGCACCGTCAAACGGTAAAGCCAGGGCTTGGCGGCGGCGGTGGTGCGCAGCGTATCCCAGTTGCGCACGGCCGCCATGGCCACGTCCTGCATGACATCATCGGCGCCTTCGGACCCGCGGAGGCGGGCAATGGCCACCGCCCGCAGCCACGAACCATGGAGGCGCAGGGCTTCCTGGGGGTCGTTGGGGAAGGCCTGCACCGCAGGTTCCGGCGGGTTATCGGCCCCGCGGGCCTTGCCATACGACCCGATGGGAGTATTTGGCGATGTCAGGTTGCCCAATGCCACCCAGGGATCCTTTCCATTACCTGATACGATGCCGCCGTCCGGGCGGGCTTTCACGGGAAAGCGGCGGGGGCGGCAAAAAGATTTTAGCAGGTTCTTCTTCTGGCTTTTAGTACGACAGGGTCAGACGCGCTGCCTTGCCGTCGTAAATCAGGAGCATCTTGGAAAGAATATCGCGGCCGAGAAGCCCGTCGATACGTTGGGTGGAGAAGTCGGATTCGATCACGGGCACAACAGGCAGCGCATGGCTATGTACCGGATCGGCAATGAGGATGGCGACGTCATAAAGATTGCAGGCTTGTGGAATGGTTCCGGTGGACGGGGTGTGAATGGCAACCGAACCCGTAGCGGCAATACCGAGTTGCTTAATGACTTTAGCATCAATGCAGGTGCTGCTTGCGCCCGTGTCAACAAGCAGCCGGATTTTAACGGCCGCGGGCGTTGGCTGTCCGGCTTTGCGCAGGGCCGCAAGGCGCGGTTGGCTGGCATTGATGAAGACTTCGATCAACGGCCCATCAGCCGTGAAGTGATTTGTCAGGTAGGGCATAGTTTCAGGTCACGCGTGAAATAATGAATTTCTTCCGCAGCTTCGATCTGCTTTACGAGGAAGGGCGTAAGACCATAGCGGTCGTAGCCGACCGTAATGGCGTCCTCGTACGACAAAAAAACACCGGCGATTGTATCACCATGGATCAGTACGTACTTCCCCTGGTTCTCCGAAAGGAGTTTGGGTAGCTCTTTGTTGTAGGCTGCGATTTCTTGTTCAAGAGCCATGAGCACCTCAATCGTCAAAATCCGACAATTGCGTACACCCGAAATTCAACACCTTAATCTTAACATTGTAGACGGATTGAAACCACCTTCTAAACCACCATCTAATCCTTGACCTGCGTCCAGGTTTCGTCCGGGTTGTAGGTGGTCATGGCGGCGGCTATGTCGGGGGTCTGGGGGCCCAGATCTTTCTGATACACCTTGCCCTGATGGCTGACGATAAACGTCATCACGCCGCCTTGGCCGTAGGCGGCGGGGAAGGCGACCAGGGCGAAACCGGCGATCATGTTGCCGTTGATGACGTAGTCGTAGGCGCCACCGGCAGCGGCCGGGCCTTGCCGCGTGAGAATGTGATAGAGATACCCGTGGAATGGTTCATGACGGTGGACGCCGCTGGTGGCGTAACCTTCGGCGGCGGCCTGGGCGGCCAGCGGGCCAAAGGGGCTCGGCTCGGCGCCGGGCATGGCTTCCCAATACAGGCCATCTTTCTGGCCGGGGTGGCTGTTGAGGCGCTGGGCATATTTGGCTACGCCGCTGCCGTCGCGATCCTGGCCGGCATATTCCCGTTGCGCCTCGACATACGCGCGGCAGACCTTGATGGATTCGAGTTCATTGCGCCCGATGCGCCGGGCCAGGATTTCCTGTTTGCCCGCGGCGGTATCAAAGAACCATTGGCCGCTGGCGGCCCGCACGATGGGAATGGGAAACGGCCAGTTGTCCTTGCCGATATTGAGCAGGGCTGTGGCGGCATCCTTTTTTTCAAGCTGCGTATGTTCGCCGGCGTGTTGCGCAAAGACGTTGAAGGCGTTCTCATCGGCGACCTTATCCCCGGAAACCAGATCGCCGGCGGCCGGGCCGAAGATGTGGGCTACGGCGGTTTTGTCGTGGGCCTTGGCGGCGGCAACCAGGGCTTGGGCGGCGCTGTCGGCGGTGGCAAACGTTGCCTGTCCCGGGCCAGGCTGCCCGGCGGTGGTGATGGGCGTTGGGGTTGCCGCATGGGATTGTCCGCAGCCTGGCAGGGCCGACAATGTTGTGCCGATGAACAGTGCGGCCAACAGCGATCCGATCGTCCGAAGGTTTGGGGTCAGCATCACAGGCTCCTCAATAATTAAATATTTTAAAAATAGTTTTGGAGATCAAATACGGATTAATGATTGGTTGACGCATGGCCGCGTTGGCTCGCGGCGCGGGTGTCACCGGCGCTGCCGGGCGTTGGAAAACCCGGCTGCGGTTGGGCGGCCGGTGACGGGGTTGCCCCGCCATGATTAAACGTGGGGGTTACGGGGGCCGGCGCCGGGTGGGGCATCACGGGCAGGGTGGGCGGTTTGGGCGCCACCTTGGCCGCCGGTTCGGCGCTGGCCGGATGGGCGGCCGGTGCGGGGGGATTACTAGCCGGGGCGGTGCTTTGGTGGCCACGCGCGGCGGCTTGTTGCACCGCGGTGTGACTTTGATAATCGCCGAACACATTTTTGGCGGCCGGTTGGGCGGCCGGTGCGGGGGTTGGTGGTCCGAATACGCGCGGTTGATTATGCGTCGGGGCAGGGGCCGGGGTTTCGGCAAGCGGCGTTAGCGGGTGTGTCCGGTTTGGTTGTGCCGGCGTGGGTGCCGGCGCAACGCCATGATGGTTTGGCATGGGCGGTTGCGGGCCGCGGGATGGTGCAGCGGTTGCTGGGACAGAATGTTCGGTCGGCCGCGGAACGGCGATGGGCAGGATGTTACGGGTTGGTGGGGTTGGGGCGGCGCTGGCGGGCCAGCCCCGATGGTTCTCGGGCACTTGGCGGGCGGCGGCAGCGACGGGGGCCGGCATTACAGGCGCTGGCTTGGCGGCATTGCGCGTCCAGGGCCGGGCCGCAGGGCCATTTCCATGGTCATTACTGTTGCGGGCGTTTTCTGGCGGGCGGCGTGTGTTGTAGGGATTGTCCGGGACTGCACGGTCGTAACGGCGGCCGGCATCGGCGTGCTGGTCGCGCACCCAGCCGTGTTCGTCATGGAGCCAGCCGAAATGCCAACCGCCGCCGGCGGCGATGCGGCGGCCGGCCCAATCGCAATCGTTATCGAGCCAATTTCCGATGCGGCTACCCAGTCCGAACCAGAGGCGCGGGGTATCGCCCCACTGTGGCGCGTAGCCCGGGAGGAAGACAACTTGCGGATCGTACATGGGCACATAGATTACTTGCGGATCCGCCGGCAGGATCTGGATGGCCTGATTGTCACCCAGCACCACCTGCTGCTGGGGCGTGCTTTGCAGGGTTCCGTTCACCTGGGCCTGTTGCCGCAGTCGCTGCACGGAATCCATCAGGTCCGTCGGTTGATTCATGAACGCGACTCCCAGGGCCTGCGTCCAATCCATGTTGTCGTTGAGCATCTGCAAGACGGTCGGATAATGCACCAGCGCTTTGATGGACGGATCCCAGCTTTGGGCCTGGATATCCTCCTCGGTGACATTAGGGCAGGCTTGGAGCCATTGCTGCGCCGCGGTGATATCCTGCGGATAGGTGGCGGCGGGCAGCACCTGCGCCAGCAGTGGGTCGGGATATAGCGCCACGGGGCCGACCAGTTGGTCGATCTGCGCTGGTGCCAGCAGCACGGCCTGCGGGACCGCGGGGGTCACAGGTGGGGCATACGCGGGGTATTGGGTGTACTGCGGATATTGCTGATAGGCAGGCACCGGCGTGTTGTCCGCGGGAGCCGGATAACGCGGCGGATTGACGTAGGGCGGATAATAGGTTTGCGCCGGAGCGTAATTCGCCAATCCGCAGGTTACTACTGCGCTGGCCGCGACGATTTTCCAAAGTGACTTGGTAAACATGTGGTATTCCTCGCAAAAGAGTCCCAATATTCAAATGGTAACGCCAATCGTCCGATAACGCACGGGAAATCGGCTTTGTAATCGAATCGCGTCCAGTCTCAACGATAGACTACACGCAGAGGTTGGACGTTAGTTGCAAAACGAAAATATTAACTAACGGAAACTAAATGCGTGGTGGGCAGAAATTCGCCTTTAGGCATCGTCATGACGCAACGCGCTGCGGCGAGAGCTTTCGCGCGATCCCCGAACCGCCTGAAGGCGGCGTCGGTGGCCGAACCGCAAGACGGAACTTCGAACAAAAAGGCCACTGCCTCAGAATCGTGCCACACCCCGCGCCAGCGCCCCGGGGTCACAATCTTGACGCGTCTGTGCTCCCATTTTATCGTTGCCATTGCGGTGCTGAGGTCTGACAACTGATCTTTCGCGAGGTGGGCAATGCGCACACATTTCCGCGCTTGGCTGGTCGTGAGTTTATGGCTGAGCCTGGTCTTGAGCGCGCCAGCGCAAACACCCGGCGGCGGGATGCTGACGATGGAACAGGCCATGGCTAATACCAGCCGCGTGTTGGGCAATGTGCGGGCCCATCCGGCGGCCAAGGCCGATGCGCTGGTGCGTTTGCAGGACCGGATGACGGGGCGCGGCATAACCGACAGCGCTGCGCGGCTGGCGGAAATTGGAAAGATCTTCGATGAAGCCATAGCCATGAAACCGGCGGATTTCGCGCAGAACCAGGCGCAACTGGTCAACCGGATCATGGAGCAAATGCGGCCCGGCGGGGCGGGTGCCGGGGCACCGCCCGACGCGGCGGCCATGACACCGGCGGCCGGCGGGCCGGCGACGGCACCGGTCAAGGCCATCCCCTGGATCGATGTGCACGTGCATTTTGTAACGGGTATGCAGGCGGATTATGCCGGGGCGGCGGGGGCGGCGCTGGCGCTCATGGACAAGAACGGCATCCGCCGGATGATCATTATGCCCCCGCCCGAGGACGGCAGCTCCATCCGATACGACTGCGATGCGTTTGGCAGCACATTGCTGCGGCAGGCCGGGCGTTTTTCGTTTATGGGCGGCGGCGGAAGTTTGAATATCATGCTGCAACAAGCCGCCGGCCAGACGGTTGTGACCGAGAGCCTGCGGCGGCAGTTTGAACAGAAGGCCGAGAGTATCCTGCGCCTGGGCGCGGTGGGGTTCGGGGAAATGACCGTGCACCATCTGTCGCATACCACGGGGCATCCGTACGAAAGCGTCGCCCCGGATCACCCGCTGCTGCTTTTGCTGGCGGATATTGCAGCGCGGCACGATGTGCCCATCGATATCCATTGCGACGTCGTGGCCGAGGAGATAACCGCACCGGACTGGCTCACGGTGCCCCCGAATCCGCGGGTGTTTCACGCCAACCTGGCGGCCTTTGAACGGCTGCTGGCCCACAACCCCAAAGCCAAAATATCCTGGGCGCACGCGGGCTCAGACATGCTCGGTTTCTGGACGACCGATCTGAGCCGCCGCTTGCTCCAGCAGTATCCGAATCTTTTCATGAGTTTGCGATTGGGCATGCCGGGCCATGCCGCCCAGAATTCGCCGCTGGACTTCAATGGCCAACTTCGGCCGGAGTGGTTGGCGTTGTTGCAGGAATTTCCGACGCGGTTTGTGATCGGTGGCGACCATTTCATCGTCGCGCCGCAGGTGCATGGCACCGGCCCGGGCCTGCTGTTTGCCAAGAAGACGCCTTTTGCGTTGCAGCAGACCAAGGTATTTCTCAACGCCCTGCCGGCCGACCTGGCGCAGAAGATTGCCTGCGACAATGCCGTGGCGCTCTATAAGCTGCCCAAGACGCAATAAGGAGGGCAGGGGTTGCGGACTGACCGCGGCACGGGAATGTCTGAGTTTACGGATTCGTGCCCTTTGAATCCCACGCATCGGGTGGCCACGGCTGGCGCGTAAATGGAATTCCGGCGTGTGCGATCGGGTGTGGGAAATTGCCTCTTCCTCCTGTGCGGTGACGAACCACTGCCGGAGAACCGGCGGGATAATCGGCGGCGCCATTGCGGCGGCATAGCCGGCGTTGACCAGAATACAAAGATGGCGGGGCCAGAGTGCATTTCAAAGGGCATTTCAAAACAGTAGCGATGCGGCCGGCAAAGCGGTATCTTCACGGCGTTGGTGCGCGGCCCTTTATTGCGTGCGACCAAATCAAAGGAGAAAATACATGGCAACCGAAACCCAGTGTCCGTTCAACCACGCGGCCAGCGGCGGCACGTCGAACCGCGACTGGTGGCCGAATCAGTTGAACCTGCGGATCCTGCACCAGCACTCGTCCCTGTCCGATCCCATGGGCCAGGACTTCAACTACGCCCGGGAGTTCAAGAGTCTCGACCTGCCGGCGGTGAAGAGGGATCTGGCGGCACTGATGACCGACTCGCAGGACTGGTGGCCGGCGGACTTCGGGCACTACGGCCCGTTGTTCATTCGCATGGCGTGGCACAGCGCCGGCACCTACCGCACGGGTGATGGCCGTGGCGGCGGCGGCAGGGGCCAGCAGCGGTTCGCGCCGCTGAACAGTTGGCCGGACAACGTCAGCCTGGACAAGGCGCGTCGCCTGCTGTGGCCGATCAAGCAGAAGTATGGCCGGAAGATCTCATGGGCCGACCTGATGATCCTGGCCGGAAACGTCGGCCTGGAGACGATGGGGTTCAAGACGTTTGGTTTCGGAGGCGGCCGCGAGGACGTCTGGGAGCCGGATCAGGACGTCTATTGGGGCAGGGAGAAGAAATGGCTCGGCGGAGATATCCGCTACGCGCAGGGCTCGCCCGGCGTCCCGGGGCATGGAGTCATCGACTCCGACGACAACAGCGCCCAGCGGCACTCGCGCGACCTGGAGAATCCCCTTGCCGCGGTGCAAATGGGCCTGATCTACGTCAACCCCGAAGGTCCGGACGGCAACCCCGATCCGATTGCCGCCGCCAGGGACATCCGCGAGACCTTCGCACGCATGGCGATGAACGACGAAGAAACGGTGGCACTGATCGCCGGCGGCCACACCTTCGGCAAAGCCCACGGCGCGGGCGATGCCAAGCTCGTGGGGCCTGAGCCCGAGGCCGCTGGTATCGAGGAACAGGGTCTGGGCTGGAAGAGCCGCTTGGGCACCGGTAAAGGCGGCGACACAATCACCAGCGGCCTGGAAGTCACCTGGACCGCCACGCCCACGAAGTGGAGCAACAGCTTCTTTTCAAACCTGTTCGGCTACGAATGGGAGTTGACCAAAAGCCCGGCGGGCGCGCAGCAGTGGAGGCCCAAGGGTGGCGCCGGGGCCGGGACTGTGCCGGATGCTCATAATCCCTCCACGCGTCACGCGCCAGCCATGCTCACCACGGACCTGGCCCTGCGGTTCGATCCCATTTACGAGAAAATCGCGCGGCGTTTCCATGCGCATCCGGAGCAGTTCGCCGACGCGTTCGCCCGGGCGTGGTTCAAGCTGACGCACCGCGACATGGGGCCGCGCGCGCGATATCTGGGTCCGGAGGTGCCTGCGGAGGAGTTGATCTGGCAGGACCCCATCCCCGCGGTCAATCATCCATTGATCGATGAGAAGGACATCGCGTCCCTCAAGGCGAAGGTCCTGGCTTCGGGGCTGTCGGTATCAGAGCTGGTTGCGACCGCCTGGGCGTCGGCGTCCACGTTCCGCGGCTCGGACAAGCGCGGCGGCGCCAACGGCGCCCGCATTCGGCTGGCGCCGCAGAAGGATTGGGAAGTCAACCAGCCAGCCCAACTCGCAAAGGTGCTCAAGACCCTGGAGGGTATCCAGAGTGCGTTCAACGGGGCTCAGTCTGGCGGTAAGAAGGTCGCGCTGGCCGATCTGATTGTGCTGGGCGGCTGCGCAGGCATCGAGCAGGCCGCGAGGAATGCCGGTCACGAGGTCACGGTTCCGTTCGCACCAGGACGCATGGATGCGTCGCCTGAGCAGACCGATACGGCCTCTTTCGCCGTGCTCGAACCCATCGCGGATGGCTTTCGCAATTATCTTAAGGGCGAGTACCGCATACCGGCTGAAGCGTTGCTCGTGGACAAGGCGCAATTGCTGACGCTGACCGCGCCGGAGATGACGGTCCTGGTGGGCGGCCTGCGCGTCCTGGGCGCCAACTTCGAAGGGTGCCAACATGGGGTGTTTACCAAGCGGCCCGCGGCGCTAACCAACGACTTTTTCGTGAACCTGCTGGACATGAACACGCAGTGGAAGGCGTCCGCGCCAGACGCCGATGTGTTTGAAGGGCGCGATCGTGTAACGGGCGCACTCCAGTGGACCGGTACGCGGGTTGATCTGGTGTTCGGTTCGAACTCCCAACTCCGGGCCCTGGCTGAAGTCTACGGAAGTTCCGACGCCCAGAAGAAGTTTGTCCAAGACTTTGTAGCGGCCTGGAACAAGGTAATGAACCTGGATCGCTTCGACCTTGGGTGATCTTTAGTTTGCCGGTGATACCACGCTAATCGCTAGTGGCACAGGCCGCAGTGGTCAGGATTTTTCGCCCTTGGCGGCGTCGGCGCCTTCTTCGCCCAGATAGCGTTCGATATGCCGATCGAGTTCCCCTAAGGCGCCCGCACAGCTTGCCTTTTGAACGCGTTCAACCATTTCATCCGCCCAGTTCTCCTCTTCGACCTGTTCGGTGATGAACCATTGGAGGAGAACCTGGGCGGGATAATCCTGCTGCGCCACGGCGGCGGCATAGCAGGCGTTGATGCCCCGGGTGTTGGCCTGTTCCATCGCCTGGGCTTGACGGGCGATGTCCAGGAGGCTTGAAAAATCGGTTTTGGGCGCCGCCAGCGCCGCCAGCACCGGCACTACGCCGCGGTCCAACAGGTGTTGCAGGAATTTCTGCGCGTGCTGGCGTTCCTCGAATGCCTGCGTGGAAAAATACCGGGCGAAACCTTTTAGGTTCTGTGCCTGGCACCAGACAGCCAGCGCCAGGTAGGCATGGGCGGCGCCCAATTCATCGTTGATCTGCCGTTGAATTTCGATTACGACTTGGGGTTTGGTGGCAATTCCGGGCATGGCTATAAACCTCCTTGGGTTTCGCTGGCGGCGTGAATTCCTGCCGCAGGCATTTGTTGGATGGCGTTGGTGTCCGGTGCTTCCGACAAACCAACTCCGCGGTCGCACTGTAGCGGATTGGGGTTCGCGAAACAAGATAGGGATTCCGGACCTTGAAAGTTGCTGGACAAATATGCGACTTGATTGCAATTGAGACTAAATCTCATACAATGCTGCCGAAGTGGGCCTTTCGTCCCAACAATTTCATGGAACAAAGGAGCAGAAATGCGACGTAAACAAAGTTCAGGCAATTACTTGAGATTTCCTGTGACGACCGTTGCGGTGGCGTTCATGCTCATTGGCGACGTCGCGGTTCGTGCATCCGAGCCCGCATCTTCATTGAGATTGGATCCTTCTGCTCTGGCAAGATCGGTAGCCTTGGCGGATGTCCCGGCATCCGGTGGTTCCTCGACACGCGAAGGGTTCTTGCGCTTGCTCGACAGCCGATCGGTTTACGCCAAGGACTGGTTCCCCGAGCCGTTGCTGGCCGACGAGTCGGGCGTGGATAACGAATTTGCCATGACTTGTTTCCACGCGGAAAAACGGAACCAGCAGACCGACCAGATACACGCCGAGGTTGAAAAGAGTTTCGGCCTCTTGACGTTGGAAATCGGCGGCGGCTATGAGGCCGACCGATCCGCGACGTTTGATCCCGCGAGCGGCACCTATGACCGCGAACATGAGCAGGGATTCACCAACATAGAGCTTGGCGCACGCTACCCCTTGCTGGAGCTGGTTTCCGAGAACGGGATGTTCGACAACACCGTGGTGTTCGGGCTGGAGTTTTCCCCGCCGACGCATTCGCAGATCAGCAAAGATACGGAAATTGTGCCCAAGCTGTTTGATATGCTCAAACTTGGCGACCATTTTTCGGTCCAGACAGGGCTGGGCGTTTCGACGCTGGTCGGCCCCGACGCCCGCGGCTTGAAAACACTCGAATACGATGTGGTCCTGGGCTACGAATTGACGCACGAAATTCTACCGCTGCCTCTGGTGGTCAGTACGGTGCCGATCTTTGAACTCGATGGCGAAACCACGCTCAACAAGGATGACGCGGGCGCGGACAATCTTTCGGGCACACTGGGCTTTCGCATGAACTTTGAATTCATCGGCCGGGTGCAGCCGAAACTCGGCTTGGGGTACGTCTTCCCGCTCGACCATGGTGCCCGCCAGGATTTCCGCTGGGGCGTGGTGACGTCGCTGATTTTTGAATATTGATGGGGTGGCCGATGGCCTCAGTGGCCATCAATAATTGGCATAGAAACTAAAGCCGCCGGCCGTGGCGCCTATGGCCGCGGGCGTTGGGACGGTCGGGGCCAGCGGCATTTGGGTGGTGTCGATGGGTTCGGCATGGCCATCGGCAAAGACGGCATTGGTGCTGGTATTCTTGCCGGAGGGACTGCGGCTGCCGTGGTGCCGGTAGCCGATGCGCGAGTTGGCATTGCCCAGTTGCGTCACGGATTGCCGGCCCATGTACACGCCGTCGGTGGCAACAATCAGGGCGGCCGGCCGGACGAAATTCTGCGCTTGCACCGCGGTCATGACGGACCCATCACTAAAGACATACCCCACGCTCTGGGTATAGTAAGGGCAGGAACTGGGCGCTACGGCACTGCCGGTAGGGTTATAGGCATTGAGCCAATAGCTGCAACGGATTTCGTGGATGAAACCCCCGGGCAGCGGCAGGGGCGGATCGGCCTGCCCGCCGCTATCGCCGCTGCCCAGGAAATTGGTCGGCCAATCCTGGTAGCCTTGCGGCTTATTGAGGTCGGTCCCGGTCTGGCCGCCATCCATGCCCGCGATGTCCAGCGTGTTGGGACAATAAAAAATATTGGCCGTCAGGCCGCCGGAGGAGGGGACCACCCCGTCCCGATCGAGGATGGCCGCCCAGCCATCAACGGTCTGGCCCGACGTTCCGGAGCCGGTCATGTTGTAGGAGGGCACGACCAGGCCATTGTTCTGGGTTTGGTAGATGACCAGCCCTTTGCCAATGCCGCTGAGGTTGCCCAGGCAGTAGGTCGTAATGGCGTATTGCTTGGCGCGTCCCAGGGCTGGAATCAGCACCGCGATCAGCAGGGCAATGATGGTGACCACCACCAGTAACTCAATAAGCGTAAAGCCCGCGTACCCCGCACGGGCCGGCAGTGGGCGCCGGTAAACATGACAGCGCGTCGGTGAATGTCTGTCATTCATACGCATACTTGAATTCCTGTTCGCCACGCACGCGCTGCGAACCACGGTGAATAGTGCGCCGGTCAGGGCGTCGTTTGCCCGATGAACTTGAGCAGAATTCCCCCGATCTTCACGTCATCCTGGGGGTTGCCGATATCGTGGTTGGCGTGGAAATGGTCTTTGCCGGTCAGGGTGGCGGACTGGGCCTTTCCGCCGGCGTCGTTGATCTCCTTGACCATGCGGTCGGAGGCTTCCCGTGAGGGCTGGGAATGCGCATCATCGCAGGATGCGAAAAGGAACGGTGGCGCCCCTTTGGCGTTTTTGACGTACGTAAACGGGGACCCGGCTTTTTGGGCGGCCTCCGTTTCGCCGAACGTGGCTTTGATGAACGGCCCATACATTTTGCTGGTCTTGGCGCGATCGACCAGATCGAACATACCGCCCGACCAGGAGATGGCGCCTTTAATATCACTGGGTTTCAGGCCGGCCTTGGCGAGGTAGCGGGGATCGAGCGCCAGAAGCGTAACCAGATGGCAGCCCGCGGAATGGCCCATGATGACGATCTTGTTCGGGTCGCCGCCGTACTCGGCGATATGGGCTTTCGTCCAGGCGATGGCGGTGGCCAGGTCATCGACCTGCGCGGGGTGCGGATCCTTGGGCGAGAGGCGGTAGTTGGGCGCGACCAGAACCACGTGGTTATCGTTGAGGAACTGGGGCTTGTAGGAGATATCCTTCTTGTCGCCGCGCGACCACTCGCCGCCGTGGATGAAGATCAGCACCGGGGCGTTTTTGGCGTCGGCGGGGGCGTAGATGTCCAGGACATTCTGCCGGGCATCCGGACCGCCGTACGGCACGTCGGCATGGAGCACCGTCTGGGCCGATAGGACTGGGGTCTGCGCGGGGCGCGCCGGACGAGTGGCGGGCGCCGCAGCGGGAGGAACGGGGTCGGCCGCCCAAGCTACGGGAGCCAGTAGAAGTAACGGCAGAACCAGACAGAGCATATTCGGACCGCGCCGCATCATCGTTCTCCTTCAATTTGCAGATACTGAACCGTGGCCCTGGGCGTTGAACTTGCTACGCCTAAGTCTTTAGGTGATAATAATAATGTACCGGCCGCCGTCCCGGTACGCAAGTGCAGGTTTTGGGAATGCAGGTTTTGGAAAATTTCCGACGGATCCGGATGGTCGTGAGCAACAGTATGCAGCGTCTGATGGTATGGCTTTTTCTGGGAATGGTGCTGGCCGTATTGGGGTTGTGGCTGGACTCCCGTGGCACGCGGCGCGAATATGATTTCGTCCGTGGCGGCTATACCTGTGAACTGTGCAGTGCGGCCGGCCATGCCACGCTGCGCCTATTCCGCAATGAACCCGAAGATGAATACATGAAGGAATTTTGTCTGCCCTACGGACTGGCATTGCTGGGCCTGGCAGGCACGGCGGTGACGGCCCATACCGTGTGGTGGGCCATCCGCAAGCGTCGGCAGGGCCGCGGGTTCCCGGTGGAAACCCATCCACGGCCCTAGTTCCGCGTGCAGGCGGATTGAATTCGCGGGCCGCGGGTTAGTTCCGACGCGCTACGGACTCCGGACCCCGGACTTTTCGCGTGCCGGCGCCGCACGCAGAATATCTCCAAACAAGGCCGCGGCATCCTGCCGCCATTGGCGGCGATACTCGGTCTGCACCTGCTCGCTGTGCCGAAAATCCTCCGCCACTTTTTTCAGATCTGCCGTCGGCAGCGGCAAGGTATTGAACCGTGCCAGAAGTTCCGGCGGGTCGCCGGCGCTGTGCACCGCCTGGCGCGCCGCGCGCAGCGCTGCGTGATTGTCGATCAGCGCCGCCTTTACCAATTCCCCCAGGAATACCGACCGCCGGCCCTGCGCCACGCGATCGACCTGGGGCGGCGGTACACCGGCAAACGGGTTTTTCGGATCGGTCATATCCGCCGCGCGCGTGGTGTACAGGTCCTCCAGGATTGCCATGCGGCCCAAGGCGCTCCGCACCGGCCCGCCCGGGGTGCCGGGCTTAAGCACCCAGAGCAACTGGCCCGGCGGCGAAATCACAAATTCCACAAAATGATCCGCCAGGGGGCGGTGCGGGGCGCCGCGCAGCACCGCCACCGGGTCGGCATCCAGGGCCGAGCCGCCTTCGGGTACCACAAAATCCACCAGGTCGGGGCCCTGCTTGGCGATCTGGATGCGGCCGAAAAAGTCGATCACCACGCCGGCGGCGGCATTCTCGGTGCCCACTTCCTCCGCCGGGGCGCTGCCGACATCCTTGATGTTCTGCGTGTTGGCAAACATCTGTACCAGGATCGGCCAGCCCTTCTCCCAGCCGTACTGCTGCAAAAGCATTTCGTAGGAGGTCATCACCGATCCGCTCTTGCTCGGGTCCGCCAGGCACAGATGCCCGAACCATTCGGGCCCGGCCAGCGCCGCCCAGGTGCGCGGTACCGGGAGGCCCAGTTCGCGCAGGCGCGTTTTGCTCAGCACGATGCCGAAGTAGCTCATGGTGGCGGCCACCCAGGCGTCATCCGGGCCGCGCAGGATGGCGCCGCGGGTTTCCCGCGGTACCGCCTGGAGCAATTCCGACGGCAGGCGGGCCGGCACGATCCAGGGGAATGGCGTGCCGTCGCGGCGTTTGGCGGCCTGCATTTTGTCGAAGGCGGCCGAGCCGCCCCCGAACATCAGGTCGTAGCCGCAGGTGTCATTGGTTTCATAGTAACTTTGCAGGAAGCGGACGATATTGCTGGTGCCGCCCAGGTCCGGCCAGTGGATGCGCACCGGCGTGCCGTACTTCTTCTGGTGCCACTGGGAAAAGGCCGTGGCAAACTCGCGCCGAATGTTGATCCCCTGCGGGCTCACGATGTACAGTTCCGCCTCCGGCGCGGCAGGCTGACAGGAACCTGCCGCCCCCAGCAAACCTATAAGTAATGCGAACGCGATCCAGCGCATCGTTTATTCTCCATCGACACCCGGCCCCAAGGGCCGGCGCAAACTGATTGTCCGCCCTCAGCGAAATACGCGCAGGGCCACATCCCGGGTGAAATCCGGCACGGTCAGGGACAACTTGCCCGCGACGGGGGTGCGCGTCTGCTGCTGCAACACCGCGCCGCTGCTGGTATCCCACCATTGCACGGAGGCCGGATTGGCGCCAGGCAGCGGGATCGTCACCGTGGCTCCGGTGATCGTTCGGGGCCCCGTGGCGTGAGCGGCGGTCTTCCAGGTCCAATCCTGATCGTAAATCCAGGCCATCGTTTCCTGCGTCTTCTGGTCCTGCAAGGCCACCGCGCCCAGGTGGCCATAGCGCGCCGAGCGGGCATTGGATAACGTGAGCGCTTCGAGGATGACCCAGGCTCCGGCCATGTTCTCCAGTTTGATCTGATGATGGCCCGCGGGCAGCGGCACCTGGCGTACGCCCGCCAGGTCGGACGTATAACGCAGGATGCCGTGCTCCTTGTCGTTGGGTTTGCCGTGGCTGGTGGTGATGTCGGCGGCCCCGGGCAGGACGCTATACAACAGATCCGCCACCGGCTGGTCATCGACACGCACGCGCAGCAGGGCGTAATCATCCACGCGTTTGCAGCGCACACCCAGCACCCCGGGAGCCGGCAGGTTTACATCCAACAGTACAGCGTGGCGCTGGTTCTTGCCGGATTCGTGATAGAGGTAGTGGGGCAGGCCGCCGATCATCTGGCCATTGGCCAGCACGCGTGTGGGTTCCCACGGCGGATAGTCGCCATCGCCGCCGGCCTCCAGCGTGACGGCGGACCAGGTTGCCGGGCCGCCGGGTGTTTCGGGCAGCAGGTCGAGGGGGGCGAAATCGCGCCGCGGCCAATCCACGGCGCCGGCAAATTTCGCCACACCGGTGTAGGCGCTCCACAAGTTGTTCTTGTCCACATGATCATCCCAGTACCAATGGCAGGTGGTGCCGGCGGCACCGCTGCACATGGCGGCCCACAGGCCCTGGTGGAGCACCATGCCGGCGGCATCGAGGCGGGCGTCGGAAAAATCGGCATCCAGGCCGAATTCGGCCACCAGGTGGGGCTTGCCAAAACGCTGATGCCCGCGGGCGGCGGCAACCACCGGGGAAATCATATCCTCCACGCTGTCGCCGTAAATGTGCGACTGGGTCAGGCTCAGCGCCTCCAGCCGCCACATTTCCTCCGGCAGCACGCTGGAACTGCTGACCAGGTGCCGGTACGGATCGTGCTGTTGCAGATACCCGGCGGCCTGCTGCATCCAGGCCATGGGGACCTCTTCATGGATAAACTCCTGCTCGTTCCAGAGTTCCCATGCCGCCAGGCTGGTATACGCACCGTAGCGCGCCACCAGGTAGCGCAGGCGGCGCTGATAAAGTTGCTGGACGGCGGCGCTGGTAAAGAAATCGGCCGCCTGGGTCGCCGGGCCGCCGTGGGCGGCGTTATACGGGTTCTCCTGCCACGTCAGCCAGCCGTCGCTATGCAGTTCCCGGAAATTGTTGAGGGTGAGCATCACGCCGATGCCGTGTTTCCGCGCTGCGTCCAGGACGGCGTCGTAATAGTCCAGCACGGCCAGATCGAATTCCGCCCCGCCGGGCCCAACCATGCGGCGTGCCGGCGGGCATTGCCAGACGCGCACAAAGTTTCCCCCGGCCGCGGCGAACGTGGCGAACCAATGCTCGTATTGTTCCACGTTGCCGCCCCTGGTTCCCCAGGCCATGTTCAGCCCCACCGGGAAATAGGCGCCGCCGGTGTCAAACTGGAGATACCGCCCGGCGCGCCGCACAAACCCGGGTCCGGCGCCGGGGGCCACGACAAAGCTATCCGCACCGGCGGTGCGCGTATCCCTGGCATCATGCGCGGTCACGGCCAGGGTCCACCGGCCGGCGCTGGTTGGCGTAAAGCGCAACAGCCAATGCCCACCGGTGCGCACGGGCAGCGGCGTTGTGGGTGTGGCAAAGGGCGGGGTGGCAAACGTATCGGCCCAGAACGCCGGGATGGTGATGGTGGCGCCCCTGGGTCCGGTAAAAGTGCCGTCAATGGCGATCTGCCCGGGGTCTAAAGGATGGGCGTAGGCGCGGCCGGGATCAACCACCCATTCCAGCATGCGATAAACCTGGCCGGGCGGCGTGGCCGCGGCCCGTTGCACGGTTAAGATTTCGGCCCCGCTTGCCGGTGCCAGAAAGCCCGCCAGCAGCACCATGGCCAACTGGATCAAGCGTGTGTTAGTTGTCATGTGCTCTATTGTAGTGTGGCGGCGGATGGGATTAAATCCTGTGGATTTTGTGTTACCGGTGCCCCGTTGGCGCCATTAGTAACACAAGGGCGAATAAGGAGTTTTCAGGAACTATGACGGTGCTGGCCCCGCAATTTTCTATTGATCCACGGGCTTTACGCCCCGCGGCCCGCCCCTTACAGTGGCCGGTGGGCAGGCAGCGCGCCGGCGCTGTCGCCCGCACAGGAGTGCCAGGTTTGGACGCACTGGATTGGCATGACGCACAAGCGTGTCAGGCGGGCGATAACGACGCCTGTGCACGCCTGTTTCGGCGGCACCAGGCCGACGTGACGCGCCAGATGTGGCGTTTCAGCCGCGATCCGGCGGTCTGCCAGGAGCTGGCCCACGAGGTGTTTGTGGAGATGTATCTCTCGATCGGGCGCTATCGGCCGCGGGCGGTGCCGTTTGTGCATTGGCTGCGGCGTATCGCCACGCGGGTCGGCTATCGCTACTGGAAGCAGCAGGCCCGCCGGCAGCGGCAGGTGCCGCTGGGCGACTTTGACCGCGCCGTTACCGCGGCGGCGCCGGGCGATCCGGCGGCGGCGGCGGCATTGCTCCATGCCCTGCTCGCCCGCCTGGCCCCGGCCGATCGCCTGGTGCTCACCCTGATGTACTTTGAGGAATGCAGTATCGCCGAGATTGCCCGGCGCACCGGGTGGAACCGCCTGGCCCTCAAGATGCGGGCGCATCGGGCCCGGTTGCGGCTCAAAGAAGTTATCGAACGCGCCCAGCTGCGCGACCAATTGCAGGAGTTGTCTTATGAAAACGCTTGAATTAATAGATGCCCTGGCCCGGCAGGCCCGGCGGGAAATGCCGCCCGCCCTGCTGGTGGACCTGGGGCCGGGCTGTTACCAGCTCAGCCGTCCGGCATCCCTGGCCCCGCTGGCGTGGTCGGCCGGTGTGGCGCTGCTGGCGGCGTGCCTGGCGGTGATGATGGCCGTGCAGAGCACGCCGCCGCAGGCGTCCGTGGATGCCGTGGCCGGCTTGTTTACCCCGACCCAGGTGGAGATGCCATGACGCAGGATTCGACGGTTAATCCCCTGGAGCAGGCGCTGGCCCGGCGCCTGCGCCGCGCCCGGCTGTGGCGCAGCGTGCTGCTGAGCACGGTGATCTTTGCCGGCGGGCTGGGTACGGGCTGGGGCTGGGCCCGCTTCGGCAATCCGCCGCCGTCCGCCCTGCCGGGAACCGGCGAACCGCCGCTGCCGCAACTGGTGCGGCAACTTCATGACGAGTTGCTGCTGAGTGAGGCGCAAACCAAACAGTTGACGGATGTATATGTAAAACGATATGCAGAACTGCGCTTCATTCGCCAGCAGATCGTCCCCAAGCTCACCAAGGAATATGATGACCTGCGGGCCGATGTACTCAAGGTGCTGACCCCCGAACAATTTGCCCACTGGAATGCGCGATTCCTGGCGGCGCGCAACCGCATGCTCCCGCCGGAGCGCCCGCGCGGTCCGCAGCCGCCGCCGGGGATGCCCCCGGATGGCCCGCGGCCGTTTGAACCCGGTCCGCCGGGTGGGCCCGATGGCGGTCGGGGCGGAATTCCCGGCGATCCAGCGCCGCGCTAAGGCCTGAAATAGGTCGCGAATGAGGCCATTTTAGTCTCAGGCAATGTTTTGTAACCATTTAAGCGGTAATTGGTTGTGTAAAAATTACGAAAATATAACAAAATATTCAAGAATAGTTTTGACATTCTCGGCCCATATGCTAGAGTATCAAACAGTGCAGCAGAACGAAGCCAGTCGTTTGAGCCTTTGAGGGATGAGAGAGGCTCTTTCTGGGGATTACGATCCGTGAACCACGGGTCGCTGGCAGTACCCGAAAAAGAAGAAAGAGATTGAGTGTGCTTGCAATTGGGCGTGGCGCCAGGCCGGCGGGTTTTTGCCGCGGCGAAAGTGCGTTGACCGTGTGCCATGTCTGAATGTAGAGAAGGGTTTTAGTTTGGGCGTGCCCCGGGATGGGTGCGGCCCACCGGGTGACTGATTAAGGGTCGGCCATCCGACGCGTGTCTGGAAAGGGAAGCTTTGAGAGTAGAAGGGTAGTTCTAACAGAAAGGACTAAAAGCACAACCAGTGTTCGCCGCAGGCCGGGGAGAATCCTGCACCAGAAAAATCAGAAGTTTGCATCGTTGGATGCGCGTTTTTGCCGCGCCCGGGGTCTCGGGCATCGGTGCCAAACGTGTATCGGCAGCGCATAAGGCCTTGACTGAAGGGTAGGGCATTTTGTGTTGTCGAGTGTTTGGGACCGGCAGCCTGCATGGCTGTGCGTGGCGGGGCGGGTATGCCAGCAGTGCAAAAGCCAGGCTCGAATTGTGCCGTCAGAAGGACCACAAGGCGCGGCCCGGGGAGGCAGTGTCCAGAGAGCACGCCACCGCCGACGTACAACTTGTCGGGAGAAGGAAGCTCTGGGGAGAGCAGGTCTGGTGCAGAGAGCGAGAGAGAGACGGAGTACCCAGCCCCGCGTATCGCACAAAGGGACGTTACGCGGGGTTGGCCCGGTCTCTTGTCTCCAATCGGGAAAGCGGCGAATCCCTACGACGCAGGCCACACCAGGTGGCATGCGTCGTTTTTTTATGCGCCGGCCGAAATGCAACACGCGGTTGGCCGCAAGAACGTCTAATCAGAATACTCTTTGGATTCCCGCGCCACCTCATAGCCGTC
>Ga0316217_10001717_pt1 | contig 27775 bp, 20 predicted proteins | sample 1anoAmetaG_FD_203633 | JGI IMG/M metagenome (GOLD analysis project Ga0316217, IMG submission 203633) | Freshwater microbial communities from Trout Bog Lake, Wisconsin, USA - 1anoA | ecosystem: Environmental > Aquatic > Freshwater > Lake > Hypolimnion/Profundal zone | place: USA: Wisconsin... | reverse complement strand
GTCTCGGACAACAACGGCGGCGTACGCGCCATCACAGGCGCCAACGGCGAATTCGAAGCCACCAACCGGCTCAACGCAGTCGGCGGATACCGCTCGCACCACATCTACAACGGCGCTGGCGTGGATCCGCAGAACGCACAGTGCATCGCCTGCCACCTGGAAGGTAAAGTAGGCGCGAACCGTACGGTCGTCCTTGACCCGACCTACCACATGGCTGACGCCAAGGTCCACCTGCGCTCAGGTAACACTGCCATCACCCCGAACGTCGCATGGGATCCGGCGAACCCGAACCACACCGACATGGACAACTTTTGCATGTCCTGCCACAATGCGGCCGGCGCGGTTTCCGCGTACGCTAACATCAGCTCCGCCCTCAAGGGGATGACCGCAATCCCCGGCGCTGTCACGCTTTCCGCCGTGAATCCCTTCGGCGACAAGCTCACCAACGCCTACGACCAGATGGTACGTCCGGCAGTTATAAACGTCTATGACCAGTTCGATCCTGCCAATACTTCCCACCACGCGGTACGCGGCAAGAAGTACTCCGGCAGAACCAGGATTACTCCCGATCCCAGGGCAGTGGCCAACGCGGCGGTCTTTACCCAGTACTCCGGCGCCAATTTGGGCGACAGCCACCCCAACGCCAAAGGTGTGATGACCTCGTACCAGATCTTCGGCAGCTACAGCAGCACGTCGGGTTGCCCCTCCGGCAACGGCCCGACCTACCCGGGCAGCCGCCAGACCCTCTACGACGCTCAACTGATGGTCGCATCTTATACTACCCTTAACGGAAGCACCCTGGGCGACGACTCCACCCTGCACTGCGGCGACTGCCACTCGGTCGGTCAGTGGGCCCCCGGTTCCGCAAAAGCCGTTGTCTGGAACAACATGTCAACAGCGTCCGGCGGTTCTCAGATCGTCGCCACCACGATCGCCGTCGGCGCCCACGGTTCCAAGAACGAGTACATGCTGAGAACCTCCAACGGCAGCGACGCCCTGCACCGCCAGAGTTCCACGGGGCTTTCGCTCACGCCGGGTGTCCTCCCTGCTTACCGGACGTACACCAACGGCACCTACGTCTGCTATCTCTGCCATGTCCAGGAAAACTACGGCGACAACCCGAACAACGTCAAACCGCTCAACAACGGCACTGCACATAGTGATAACTCCAACCACGGTGCACTCGGAAGGGGCGATTGCAACGGCGCGAAATACACCCAGACCGGCAAGACGGGTTACGCCCGCGTTAACCCGGTGGCCTCGGCTGCAGGCATGGGTAACCTCTTCGGCTACACCTGTGGCCACTGCCACAGCTCCGGCAACCAGGCCTTTGGCGGGATCCACGGCAGTTCCAAACCGGGCGTTGGGACCTACTTGACCTACAGCACCTGCGGCCTGGATGTTGCCGGCAGCAGCTTGGCTCCCAATGACGCGAACAAGACTGCGTACCAGCTGAACGTGGTAAACAGGAACTCGTACCGTTTCATGGGTGGCGCCAGCATCAGGTACAATGGCGGCAACAACCCCGCCAAGTGGGAAGCACAGAGCCTGAACGGCAAACACCGCGAAGGTTGCTACAACCTTTCTGCCACCACCGACACCACCCACCTGTGGAACACGACTCAGCCGCTGGTTAACGGCAGCACCGCAATTCAGAACAACAGCGGAAACGACTCCGCAATCGGCGCCACGGACTACTCATCCAGAATGACGCAAAACAGCGGCACTTCCGGCTGGGGCTCCTGCAACCATCACCAGGGCTCCACCACCACAGGTGCCACAACCCCGACAAGGGGCGTACAGAGGCCGCTGGTGTACTAGTTTCAAATCGGGGGAGAGGGCACTGCCCTCTCCCGCCTGACCCACTTGACTCTGGCCGGCGCGCAAGCGCCGGCCTTTTTTTTACGCCGAGCGGCCTTGGCCCACGACCAGGCTGAAGACAACCGTCGCAGAAGCGCTGTTCGCGCCGTTCACACTGTTGCCGCTCATGCCTGTCTGGCCACCGGCCCACCGCAGGCAGGCGTCTATCGGTCGAGCCAGGGCCGGCGTGCCAGACCAGACCTGGCCGTTAAGACTGCGGGACTTGGTTTTCAGGTGGAGTAGAGAAGGTTTGCCCGGAATTTTCTGTGGCACCGGGCATCGGTTTCAGCTATTATTGCGGCGGGTTTGGCTTACTACTCGGGAATTGGATCTCACGACGGGAACAAAGGGGAACGATTCAAATGAAGAGATTATTTTCCATAGCCATAATTTCGGCAACAATTTTATCATACAGTCACCCTTCCTATGCCAATGCAAAATGCATGTCAGCATGTGATGACAACTATGACAGCTGCGTTGCTAATGTGATCAACCTACCCGAGCCAAGAACCTTTGAAGAACAGGAAAAACTCCAATCCTGTTACGATGCGCGTGGCGAATGCCAGCACCGTTGCGAGGACTCCGATGAACCGGAGGTAAATCAGAAGGCGCAGGAAGAAGCCAAATGATCTGAGCCCTGGCCCGGGCTACGGTCGGCAATCGCGCGGCAAACCAAAGGAATCGGATGAGGTTGCCTCACGGGCGATGCACATGGGAACCCGTTATTTCCCCGACTGCTTCTTGTTTTTCGCTGCCGCCAGCGCGTCGCTTTCCTTGAATTTAACCATCTCCGCCTCGGCCTCGGCCTTTTTGCCCATCATCTGGTACACGATCGCCAGGTTGTAGTGCACCGGAGGATGGTCAGGGCTCAGTGACAACGCCCTGTTAAGATACTGCAACGATTTTTGCAGCTCGCCTTTTTCCGCAGACAAAATACCCATGTCGACCAATACCGGCACCGCGTTCGGATCAATCTTCTGGGCCTCCTTCATGAGCCGTTCCGCCCCTGCCAGGTTGTGCTTTTCCAGCAGTTCATCCGTCTGAGCGCATAAGGCTTCGACACGCTGGTTCATCATCTCTTCAATCTGAGGGAAAAGCCGTTCCGCCTTGTCGTGGAAACTCTTTTGCTTCTCCGTGTCCCCCATCTCGCCATAAATCCTGCTCATCATTATGTAAGTGAGAGGATCACCAGGCTCATATTGGATTTTCTTGTTGAGGGCGAAGATCGCCTTGTCATACTGCTTCGCTTCCCAGAAGATCGAAGCAGAGCCGATCATCATCCTGGAGTTGAGCGCGTCCTTGGAATAGGCGATGGACAGGTTTTTCACCGCGTTGCCCATATCGCCCTTGTCATAATAGAGATAGCCCAGGTTTTGGTAGCCTACCGCCAGTTGCGGCACATCCTGGACCATTTGGGTAAAGAGGGAAAGCTGGTCCTTCCATATGGTATTGCGCTGGATATCGACGGCAGCATAGCAAACACACAAGAGCGCCGTGACCGCGACGACCGCGTTCCTGTTTGCCAGGCAAATGAGGTAGGCAAGCGCCATGGCGAACCCCATGGATGAGAAATAGACGTATCTGTCGGCCATGGAGGTGATTCCGGTCGGCAATATCCCGCATACCGGGGCAAGAAAAAGAAAGAACCATCCTGCCGAAAACAGGATTTCCTTTTTTTTCCTGAAGTAGATCGCGACGGCGACCACACAGGCGATGCCTGCGAGGTAGGGTACAATTTGGCGCACGCGCTGGACTGCCGACATGTCGTACATGGTCTGCAGATGCAGCGGCAGCATCATGTTGGCCAAATAGGTGACGATTAGTTTCGGGGTCAACAGGAGCAGGTTCACAAAATCGAGCTGCTTGAAGAAGTTCGGACTGGCAACAGCGAAGGACCTTATGGTCAGATAGCCGACCACCGCTGCGACATAGGGAAGATATTTTTTCAGCGGCAGTTTCCTGTCGGGAAGACACCTGTCGTTATACAGGAAAACCGCCGGGATCAGCAGGGCGAACTCCTTGGATAAGATGGCCAGGGCCAGACAGACAACGGCAGCAGGGAACTTTCTCCGTGCGTGAAAATAGGCTGCAAGCAGTGCGAACAGAGCGCATAAGAGGGTATTCCTGCCTCCCGCATGAAAGTTGACCGTTTCGTTGGCGATCGGGTGCAGGGAGAAGATCAGGGCCGCGACCAAGGCCAAGCGCTCTTCGTGGAAGAGTTCCACCAGCAGCAGGTAGAGCGCCAGAGCCACCCCGATATGGAGTGCCAGATTGGTCATGTTGAACCCCAGGGGGTTCAACCCCCAGATGGAGCGGTCAATCAGGAAGGAAACATAGGTCAAGGGGCGGTAATACCCAGTCATCCCATCGATGCTGTCTTCGCGCAGAAATAACGCCGGCAGGTTCTTGAGGCTTTCCAGCAGGGGATTGTCGACGATGATATCGACGTCATCCCAGACGAACCTGTGGCTGAAAATATTGCAGTACGCCACCAGAATGACAATGCCGATGAACCCGAGCCGGTACGCTAATTTTTTTTGCGAGTCCGTCATTTACTTGCCTTCTTCCTGCTTCGGTGGAGGGTCTAGGGGTTTGTTCGCAGTCTCACAACTATGCTGGCAATCGCTGTAGGTCTGCCGGCAGGTGTCGAGCAGCTGCTGTTCCTCAAAAGTCCTCGGTTCGGGCAGGTTGATCACGCCGGCAATACAGCTGTTGTAAGCAGTGTCGCACTGATTAAAACAGGCAGGGTCGTCATACTGTTCCGCATGGGAAGGGTGGCTCATTGACAAGAGCGCAGCCGACATCATGACAGCGGCGAGGGTTTTCTTCATGGGAATCTTCCTCCTGTGTCAGGGACTGTGCAATTCCGGGCAAAATGCTAGCATAAAGCCCGGGAGTTAACCAGTTTTTTCAGGTAGCGGCAGGCCGTGCCGACTCGAGAGCGTCCAGCGCCTCGTGGAACACACTGGCCTGCGCTCTGTTACGCCCCTCCGCGCGGGACCAGGCCCGTTCTCCCTCCGGCCCGACCCGGAAAAGCATCTCGCGGCGCGGGGAGAGAACCCGTATCGGCAGCCAGAGGCACGCGGCTGCGAAAAAAAGCAGGGCCGAGGTCCAGATCAGGATTACGCCGTAGTCCTGGATGAAATCGATGATCACCAGGCGTCTGGAATCGGGGAAGGAGAGGCGGTACCCCCCCTGGTTGTATTCCCCACCGCTCGGCACTCTCCCGGTGGCGACAACGTCCTTCCCCTTCAAGAGCTTGAACAGGAAGACCATGCGTCCCGTCGCATAGGGGTCGCTGCCGTCGCCGGGGTCCTCCATGCTGAGCATGAGCTGGTAGGGGGAACCGGGTACTTCCTCGGCGGCCTCTTTGCCCGGGGGATAGATGCTGAGGATGGAATGGGTCTCGTAGCCTGCCGGCAGGTCGGGCGCGGCAAAGCGATAGAAGAGACCGACCCCGAGGTAGCGGGGGTAGACGTAGGAGCCCTGGTAGCGCGACGGGGGATACAGTCCGAATTTCTCGCCGACCGCACCGGGACCGGAACCTGCGACCTCGATGCTGAGTTTCTTGGAGAGGAAGAGGCCTGTGCCCTTCCCCAGGGCGATCCGCTCGACGCTGCCGCTCTCTCCCGAGGGGACGGGAAACCGCTCCCCCTCGATGACCGTGCCGCGAATCGAGGTCCGGGCCGTAAGACTTATGAAGATCCCGGCGAAAAGGCAAAAAGTCGCGCAGAGGTACAGGAAACGGCCGGGGAAACCGCTCACCCCGCGCCACGCCGTGAGCGCGCCGTCCGTCAGGCGGGTACGGTACCCCACCGCTTCCAGGCGGCCCTGCAGCTCGGCAAAAGAGGAGGCTGCCGAAAGTTCGACCGTTTCGTCGAAGAGCCCGGCCGGGACCCCGCCCGCTTTTCCCGCCAGGGCGCGGCGCCTCTTGAGGTAGCTCCCGGTTTCCGCCGCGATCCGCCCCGCACTGCCCAAAGGGAGCAGGAAAAGCAGGACCGTCAATATGGCAGAGGAGCGGGTGAAATCCATCAGCGCAATCAGGGCGTCTTCGGTGAAGAAGGCCGTCCCGATGTAGAGGAGCAGGAAGCAGCCGATGGCAAGCGGAGCGAGCGCCCGGGATGACAGGACACCCCAGACGGCGGAGAGCATTCGTTTCACTTGCCACCCTCCTTTACCCGCGCCGTGGACTGGACAGTGCCGCCCCAGTTGTTGATGAGCGTCAGGCCGTCAATGTGCACGCCATCCCCCTTTTCCGTGAATGGAATGGGGACCGGGTTGCAGCCGCCCGGTTTGCCTACGGTTTCCAGGGGGATAAGCGTCTTGCAGTAGTAGCAGATCACGGTCCCCTCGGCCTGCCCGTACCCGTCGGGCTTGCAGATGGCGCAGGCATCAAGGTCCACGGTCAGTTTCCCGCCCGGCGTCATCAGGACGAAGAAGCGCGCTTCCAACTCCCCCTTCTTGTAAAGGTACTTGTGCAGCTTGCCGTCCTCCAGGTCGACCTCCCCCTTCCTCGGAATAAAGATCTCTCCGCTGGCGTCCGCCGCGACCGGCAGCGGTTTCGGGTCCCAGTATTCCACGCTCGGGAAACGGCTCTGGTAGACCGCGGCCACCAGCACCACGAGGGCCAGGGCCGGGACCACCACCCTGATGCGCCGCTGTCTGAGCGCGGCGGCGAGAATCTTGCGCCGCTCTGCTCCCCGGCGGATATGGGCCACTGAGGGGAGCGGCTCGAAACCGATGGCCAGGGCAATCAGCACCACCGGGGTAAACCAGATGAAGAGCCCGCCCCAGACACCGATCTCCTTGCCGAACAGAAAACCGATGTAGCTCCAGAGGTAGTCGCGGATGAAGAGATGATCCGGAATCAGCATGGACTCCATGAACTGGTGCACGAAGTCGTGGGCGAACTTCATCACCTTCATGGTGAGCGGACCGAACAGGTCGAGGCGCAGGATGTAGGATGAGCTGAAGATCAAAAGCGACACCACGGCCGCCATTGAACCGGTCCGGGACACCGTGACCTGCGAGGGGAGCCGCTTCTCGGCGGCGCAGGCGGCCCAGGCCAGGGCCGCGGCGGACAGTGCCAGCAGGAGCAGGGAAACCAGCGAAGCTCCCGAGGAAGCAGAGAGTCTGCTGGCGCAGATGGCCCCGGCAGGCAGGCCGGCGGCGAAGGCGGCAAAGCCGGCGAAAGCAGGCGAACGCAGCACCCTCTCGACAGGGGAAAGCTCCCCCCCCCTGACGGAGCTGCGGTAAAGAGCCGCGACGGAAGCTCCCCAGAGCAAAAGGAAGCCTCCCCCCACCGCACCCCTGATGATGCCGAAGGAGGTGTCCCCCTGCAAGAAGCGGAAAAGGACGCAGGCGGCAGCCATCCCGGCGGCAAACCCGGCCGGCGCCGCGGCTGCCACGACCCGGCGTAGCCCGGAAAACCCCCTGGCCAGGACCAGGACCATCCCGGCCCAGCAGAGGAGCTGGGGTATGAGCTTCGCCGCGACCATCATGACCCGGTGCGCTCTTCGCGCACCAGCACCCCGTCGTCCAGGTAGATGGTCCGATCCCCCCAGGAAGCGACCTCCTGGTTGTGCGTCACCATGATGACGGTAAACTTCTCCTCGGCCCTCAGTTCCTTGAGGAGTTCCATCACCATGATGGTGCTCTTGTGGTCCAGGTTCCCGGTCGGCTCGTCCCCCAAAAGAAGTTTCGGGCTGTTGATGATGGCCCGGGCGATGCAGACCCGCTGCTGCTCCCCGCCGGAGAGTTCGCCGGGGCGGTTTTTCAGGCGGTGCCCGAGTCCCACGCGCTCCAGGGCGCTCCTCGCTTCCGCCTCGTCGGGGACGCTGTGGAAGTACTGGGCCAGCATGACGTTTTCCACGGCGGTGAGGTAGGGCACCAGGTGGTGCTGCTGGAAGATGATCCCGACAAATTCGCGCCGGAAGCGTGCCAGGCCGTCCTCGGAGAGGATCTGCAGATCGGCGCCGCCAACCTTGAGGGAACCGGCGGAGGGGCGGTCCAGGCCGCCCACCAGGTTCATCAGGGTGCTCTTGCCGGAGCCGGAGTGTCCCATCACGGAGAGCCACTCCCCCTCCGGGACCTGCAGGTCGATCGGCTTCAGGGCGCAGATTTCGCCGTAGCTTCGGGTGAGACCGATTGTCTCAATGGTTGCAGTTGCCATTTGGGGAACCTTTCTTATAAACCGTAAAACCCTTTAGCCGCAAAAGGCACAAAAGGCACAAAAAATCAGGAAACAGGTTACAACGCGAAAGGACTAAAATCCGGTATCAATGGTACAAGGATTTACTTCTATACCTGCAACTTTGGAGCGCCAAAATTTATCAGCATGCCGTGTTCTATCCGTGAAGACCTCAGATAACCAAGAATCTGGGCAACATGCTTATCTGCCAGGATTTTGCACGCCTTCAATTCGATCATCAGTCGTTGGTCCATAAAAAAGATCCGTGTAATAATCGCCCAGCAAGGTACCGTCCTCATCGATAACTTTGAGAGGACGCTGCTGTTTTACTTCTAATCCTCTTTTTTTAAACTATGTGCCAGAGCATTTTCATATATCTTTTCCAGATGACCATGACGCAGGAGGCGGTGAATGTCGAAGCTGGTCTCACCAACCACGTCGCAAAGAGCCTGTATTTCAATGGCCCCGCCCCCCTGGTCAAAGGCACTGAGGTTTCGTGTCTCCCACATAATATCGTATTTTCACATGTTTACCTTTCGCGCCAGTTGCTGCTAAAGGGTTTTCAGGTTTTGGTTATTCCCCGCGCAGGCTTCGGACCGGGTCGAGCTTGAACACCGAGAACATCGGCCCGAGGCTACCCAACAGCGCCAAAAAGAGGCTCACCCCGAGCGAAATGCCGGCGAACCAGGGGATGAACTCGGCCGAGGTGCCAAAAACCGTCTTGGTGATGAACTGGGCAATGGCGCTCCCCAAAAGGTATCCGGCGATCCCCCCGAAAACACCTAGCAGCGCGGCTTCCCCGCAGAAGATCAGGAGCACCTCCCAGCGCGTCCCTCCCACCGCCTTCATGAGACCGATCTCCTTGCTCCGCTCCAGCACCGTGGTACTCATGGTGCCGGTCACCGAGCTCCCCGCGGAGATCAGCACCACCGCGGTCACCATCACCATCAAAAGCTTGACCTTGGCGAGCAGCCCCTCGCTGGTGCGGGCTATCTGGCGCACCTCGCTCACCTTGGCGTCGGGGAAGAGCTGCTGCAGCGCGGCGGCCCTCTGTTTGAGGCTCTCCCCCTGCGCCGTAACCAGCAGCCGGACCAGGGTGAGCTGGTCCTCGAGACCAAGCACGCTCTGCAACTCGGGGAGGGCTGCGAACAGCAGGCCGTCCTCCTCCCCTCCGGTGGCAACGGTGCCGCTCACCCGTAGCCTCAGGGCGGAGTGCGCTCCGGCAAGTTCGATGCTATCCCCGACCTTGAGCTTCATTCTGGCCGCCAGGTCGCTGCCGACGATGGTTTCCCCGGCGACCGGCCAGTTGCCCCGCAGTTGCCACCAGGGGAAAAGCCGCCGGATCGAGGCAAAATCGACCCCTTCCGCCAGGATGTCGGAATTCCCGGCGCGCAGTACCCCGCGCAGGTGGAAGGAGTGCTCGGCCTTGAGGCCGCTGGCCAGCAGGGCCTGTTCGACCTGGCTCTGGCGCAGGTAGGCCGGCTCGGAGATGGATCCGAAATTGAGCCCGCCGCTGCCGATGTCGAGCCGGGCCGTCTTGGGAATGACAACCAGATTGGCCCCGTATTTGCGGACTTCTTCCGCCACACGCTTCCCCATGGAGTAGGAGACGACCCCCAGGGCGGTGGCCAGGCTGGAAGCCATGGCGAGCACCGCCAAAAGCAGGACGGTGCGCCCCTTGCGGTGGGCGAGAGCCCGGAGGATCAGATGAAATAGCCAGCGGCGCCTGTGCATGTTATCCCTTCAGGACCTGCACCGGCTCGATCAGGAGCGCCCGGCGCAGCGGTGCGATGCACCCGGCGACGGCCACGACCAAGGCGGAGAGGATGGCGGTAGGAAAGAGCCAAAGAGGGGAGACGATAGAGGAGTTGAAGACGGTGCGGCTGATGACGACACCAAGCTGATCGCCCAGGAGATAGCCGACCAACCCGCCGGCGCAGGAGATGATCAGGATTTCGCCGATGAAAATGGCGCTGACCTGGAACCGGTCGGCGCCCATCGCCTTCATCAGGGCGATCTCGCGGCTCCTTTCGGCCATGGATGCCATCAGGCTGGTGGAGACCGCGGTGGCCGAGGCGGTCAGGGCGAGCACCGTCAGGAACAGCATCACGGCGTTGAGCTTGTTAAGGAGCGCACCTTCCGCGCTGGCGATCTGCCAGATCGGCTTGGCGCGGCTTCCGGCCATCACCTCTTCGACATTCTTGGCGACCGAGGTGACGTAGGCGGTGCAGTACCACTTCTCGTACTCCTCCTTGCCCATCTTGGCGGGGTCCTTCCTGCCGAAGTCGTCCATCGGCACGGTCAGCGCGCTAACCAGGATCCGGGAGACCTGGCCCGGTTTCTGCGACAGGGCCTGGACCGTGACCAGCGGGGCGAAAAGCTGCTCCTCCTCGAAGCCGCCGGTGGTGACCACGCCGGCCACGCGAAAGCGCTGGCTGCGCCCCCGGACGGTCGCTTCCACCGACGATCCCGGCGCGATCTTGAGCCTTTTGGCGAGGGCCGCCCCGGCAATGGCCTCGTCGGCCGCTTCCGGCCACCTGCCGTTCACTTCCCACCAGGGCGCTATGGCCTTGATCCCCTGGATCGACGGGTCCTCGCCGGCCACCTCGAGCTGCTTGTTGAACCAGGTGCCCGTGACCACCCCCCGCTCGTGCAGGGCGCCGGCCGAGATATCGGCTACGCCGAAAAGATACGGCGTGAACCCGGTGATGTTGTACTTCCAGAAGACCGTCTTTATTTTCGGCAGGTCCTCCTCGCGAAGCGCCCCTCCCCCTTCCACAGCAGCCGGTTCCAGCAGGATGTTGGCGCCGTAGCTGCGCAATTCCAGCGCCATCTTGTGGGACACCTCGCCCGCGATCCCGAGAAAGGCGGTGGCCACGGCCGCCCCCATGGTAATGGAGAGGAAGACCAGGAACACCGCCTTGGGGCGCTTGAGGAAGGAATTTTTGAGGATGCGAATCAGCACGATGGGTGACCTGAATACGAATGCATTTACCGCGCAGCCGCGCAGTGCGCAGAGAAAGGCTCTAGGGCCACGACAAAAAAATCTTAAGTTTAGGGTTTTCTCTGCGCCCTCCGCGCCTGGCGGTTCGGTCGCCGTTTGGATTACGCCCCGAGCTCTGCGCGCATCTCGGCGGGGAGCGCTTCGGTGAGCCGGGCGACCTGGCGCTTCATCCTTTTCCAGGCGAAGGCGCCCCAGACCACCAGCACCGTCATCAGGACGTGCTTCACCATCAGGGCCGGCACCTGCTGCTTGTCGGCAAAGTGGTTCCACTCGAAGCTGACATAGAAGATGGTCCGGGGTATCCCCCCAAGGATGATCCACCATACCGAAAACCGGAAGAACTTAACCATGATCCGGTGCGTCTTGAGAAAAAAGAGGGTCGCCGCGGGGGTGTTGGTGGCAGCCTGCACCCGCACGATGGCGTGCAGGCAGAAGGCGCTGGCGGCAAGCATCGCGGTCGCCACGTCGTGGAAATAGTTGTTCATCATGACTGCAACACCAAGTCCGGCGGACTGGCTCAAAAGGCCGGACAGGTACGCGTTAAAAGCGTCCATTGCTATATCTCTCCTCTAAGCTTCATAGCCTCGCGCTCTTTGGCGAACTGCTTGAATGCCCGCCCCTGGGGATACTGGATCATCCAGGAGGTGATGTGGGACATGGGGAACCCCTTCCAGGAGATCTGCGGAATGCGCGACAGGATGCGGGGTATGGTGAACAGCTCGGCCCTCAGTTTGACGATGGAATCCTCACGGAACTCCCGGGTCATACCGGGGACGTCGGACTCGAAGACCGCGTTGTTGCCGTCGAACATGTCCCAGTCGTAACCCGGTACCAGGTGCGGCTTGTAGATCTGGTACAGCTGGGTGCCGGGAAACGGGGTGGTCATGACCGGATGGGCGGAGACCTTCAGGTCGTCGCACAGCTTGAGGATCCCCTCGTAATCCTCCGGCCGGTCCTGCCGGCCGCCGATCATCATGAACAGCATCACCTCGATGCCGTGGTCGCGGATCTTCTTGATGGCGTCGCGCCGCACCCGGGCCTGCTTGTTGTTGGCCTTGTACTCTTCAAGGCTGCCGAGGTTGTTCGATTCCCAGCCGACCAAAACCGCGGTAAGGCCTGCCTTTCTGGCGTTGGTGAGCAGTTCCTCGCTTCTCGGGTGGTCCACCGAAACCAGGTCGCCCGAACCGAACCACGACTTGCCGGAAAGGTTTTTCCCCATCTCCTTGTAAAGCTCGATGGTGTAGTTCATGTTGACGCCCCAGACGTTGTCGTCGATCCCCCAGAACAGGTGGCGCTTGCTGGCGGCGACCTCGTCCACGACCTCCTTGATCGGGCGCACCCGGACCTTGCCGCCGAAGAACTCGTGCACCGAGCAGAAGGTGCAGCGGTGCGGACAGCCGCGCGAGGTCTGGAAGTAGCCGTAGACGTAACTGGTGTTCCAGAGGTTGGTGACGGGGCGGGGCAGGTTGTTGAGCTCGGGGAAGCCGCCGCTGTAGATCGGTTTCATCTGCCGCTTGCGGGCGTCGTCCAGAAGCCCGCCCCAGATCTCCTCGCTCTCGCCGAGCACGATGGCGTCAGCGTGCTGCGCCGCCTCCTCCGGGAGCGCCGTCACATGAATGCCGCCCAGAACTACCTGCTTGCCCATGGCGCGCAGCCGGTCCGACATCCGGTAGACCCAGGGCGCCTGGGGGGTGAGCACCGTAAAGCCGATCAGGTCCGCCTCGGCGGTCTCGGGGTCGAAGGTTTCCTTGTTGGCATCGATCAGCTGGACCGAGACATCCGGGCGCACCTGCATGGTGAGGCCGGCCAGGTATTCCAGAACCGGAGGCGCGATCGGGAGCCCCTTGCTTTTTTGCCCCTTCTCGCCGAAGGGGGGTGATACGAGCAGCAGTTTCATGCGAAAGCCCCTATTTCTTCGTTGCTCCGTTCAAGGTGGTGTTATAGGAAAGATACATGTCGATGGAGCGCTGGTCCCACTCGTAGTCCGCATCGATCACCATTTTCCCCTGCTTGTCGATGAAGCCGCACTTCTCCCCCTTGCGGACCGGGGCGAGGCCGTTGACGAAGATAGATCCGGCGTCGTAGGCGGGCTTGATGACCATCTCCCCCTTCTTGTCCATGTAGCCGACCTTCTTGTCCACCATGACCGGCGCGAGCCCCTCTGAGAAGACGGTCGGCGACGGGAAGGTCCGGTTCAGGATCGGCTTGCCGGCGGGGTCGATCAGCTGCCAGAGGTTCTTGGACATCACTGCGGCAACCCCTTCGTTGAAGTTGGTCGCGTCTCCGTAGGTAGCCGGTATCACCATGGCTCCGGTGTGATCAACGAAGCCGCGCAGGCCGTACTTCCCGTTGATCTGCACCTGGGCCAGACCGTCGCGAAAGGGCCTCGCCTCATCGAAGGCGGGCGGGATGACCATCTTCCCGGTGCTGTCGATGTACCCTTTTTTCTTGCCGATCTTCACCGCGGCAAGCCCCTCGGAGAAGAGCGAGGCATCGTCGAACTGGGGGGCGATGACCAGCTTCCCCTGGCCGTCCAGGTAGCCCGCCTTCGGCTCACCCTTGGGCTGCGCGACAATCACCGAGGCGAGCCCCTCGGTAAAGGCGAAGGTCGCGATATAGCGCGGCTCGGTCAGCAGGTTTCCGGTGCGGTCGATATAGCCCCAACGGTCGCCGAACATGACGGCTGCCTTCCCCTCCCTGAAGACGGAGGTCCCGTCGAAGCGGGGCTTGATAACCACCTTGCCAGCGGTATCGATGAAACCGTCCTTGCCCCCCACCCGCACGGCAGCCAGCCCTTCGGAAAAAATCGAGGCGTGCTCGAACTGGGCCGGGATGACCAGTTCCCCGTTGCGCGCGCAGTAGCCGAACTTGCCGTTCTTTTTCACCAGCAGGCGGTAGGTGTCGTTCTTGTCCAGTGCCACCCTATCTTTATGGCAACCGCCGGCGAAAACCAGCAATGCCAAGGCAAACCAGAGCATTTTTTTCATCAGTCTGTACTCCTCCTAGAAATGAATAGCGTGGTAAATAGTTTCGTGAATTCGTCTTCGGCAAGGCTTTTGTAAAACTCCGAGCGCCCGGCCACCTCGAGGACGCGCTCCCCTCCTGCTTCCCGGATCCTGCCGACGAGCTCCCTGCGGTACCAGAGCAGGCGCCAGATGATCGCCAGCGAGGCGATGAGAAACCCGGTGTAGAGTATGGGAATGCCGTGTTCCTTGATGACCGCAAATTTCACCCAGAACGGGAGGTCGCGCATTTCCAGACGGTAGCCGTTGAACTGGAGTGTACCGCCGCGGGGTACCAGCCCTTCGGCAATTTGTTTTTTGTCTTTTTCGACCGCGAGGTCGAAGACAGGGTTCTTGAACTCCAGGGAGCGGGTGGCACCCTTGCCACCTTCCAGCACGTAGTCCGGGTAGAACTTCACCTTGAATTCGAACCCTCCCAGGGAGAACCGATCTTTTCTTCCTTTCAGGCAGTCCAGCCGTACGTAGGCGCCATCGACCTCCTTGCCGGAAGGGTCCTTCAGTACGAAGAGCGGCGCCATCCCGAGGCTCTTCAGCACGAAGGTCGTGCTGTCCTCCTCGTAGGGGCGGTTGATGTCGACGACGTGCACCCTTCCCCTGCGGTCCAGAAGGTCCACCTTCAGCCCGGTTTCGGTGAACCCGGACACCAGCGGGACGATCTTCTGCACGGTGAACATGACCTGCGGGGGAGAACCGATCTTGGCGAGCGAGGGTGGGTCGGGGGTCTCACTGTATTGCTCCAGCTGGCCCCGGAACACCTCGCCCTGGGCGATATCCAGGTAGGCGTAGAACTCGGAATAGACGCTTACCACGCCGCCTATGAGAATAAGGAAGAAGCTCAAATGGAACAGCCCGAAGGCTATCGGGGAGAGCCGGTTCCTGACGCCGTAAAAACCCGTCCCGTTCTCGATGATGGTGAAGCCGCTCTTTTTCAGGAGGCCAAGGGCCCCGGCGTCATCCAGACTATCCGGCAGCGCGTAGGACCCCTTGAAGGGGTAGCCGTTCGCCGTCACCGGATCAATTATCTTCGCGGGGGTGACGGCGATCCGGTTCTTGATGAGCGGGATGCGCTGCCACATGACCAGCGCCAGATTCAGGAAGAAGAAGCCCCAGATGGTCAGGGTAATGGGCGAGGTGTAGATGTCGGTAAGCTGCAGGGCGTCGAGAAAGGCCACCAATCTGGGGGAGTGCACCTGCCACTGGAAGTAGAGCTGCTTCACCAGGCTCTTTTGCGGAATCCAGAGCCCGAACATGAAAATCAGGCCCAGCAGACTGATAAGCAGAATGGTAAAGCGGAGCGAACTGAGGTATTTCCGGATTTTAGTGAACATTTATTTTGAGCGCCGCCTTGGGGATCGTATGAGTCATGCCTGGATTCCGGAATTGAGAGTCAAGATAGGCATCAAATCACCCTTGACTCCCAACTTCCGGTTCTTTGACAGGCATTTCACCGCACGTTGAACATGTGCAGACTGGTGTTGACAATAAACGTTACGCCGAAGAAGGTGATGATGACCGTGCTCAGGGCTGCGATTGCCAGCCAGGCCAGCCGGGACTCCTTCCAGCCGAACGTCACGCGCAGGTGGATGCAGATGCCGTAGGAGAGCCAGGAGATGAGCGACCAGGTCTCAACCGGGTCCCAGCTCCAGTAGCTCCCCCAGAGGTCCTTGGCCCAGATGGCGCCGGCCGCGATCATGATGGTGTCGGTGATGAAGCCGAAGACGATGTACCGGAAAATAAGTTCGTCGAGCCGGTCCGTCGAGGGAAAGCGCTCGTAGGTCGGGTTTTGCTCCGGACGAGCCGCATCCTTTTTCTTCAGCAGGTAGATCACCGCCGCGGCCATCGCCAGGGCGTAGGCGCCGAAGGCGAGCCAGGCGAAGTAGACATGGATGTAGAGCCAGAAGGTCTTGAGGCTGGCAGCCATGGGGGTCAGCACGGGGTTGCGCATGTACCCGAACCCCATCATGATGAGGACCAGGGGGACGGTGGCAATAGCCAGCCCCTGCAGGGCCTTGTTGCGCCAGCCGACGAAGAGGGTACCCGCTATGATGATCCACCCCCCCATCAGGGCGCTTTCATAGTCGCCGGACCAGGGGAGATGCCCGGTCGCGGAAAAACGGACGCAAATCGCGACGGTCTGGGCCAGGAGTCCCAGCGCGACCAGCAGGGTCATTTTGGGCACGACGCGGGGATTCTTAAAAACCAGCGAATAGATATTCCCGCCGCTTGCCAGGGCGTAAATGAACATTGTTATCCAGAAGAAAACTATTTCCCAGTATGCCATGTGCCGTATCCTTTTGTACCGTTTGACGACCGCAGCTTCCCCTTCAGGAGAAGCCTCGATCCTCAGTGCTAAAGCTTCAGCAGTCTCTTGGACTCCTGTCCCACCGCCCAGACCCGGCACCCTTGCGGGGCCTCTTCCAGCCAGACCCTCTGGGGGTGAAAAAGCAGGCGCAGCAGGATGCCGATGACGGCTATACCTACGCCAAAATAGACGAGGTACATGTGCCGGGGGCGGATCACGTGGATCTCGGTCCACTCGGTGAGAAAGGGTACTTTAGCGATATAGGGGCCCATCTGCACCGCGGTGTCGCGGCCGAAGACGTAAACCCCGTCGATGACATTCTTGCCGCCTTTCCCTCCCAGGAATCTGATGGACTTGCCGGCGGGGTCGTACAGCACGTCCCAGAGCAGTCTTTTCCCCTTGAACGAGGCGTAATAGGTGTATTTTCCCTGCGGCGGGTCGAGCGGCTGCACCTTGAGGGTATCCTCGAATTCCAGGTGCATGTTGTCCGTCGCGATCAGCACCGGCACGTCGGCGAGAAAGCGCCCCAGGTGGTATTGCAGCCCGCCGTAGGAGAGCGGTTCGCCGTCCTTCGCCACGGTTGCCTGGGCGACCGCCTTGTTTTCCTTGCCGTACAAGGCGATCTCCACCGCACCCTTGGGGTACTCAGGACTCGAATAGATCAGTTTTCTGACCTGCAGCTTGGGCATCCCCTTGACGGAGGCAAGCGGCCCATTGCTGAGGTTGAAGTAGAGACTCGGGTCGTCGAGCGGAGAGGGAGCGCCCTCCCCCTGGAAAAACACCCCGGAGAAGCTGCGCATGTTGTCGTAGGTCCCCGCCAGGAGTGCGAGCAGGATACCGCCGTAGATGATGGTTGTCGCCGTCAGGGAAAAGCCGCGCTTTTCGCCGTAGCCGCTTTTGTCCAGACGGAACCCGGCGGCGCCGAGTTGGCTGCGCAGCGTCCCCAGCGAAGCGTCGCTGAGGGCCGGGTCAGAGGCCGGCCGGTCGGCGGCGTCGTAGCGCTGATCCCGTGATAGCCGCGCGATCTGGCTGAAAAACCTGAGGGCGATCACCAGCAGAAAGCAGAAATTGCTGACCAGTATCATTCTCCGCGGCGAGGGAAGATACCGCGGCACCGGAAGTCTGGCATATTCGGCGTAGATGCAAAACGCGAACAGTACGATGAAAATCAGCAGCAGCCAGGGGGAGTTCAGGAAAAACCGCTGCAATCCGGATTTCTTTTTCGTTCTCTCAGACATGGATGGGGTTCGCTCCTATCTATTACAGAAAGTCGTGACGCAATGTTCAAGCGCGGATACTAGCACATTTGGGCGCGGAATTGCACACAAAATAAACCTTAAAAATGTGCTAACCAAGGTGCAAGCCCATTGCGCGCCTCTATCCTTTCCCGTCACTGGCAAATCCAAAGATGTAAAGTCACGACGCGACGACGCTATAGTTAAAAGGACGACACCGGGGGAAGAGTCCGGCCTAAGACACTGCCAAGTCGTGCAAACCGTTTAAGCCTTCCCATTGATAGCGTCTGCGCGGCCTTGCGTCTTCGAATTCAAGCATTTGGTCTGCCAACCGAATAGAAAAAGGCCGGCGCTTGTCGCGCCGGCCGAAGTTGATCAGAAAAAGGAGGGAGAGGGCATGACTGCCCCTCTCCCTTGAAGTGGAACTAGTACACCAGCGGTCTCTGGACGCTTCTGGTCGGAGCGGTGGAGCTGGTGGTGGTGGAGCCCGAGTGATGGTTGCAAGCGCCCCATCCTGCGCCTACGTCATTCGGGTTGGCAGTGCCAAGTGTGTTGGTTTGGTTGTTCTGTGCAAACCGGGCACTGTAGTCGGCGGCGCCGATTGCGGAATCATTGCCGCCATTGCTCAGGATAGCATTGCCTGTGTTTCCAGACAGCGACCTTTGCGGAGCGGTGGTGTTCCACAGCGCAGTGGTTGCCGTGGTGGCGTTCAGGTTGTAGCAACCTTCACGGTGTTTACCGTTCAGGGTCTTGGCTTCCCACTTGCTGGCGGAGCCGCCACCGTTGTAGCGCAGGCCCGTGCCGCCCATGAAGCGGTACGGAAGTCTCGCAACTGCGTTCAGCGTGTCATGCTCGGTGGCATAGGAGCGGGTGGAGTAGCCGCCCGGCAGGGTGCTACCGATGATGTCGGTGCCGTCGGTGGAGTAGCTGAGGAACGTGACGTTTTTAGCGGAACCGTCGGCGGCGGAGTTGCCATGGATGCCGCCGAACAGCTGGTTGCCGGCGCTGTGGCAGTGGGCGCAGGTGTAGCCGAAGACGGTGCCCAGTTTGCCGGAGCCTACCGCGCCGATGCGGTTGACGTAACCGGTTTTGCCGACGGTCTGCTGGGCGGAGCTGTCGCAACCGCCATTGTAGTGCAGGCCTGCGTGGTCCCTGAAGGATGTTACACCGACGCCAGCGTCGGTCTTGAAGTAGTTGTTGTCACCATACGCCGCCTGGAGGTGGCAGAGGTAGCAGACGTAGGTGCCGTTCGAGGAAGCCCGGTAAGCGGTCGTTGCGCCGGAGCCGCTCGACTTTGCAGTGGAGCCCTGAGTATGCAGCGCGTCAGAGCCGTTGGAGGTCCTCAGCATGTACTCGTTCTTGGAACCGTGAGCGCCGATGGCGATCGTGGTGTTCTGGATGCTGTAACCGAACTGTGCCGAAGAGCTGTTGTTGAATATTACGGCCTTGGCGGAATTGGGCGCCCACTGGCCGACCGAGTGGCAGTCACCGCAGTGCAGTGAGGAGTCGTCGCCCACGGTCGAGCCGCTCAGCGTGGTGTACTGCGCTACGAACAGCCCGGCTTCGTAAAGGGTCTTGCGGCTGCCGCTGGAGAGGCCGCCGTCGAAGCCGGCTGCGGGACCTGAGGTGGAGTAGGTGCCGAAGTACTGTTCGACCTGCGGAGCACCGGTCGACGGAACGATGTGGATGTTGCCATTGGTTGCGCCGGAATACTGGGTGAAGTTGGCGGTCGATGCTGTGTGTCCGGTAGTTACGACATTATTGGGGTTTCCAGTCCTGTAGGCACCGGCGTACTTCTTGCCGCGGACGGCGTGGTGGGCGACGTTGCCGGTGTCGAACTGCTCGTATACCGCAACAACCTGCGGACGTACCAGGCCGTCGTAAGCATTCTTCAGCAGGTCGCCGAAGGGGTTCTTGGCGGAGGCCGGCAGCGCGCCGTTGATTGCAGTCATTCCCTTGAGGGCGGAACTCATGTTGGCGTACGCGGAAACCGCGCCGGCTGCGTTGTGGCAGGACATGCAGAAATTGTCCATATCGGAATGGACCGGGTTAGCCGGATCCCAGGCGACGTTCGGGGTAATGGCAGTATTACCGGAGCGCAGGTGGACCTTGGCGTCAGCCATGTGGTAGGTCGGGTCGAGGACGACCGTGCGGTTCGGGCCGACCTTGCCTTCCAGGTGGCAGGCGATGCACTGTGCGTTCTGCGGATCCACTCCGGCGCCGTTATAGATGTGGTGCGAGCGGTAGCCGGCGGAGTTGTTCCGGGTGGAGGCGTCGAATTCACCGCCGGCGCCGGTGATCTGGCGGACCCCTGCGTTGTCCGAAACCAGAGCCCCGGGATGCTGAATGGCTACATCGTGGCAGCCGACGCAGTTGTTCGCCAGAGTACTGATGGCACTGGTGGCCTGGAAGGCATGGGGCGCGCTGCTGGTATGACAGGTGGCGCAGGTGGAGTTCACATTAGCAGGTGCCAGGCCGACCATCTGGGTGTCGTTGTGGCAGATGGTGCAATTGTCGAGAGCAGTACTGACGACGCCGGCCGGCTGAAGCTGATGAGCATCGCCTGCGCCAGCAGTGGTGTGGCAGTTCTGGCAGGCCTGAGTTGCGTCGAGCCCAGCGGTCGGGTGCGGAATCGGGTGAGTGCCGTTGTGGCAGGTGGTGCAGAAGACGGCGCCGGTGTTCACGACGTTGCCGTTGCCGCCGACCACACCGTTCACCTTAACAAGGAAGGTAGTGGGGTCTACGGTTCCCGTATTCACGGTACCGGGGTGCGAACCGGTGTTGGTGCCGTAATGGCAGCCGGCGCAGATGCCGTGGGTGGAACGGCTGTGGATCGAAGTAGACCAGTTGGCATAGATGCCGGCGCCAACTCCGTTGGCGGCGTGGCAGACGATGCACTGGTTATAGGCAGCGGCAGTCGCACTGGCGACATAATGGACGGTGGTGGAAGCAGTCGTGCCGCCATTAATGGTCAGGCTGAAGCCGTAATCACCAACCACGCTCGGGGTGAAGGTCGGTTTCTGAGCCGTGGCGCTGCTCAGCGTCACTGCAGGTCCCGAGGTCTGGACCCAGGCGTAGCTGGTGGCACCAGCGCTTCCCGAACCGTCCAGGGTGACAGTGGGAGCCGGCGAAGCGACCAGGACCGTTTGGGGGATTCCGGCGTTAGCGCCCGCACCGGTAAAGGTTGCACTGATGGCGATCGGTGCCGTCAAGGTGGTACCGGCAGGGATAACGGCATAGGCGGGGGCACCGACTACGCCCGGATTAACTACGGTGCAGCCGGGAGCCGAGATGACTGCCAGGTAACCGGCCTGGGGGGTGGCAGTAAATTTGATCTTTTGTACCAGGGTCTGCCCGAAGTACACACTGTTAATGCTGGAGGGGCTGATCGTCCCGCCGGCGGTTGCAGTCGCCGTCACGGAAATCGGGCCCGGCCTGAAGGTGGCGTAGACGCTGTGCGTGCCCGGTCCAGTGACGCTGCCATTGTAAGGAGCCACCGGGCTGGCGGCGGTCCCCGTAGTGGTAACACCATCGAGCACCAGGGTCGAGATGTAGTAGCCGTTGGCCGGGGTAACGGATACCGGGACGACGTTGTTGGGATTCGAGACGCTCGTAGTATAGGTCTTGAACTTCAACCCATTAACCGAAGTCTGGTTGGTCGGCTGTCCAGCGCCGTAGGTCACTGCGATGTTCCCACCGCCGGATTTTGCCCAGGTGCTCAGCGTCCAGGCGTTTGCCAGTGCCGGGACTGTACACACCAAGGTGGCTAGTGCCATTACCTTTTTAAGCATTATTGTCTCTCCTATTTAGGTCGTTATCCAGTTTTTGGCATCGTCGCCGGGACCTTCCGGTCACCGGCGACGTCAAGCAATCGAGTCAACCCTACTTGATGTGGCAGGAAAGGCAGATAATGGAGCCCTGCTCAGGTGCCCAGAGGAAGTAGTTGGGGGTGTGCCCGTCGCTGAGAGCAGCAACACTCGCCTTGTTGTTGGTGTTATGAACATCGTGGCAGGAAGCGCAGGTGAAGAAGCCGGAGTACAGGGTGTCGCCGATCTTCTTGGAACCGGGGTCGCCACCGGTACGGGTGTGCGTGTTGGCGGGCACCGCGGTCAGGAAGTGGTCGGTCTGGGTGGCGATTTCAGCAGGCTGGCCGGAGAGGTTGCGGTTGTCGATGGCATCCTGGTACTGGAAACCGATCGGATGAGTCACGCCCAGGTTGTTGATGAAGCGGTTGGCGGTGTTGCCGAGGCCGTCCGTGTAGCTGGCAGTCATCTTGGTGTTGCCGTTGTGCCCTGAACCTGCCGAGCCATGGGAGTCGACTGCGGTGACGCCGTCATGGCAAGCCATGCAGAGACGGCTCGGCCCGACCAGCGGGTCGGAGTTGAAGCCGATGGGGAGGTTGGCAGGTGCAGCCCAGGTGTAGGGGTCAAGCGTGACGGTCGAAGGAGCGTGGTTCCAAAGGGGAGCAGGCACCGAACCGTTGGGAAGCGCGTTATGCGGGGTATGGCAGAAAACGCAGACGCGCTGGAAATCGTCCGCCTGGTATGCTCCCTGCGACTGTGCCATGTAGGTAATGTCGTGCATGGAGCCGTTCACACCGGTCCCGGGTGCTGAGCCAGCCAAGGCCACGGTTGCGGACGTTGCTACCAGAGCTGTTACGGCCAAAATGCTTGCAAGCTTTTTCATCGTGTTCTTCTCCTTTTTTTGCATCGTAGTGAGATGTCCTGCCTGTGGGTACTACCAGTGAATTCCGTTTCTGTTGTCACTGCCTGCCTACTCTGTACCATGCTTTGACTGTTGCTGATTTGCCCTGGTCCCTCCTCCTTTCTGTTTCAGTGGAATGGTGACGCGAACTGCTTTCCCAAAATTGAGTAGCCCGGTTCCAGTCGGCAACCGGCATGCGGTTTCGATTGATGATTAGCATAAACGGTGCCAGCAAGCCCCAGCACCGGCTGAACCCTGCCACGTGGAATCACCGGCACCGATGGCGTCGCAGACAATTATCTGAAATTGTTACAATTTAGTGGCAGGCAATTTTCTAGAGGCAGAGTGCTTCGGCTTGGTCCGGTGCAGAAACCGGCAGATAGAGGCCCGCCTGTCGCGGGATGAGCCCGGGTAGCCGCTGGTCATTTTTTGGAACCTGGCGGCGTTTCACCAGATTATACTGTCTTCAAAATGACGCTGACATTACGGTTTCGTCATTTTACGGGATATTTGGGACTGGATCTGAGTGGGGCCTGGTGCGGGGAGTCATAAAAAGATCTTGAGGGCGTCTATCATGCATCAACGGTGGCAGTGGGGAACCTCAAGGTTACCGCCGTCCCCTGACCGGGACGACTCTGGATCCCGATGGAACCACCCTGAAGTTCCATGATTGCCTTGGCAATGGGGAGCCCCAGGCCGGTGCCGTGGGGGTCCCGGTGGCGGGTCGCGTAAATGCGGTAAAAGCGGTCGAAGACCTTTTCCATTTCGCGCTGGTCGAAGCCGCACCCCGAGTCGGTTACGCAAAGCTCACCCATCCCCCCTTCCCCCAAGCGGAGATCGAGGTCAACCCTGCCGCCCGGGTCGCTGTAGATGATGGCATTGGAAAGCAGCGCCGAGACTGCCCTGCGGAAAAGGGAGGCATCCGCCATGACACAGACATTTCCCTGACAGGAGAGGGTGATCCCTTTGTCTTCTGCAGCGGGGGAGTAGAAGTCGAGGATCTTTTCAATTTCGTGGGACGCGTCCATGGCGCAGGTGGTGCAGTCAAACTTCCCTATTTCCGCGTCGGCGAGGAACAGGATGTTGTCGATGAGACGCACGAGGCGCCCGTTTTCCTCCAGCCCGGAGACGATGACATCCTGCAGTTCTTCCACGCTGCGTGTTCGGGAAAGGGCCACCTCGGCCTCCCCCCTCAGGATGGTGAGGGGGGTGCGCATCTTGTGAGAAAGGTTTCTGGCGGAATTGTACAACCGCTGGAAGGAATGTTGCAACCGGCCTAGCATCAGGTTCATGGTTACCGCAAGTATTTTCAGTTCCTCGGGCAAGCCAGTCAGGCTTATGCGTTCCTCAAGGTTTGCCACCGAGATGCGCCCGACCGCCTCCGTCATTTCGCGCATTGGCCGGGTGCCCCTGCGTGCGATAGCAACACTCCCCCCGAAGGACAACAGGAATCCCAAAACAAGTGCACCGTAGATCTTGTGGCGGTACCCATCAAGGATGCTTTGCACGTTTGTCACATCCAGCGCAACTTCCAGTATCCCCTGCTCGCCGGTTCCCCTCCCGAGAACGACCCATTCCGAGGTGCCCAGCAAAAGGCAGCCACCCGCATTGCGCCACTGCTCGTCCACTCCGGCTCGGCCGTTTCGCACCGGAGGAGTGAACTTCTGGTGGGGGGCAACCTTGGACATGCCTGCGGTTTCGGCAATGATCCGTTCTTTTCCGTTAAGGAGCCGGATGTAGTGCTTGACGTATTCCTCGCCGGATTGGTCCGGATTGGCCTCATGAGCCAGTGTCGCACCGTTCCCCTCGGTGCTAATCACCGTCTCCAGCATGTTCACTTCATCGTGCAGGTAGAGATGATTCTGGCTCTTCAACTGGGTCACCAGACCTAGGTAGAGCGCCATTGCAATCAGGGCGAGGATCAAGAAGGAGGACAGGGCATTGCAGAGGGTAAACCAGAGGGTAAGCGACCAGGGACGCCGGACGGGTGCCGGGTTGGCATCGGAGGCCGAATTTTCAGCGCAGCTCAAGGACATATCCTATGCCGCGCACCGTATGGATCAGTTTGGTCTCGAAGGGGTCGTCCACCTTGATCCGCAGGCGCCGCATGTGCACATCGACCACGTTGGTCTCGCTCTCGAAGTCCATGTCCCAGATCCGCTCGGCGATGCGGGTGCGGGAAAGCACCTCGCCGGTGCGCCGGGCCAGCAGGGAGAGGAGGGCGAATTCCTTGGGGGTGAGGTCTATCCGCTTGCCGCCTCGCGTGACCCGGTGCGCGGGGAAATCGATTTCCAGGTCGGCCACCCGGAGCACTTCGGAGGTGCGTACCGGGCCGCGGCGCAGAATGGTCTGAATGCGTGCCAAAAGTTCGGAGAAGGCGAACGGCTTGGCGAGGTAATCGTCGGCGCCCAGTTGGAGCCCCCTGACCCGGTCGTCCACGTCGTTGAGCACGGTGAGGAGCAGCACCGGTGTCTCATTGCCCCGGTCGCGCAGGCGCTTCAGTACCTCCCATCCGTCGATGCCGGGGAGCATCACGTCGAGCAGGATCAGGTCGTAGTCACGTGTCATGGCCAGTTCCAACCCGTCCCGACCGTTCTCGATCACGTCGGTGGTGTAGTGTTCTTCGCTAAGGCCGCGGCTGATGAAGGCGGCCGTCTTCTTTTCGTCTTCGATAATCAGTACATGCATGTCGTCTGATGCCTCGTTTCGAGCTTCACCATTGCCATGCGCCGCAATAGCGCAACATCCAGGGACTTCTATATAGGATTGCCGAGATCATGGCAACAGTAAATTTCCAGCGGACGGTATCGCACCGGCATCACTGCTTAAGAATCTTTAAATTCAGTCCCCGCACCGCCTTGAAATGCTGGCATTGCCGGACACCAGCGTCATGCCGTTTTCTGTGGCCGTGGCGGCGATGACGGCATCCCCCGCCCGCATCCCCGTGGCGAGGCCGTACTCCTCTACCTAAATCAGGGCCCGATGACCGATGTTCTCTGTCAAGGGAAGGACGGTAAGGCGGAAATCGTTGATAAAACGACACACCAGGCGATGCTGGTGCTTGTCCTGAGCGCATTGGAGCAGTTCCATATAGGTCTCGAGAGTAAACGCTCCTTGCTCTTTTCCATCAGATCAGCAGCTTTGACATTGCCCCGCTGCACCCGGATGAAGATGCCGGTATCAAAAATCATAGCGCCCACCACGCAGGCGCTCCATGACCCCGTCGACCGGTTCATTCTCTCCGGCATACATGCCGAAAAACTCGTGCTCGTGAACCTCCAAAGAAGTGGCGTCTTCCTCCAGCGGTATAATGCTCCCTCGCGGTTTGCCATGATAGAGGATGGTGACGCGCTCCCGCTTGTCCAGCGCCGCAAGGATTTCATCTGCTTTGTACCGGAGATCAACTATCGATGCATTCATACGCCCTCCAAAATGTCTTGTGAGTAAAGACATATTACCGCAGGACTCCCATTCTCACCAGTCTGACCACTGCTATTGCAGGCACGGTTAGCCCGCTATGCCCGGCATTAAAAAAGGCCGGCGCTTTTCGCGCCGGCCAAATTTAGAGCAGGACAGGCGGGAGAGGGCAGGCAGCCCCTCTCCCCCGAAGTTTGACTAGTACACCAGCGGCCTCTGAACGCTTCTGGTCGGAGCGGTGGAGGAGGTGGTGGTGGAGCCCTGGTGATGGTTGCAGGCGCCCCAACCGGCGGTGGTTTGGTTGTTCTGTGCAGTTCTGGTTGTGTAGTCGGTGGCATTGATGTCGGAATCGTTGCCGTTGTTGTTCACGATGGCGTTGCCACCAGGGCCGCCAGCCAGAGACTGGATCGGGTTGGTGGTGTTCCAGAGGTTTGTGGTAGCGGTGGTTGCGCTCAGGTTGTAGCAACCTTCACGGTGTTTGCCGTTAACCGTCTTGGCCTCCCACTTGCTAGCGCTTCCGCCGCCGTTGTAACGGAGGCCCGTGCCGCCCATGAAGCGGTAGGGAAGTCTCGCGACCGCGTTCAGCGTGTCGTGCTCGGTTGCGTAGGAACGAGTGCTGTAGCCGCCCGGCAGGGTCGAACCGATGATGTCCTTGCCGTCGGTGGAGTAGCTGAGGAACGTGATGTTCTTCTGGCTGCCGTCGGTGCTGGAGTTACCGTGGATGCCACCGAAGACCTGACCGCTGCCAGAGTTGTGGCAATGTGCGCAGGTGTAACCGAAGACGGTACCCAGGGTGCCGGAACCGACCTGGCCGATGCGGGCGGTGTAACCGACCTTGCCTACGGACTGCTGCCCAGAACTGTCGCAGCCGTTGCTGTAGTGGTCACCACCGTGATTTCTGAAGGAGGTTACGCCCACGCCGGCGTCGGTACGGAAGTAGTTGTTGTCGCCATATGCCGCCTGGAGGTGGCAGAGGTAGCAGACGTAGGTGCCGTTCGAGGAAGCCCGGTAGACGGGGATGCCGTTCACGGTAGATGACTTGGCGGTGGAGCCCTGAGTATGCAGCGCGTCAGAGCCGTTGGAGGTCCTCAACATGTACTCGTTCTTGGAGCCGTGGGCGCCAATAACTTGCGTGGTAGGCTGGATGGTGTAGCCGTATTGTGCCGAAGAGCTGTTGTTGAATATTACAGCGTTGGCGGAGCCGCTCTTCCACTGGCCGACGGAGTGGCAATCGCCGCAATGCAGGGTGGAGTCGTCACCAATGGCTGTGCCGCTCAGAGTGGTGTACTGCGCTACGAACAGGCCGGCTTCGTAGAGGGTCTTGCGGCTGCCGCTGGATTTGCCGCCATCGAAGCCGGCTGCGGGACCAGAGGTGGAGTAGTTGCCGAAGTATTGTTCGACCTGCGGAGCACCGGTCGACGGAATGATGTGGATGTTGCCGATGGTTGCGCCGGAGTACTGGGTGAAATTGGCAGTAATGGCGGTTGCCCTGGTCCTGCCGGTGTATTTCTTGCCGCGAACGGCGTGGTGGGAAACGTTGCCGGTATCGAACTGCTCGTATACTGCAACAACCTGCGGACGTACCAGACCGTCATAAGCGTTCTTCAGCAGGTCGCCGAAGGGGTTCTTGGCGGACAGCGGCAGAGCGCCGGGGATTGCAGTCATCCCCTTGAGGGCGGAACTCATGTTGGCGTACGCGGTAACCGCGCCGGCTGCGTTGTGGCAGGACATGCAGAAGTTGTCCATACCGTTCTGGTCCGGGTTCGCCGGATCCCAGGCGACGTTCGGGGTGATGGCAGTGTTACCGGAGCGCAGGTGGACCTTGGCGTCAGCCATGTGGTAGGTCGGGTCAAGGACGACCGTACGGTTCGCGCCTACTTTACCTTCCAGGTGGCAGGCGATGCACTGGGCGTTCTGCGGATCCACACCAGCGCCGTTGTAGATGTGGTGCGAGCGGTAGGTCGCGGTATTCTTCGCGCCCATTTCAAATTCGCCGCCGCTGCCTGTGATGGCGCGTACGCCGCCGTTGTTGTCCGAGAC
>Ga0316217_10001714_pt1 | contig 27809 bp, 22 predicted proteins | sample 1anoAmetaG_FD_203633 | JGI IMG/M metagenome (GOLD analysis project Ga0316217, IMG submission 203633) | Freshwater microbial communities from Trout Bog Lake, Wisconsin, USA - 1anoA | ecosystem: Environmental > Aquatic > Freshwater > Lake > Hypolimnion/Profundal zone | place: USA: Wisconsin... | reverse complement strand
GATCCGCTCCTCCACCGTGCCGCGGCAGATGAACTTGTGCACCATGACGTTGCGCTTCTGGCCGATGCGGAAGGCCCGGTCGGTGGCCTGGTTCTCCACCGAAGGGTTCCACCAGCGGTCGAAGTGGATCACGTGGGCGGCGGCGGTGAGGTTGAGCCCGGAGCCGCCGGCCTTGAGCGACAGGATGAAGAACGGCACCGCCTCGTCCTCCTGGAACCGCCGCACCAGCTCCTGGCGCTGCTTCACCGGGGTCCCGCCATGGAGCACCAGCCCGGCCCGGCCGAAGATCCCGCCCAGGAAGGCCGCCAGCGGCCCGGTGGTCTCCCGGAACTGGGTGAACACCAGCACCTTCTCCTGCCGCTGGGCGATGGTCTCGCACAGTTCCCGCAGCCGGCCGAACTTGCCGCTGGCCTCCCCCTGCCAGCCGCCGTCGCCCAGCCACTGGGAAGGGTGGTTGCAGATCTGCTTGAAGCGCATGAGGAAGCCCAGCACGAGGCCCCTGCGCTGGATGCCTTCGGCCGGCGCCAGCTGCTGTTCCAGTTCGCGCACGGCCTGCTGGTAGAGGGCGGCCTGGCTCCGGCTGAGCGGACAGTAGGCCTTGAGCTCGGTCTTGTCGGGCAGGTCCTGGATGACCGCCTTGTCGGTCTTCACCCGCCGCAGGATGTAGGGCCGCACCAGGCTGCGCAGCGGGCCGTAGACGCCGCCGGAGCGCCCCGCCAGCCCTCTGGTGTAGGCCGTGAACGCCTTGGCCGAGCCCAGCAGGCCCGGGTTGAGGAAATCGAAAATGGACCACAGGTCGCCCAGGCGGTTCTCCACCGGCGTGCCGGTGAGGGCGATGCGGGCGCCGGCCTTGAGCCGCTTCACCTGCCGGGTCTGCTTGGCCCCGGGGTTCTTGATGGCCTGGGCCTCGTCGAGGATCACCTGGCGGAAGCTCAGGTCGCACAGCCAGGGGCTGCGCAGCACGAAACCGTAGGTGGTGAGCACCAGGTCCAGCCCGTCCAGGTCCGGCGCCGACTTGAGCGCGCCGGCCGGCTGGGCGGAAGGGTGGGCCACGAAGCAGGACAGGCTGGGCGCGAACCGTTCGATCTCCGCCGTCCAGTTGGCCAGCAGCGAGGCCGGGGCCACCAGCAGGCTGGGCCGGCCCCCGCCTTCCCGGGCCTGGACCAGCAGCAGGGCGAGCACCTGGATGGTCTTGCCCAGCCCCATGTCGTCGGCCAGGCAGGCCCCGAGTCCCAGCGTGGACAGCAGGTGCAGCCAGCGCACCCCGGCCTGCTGATAGGGGCGCAGCGCGCCGCGCAGGGCCGGGCCCGGGTCCACCGCCGCCAGGCCCTCGGGGGAGCGCAGCCCCTTGAGCGTCGCCGCCAGCCAGGGGCCGGCGGAAACCTGGGACCAGTCGGCGGCGCCTTCCGCTTCCGCCCCGTCCGCCCCGATGCCCGCCCCGGCCAGCAGGCGCATGGCCTCCTGGAAGGAAAGCCCGCCCCGGGCCGCCAGCCGCTCCGCCTCCCGGAACCGTTCCATCATGCCCTGGAGCCGGTCCCGGTCCACCTCGATCCAGCGGCCCCGGATCAGGGTGAGACCCTGGGCCCCGGCCAGCAGCGCTTCGACCTCCTCCGGCGTCAGCGGCTCGTCGTCCAGGGTGACCGCCATCCGGAAGTCCAGCAGGGCGTCCACCCCGAACCCCGAAGGCGCCGCCGCGCCCACCGTCCCGGACACCCGGGCCCGGGACGGGCGGCCGCCCTTCCAGCCCGCCGGCATGCGCACCACCACCCCCGCCGCCTCCAGCGCCGGGACATCCTGGAGCAACTGGAACGCCTCGGCCGGCGACCACCGGAGCGGGTGGAAGATCTCGCCGGCATCCACCATCCGCCGCAGCCAGGCGCAGCCCTGGGCCGCCCTCTGGATGGGCAGCAGCAGCCCAAGCAGCCGCTCCTTGTTGGCCGCGCCGGCATACTCCTTGAGGGCCTGGCCCAGCGGCAGGTGCCGGGCCCGGCCCTGGGCCGAAAGGCTGCCGGTGTAGCTGGCCAGGAAGGCGAACGGCGCCGCTTCGTCCCCGCGGTTCTCGGCGAGGTTGAAATGCACCCGGCCCATGACGTTCCAGACCGGGTTGAGCCCGTGCAGGAACGCCTGGACCGGCAGGTCCGCCTCCGCCCGTTCCGCCGCGAAGGCGCGGGCCAGGTCCTCCCACAGCCCGAGCAGGACGGCCGGGGCGAGGTACTCCGCCCCGGGCATCGGCGGAGCCGCGGCCGCGGCCACGTCCAGGTCCCATTCCGAGGGCGGCGCCGGCGGGCCTTCCGCCTCGGGCCGGGTGCAGACGGCGGTGACGAACCGGACCCCGAAGTCCCGCCAGTAGGCGAGGCCCGGCGGCAGGGCCCGGCCCGCCTCGCCCGCCCCCAGCCGCAGCAGCCCGTGGCCCGACCCCCTGGCGAAGGCCGGCGCCAGGACCTCCAGCAGGTCCGGATCCAGGGGCGGAGCCTCGTCCCAAGGTTCGAGGAGCAGGTGGCCGCGCGGGCTCAGCCAGAGGGTCGAGCGCAGCTCCGCCGGACCGCTCATGCCGCGAAACCGCGATTCAGTCCGTGATGATCGGATCGTGTGCCGGCGCTCCCTGCCATGGATTCCCACTCCTGACATGAAGCATAAGGGATCCCCCCGCGCGCCGCAAACGGCGGGCGGCCTGCGCTAGGCCAGCTTCCGGCCCAGTGCCTGCGCCCGGGCCAGGGTCCTGGCCGACAGGCCCTGGTGCGGGTCGACGGCGGCCAGGCCGATCCAGAGGTTGCCGATCGACCTGGCCCCCATGACCTTGGCCGCGATCTTCAGGGCGCGCGGAGCGCCTGTGGCGAGAGGCAGCAGGAAGCCCGGCGCGGCTGTAGAGGAGACCAGCACGGCCTTCTTCGGCGGATGTCCGCCCCGGAACGCCGGCCCAAGGTTCGCGCCCCACGGCCAGTGGGCATAGCCGACCAGACGCTCCAGGAACCTGCGGAACACCGCCGTCACATTGTAGAAGTTCACCGGCGCGCCCAGCACGATGGCGTCCGCGGCCTCCACCTCGGCGAGGATGGCCGCCAGATCGTCCTGCTGCGGGCACGCGCCGCGCCGGGGCCCCGGCTCCTGGGTGCAGGCCCGGCAGTTGCTGCAGAACTCGATGTGCCGGTCCATCAGCCGGATGGTGCTGGTCTCGGCGCCGCGCTCCCGCGCCCCGGCCAGAACGGCTGCGACCGCGGAATCGGTGATCCCCCCGTTCCGGTAGCTTCCGGTGATCGCGACGATCCTGGTCATGCTCCCTCCCTGCCGGAAACCGTTGGCCCGGCCGCCTCCAGGCCTTCCCCCGGACAGGACCAGTGTATGCGCGACAGCCCCTGAGACCACAACCTTGGGGAACTGGTAAGCTGGGTGCCAGCAACCCGACTTTCCATCCCCATCGCCAGGCCCAGGCACTCAACGCGAGGACCACCCAACCGGACAAAAGCGAGGCCCCCATGCAGCGGAAGTCAAGGTTCCGGCCCATCCTGCTCGCCATCGCCATGGGGCTTCTCTGCTTCGGGGTCTCCCACTACATGACGGGCGTCCTCGGCATTTCCGCCCGGAACTGGGAAAGGGACTTCGAGCAGGCCAAGCTGTCCCTGGCCACCCGCCAGGACACCTACCAGCGGTTCGCCAGCCTCACCGCGGCCGAGCTGCCCGCCTACGAGTGCAAGGACTTCGGGTTCGCCCGGGCCTGCGCCAACGAAGCGCTGACCCTAGCCCCCCAGTTCAGGCAGGACTGGGACTACGGCAACGCCATCCACAACAGCCATGTGGTCCTGGGCCGGCTGGCCCTGAAGCAGGGCGACCTGGCCACCGCCCGCAACGAGCTCCTGCTGGCTGGCAAGACCCCGGGATCACCGCAGCTGAATTCCTTCGGACCGAACATGTCCCTGGCCAAGGACCTTCTGCGCCGAGGCCAGCGGGACGTCGTGCTGCAGTACTTCGACGAATGCCAGGTGTTCTGGCGCAATGACTACGGAGCCCTGGCCAAATGGCGGTTCCTGGTGCGGGTCCATCTGCCCCCGGATTTCGGGTCCAACCTCCTGCACTGAGGCTGCCGCAGGTCCGGATGGTCGCGCTTGCGCCCCCCCGGGACGGAGATTACCGTTAACCAATCATGGACTCTGCTTTCCTCCGTACCCGGCTCCAGTGGGCCTTTCCCGCGCTCTTCCATCGTAATTTCAGGATGTTCTGGACCGGGCAGTGCGTATCCCTCATCGGCACCTGGATGCAGAACATCGGCCAGGCCTGGCTGGTCCTGCAGCTCACCGGCAGTCCCTTCAAGCTGGGCGTCGTCAATGCCCTGCAGTGGCTGCCGGTCATGCTGCTGTCCTTCGCCGCGGGGCCGCTGGTGGACCGCTACCCGAAACGGCGGATCCTGCTGGTGACCCAGACCGCGCTCATGCTGCTGGCCCTCATCCTCTCCGCCCTGGTGTATTCCGGGAAGGTCCAGTACTGGCACGTGCTGGTGCTGGCCCTGCTGCTGGGCTGCGTGAACACGGTCGACAATCCCACCCGCCAGGCGTTCGTCATCGAACTGGCCGGCCGGGACGATCTCATGAACGCCATCTCGCTCAACTCCACGGTGTTCAACCTCGCCCGGATCCTCGGCCCGGCGGTGGCGGGACTGCTGATCGGCGCGGTCGGGATCGCCCCCTGCTTCCTGCTCAACGGCATCAGCTACCTGGCCGCCATATGGGCCCTGGCCAGCCTGGACCTCGCCGCCGCGGCCCGCCAGCGGACCGAACTGCGCCTGCACGAATTCACCGCGAGCATCGCCGCCGGCATCCGCTACCTGGGGGAAAAGCCCACCCTGCTCTGGCCGATCGTCCTGGTCGGGCTGCTGAGCGGGTTCGTCATGAACTACAACGTGGTCATCCCCATCTTCGCCCGCGCCAACCTGCACGGCGACGCCAGGACCTTCGGCTTCCTCATGACGTCGCTCGGGGTCGGCTCCACCCTCGGAGCCCTGACGCTGGCCGCCCGCAGCAATGAGGGGCCCAAGCTGCACCTGCTGCTCTCCGGCGCCCTGGGCATGTCCGCCTTCAGCCTGATGGTGGGCCTCCAGCACTGGTTCATCCTGTCCTGCCTCCTGCTGGCCATGACCGGGTTCTGCCAGATCACCTGCACCGCCCAGATCAACGCCACCCTCCAGATCAACTCCAGCGACGCCATGCGCGGCCGGGTGATGAGCGTGTTCAACCTGTCCTTCGGCGGCATCTCCCCGCTCGGCAGCCTGTATGCCGGTTCCCTGGTCAGCGGCGCCGGCGCGGCGGCCGATCTGGTGGTGAGCGGGGCCCTGGGCATCGTCTCCACCGCCGTCTGCGCCTTCGCCCTGTTCCGGAAACGTTGACTTTTCCAGGAAAAGGTCCGGGCCGCCATGACTGGTCAGCCATTGTCGCGGCCCGGGCGGCAACCTGGGACCATGACGACACCGGACCCCACCCCGCTCTTCGCCCTGGATTTCGAAACCACCGGGCTGGATCCCCGCCTCGACCAGATCCTGGAGGTCGGCCTGGCCGGCCCCCGGCCCTTCCACGCCCTGGTCGCCGATGCCAGGCCCTCCAGCCCCGCGGCCCAGTCCGTGCACGGCATCACCCGGGAGGAGCTGCGGCGCGCCGGCCGCCCCGGCGCCCAGGTGTTCGCCGGGCTGATGGCCGCCCTCGGCCCCTGGCCGGTGCGGATCCTCGCCCACAACGCCAGCTTCGAGCGGAGCTTCCTCCTGGCCTGGGCCGACCGGCTCGGCCGGACCCTGCCTGAGATCCAGTGGCTCTGCACCCTGGAGCAGGCCCGCGGCCTGTGCCCGGACCGGTCGTTCAGCAAGCGCCTGGAGCCGCTGGCGGCGCGGCTGGGCCTGGGCCACGGCGACCTGCACCGGGCCCCGGCGGACGCCGACCTCACCCTCCGGCTGCACGCCTCGCTCCAGGCCTGGGCCGCGGTGCAGTCGGCCCTCGCCCGGGACACGCCCCTGGTCTACCTGGCCGGCCCGGTGCGCGGCGACGGCAGCCAGGCCTGCATGCGCTTCAACCATGACCGGATGCTGGCCCAGGCCCAATGGGCCCAGGCGGTGCTGCCCCAGGCCACCCTGTTCGTCCCGCACGGCAACTTCGCCTACCTGGACGAAAGCGAACCCTCGGGACGGGTGCGGGAGCTGGCCCTGCGCGGCTGCCTGCAGGTGCTGTCCCGCTGCGACGCCCTGGTGCTGTGCGCCGCCGAACCCAGCCCGGGGATGCTGCTGGAGCAGCAGCTCGCCCGCAACCTGGGCCTCCCCGCCTTCCAGGTGCCGGGCTGGGACCCGGAGCAGCCCGGACGCCAGACCGAGGGCGCCGCCTGAACGGAAGCGACAGAGGCTGGCGCGGACCGGACGGCCGTGGCATGCTCAAGGCATATCCCCAAGCTTGCGCGCAGTGAACCCGTTCCGGAGGAAGTCCCATGAGTGCCCGCACCTCCCCTGCCATCCGCACCCAGGGCCTGGTCGATTCCGACCGCCTGCGCGACAGTCTGCGCCTGATCCGCGAGGCCGGCGCCGACGGCATCACCCGGGAAGACCTGCGCGCCAGGATGGGCGACGTCAGCCTGCGCACCGTCGACCGGGCCATCCTTCTGCTGGAAGCCCAGGGCGCCCGCCTGGAGCGCCTGCGCAAAGGCTGGCCGTCCAGGCTGTTCTTCGTCCTCAAGAAAGGCCCCAGCTGGGACGAGCACGTCTCCACCGAGGCCCGGCTGGCGCTGCGGGTGGCCGGGCTGTCCCTCGCCCAGAGCGGGACCCTGCTCTGGCAGGACAAGCTCGACACCCTCGAGCGGCTGGCCAGCGAGCACATGTCCAACCGGGACCGCAAGCTGTTCGACAACCTGAAGAAGGCCATCCACGTCCAGGGCGGGGTCGAGGACCCCATCGAGTCCCAGGACATCCTGGAGCCCCTGCTGCGGGCCCTGGAAGGCCCCAAGGAGATCGAGATCGAGTACCAGGCCGCCACCGCCCGGCAGCCCGGGACCCGGACCGTGGTGCCGTTCGCCCTGACCCACGACCTGTTCTCCGGAGGGGCCTTCCTCCTGGTCTGGGAACCCAGGCGGCGGATCCCCCTGCACCTGCGCCTGAGCCGGATCGGCTCGGTGAAGGTGACCGGCCGGATCGGCGTGTGCCCGGAGGCCGCCATGCTCCAGGCCGCCCGCTACCAGATCGGCGGCTGGACCAGCGCCGAGCCGCCGTTCCAAGTGCAGGCCCGGATCACCGGCGCCCACTGGACCCAGTCGTTCAAGGAAGCGCCCCCGGCGCTCCCGGATTTCGACGCCGAGCCGGCCAAGGACGGCAGCACCGTCATGGTCCGCTTCAAGGCCAACCACGAGAACGGCGCCGCCCGCTGGCTGATGCAGTTCGGCGCCGCGGCGGAAGTGCTCGCGCCGGAGCATCTGCGGAGCCTGGTGCACGCCCAGCTCAAGGCGGCGGCGGCGCAGTACGAGTGAGGCGCGGCGGACCGGTCCCCGGCCTTCGGGCCGCTATCCCTCCGTCCCCTCCGAAAGCGCCTCCAGCACCCGGCCGCAGGCGTGCGAAACATGGCCTCCATGAACACACCCCCACCTGAAAGGAGGGGGTGTTGCGGAAATCGCAATCGTCGAGTTTGGTGTTTTCATCGATCTCCCCGGCCAGGAATCCCCTGCCCAGGGGACTGTAGGCGACCAGCCCGATCCCCAGTTCTTCGAGGGTCGGAATGATCTCGGCTTCCAGCTCGCGCCACCAGATCGAGTACTCGCTCTGCAGCGCCGTCACCGGCAGGACGGCGTGGGCTCGCCGGATCGTCCCGGCGCCGGCTTCGGAAAGACCGAAATGCTTGACCTTGCCCGCGACGACCAGGTCCTTGACGGCCCCGGCGACCTCCTCGATCGGCACCTCCGGATCGACCCGGTGCTGGTAATACAGATCGATGACATCGGTCCTCAGGCGCTTCAGGGAACCTTCCACAGCCTGCCGGATGTGCTCCGGACGGCTGTCCAGCCTGCTCCACCGGGGCTCACCGGGATAGGCCGGAGCCTCCCCGAACTTGGTGGCGATGGCGACCCGGCCGCGAACCGGTTCAAGGGCCTCGCCGACCAGTTCCTCGTTGCTGAACGGGCCGTACACCTCGGCCGTGTCGAACAGGGTGATGCCGCGGTCGACGGCGGCACGGATCAGCGCGATCATCTCCCCTTTGTCCTTGGGAAGGCCGCGGGAATAGCTCATCCCCATGCAGCCGAGGCCGAGCGCCGACACCTCCGGACCCCTGTTGCCAAGCCGGCGCATCTTCATTGGCGTGTCCTCGCTTTCCCCGTTCCGATCGTTATTATCACCCTCGCGAGGGCGGAATGGTGCCGCCCTTCACCCCTTCACCGGCTGCCTGAGCGCCTCCAGCACCCGCTCCGGGGTCATGGGCAACTGGCATACCCGCGCCCCTGCGGCGTCGAACACCGCGTTGGCCAGGGCCGCGCCGATGGTCACCACCGGCGGTTCGCCCAGGCCCTGGGGCGGCATGTCCGGATTGTCCATCAGCACCACCTCGATCCTGGGCAGCCAGGAAAACCGGGGGATCTGGTAGGTGTCGAAATTCTCGTCCAGGATCCGGCCGCCCTGGAACCGCACCTCCTCGGCCAGGCTGTAGCCCAGGCCCATGGTGACCGCGCCCTCCACCTGCTGGCGGGCGCCATCGGGGTTCATCACCAGGCCCATGTCCACGGCCTCCACCACCCGCTCCACCCGGATCCGGCCGGTGGCCTTGTCCACCGCCACCTGGGCCAGGGTGGCCACCAGGGTGCCGCGCCAGGCGCCGCAGGCCAGGCCCACCCCGCGCCCGGACGGGGCCGGGGCGGGCTCATAGCCGAACTGCTGGGCGACGGCCTCCAGCAGCCGGATCAGGCGCTGGTCGGTGGCGTGGCGCAGGCGGAAGCTGAGCGGGTCGATGCCGGCCCTGGCGGCCAGGAGATCCAGGTGCGACTCCCGGGCGAAGGTGTTGGTGTTGGCGCCCGGCGCCCGCCAGGCGCCGATCTGGAACGGATGCAGCCCGGTGGCGCCCCCCGGGTCGCCCCGGTAGCGGCTGGCCGGGAAATCGTAGGCGTACTCGGCCTCGTTCGGGTTGATCCCGTAGACGCCGTAGTCCCAGAAGGACACGTAGCCCTCCTTGCTCAGCCCGGCCCGGATCTTCACCACCGCCGCCGGGCGGAAGGTGTCCAGGAAGAAGTCCTCCTTGCGGCCCCAGGCCAGCTGCACCGGTGTCCCGGGCACCAGCCGGGCCAGCCGGGCCACCTCCACCGCGTCCGGCCCCACCAGCTTGCCGCCGAAGCCGCCGCCCACGAACTGGGCGATGATCCGCACCTGGCCGGCCGGCAGGCCCAGGGCCACGGCCACGGTGGTGCGCAGCTGGAAGGGGGCCTGGGTGGAGCTCCAGACGGTCATCCGCCCACCCTCCCACCGGGCCACGGAGGTGTGCGGCTCCAGGGTGGCGTGGCTTATGTAGGCGTTGCGGTATTCCCCCTCCGCCACGCTGGCGGACCGGGATTCCATGGCCTGCAGGTCGCCCCTCTGGGCCGTCACCTTGAGTTCCGGACTCCGCTCCAGCAGGTGCCGGTAGATGCTCTGGCTGTCCACGGCCGGCTCGGCGCCGCCCCACTCGGCCTTGACCAGCTCCAGGGCCCGGCGCGCCTCATCCGGCTGCCCGTGCAGCACCGCCACCAGGGTCCCGTCCCGCACCACCCGCACCCCGGGCACCCGCTCCGCCGCCGCGGTGTCGACGCTCTTGAGCACCAGCCCATGGGCCGGAGGGCGGACGACGCAGGCGTGCAGGGTGCCCGGAAGGCGCAGGTCGGCGGTGTACTGCGCCGCGCCGGTGACCTTGGCCCGGGCGTCCTTGCGCGGAACCGGCCTGCCCAGCAGGGTGCAGGCGGACAGCGGCTTGGGCCGCGCGCCCTTCAGGTGGCGTTCCATGCGCCGGCCCTGGACCATCTGGCCGAAAGTGACCGTCCGGCCGGGATCGCCCTTGACCGAGACGGCGCCCCCTTTCATCTCCAGGTCCGCCGCCGGCGCCTTGAGGCGTTCCGCGGCCATCCCCAGCAGCACCGCCCGGGCCTCGGCCGCGGCCCCGCGCAGCGCCGGGGCCAGCTGCCAGGTGGTCAGCGACCCGCCGGTGGGCAGTTCCCAGGGGCACAGATCGGTGTCGCCCATGAGCATGTCCACTTGGTCCGGGCCCACCTCCAATTCCTCGGCCACCAGCATGGCCAGGGAGGTCATGATGCCCTGCCCCAGCTCCACCTTGCCCACAAAGCAGCCGACCCGGCCGTCCGCGCCAATGTGCAGGTAGGCGTTGAAGTCCGCCGGGTAGTCCGCGGGGCGCGGCCCCATCAGCGGCGCCGCCTGGGCGCTGCCCCGGAAGAACAGGAACAGCCCGGTCAGGCCCGAGGCCTGGATGAACGCCCGCCGTTTCACAGTGCACCTCCCATGGCCTTGCCGGCCTCCGCCACCGCGTCCAGGATCCGCACGTGCGCCCCGCACCGGCACAGGTTGCCTTCCATGCCCTCGATGATCTCGGCCCTGGTCGCTCCCGGCTTCTTCCGGAGCAGGGAATAGGCGGTGAGGATCATCCCGGGGGTGCAGAAGCCGCACTGGAAGGCGTGATGGTCATGGAACGCCTGCTGGACCGGATTCAGCATCCCCTCCTTGGCCAGGCCTTCGATGGTGAGCACGGACTTGCCGGCCACGTCGCCGACCGGGGTCGAGCAGGACGGCACCGGCTCCAGGTCCACCAGGACCGTGCAGGCGCCGCACAGGCCGGCGCCGCAGCCCACCTTGGTGCCGGTCAGGCCCAGCTCCTGGCGGAGCGCCCACACCAGCATCCGCGACCGGTCGCCGGCCACCTCCACCCGCCGGCCGTTCAGGGTGAACGAAATGCTGGTCGCCATGGCGGCACCTCCCGGGCTTGGATCATCAACTTTCGTCATATGTCAGTCGTTGCGCCCATCATTCTACCTTCCCGTAGGCCGGCGATCCGTTGGGACGCTTGGCGGACACGAGGTCGCCGGCCGCCCGCATCGCGGGGACTCCATGCAGTGTATGGACCAGCGACCGGAGAAAGATGCCTGAAACTCCAAACTTCTGGCCTGATCCTCCAGTTCGGGACCAGGACCGTCGCCGTCTTCAGGCGCTGTCAGCCGCGGACCACCCTCCCGAGCCTGTCGTCACTCATCGGGAGCCGACCCGTCGCCCCCTCGGCCGCCATCACCACCCCGAGTGATCCCGGCACCACCGTCGCCACCACGACCACCCGTTCCGCCGTGGTGGCCGTTCCCCCCATGACCCCCATCCTGACCGCGGTCAAAACTGGGCGCTCCATGGTCTCCCGGCTTACCGTCCGGGGACTCCCGCGTACCGTCTTCGCCGTCCTTGGCTCGTTGGGGTTTCGCCTTGGCGGGTTCAGACGAATCCGCCGGCTTTGACGGCTTTCCGGCTACCGTAACCGCAGTGGGGAATAGGAGCGATGAAATCGCCATTGAAAGAAAGAATCTGGAATGATCTGCCTTGATCATCATTTATCTCCTTGTTCATTTGCCATCCCTGGAACCATCTCGTCCACGGTTGCCATCACCTGCAGGGCCTTTGCCGCCCTCACCGCCCTTGCCGCCGCCCTCGGAACCGTTGCCACCGTCGCCCCCATCGCCCCCCCTGCAAGCGGCACTGTCGCCACCCTTTCCGCCATCCCCCCCGCGGCCTGAACCGGTGTTGCCACCGTCGCCACCTCGGCCACCATCACCAGTGCTGGAACTTGCCCCGGTGCCACCGCTGCCACCGTTGCCGGCTTGAAGGGCGGGAATGGCCATAAAGAAAGCCAGCAATGCCAAGGCAATAGATTTTTGGCTGCTCATCTGTCACCTCCCGTCGCCGCCGCGGCCTCCATCTCCCCCCCGGCCTACGCCAGGGCCACCGTCACCACCCCTGCCGCCACGGCCGCCACCTTGGCCTCCATCGCCGCCGCGACCTCCATCTCCACCCCTGCCAACTGAAGGACCACCATCTCCTCCGCGACCTCCGTCCGCTCCAGGTCCACCCCTGCCGCCCGGACCACCGTCTCCGCCTCTCCCAACGCCTGGCGCCCCATGACCACCAGCCTGACCGGGCGAGCCCTTGGAGCCGCTATCATGCCCCCCCGCATGACCGCCTTTGCCACCACTTCCACCTCCACTTCCACCGCGCCCCGCGCCTCCGGGACCGCCCCTGCCTGCAGACAAGGTGTTGGTAGAAGAAAAGACCAGCAGCGTGGCCAGTACAACCGCCATTTTCAGAAACATGGCCGCCTCCTAGTTCGCCTGGGTTTAAAAGGCTCGAAGTCAGGGGATCAGCCTCCCGCAGCCTTCCGCCAGGGTGTTACTTAGTGACCTCAGGAAAACCTGGGTTCCCCAGATCAATGAATTTCTGGGGCCAATCCTTCGTCCGCTTTGCACGGACCCACTCGCGCAGAGCTTCACCGATAGCTTCATTGCCGAGTAAAGGTCCCCTCCTGGCAGGAATCCGTCTCCACGGCGGTCAGGCTGTTGCCGGAGAGGGTGAACTGCACGGCGCCGTTGGTCGAGGTTGCGGTGTTTCCCGTGAAACTGCCGGTGTAGGTTTCGCTGAACCCACCGCCCAGGGTGAACTGCAGGCCGTTGCCGCCCGTGGAGGAGATGGTGACGGTGAGCGGCCCCGCGTAGTATCCGCAGCCGGAGGTCAGCGAGCCCGCCCAGACCCCGATCCAGGGATTGGGTTGGTTGTATGGGAACAGGTTGCTCACCAGGGATTGCGGGCTGGAGACCTTCAGCTGGCCCGTGAAGGCCGTGGGCAGGACGGTGGTGATGGCGCTGGTGGACCAGGCATTGACCGTCAGGGCACTGCCGTCCAGGGTCACGCTGCCCTGGCCGGAACCGAAACTGCCCTGGAGCGTGAGCGTATTGCCCGCCTGGTCGACGGTGTAGCCCGAGATCGAGGGGACGAGGGTGGTGAGGCCCGAACCGTTGAGGTTCTGGATCGAGAACGCCGCGACCGAACTCTTTTCGCTGTCCGCCGGAACGCTGGTGGCGAGGTTGTAGCCCACCCCGCTGGCCCGGTTGGTGTTTTGCATGGTGTTCAGGATGCTGGCCCAGTCGGCGGGAGGCGGGCTGGACGGATCGACCGGCGCGAACTGGTTCAGGCCGAGCGCCCGGTCGAAGAAGAACGATGAGGTTTCATCCCCGTCATAGGTGTTGGACGGTTTCGACCAGCCGCCGTACACCGCCAGTCCGTTGGTGCTGGAAAGCGACTTGGCGAAGGCGATGCCCGACGAGGACAGTCCGGAACAGGCCATGTTGAACATCAGGCTGTTGCCGGCGAACATGCCCGCCGTCTTGAGGAAGCCGCTGCTGAACATCCAGTGCCTTTCGCTGCCGCTGGAGACCGGCGGCACCCCGGGGGCCGCTGAGGAGCTGAGCACCGGCACGTCGACGACGGCCATGACCTTGGCGGCGCGCAGGGCGTTGTAGGTCATGTCGCCGTCCTTGTAGAGGTCGGAGGTTTCCAGGAAGAACACCTCCACGCCGTCACCGTTGGGCTGCACCACGAAGCCGTGGGAAGCGTTGAACAGCAGGCCCGCCTGGCTCACGCCCAGCCAATCGGCGATGCTGCCGGTGGAGGCGGTGACGCTGTATCCGGCGGCCTTGAGGTTGGCGGCGATGGCCGCGTCGGGAACATTGCGGGTGGCCTCGAGGGCGTTGAAGACGTAGGCGGTCCTGGAGGCGGGAAGCTCGCCGGCCGCCGGGCCGGGCGCGGCGAGCGGGATGGGCGCGGCGACCGCGGGGGTGATGACATCATCGCTGCCCACATCGTTGGTCCCGACGGCGAAGACGGTTCCATCCTTGAGCACCCCCCAGGCGGTGTTGTCGCTGGCGATGCCGGAGGCCGTGAACTGGGGGTTGGCCTTCATTGCCGCCTGCACCGCCACGGCCTGGTCGTACAGGGATTGGCCCGAGGCCGAAGCCCAGACCGTTTCCACCGCGGCCATGGCCGCTTCGTCCGCGGCCAGGTCAGCCGCCGTCAGGGAGGGCGCCGGTGCCGCACCGCTCCCGCCGCCGCACCCGAGCGCAGCCAAGGACAGCAGGACCGTGCAAGCCAGCAGATGCAGCCTGTCAACCGACATTCCGACCTCCAGTCATAGGCGATGGGACTGGGCAAACCGGCCCCGGGTGGGCCTTCAGGGGTTGGGAACGAGGAGATACTCCACCATCGCGCCGCCCTGGCGGACGCCGCCCCCATAGATCCAGCCCTGGTCGGTGATCCCCGCGGCGGAGCGGAGCGTGAGGTCGCCGCCGGCGGGAATCAGGGTGTTCAGGTCCGTCGCCGTCCCGTTCCGCCAGATGACGGCCACCCCCACCCCGGAATTGGACCCGGCGGCGTCGTAAAGGTTGCCGACGATGACCCCCGAGGCATTGATGCCGGTCGCGCTGCCGCAGACCATGCCGGCGGGGAGCGCCAGCAGCTGCGCGGGCGCGCCGGTGTTGGCCCAGGTCGCCGGCAGGTCGGACGCGAAGAACCCCGTGGACACGAACCCGGCGATGGTTCCAGAGGCGTTTTCCGAGTTGGGGATCGCGAAGGGAAGCCCAGTCGTTCCGGCCAGCAGGGCGGCCTGCGCGGTCGGGCCGGACCAGACGTAGTTGGCCGCGATGAGGTCGTTGATCAGGGGCTCGAGGCCCGCGCACAGGATCTGCCCCTGGGAGGAGATGAAATCCGCCGCCTCGGTGGTGTTGGCCGGGCCCTTCAGGAGCGTCGGCTGGGCGGTCGGGCTGGACCAGTAGAGCCCCAGGTAGATCGTCGTGCTGCCGGTGGAGGCGTCGGTGAAGCCGACGATCTGGCCGCTGCTGTTGATGCTCATGGCATAGGTGTTGTTCGAACTGTAGGGGTTGGCCAGCGGCACAGGGACCGCCGCCGGGCTCGACCAGTAGAGCGGGACGATCGGGTAGGAACCGGTCCCGATGCTGCCGGCGCCGACCATCTGGCCGCTGTCATTGAGGCCGATCGGAGCGGGGCCGGTCCCTCCCGAGCCGGCCGGGGGCTTGACCGGCTGCGGCTGGGCACCGGGCGAAGTCCAGTACATGGGCGTGAAATACGAATTCAGGAAGCCGACGGAAAGGCCGGTGCCGTTGATGATGAGCGAGGGGCCGGCGACCGGGGACCCGGATGGGTAATAGAGGAAGGGGGCATTGTAGCTGGCGGAACCGACATTGCTGAGCGCGAAGCTGGCCAGCTGCCCGGTGAAGCCCGCGATCCCGGGCACCGTCGCCGTGACGGTGTAGCTTCCCTGGGTCCCATTGGCGGAGAAGATCGCCGAGGTGGCGATGCCTGTCGCATCGGAGACGGCGGTGACCGCCCCGCCCTTGAAGGTTCCGCCCGCGCCGCTGGCAGGTGCGGCGAAGGCCACCGTCACCCCTTCGACCGGCTTGCCGGCAAGATCGTGCACCATCACCTGCAGGGGCGCGTTGAAAGCCGTGTTGATCGACGTGGTCTGCGGCGTGCCCCAGTAGGCGTAGATGGTGCCGGTGGAAACGATGGTGTTGGTCAGGGTGAAGTCGGCCGGCGCCGGGGCCGCCATCCCCGCCACCGTGGCGCTGACCGTGTAGCTGCCCGCGGTCCCGTTGGCCGTGAACACCGGCGCCACGGCGATGCCGGAGGCATTGGTGATGGCCGTGTCCACGCCGCCCGCGAAGCTACCGCCGGCTCCGCTGGCGGGTGCGCTGAACGTCACGACGGCGCCGCTCACCGGCAGGCCGTTGGCGTCGTCCACCGTCACCTGCAGCGGCGTGGCGAAAGCGGCGCCGGTGCCCGCGGACTGGCCTGACCCCGCGGAAGCGGTGATCGTGCCCCGGGTGGCCGTCAAGCCCGCGGCCAGCGGGTTGAAGACGATCTCCTGGGTGCCGTCGGCATTGTTGATATCGAGGTTGCCGGCACTGGTGGTCGAGAAGCCGGCCGTGGTCCCGGCGGTGAGGTTCACCGCCATGGCGCCGGACAGCAGGGTGAGCGTGCCGGTTCCGGTCCAGCCATAGGGGCTGACGCTCACATTGGCAGTGAGGGTCCCCAAAGGCGGACCGCTCACCTGGGTCAGCTGGATGGTCGCGCCGCCCTCCGTGACGGTGATGGAGCCGCCGGCGTTCAGGTTGTCATCCAGGGTGAGGTCCAGGGTGAACCCCACCTGGGTCCGGGTCAGCGTGTTGGTGCCGGTCATCGTGTTGGCGCCGGCGCCATCCTTGAAAGTGATCTGGATGGTCCCGGTGCAGGGGACATTGCCGCCGGTGATGTCCAGGACCAGGGTGACCACCGCTGGATAGGTCGAGTAGCTGGTGGGGTCCAACGGGTTGCTCAGGCCCGTCGGCAACGTGGCCGTGGCTGATCCCGCGGGCTGCGTGCCCGCCGCGTCGCTGAAAAAGCTCAAAGTGGCGGTGTGCCCGCTGAACTGCAGGCCGCCGGAGTAGAGGTTCAGGCTGGGCACGTAGGTGAGCGCGGGGGCCGCCAGGGCGCCGTTGGAGGTCGGGACCGGCGCCTGCGCCAGCGCGAGCCTTCTGCGCGCCAGGAACTCGGTGTGGAGGGTGCTGCCCGTGGGAGCGACCCCCAGGAGGGTCGTGAGCGGGTAGGCCGTCCCCGCGCCCAGGACCTGATCGCCCGCCACGGCCACGGAGTGGACCTCGCCGTCGACGGTGGGATTCGTGGCGGGCGTGCTGCCGCCGCCGCCTCCGCCGCAGGCCAGGAGAAGGGTCAGGACGGCCGCGCCTGACAGTGCAGGGAGTGCTTTCATGGCGTCCTCCAGATAGCGGAACCGACCTTGCCATGAAATACCTTTCTAGCAAAGAATATTTATTGGAAAAAACATGTATGATTGCTCGTCAATGGCGGAAAAACAGGAAAGCCCTGAACCTCATGGTCCCGGGCTTGTCGATCCGGGACTGGCAAAAGGGATCAAACCCATGACTTACAATTTACGAATGGTTCGCTCACCCGGGTGTTCCGGATGCCCGGCCCGCGCTCCGGCCCGGATGCCTTGCCGGGTTTCCGGGCGGAACGCCGAAAGCAAAGGTTTATAAATTGACGATGCGCCTACCCTGGCCATCCCACCGGCACCCCAGGCCGTCAGCCGCATCGCCTCCGGCCACAACCGCGAGAAATAGCCCCGGCCAGGCACCAGCACTCCGTCCGTCGCTTCGAACAGCGCCTGGGCGAACGGCACCATCGACCGGGCCTGATCGTGGCGGAGCCTCCGTGGATCCAGATCCCCCAGCCGGACCCGGTCCAGCCCGTCAGCGTCCTTGAGCAGGGCCGCCAGGCGGTAGTGCGGGTCCGCCGGGACCGGCTCCCCGTCGCAATGGACGGTCACCGCGAAGGCGATCGCCGGGTAGTCCTCCGCACGCATCCCTATGAGAGTGCCGGCATAGCATTTTGCCTCGCGCTGACGGCGCCGGGCCAAGCCCCGCCCATGCCCCGGAACGATTTGCAATTCCCGCCGGTCAGGCGCGGGATGGCCGCCTGTTCAAGCCGGTAAACAGGCGGTCCATCTCCTCGATCATCTGGCCCTTCTCGACCACGGCCTGACCCAGGTCCACGGTCTTACGCACCTTGTCCTTGAGGGCGGCCAGGATGTCCTCCTCCACGTCCATGCCGTCCAGGATCTTCTGCTCGGCGCCGGCCCGCAAAAGGCGGTACAGCACGTCCCGGTAACCTTCCGGGAAGGACTCCTCCGGGATATCCAGCAGGTGCGGATCAAAACGGGCCTTCCGGCCCTGGTCGAACACCGCCAGGAGCTGTTCCAGGTCGGTCCTCCCGCGGTCCTTCAGGCGGTTGATCTGGACCACGATCAAATCCTGGGTGAGCGCCTCCGCGAACGGATCGGTGACCCGCACCTCGTCGCCGGTGGCCAGATCCTGATAGTGCCGGTCAGTTCTGAATACCGGCACATCGACGCACTCCAGGCCTTCGCCCAGGAAGTAGATGGTCACGACCGGCAACGCCCGGCCCTTCCCGTCCGGGTCCAGGCAGACGTTCTCCGGACTGGCGCAGCTGGAGCCCGGGCGGCGCCGGAACCGCTGCACGTCCCGGGCGCTGCGGGCCTTGCGGATCTCGATCAGCACCAGCCTGCGGCCGCCGTCCTCCAGCTGCACCGTGGCGGCGAAATCCATCCGCAGCACCAGGAGCTGGGTGCCGTCCAGCCTGGCCCCCCCGTGCTGAACTTCGGTGGGACGGAACTGCAGCTCGAGCACCTCCCTGCCCAGCAGGGCGGAAAGCAGGATCCTGGCCACCTGCTCGTCGTCGAGCAGGTATTTGAACACCACGTCGTAGATGGGATTGGCGATGCGCATCGGTCCGCGGCCTCCTGGGCGCAGTGTAGCGAGCCCTTGGGCCGGGCTGCCACGGAACGGCTCATGGCGGCGGGCGGAAAGCGATGGGCTCCCCCGGAGCACGCCTCCCGGACCGATCCATCGACACCCAGTGTCGCACCTCCAGGCCTACCATGAAGTCAGGGCCGATGCCCTCAAGGAGACCCCCCCAGCATGGAAAACCACGACCTCGCCGCGATGCTTCAAAGGTTCAACGCCGGAGACCGGAGTCTCGACGTGCTCGCCCCCTTGAACGAGGCCGCCTGGGACTGCTTCCATGACCCCTGGGAAGCCAAGCCGTTCTTCCTGACCGAAAACGCCGAGGCGTTCCTGGGCGGCGGCCTGCCCAGGCCGGTCGATCTCCAGCCCGCCGAGGAGCTCCCGCCGTCCCGGCGGCCCGCCGGCCCCGCCCCGCGGCTGGCCGACCTGGTCACCGCCTACCTGGAAGTCCGGCACTGGGAGTACGCCCAGGACGAGACCGGCGGGTTCAACTGCGTCCCCGCCCTGCGCGGCATGGACGGCCTGGACCTGACCCTGCGCCTCTGCCTGGAGGGAACCCGCTCGGGCGAGCTCGGCTACAGCCTGAGTTCCGCCTGGCAGGTCCCCGAGCGGGCCCGCCAGGAGGCCTCGGACCTGTGTGGACACTGGAACGCCTCGCTCCGGGAGCTCCGCGCCCGGCTGCAGATGCCCCCGGCGGTCCCCGGCCATGCCCGGACCGGCACCCTGGTGCTGCAGAACAGCCTGTCGCTGCGGCCGAAGCCCCCCATGAAGACCATCGTCGCCTTCCTGGACGGGTGCCTCAACGACGCCCGGGACTTCTGGCAGACGGCCCGGACCGGGCTGCGGCGATGAGCCCGGACCGGACCGGAACCAATAACGGCTATGCTGAGTCCACACCCCCAAGCAACCGGACCCTCGCGTCCCGAAGGCAAGCCCCCGGAGGCCAGATGCACGGCAACCTCATTGGCATCGTCGCCGCCCACGATGAGCAGGTGGTCCCCACCAATCCCGACTACCAGCTCTTCTTCGATGCCCTGCGGCTGGAGAACCGCCGGACCGAGGTGGTGGAGGCCAGGCTCGCCGCCGGCAACCTCAAACCCTACGGCGCCCTGCTGATCGGCGCGCCCCACGCCGTGCTCGGCCCGGCTGAACTGGCCAGCGTCCGCGACTGGGTCGCCCTCGGCGGCCACCTCCTGGTCCTGGCCTGCGCCGGCGGCGACGCCGCCCCGGGCGGCTTGCCCCACAGCCGCTGCAACCTCGGCAGCCTGCTCGAGGACGTCCGGTTCGAGGACGACGCGCTCGGGATCGACCAGGGCGTGCTGCGCGGGGAGCCGTTCGCCACCCGGGTGCCGGTGGACACCGCCCCGCTCACCGGCCAGCCCGGGCGGATCTGCTATGACACCGGCTGCACCCTCTCCTTCCCGGCCCTGGCCCCCGTCCTGGAGCTGGCGGCCCCCCGGGAGGCCGCCACCATCAGCGGCATGCGCCTGCGCGGGGGCCAGGTCTCGGCCGCCGACCCCTATCCGCGCCGGACCCGCAACGCCCTGTTCGTCCACTACCGGTCCGGCCAGGGCAGCATCACCGTGCTGGGCGCCGCCGGCGCCTTCAGCAACGAGGCGATCATCCAGGAACAGACGCTGGCCTTCGCCTCCTGGCTGTTCCTCACCTGGCTGCCGGCCCTGGCCCCGGACGAGGTCGCCCGGCGCCAGCAGGGCCCGCAGCGGCACCGCCTGCTGCACGGCTACCCCATGGCGCCGCTCATGCACCCCGCCGGCCAGGACCCGCTCGACGGACTGGAGGACGGCATCGCCATCGGCGACCGGCGCGGACTGATGGTCGGCGTGCTGCCCCACCCGTTCTGCAACCCCAAGGTCAAGGGATGCGGCTACTGCACCTTCCCCCAGGAGATGTTCTCCCCCGCCGCCGCCGCCCGGACCACCGGCCTGGTGGCGGAGGAGATCCGCCGCTTCGCCCAGGCCCGGCCCTATTTCCGGGGCCGCAAGGTCGCCGCCCTGTATTTCGGCGGCGGCACCGCCAACCTGGGACGGCCGGAGCCCTTCCGCACACTGTGCCGGACCCTGGCCGAAAGCTTCGACCTGGCCGGCGCGGAAATCACCCTCGAAGGCGTCCCCGCCTACCACGACCTGGACCACGGCACCCGCCTCGCGGACCTCATCCCGGAGACCTTCCCGGACGCCCGGGTCCGCCTCAGCATGGGCATCCAGACCTTCGATCCCCTGCAGCTGCAGCGGATGGGCCGGACCTCCTTCGGCGATGAAGCCACCCTTCAGCGGGTCGCCCGCCGCTCCCGGGAGGCGGGCTTCACGGTGTCGGCCGATCTCCTCATCAACCTCCCCGGCCAGACCCGCGAGCAGATGCGCTCCGACCTGCGCCGGATCATCGATTCCGGCGTCGAGCACATCTGCCTGTACCACCTGGTGCTGTTCGACGGCATCGACACCGAGTGGTCCCGGGACCCGGAACTGCTCAACGGCCTCCCGGCCAACGCCGAGGCCTGCGACAACTGGATCGCCCTGCGGGAGCTGCTCCTGGCTGAAGGTTTCGGTCAGCGCACCCTCACCAACTTCGAGCGGACCGGCGCGGCCAACCCGTTCGAATACGAACTGAAGGTGTTCGAGCCGGAAAGGAACGACTGGCTTGGCTTCGGGCCTTCGGCCATCTCCCTGGTCTGCGACCGGCACTTCGACCGCGCCCTCAAGCTGGTCAACCCGGAGCACTCCGCCGACTACAACGCCGCCATCGAGCGCGGCGGCCGCCCCTACGACCGCTGGTACGCCTATTCCCCCCAGGACCTGCGGATCCTCTACGCCACCCGCAAGATCGCCGCCCTGGGCATCCGGCGCGACAAGTACCGGGCCGAATTCGGTACCGACCTGCTGGCCGATTTCCCCCGGGAGATCGAAGCCCTGGCCCAGGCCGGCCTGGTGACCGCCGGCGCTGACCGGGTCGAGCCCACCGTCCGCGGCATGTTCTACGCCGATACCGTCGCGGGCATGTTCGCCTGGCGCCAGGTGGCCAGGTCCCGGGCCGAGCGGCTCGGCCTGGGCCGCAGCCCCGGCCGGGACCAGGTCTACTACGGCGTCGCCAACGAGGCCGGCCCCCGCCACATGGGCTGACCCCCTTCCCTCCTGAAAGGCCGTCCCATGCCCGACAACGTCGACGACGCCTCCATCCGCCTGGTCCTGGACGCCCTCAGCGACGGCGGCCCCATCGGCGTGTCCAAGGCCAGCCTGCGCGCCGCCCTGGAACGGGCCGCGGCCGCCGACGACCCGGCCCGGCTGCCGGTCACCGACGCCGAGCGCCGGAACTGGAACCGGGCCCTGGACAAGCGTCTGGAACGTTGCCTGTACAGCCTGATGAAGGACGGCGCCACCATCGCCCACAGCCGGACCGCTGGCACCCGCGGAGCCTGGTACATCCTGCGCAACGGCCCGGCCTGGGACGAGCACATCAGCGCCGAGACCCGCCTGGCCCTGAAACTGGCCGGCCTGACCCTCGCGCACTCCGGCACCGACCTCTGGGGGGCCAAACTGGGGCTCATCGAGCAGCTGGCCGGCAAGCACATGTCCAAGTGGGACCGCGCCCTCTTCACCCAGCTGGAGAAGTCGGTGAAGGTCTACGGCGGCGTGACGGAGCCGCCCCGGGAGGGGGAGGCGGTCCTCGGCAGGCTGCTCAAGGCCTTCCAGGACCGGCGCATGGTCCAGCTGGAATACCGCAAGGCGGGCGCCGCCAACCCGGCCTCCGTGCGGGTGGCCCCCTACGCCCTGACCCATGACCTGTTCTCCGGCGGCGCCTACCTGCTGGCCTGGAACCCCAGGGACGGCAAGCCCAAGCAGTACCGCCTGAACCGCATCCAGGCCGTGACCGTCCTGGACGAGCCCTGCGTCATCCACCGGCCGGAAAAGATGGGCCGGGCCCTGGACTACCAGATCGGCGCCTGGGCCTCCGGCGATCCGCCCTTCGAGGTGGTGGCCCGGATCTGGGGCGCCAGCTGGATTAGCGCGGTCAGGGAAGCCCCGCCCGCCTTCAACGATTTCACCTGCGCGCCGGAAGGCGGCAAGGCCCTCCGGGTCCGCTGGCGGGCCAACACCGAGGAAGGCCCGCTGCGCTGGCTGCTGCAGTTCGGCGCCTGCGCCGAGGTGCTGGAACCCCCGGCCCTGCGCCAGCGGCTCCAGGAGGAGCTGCAGGCCTCCCTGGCCCGCTACCGGCCGGAATCGGAACGGTGATACGACACCCCCTGTCGCACCACGCGCGCCATATTGGGTGTATCAGGAGGCCCGACGGATGGCGCGAAGGATCAAGGGGGACCACACCAGGCTCTACCGCAGCATGCCCGCCAGCTACGACGGCATCATCCGCCTGTGGGTGCTGCGGCTGCTGGTCGGTTTCGGCGGGCACCGGGCGCTGATCGAGGAACGCCACCTCATGGACGACGATGTCATGCCGTTCCTGGGGCTGTCCCGGTTCGCCAACTGCCCCGCCTTCTCCGCCGAGGCCGCCCGCGCCGCCCTCCGGGCCAAGCTCGCCGGCCTGGAGGCGCGGCTCCCGGAACTGCCCGCCGGCACCGCCCTGGCGAACAACCTGGACTGGCTGGGCGACACCCTGCAGCTCGCCCCGGTCGACCGGGACCTGCTCCACTTCGCCGTGACCAGCACCCAGCACCCGATCCTGAACCGGGTCCTGGGCATGCTCGGGTGCCTGACCTTCGGCGCCATCCACCAGCTGTTCGCCCTGGTCCTGGGCCGTTCCGCCAAGGAGATCCGCCAGGCCATCCGGCCCTCGGGCGCCCTGGCCCGCACCGGCCTGCTCCACTTCGACCTGCGCAACCGCTACTGCTTCGAGAACAAGGTGGAACTGCTGGGGGGCCTGGGCAAGCGTTTCGGTGACCTGGTCCACGCTGATGACCCGGACTGCCTTAAACTCTGGCAGCGAGTGGCGGAACCCGCCTGCAGTTACCAGACCCTCACTGAAGCGGATCAGCGGCGCACCCAGATGTTGGCGTATCAGGTCTACCCGGACCAGAAGGACGCCTTTGATGGTCCAACGTTCCTGGACCGCCTCCACGCCCACCCATGGATGGCGGAAGAGTTGAAAGAAGTCGCCACCTGGCTCGACGAAGCCACCCTGCTGGACAGCGTGCCCCTTCCCAGCGCCCCTGCCCATTGGCCTTTGCGCCTCCATGCGGCCTATGACATCCGGGAGATCCTCACCGCCGTTGGCTGGCTTCGGCCGGATCGCAGGGCCCCCTTCCAGAGCGGCGTGCTGCCTTTGGCCGACGAAAAGATCGAACTTCTCTTCGTCACGCTCGACAAGCGCACGGGCTACCACGCCGGGATCGCGTACCACGACTATGCGATCAGCCCCGAGCTATTCCACTGGCAGACCCAGAACACCGCCGGGCCGGATACGCCGGGTGGCCGGCGTTACCTGGAAAGCGACGGGAACGGGTGGACTTTCCAGCTATTTGTCAGGGGTGCGAAGGGATTTCCATACAGGGCCCTTGGCAGAGTGCGAATGGTTTCGGTTGAAGGAGATAGGCCCATGTCCGTCACGTGGGCGCTCGATAGTAGACTGCCCGCCGCAATGTGGAAGAGCTTCGGCATATTGAGATAGTGCTGATGATACGCAAATAATTAGACTTGCGAACCTTGTATAGCTAGTCCTAAATCAATTAGGCGTTCAAGTTGCATCCTGGAGTTCGGCAACCTCCGGGTTAGGCCACGGATCCGGCCATAAGGCTGGCTCCAATTCGAAAGCAACTCAGGACGATCGCCCACGGTGGCCTAGAATGACATCCCCGTTTCTCACCATCCCACCCGACCGTTGGCTGAAAGCCAACAAATGGGCCTTCGCTTTCCTCGACAACTATCCGGTTTCCCCTGGCCACACTCTCATCGTAACCCGCCGTTTGGTTCCAACATGGTTCGAGGCGACCCGCGAGGAACAAGCAGGGATCATTGAACTTATAGGGGAAGTAAAGGCCCATCTCGATTCACTGGACCCTAAGCCGGATGGGTACAATGTCGGTTTCAACGCAGGAGAAGCAGCCGGGCAAACAGTGATGCACCTGCACGTGCATGTGATCCCGCGCTACCTGCAGGACATGCCCGATCCCCGCGGCGGTGTGCGGCATGTCATCCCCTGGAAGGGAAACTACAAGGTCGACGCGGTCCCCAGTCTGAGCCTCGGCGGGCCAGACGACCCATTACTGGAACATCTCACGCCCCTCTGGCATCAGGCGTCAAGGGTATCCGTCCTTTCGGCATTTGTGCGTCAGAGTGGCCTCGGCGTTATTCGCCATCTCCTGGACCTTGCCTGCAGGACCCGGGGCTTCCATTTCCGAATCGTAGCTGGGGACTACTTGGGGATCACCCAGCCAGAGGCGCTGGAGCAACTCCGAGGATGGGAGGCACTCTACGATGGGCGAGTCGAGGTGAGGGTAATCGAAACGGATGAACTTCCTGATGCTTCGCGCTCTTTCCATCCCAAGAGCTGGATTTTCGAATCGCCTGAAGGGGACATGGCCTTCGTAGGCAGCAGCAACATCACTCGGTCGGCGCTGCTGAACGGAATTGAGTGGAACTTGCTTCTTGACCGGCGCAAGGATCCAACTGGATGGAGTAAGGCCCTTGAAGGATTTGAAACCTGGTGGCGACGCGGGCATATCCTTTCACCGTGTGGCTCCGGCAGAGCGGCATGATCTTTAATGGCCAGCCTGATAAGGCGGTGGGTCGGGCTTGGAGTCGGTAGGCGGCAGGCCTCAGCACACCCCCCGGGTGGTCACCGACCGGTTGCTGGATCCCCGACTGCCTTCAGGCCGGAATCGCCTGGAGCGCGGATAGGTAGTTCCAGGGCATCCAATCGCCTGGCTTGGCTTCAGCTTCCTTGGTGTGCTCCAGGAGATTCAGCAGGTAGTCGTAAGCAGAGACCCCGTTCAGCTCGGCGGTATGGATCAGGCTCATGAAGGCGTCGCCGACGTTTGCTCCCTGTTGGGTCCGGTAATACAGGGAGTTCTTGCGGTGCATGATCGCCCGTTTGACCACCCTTTCTGCGGCCGAATTGTCTAAGGGGGCCCCGGGCACACGCAGGAACAGCGTCAGTTCCTTCCAGTGCTTCCTCATGTACTTGATGGCCTTGCCCAGCCCTGAGTTGGGCTCCACCTTGTGCTCCTCGAACTGGACCCGGAGCCACTCCTCCAGTTCCTTCATGACCGAGGCACTCCCTTCCTGGTGGAAGGCCAAACGGGCCCCGGGGTCCATCCCCCCTTCCTTGGCCAGCGCGTCGTTCCGATAGACCACCTTCAGGGATTCCAGCAGGTAGTGGACATCATCTGGGAACTTCGTCTCCACCTCGACGAACTTGCGCCGGGCATGAACCAGGCAGTGGGCCAGGATGGTATTCAGCGCACCGGCGTCCCCGACCATGTTGGCGGCGAGCGCATCGCACATCTGGATCGGCTTGGCGAGGTCCTCCGCCCGATGTTCGAGGATCGCTCCCAGGTTCTCGCCGGCATGATTCTGGCCGGTGATGAACAGGGCGATCCGGTTGGCTCCCAGGTCGGACAGGATGGCCGTGGTCTGGATCGCCTTGCGGCCTTCCTTCTCGAAGGTCTTGCGATTGAGGATCCGCATGGGCGTGTCGTCGTTATGCAGGACCTTGCCCTGGGCAGCCTGGCGCATCAGCTCGGCATGGATCGGCTGGAGCAGGCCGGCGGCCTCCAGCACGATTTCCCATTGGGTCGACACGGCGAAAGGTATCCCAAAACAGGCCTGGAGCACTGCGATCCGGTTGTGCGGCAGGCCGACCCCGTAGCGCAGCAGGGCCAGGAGGGCAGCTACGGACGCATCGTACTTGGCTGGTCCCACGCCGGCGGGCTCGGGCGCAGTGAGGATGAAGTCGCATAGGTTGCAGCGCCAGCGCGCCTGCTCGTAGATGGTGGCCCGGAACGGCGAAACCCCATTCACCCGGATCAGGGTGGCGGGCTCAGCCTGCTCGTAGAGCTTGCCGTTCGGGCATTCAGGGCACGGGTCCCCGCTCTGGACGCCTTCGAGGGCGGTCTTCACCCGGTCAGCGCCGGGGTAATCCTTGGCACCTTTGCGGCCATGGCCCTTCGCCTTGGGATCATCCGGGCCCTTCGTCTTGGGGACCACAGGCTTCTTGCAGACCGCCGCCGTCGACTCGGTCCTGGGCCCAAACAGGACATGCCGCAGCCCATCGAGCGTCATGCCTTCGGCGGCCACTTCCTTACTGAGGAAGGCCATCGTGTCCACGACCGTCCGGAGTTCGATGTAGCCTTCCTCGCCCATGGCTGCCCGCCCCCGTTCCAGGTGGGCGTGCAGTACCTCCGCGTCAATCTCCCGGCGCTGCAGGTCCGGGCGGGGGGCTGGCGGAGTGGCCTTCTTGCGTTGCTTGGATCGTCCCATCCTTCAGAATGTGCCCGAGATCGGCTTGACGTACAAGCGAAAAAGGAACGAATCCATGCACTTCCTACTATTGATGCACGCCTGCCAACTCTCCCATACCCTCAGGCGGACGGCGAAACCTGGCGCCATGCCGATGGGATCTTCGCGCCGCGGGGGTCGCCGCCGCAGAGCAGGATCTGCAACTCGTGCGCCAGGAGCCGGGCCGATGCCGCCGCCGGATCCTGATCGGTCGGCCACCAGCCGAACCGCCCCTTGGACAACCGCTTCTGGCACAGCCAGAAACCATCACCCGCGTAGACCAGAACCTTGATGGAGGTGCCCGCCCGGCTTCGGAACACGAACACGGTGCCGGAGAAGGGATCGGCCTGTAGGTGGGCCCGGCACGCCTGGGCCAAGCCATCAATGCCCCGCCGGAAGTCGACAGGCTCCAGAGCGACCACGATCTTCATCTGCGGCGTGACCTGAATCATGCGCGCGGCCCCAGGAAGGACTGGAGCAGACCGATAGCATCCAGCGGGCTCCCCGGCGTCAACCGCATCACCAAGCGCCCACCGTCGGGGGTGGTGACCTCCACCACTGGCCCGACCTGGGGCGTCCCGCCATCCGTGAAGCAGTCGCCGCCCAGTTCAACGAAAGTGGGCCGCACGGTCATGGGCACCCGACGGAGTTCCATCGGCCGCTTCGGCTCCAGATACTGGTTCATTTTGGTTTGGCTCAAACCCAGAGCCTTGCAGACCCGGTGGATCCCGTATTTGGCCGTCCAGGAGGCAGCCTCCTTCCACAGTTCGGTGGGCATCGCCGAGCCGGCCTTCTTGGATGTTCTCCAGGTCTGGACCCTGGTGCGGATCTCGCCAAATTCGATCGGCAGGGGGGCATGGTTGTGCTTTCCCACGGGGGGCTCTCCTCAAGGCCCTTGAGACTATCGAAAGCAGATCCTGGAATCATGCAGCTCTGCCGGAATCACAC
>Ga0316217_10001713_pt1 | contig 27815 bp, 26 predicted proteins | sample 1anoAmetaG_FD_203633 | JGI IMG/M metagenome (GOLD analysis project Ga0316217, IMG submission 203633) | Freshwater microbial communities from Trout Bog Lake, Wisconsin, USA - 1anoA | ecosystem: Environmental > Aquatic > Freshwater > Lake > Hypolimnion/Profundal zone | place: USA: Wisconsin... | reverse complement strand
GTGTTGAATCTGCGCGCGTAAACTTTCATAGTGCGTCCACAAAACCGCAACACGCGAACAAAGTAAAGACACTTATGGGCAAACAACACAACAAAGACGAACACAAAAAGCGCCGCAAGGCCTACATTAAACGCAAAAAGGCCGTCGTGAAAACGAAAAAGGCCGCCAAGGCCAAAAAGGTTTAGGCAGCGTTTTTCTGCGTCAATTAAGGGCCGTCCCGCCGGGGCGGCCTTTTTATTTTGGCCTTTGAAAACGCGAAGTCTTTTCTTTTGTCCGCCGGTTTGCCAGAATCCCGCCGACGTGATTGATGACGATGTAAAACTTGCGGCGCTACTGCCGAAACTCCGCGCCGCCCCCTGGCTCGCGCTCGACACCGAAGCCGACAGCCTCCACGCCTATCCCGAAAAAGTCTGCCTCATCCAAATCAGCACCGCCGACGGCGACGTGCTGGTGGACCCGCTCGCGCCCATCAATCTCGATTCGCTGTTCGACGTGTTCAACGGCCGCGAGCTGATTTTTCACGCGGCGGATTACGACCTGCGCCTGCTCGAAAAACATCACCAGTTCCGGCCCTCCGCGATTTTCGACACCATGCTCGCCTCGCGGCTCTTGGGCGAACGCCAGTTCGGCTTGAGCGCGCTCGTGGAAAATCATCTCGGCGTCAAGCTGGACAAAGGCTCGCAGAAGGCCGACTGGGCGCAGCGCCCGCTCACCGAGAAAATGGAAATTTACGCGCGCAACGACACACATTATTTGAAGCCGCTCGCGGACAAATTAAAATCCACACTCGAAGCCAAAAACCGGCTCGACTGGCATCAGGAATCCTGCGCACGGCTAATCGCAGAATGCTCGCGCCCGGCCGTCGTGGACACCGATTCCGTCTGGCGCGTCAAAGGCAGTTCCATTTTGAGCCGCCCTGCCCTCGCAATTTTACGCGAGCTGTGGCACTGGCGCGAAAAGGAAGCCATCGCCTATTGCCGCCCGCCATTTTTTGTTTTGAGCCACGAACGGATGGTGGACCTCGCCGCCGCCGCCGCCGCGCAGCAGCCGTTTGAAAACATCATCCCGCCCAAGATGTCGCCGCGACGACGCGAAACCTTGCTGGAAGCCGTCAAGGCCGGCCTAGCCGTTCCCGCTGAAAAGCATCCGGAAATTTTCCGGCCCCAATTCCGCCGCCCGAGCGAGGCGGAATTCCGTCGCTTCCGCGAAATCGAAAAACGGCGCGACGCCCACGCCCACGCACTCGGCATTGACCCCACGCTCATCGCCAGCAAGGCGACCATCGGCGATCTGGCGCGCGACTGGGACAAACACGCGCCGGAGTTGATGCACTGGCAGCGCGAACTGTTGAAATAATTTGGCGGAGCAAATCCGTGGCTTGCCAAGCGCGCCCGCGTTTTGTTCAATCCGTTTGTGTTCCAGCAGCAGACGTTCAAAAAATCTGCGGTTTTTCTCACATCGCCATGAGCTACACCACGAATTATCTCCAGTCGGAATCGGTCGCCGCGCAAGGCGCTGAAGTCATCGTGGTGGTCAACTGCATGGTTCAGGACGCGATCAAGCTCGGTGCCAGTGACCTGCATGTCGAGCCGTGGGAAAATGCCATCGCCGTGCGCGCCCGGGTCAACGGCGTGCTCACCGAGGTCGCGCATCTGCCGCTCGATTTGATGGACAAAATTTCCGCGCGCTTCAAGGTGATGGCCAATCTGGTCACCTATCAGGCCGGTCTGCCGCAGGACGGCACGGCGGTCGGCGGCCCGGAACTGGACGGCGTCCAGTTGCGCATCTCAATTTTTCCGACGACGCGCGGCGAGAAAATTGTCGTCCGGCTGTTTGACCCGCGCGACCGGCGCTTTGATCTTGGCACGCTCGGTTTTGACGACTCGACGTTGTCGGGTTTGAAACGTGTTCTCAAACGGACGAGCGGTTTGCTGCTGTTCACCGGCCCGACCGGTTCCGGCAAGACCAGCTCGATGTATTCGGCGCTGTGCTACATCATGCAGCGCGACGGCACCTCGATCAGCATCAGCACGGTGGAAGATCCGGTGGAATTCAATCTGCCGATGGTCAGCCAGACGCAAATCAATCCGGCGCAGGGTTTCACTTACGCCGTGGCGCTGAAAAGCATTTTGCGGCAGGATCCGCAGGTCATCATGGTCGGCGAAATCCGCGATGCCGAGACCGCCGCCATCGCGGTGCAGGCGGGATTGACCGGGCATCTGGTCATCAGCACGATTCACTCGGGCGTTTCCGCCGGCGCGTTCACGCGGCTGATCAACATGGAAATCGAACCGTTCATGCTGGCATCGAGCATTCTGGGCGTGCTCGGCCTGCGGCTGGTGCGGCAGGTTTGTCCGCATTGCGCGCAAGCTTACGAGCCGGAGCCGAGCCAGTTGAAAGTCGTGCCGGAGGCATTTCTGGCGCAGGCGCAGTTCCGTCATGGCGTGGGCTGTGAGCAGTGCAATCACACCGGATTTTTGGGCCGGCTGCCGGTGACCGAACTGCTGGCGGTGACGGAACCGTTCCGTGAAGCCGTGTTGAAAAAACTGCAGACCTCCGCGCTGGAAGAAATCGCCATTCAGGAAGGCATGAGAACCTTGTGGCAAAACGGGCTCTACCGCGCCATCAACGGCCAGACCACGCTCGAAGAAATCATCCGCGTGCTGGCGGCGGACATGATTTGATACGGAAGACAACTCAAGGAGCGGAGGTCAGGGCTACGGAGAATTGTTAGGCATCAGGTATTTCATCTAAAATCTTCTTCACTCTTTCTTGCGTTTGACGCCCCGATAGACTGTCTTCCGATTCCTCAATAACAGCCTCGGTCTTTCGAGGATGGCGCAGCCGATATTGCCGAACAACTCGAAGCGACTGGATGACACTTGCCTGCTTTGCAGGCTCGACTTCGCGAGCAAATCTGCCAACCAAAAGAACTGATGTGTCCAGCCGCTGTTCAAGCAGCTCCAAAGCTACCGCAGTGCGTCCAGCCCGCAACTCGTCGAGAAGAATCCTCGCTGACAGAGCCTCTGCTTGAGCATTCAAAAGCATAAGATGGTAATCGCGTTTTTCCATACTGTGGGATGTGACGATGCTTACCAATTCATATATCGCATTTTAACGACCCATCTCGTTTTAGCCTTTCGGCTTGGTTTCGCATTGAAGATTCTGCCCGGAACGGTTACCGGTCAAATCAAATCACCGGGCTTCCGCCGCCCGAAAGCGCCAGAGGACTGGCGCACTCCAAAACGCTTCGCGGCTTTCGAGCGTCACCGGCAAACGCGCCAGCGTCCTGGAGTGCGGCGACCTTTCGCCGCTTTTCCCGCCCACGACCGCCAACCTGCGCGAGTTCACGGAAATATTGTTGAAAACCGCATCTGCCCGCCGCACATTTTCGTTATGCCGGAATTGAGCCGTTTTTTCGGAATCATCATTCGGATGTATGTCGAGGCGGGCGAGCCGCATCACACGCCGCATTTTCACGCGTATTACCAGAATGAAGTGGCGGTCTATGGAATTGATCCGGTGGATTTAATTTCGGGTTCGTTGCCACGCCGCCAGCAACGCATGGTCGAGGCCTGGGCGGAACTGCATCAGGCGGAATTGCTGGCCGACTGGCGGCGGTTGCAGGCTGGCCAATCACCTTTGCCTGTGCAACCTTTAAGCTGACATTTATGAAACATCCGATTTATCGCGTCACGGCATTTGAAATCACCGCGCCGCACACGTTGCGCGTCAAGTTCGACGACGACACCGAGCAGACCATTTGTTTTCTGCCGATGCTGGCCGGCGAACTTTACGCGCCGCTGCGCGATGTGCTTTTATTCAATCAGGTAAAAATAGACCCCGAAGTCCACACGCTGGTCTGGCCGAACGGCGCGGATTTTGACCCCGCCACGTTGCATGACTGGCCGAAGCTCGCGCCAGCTTTGACGGCCCGCGCCCGCGAATGGGAATCGGTCGCGGCTTGACAGCCGGAAATTTTTCTCCGGTTTGCGCCCTTCAACTTGGCTTGCCAAGCGCGCCCGCGTTTTGTCTAATCTGGCGTGCTCAATCAGCAGACGCTCAACCGCCCCGCGACGTTTTCCGGCACCGGCCTCCACAGCGGCAACCGGGTCAACATGACCATCCTGCCCGCGCCCGCCAACAGCGGCGTGCGCTTCCGGCGCGTGGACCTGGATGACAAACCGGAAATCGAGGCGCGCGTGGAAAATGTCAGCGAGACCAACCGCTCCACCACGCTCGCCAAGGGCAACGTGAAAGTGCACACGGTCGAACACGTCCTCGCCGCGCTCGCCGGCTGCGGCGTGGACAACGCCGTCATTGAACTGGACGCGAACGAACCGCCGATCGCCGACGGCAGCTCGCGCGAATTTTGCAAAATCATCCAGGCCGCCGGCATCGTGCCGCAGGCGGAAAAGCGCGAATCGTTCACGCCCACCGAGCCGATTGAAATGCAGTCCGGCGAAACGGTGATGACGCTGTTTCCTTACGACGGCTTCAAGCTCACCTGCACGAGCGCGGACAAGCAGGGCCGCTTCACCCAGTTTTACAGCACGGACATCACGCCGCAGACGTGGGAAAAGGAATTGTCGCACGCGCGGACGTTTTGTTTCTACGAGGAGATTGAATATCTGTTCAAGAACGGGCTCATCAAGGGCGGCAGCTTGGAAAACGCCATCGTCATCCGCGACGATGCGGTGCTGACCACGGAGCCGCTGCGTTACAATGAGGAATTTGTCCGGCACAAAATGCTGGACATCGTGGGCGACCTTTCGCTGACCGGCCGACCGATCCGCGGACATCTCATCGCCGTCAAGCCGAGCCACGCGGCGAACTTCGAATTCGCCAAGCTCGTCCAGACGCAGATGAACAAGCCGTTGCGTGCCGCGCAGACGTTCGCGCCGCCGCCGCAAAAAAATGCGCCGGAACCCCTGCCCTCCGCCGACGGCGCGATGAGCATCGAGGAAGTTATGAAGATGCTGCCGCACCGGTATCCGATGCTGCTGGTGGACCGGATTTTGAAGATCGAAGGCAACAAAATCATCGGCGTGAAAAATGTGACGATGAATGAGCCGCATTTTCTCGGTCATTTTCCCGGCCATCCGATCATGCCCGGTGTGTTGCAGCTCGAGGCGATGGCGCAAGTCGCCGGCATTCTGCTGCTCAAACGCATCGAGGCGGCGAACCAGATCGCTTATTTCATGTCCGCCGAGGAAGTGAAGTGGCGCAAGCCGGTGGTGCCGGGCGATGTGCTGGTCATCGAAATCGAAATGACCAAGATCCGCGGGAAAATCGGCAAGGCCAAGGGCATCTGCAAGGTGGACGGCGAAGTCGTCAGCGAAGCCGATGTGACCTTCATGCTCCGCGACGCCTGAACAATTTACGATTGATGACTTACGATTTGAAAACCGACGCGTAAATCCCATATCGTAAATTCTCCATGATTCATTCAACTGCCATTGTTCATCCGAAAGCGAACGTCGCTCCAAGCTGCGAAGTCGGTCCGTATTGCGTCATCGGTGAAAACGTCACGCTCGGCGATAATTGCAAACTCCATTCCCACGTCGTTCTTGACGGCCACACGAAACTCGGTGTTGAAAATGAAATTTTCCCGTTCGCCTGCATCGGAAAAAAGACGCAGGACTTGAAATGGAAAGGCGGTGTCACGCGGCTGGAGATCGGCGACCGCAATGTATTTCGCGAAGGCGTCACAATCCATTGCGCCACCGGCGACGGCGACGCCACGGTGGTCGGGTCGGACAATCTGTTTCTCACCTATGTCCACATCGCGCACGATTGCATCCTTGGCAATCACATCATCATGTCGGGCTACGCCGGGCTGGCGGGGCACGTCGTTGTGGAGGATCATGCGATTCTGGGCGGCTACACGGCGGTGCATCAATTCTGCCGCGTCGGCAAGTTCGCCATGACTGGCGGCTGCTCGCGCATCCCGCAGGACGTGGCACCGTTCATGATCGTGGAAGGCAACCCGGCCGAGACGCGCACCATCAACAAGATTGGGATGGAACGAAACGGCATCTCCGCCGAAGCCGTGGCGGCGTTGCGACAAGCTTACAAAATCATCTTCCGCGAAGAACTTTCCGCGCCCAACGCGCTGGCGAAAATTGAAAAAGAACTGCCGGCGCTGCCGGAAGTCCAGCACCTCGTCCAGTTCGTCCGCGCCAGCGAACGCGGCATCACCAAATAGTTTTTTCCTGTTCACTCACCGCAGATTCCATTCGTTCAAAAGACCTTTTGGAATTTCGGAAAGGAAGCGCGAAGGCGATTGGAAGGCATCGCTGCCGGTGTTGCCAAAGCCGCCGCGAATCAACGGATAGGTGATATACAGCTCGCTCTTCGCGCGCGTGATGGCGACGTAAAACAGCCGCCGCTCCTCCTCTTCGCCTTCGTTGCTCTCCATCGACCGCGTGGACGGAAACATCCCGTCGCACAGCATGATCACGAACACGGCGTCGAACTCCAGGCCCTTCGCCTGATGGATGGTCGAGAGCTTGAGCTTTTCCACGTCGTCCTTGGCGGCGTTGTCGTCCTCAGCCTCGACATTGGTGAGCAATGCGAGCTGCGTGAGAAATTCCTCCACGGTCCCGAACTGAAAGGCGAACTCCGCGAGCTGCTGGATTTCGTCGAGCCGGCGCTCGTAGTTGTCGTAGGTTTCCTTGAGATAATCGTCGTAGCCGGCGTCCATCACGAGCCGCAGCATCTTCGCCGCGCTCTGGCGGACGGTTGAATCTTCCAACTGCGAAATTGTGGCGACGAATTGCGACCAGCCGACGGCGGTTTTTTTGGGAATAGACTTGGCGCACGCTTGAAGCGCGGTCGCAATTTTTGCCGGCGAAGTGGAATCCATTTTCAATCCGCCATCCGCCATCCTCGCAGTGAAACTTTGGAAAAGCTTTTCCGCGCTTTTCGCGGCGACGCCGGGCAGCAACTGCACCAGCCGCTTGAAAGAAATCTCGTCTTTCGGATTGGCGACGAATTTCAGATACGCCGTCGCGTCCTTGATGTGCGCCTGCTCGAAAAACCGGATGCCGCTGGTGATGGAAAATGGAATCTGCTGTCGCGTCAATTCCAGTTGCAATTCCAGCGCGTGAAAATGCGAGCGGTAAAGCACGGCAATGTTATTAAGACTCACACCTTCGTCGCGCAATTCCAACGCGCGTTGCGCGATGAACGCGGCCTGTTGCCCGGCGTCCTGGCACGCGACGAGCGCGGGCTTCACACCGGACTTGCGCGCCGGCGCGAGTTCCTTGGCGAACTGGTTCACGTTCGCGGCGATGGCGGCGTTGGCGACGTTCAGGATTTCCGGCGTGCTGCGGTAATTAGTTTCAATCTTGAATACCTTTGCTCCGGGATAGCGCTTGGGAAATTCCAGGATGTTTGCAAAGTTTGCGCCGCGCCAGGCGTAGATGCTCTGCGCGTCATCGCCGACGACTGTTACGTTGTGATGCTTCGCGGCCAGCAGGTCAATCAGGTCGCTCTGGAGCTTGTTCGTGTCCTGATATTCGTCCACGAGGATGAACTGAAACCGGCGCTGGTAATGCTCGCGCAACTCGGCGTTATCCTGAAGCAGTTTCAGCCACAGCGCCAGCAGGTCGTCAAAATCCATCGCGTTCGTCGCGCGTTTGCGCGCCGTGTAACGCTTGGCAAGGTCGGCAATCTGCGCGGCGAACTGCGAAAAATAGCTGAATTGTCCGCCCACCAGTTCCTCGGTGGACTTGTGCGTGTTGGCCGTCAGCGAAAAAATTTCGTTCAGCACCGCCGGTTTGGGAAAATGCTTGTCTTTCTTGTCAATTCGCGCGTCCGCCATACACGCCTTGATCAAATCCTGCGCGTCGTCGCGGTCGAGGATCGTGAAATCCTTCTGGTAGCCGATCACGTCGGCGTGCAGGCGCAAAATCCGCGCACCGATGGAATGGAACGTCCCACCCCAGAGCGAACGTAGTTCGTGGCCGAGCAGATCGCTGACGCGCCGCATCATTTCGCCGGCGGCCTTGTTCGTGAACGTGAGCAGCAAAATGCGGTCGGCGGGAATCCCCTGCTCCAGCAGATACGCCACGCGATAGGTGAGCGTGCGCGTCTTGCCCGAACCCGCGCCGGCGATGACGAGCGCCGGGCCGGGCGGCGCGGTGACGGCGGCGAGCTGCTGCGGGTTGAGTTCGCGCGCGTAGTCAATCTGGAGCTTGACCTCCGGCTGATAAGGTTTGAGGACATATTCGCGCGACATGAGCGGTCATTCAAACGGCAAATGATTTCCGGCGAAAGGAAAAACGGAAGCAGGCGGTGCAAAATTAGGCTTGTAAGAAATTCCGTCTCCATTTCGCCTCCGCACAAGTGGTTTGACTAGGGGGCTTGGCAAACGTAGATTCATCAGCGAATGTTGGCTGCTGAATCAAAGGCGGCGACCTCGGACTCGACCGATTCGCCGGACATCGCCCCGAACCGTTCCTGGAATCAAATCATGGAACAGGTCAACCCGTTCCTGCATGCGGTCACGGAACGACTGATTCACCAGGCCAATGATTTTGATCCGCAAATCGTGCCTTACGCGCAGTCGGCGTTGAACGGCAGCGGCAAACATCTGCGGCCCACGCTCGTCGCGCTGGCGGGCGCAGCCGTCGGCAAGGTCGGCGAGGCGCAGGTCACGGCGGCGGTCATCATCGAGATGGTTCACCTCGCGACGCTCGTCCACGACGACGTGATGGACGAGGCGGAAATCCGGCGCGGCCAGCTCACGCTCGCAGCGAGCTGGGGCAATGAAATCGCCGTGCTGTTCGGCGACTGCCTGTTTGCGCAGGCGCTGAAGCTCGCGGCCGGTTTTCCCACGACGGAGGTTTGCCGCGCGGTGGCAATGGCGACGAACACGGTTTGCACCGGCGAAATTTTGCAGACACAGAACCGTCGTAATTTTCCCCTTTCCCGCCGTGAATATTTTCGCGTCATTGAAATGAAGACCGCCGAGCTGTTCACGCTTTCGTGCGATCTGGCGGCGTTTCTCGGCAATGCCAAGCCGGAACAGCGTGCGGCGCTGAGGCAGTTCGGCGCGGCGTTCGGCACGGCGTATCAGGTATATGACGACTGCGTGGATCTGTTCGGCTCGGAGTCGGCGGCAGGCAAGTCGCTCGGCACGGATCTGGCGAACGGCAAGCTGACCTGGCCGCTCCTGCTCGCCTGGGAACGCGCGGATGCCGCCGAGCGCACGCAATTGGAACAGTTGATCAAAGACTGGAAGCCGAAAAATCTGACCGCCGTCAACGAACTGCTCGTCCGTTACGAGACGTTTGAACCGTCGCGCGAAGTGGTCGCGAAGTATCTGGAGCAGGCGCGTTCGGCCTTGAAAATTTTACCCCAATCCGGCGGCCGCGCCGGACTTTTCGGGCTGGCTGATTTTTTGGCGCAACAAACCGCCGCTTTGAGTGTTAGTAGTATTCAGTGACCATGATTATGGCCGAACCAGCCGAACGCACCGACCAGGAACCCGCCGCCGATGCTCCGACGGCGGAGATGGATTTGGTGCGCCGGGCGCAGCGCGGCGACCTGAAGGCTTACGATGAACTCATTCAGCGCTATCAGGAGCGCATCTATGCGACGGTTTATCACATGACGTCCAATCACGAGGACGCCAACGATCTCGCGCAGGATTCCTTCATCAAGGCGTATCAGGCGCTGAAATCTTTCAAGGGCGGCTCCAGTTTTTACACCTGGCTCTACCGGATCGCGGTCAACAAGACGATCAATTTCCTGAAACAGCGGAAGAATCGCACCCACATGAGCCTGAACGACTTGGACTTCAACACGGAAAACAATCCTGATCTCGTGGCGTTAATTTCCGAGAATACGCCGCGCCGCGACGCTGGTCTGAAAGAATTGCAGGAAAAATTGAACGCGGCATTGCTCAAGCTGTCTGAACCTCATAGATTGGTCGTGGTGTTGCATGACGTGCAGGGGCAGTCGCACGAAGAAATCGCGGAAATCATGGATTGTAACATCGGGACTGTGCGGTCGCGGTTGTTTTACGCGCGGCAGCAGTTGCAGTCGTTGTTAACCGATTATTTGAAACCAACATGAACGAGAACGAACAAGACTTCGGCACGTTGCAGCAGTTTTTGAAACTCAAGCGGCATGAGATGCCGCCGCCCGGCTATTTTAACAATTTCTCCGGCGAAGTCATCGCCCGCATCCGCGACGGAGGCAAAGCCGGCGAGTTTTCCGCCGAAGCCCCGTGGTTGCTGAAACTATTGCAATTGTTCGAATTCAAGCCGGCGTTTGCCGGTGCGTTTGCCTCCGCGCTCTTTTTGCTGCTCGTGTTCGGATTTGTCTTCGCCGACCGGCCGGAATCCGCGCCGCAGCCGTTATTGCAGGCATCCGTTCAGCAGTCTAATTCTTTTGCCGCAGCAACTCCCGTCGCACTGGCGCAACCGGCGGATACCACCGGCATAACCGTCACCACCAATCCGGCTGCCAGCCTCCAGCCGGTCGCTTCACTTTTTAATTCGCAAAACCCATTCGCCCAACAGGTCAGTTTTTCAACCACCGGCAACTAAAATAGAATTTCGCCCCCCGAATTTCGCGGTGCGCGCTTGAAACGCCGCCGCGTTTTTCATTTAATCAGCCGAGTGCCAACCAAAGTCATCGCCGTCGCCAACCAAAAAGGTGGAGTGGGCAAGACCACCACCGCGGTGAACCTCGCCGCCTGTCTCGCCGCGCTCGGCCAGCGCGTGCTGTTGTTTGACCTCGACCCACAGGCCAACGCCACCAGCGGCCTCGGCCTGGAAAAAATCGAGGGCGCAAGCGCCTACCTGGTTTTGCTCGGTGAAGGCAACCTGCTGGAAAAAATCAAGCCGACAAAATATGAGCGGCTCGAAGCCATTCCCAGCGAAGTGGACCTGTGCGCCGCCGATCTCGAACTCGCGCGGCTGGAAAACCACCTGCAACGGCTCGCGCTCGCGCTGCAGCCGGTGCGCGACAGCGGACGCTATGACATTGTGTTGCTGGACTGCCCGCCGTCGCTGGGAATTCTCTCGCTGAACGCGTTCGCCGCGTGCGACGGCATTCTCGTGCCGCTGCAATGTGAATATTATGCACTTGAAGGTATTTCCATGATGAACCGCGTGCTCGACCAGTTGCGCGCCGCCGGTGTCAATCCGCGTCTGGAGATTTTCGGGCTGGTCATGACGATGTTCGACGGCCGCACGAAGCTGTCCAACGAAGTCGTCGAGGAAGTCCGCAAATTGTTCGGCGCAAAAGTTTTTGAGACCTTGATTCCGCGCACGACGCGCCTGGCCGAGGCACCCAGCCACGGCCAGCCCATCATTTACTACGACAAATACAGCACCGGCGCGGCGGCCTATCAACTGCTCGCGGATGAAGTTCTGGTGCGGCTGGCGGTTTGATTTTTTAATCAGGACGATTCGTTCTGCAAATTCGCTTCCTTTTGCCTTTTGTCGCCGCCGGAAAAAGTGTTTCTTGAGGCAGACAATTATGTTGAAACGCACTCCACTTTTTTCCGCCCACCAAAAACTCGGCGCCAAGCTCATTGATTTCGGTGGCTGGGAAATGCCCGTCCAATACACCAGCATCACCGACGAACATCTCGCCGTCCGCCGAGCCGCCGGCATTTTTGACATTTCGCACATGGGCGAAGTCACCGTCAGCGGCGCTGGCGCGGAAGCGTTTTTGAATTCCGTCCTGACAAATGACATCCGCAAGCTCGCGCCCGGCGAAGGCCAATACACCTTGATGTGCAACGAACGTGGCGGCGTGATTGACGATCTTTACGCCTACAAACTTTCCGCCGGCGTTTATTTTCTCATCATCAACGCCTCGCGCATCGAACCCGATGTCGCGTGGTTGCAGGCGCAGGCGGCGAAATTTTCCGGCGAGATCAAGCTCACCGACGCCTCGCATCAATACGCCGCCGTAGCCGTGCAAGGGCCGCGCGTGAAGGAATTCATCAATGCCGTGATTCCCGGCGCTTCCATTTCGGCCATGCGCGTCGCTTGTGTGACCGATTTGAAGAAAAATCAGATCGGCGGCTTCAATTATGAGCACCATTGCGTCCTTGTCTCGCGCACCGGCTATACCGGCGAGGATGGATTTGAAATCGTCGGCAGCGACGAATCCATTCAGCAGCTTTGGGACAAGTTTCTCGCCGTCGGCCAGCCGTTCGGCTTGAAACCCGCCGGCCTCGGCGCGCGCGACACTTTGCGCACGGAGGTTTGTTATCCGCTTTATGGCCATGAACTCGACGAGCAAACCACGCCGATCGAAGCCGGCGTCGGATTTTTTGTTTCGCTCGACAAAGGTCAATTCAATGGCCGTTCCGTTCTTGCGGATCAAAAGGCAAACGGCGTGAAGAAAAAACTCGTCGCGTTCAAGATGACGGACAAATCCGCACCGCCGCGGCCGCATTATCCGATTTGGGCGAACGGCACAAACATTGGCATCGTCACCAGCGGCACACAAAGCCCGTCGCTGAACCTCGGCATCGGCATGGGTTATGTCCCGCCAGAATTTGCGAAGCCGGACACGAAGATAGAAATTGAGATTCGCGGGCGGCGATTCGCCGCCGTAGTGGTGCCAAAACCGATTTACAAGACCGACAAATTTTAATCCTCAGCCGTGAAATCGGACGCGCTGACAGCTTCTCTAAAACGTCGCCTCACCGTTATTAGATACCAGACGAAACTGTCAGGACAAATTTTGTGTAGTAAAAGCTAAATTAGGGTAAATCACTTACGACTGAAGTCTGGTAAATATAAAGCTGTCTTTGAGTTCAACGAACGAACCGTGACAAAATTGCTGATGCAAACGCCCGAACATCCTTATTTGGTCCTTGTGCTGCTGGCGGCGGCGGCCGTGGGCTTTGCCCTGATGCCACTCGCGATGGCGTGGGCGTGGGCGCACTTCTTCTCGCCAAACAAACCAGGCCATGACAAGAACGACACTTACGAGTGCGGTCTCGCTTCCAAAGGCGATGCGTGGATCCATTTCCGTTCGGAATACTACCTCTACGGCATCATTTTTCTCGTGTTTGATGTGGAGACGATTTTCCTGCTGCCGTTCGCAGTGTCGTTCACCGGACTGTCGGTGGGTGCGTTCGTGGCGATGGTTATTTTTCTGGTGCTGCTGGTGGAAGGCCTGGTCTGGGCGTGGCGGAAAGGATTTTTGACCTGGCGCTGACGCCGAAAAGTATTGCCATGATTGACGAAGGTCTAAAAAGTGAATTGCAGAAGCAGGGCGTGTATGTCACGTCATTGCAGGAGCTGTATAATTGGGGCCGCGCGAACTCCGTGTGGCCGCTGACGTTCGGCCTTGCCTGCTGCGCCATCGAAATGATGGCGGCGTCCATGTCACGCTTCGACCTCGCTCGGTTTGGCGCGGAAGTCTTCCGGCCCTCGCCACGCCAGGCAGATTTGATGATCGTGGCCGGCACGGTGACCAAAAAGATGGCGCCGCTCGTCGTGCGGCTTTACAACCAGATGCCGGAGCCGAAATACGTCATCGCCATGGGCGCGTGCGCGATTTCCGGCGGGCCGTTCAAGCAGGGCTACAACGTGCTCAAGGGTATTGACCGTTATCTGCCGGTGGACGTGGCGATTCCCGGCTGTCCGCCGCGACCCGAGGCGTTGATCCATGCCATCATGACGTTGCAGGAAAAAATCCGGAACCAAAAGTTGACCGGGCCTGATCGGCCGCGCCATCTCAATGCCGAAGTGGACGGTGAATATCCAGTGCCGGCTTACGGCAAACACGATCTCGAACCACCGAAAAATCCCGAACTCTGGCAGCCGCCGACGATGACCAGAACATAAATTTAATAAGGAATCCAAGAAGCCTGGAAAAATAAATTCATGGTTTCATGGGTTTCTAATAAAAAATTGGAAACGCTCGAACAAATCAAGTTGCGCATCGAAAGCGCGCTGCCGCTGACGAAGTTGGATATTCTTCCGAACGAATGTCCGGCGGGTGAGCGCTCCCTTGTGGTGGATGCAGGGCGCGGATTGGACGTGGCAAAATTTCTCCGCGACGACGCGCAGTTGAAACTCGATTACTGCTCGAATGTCACCGGCATTGACTGGCCGGAAGCCAAGATCAAAACCAAGGTCAAAAAGAAAGTGGTCGTCGAAGGCGTGGAAAAAGAAGTCGAGGAAATCGTTGAGACGCTGCGCTCCGGTCATCTCGAAGTCGTTTATCACCTTTACTCAATGGAGCTGAAGCACGGTCCGATTGTGTTGCGGCTGCGCACGGCGAATCGCACGGATCAAACGCATTTGCCGTCGCTCACGCCGGTCTGGCGCGGTGCGGAATTCCAGGAACGCGAGATTTTCGATCTGTATGGCGTGATTTTTGATGGGCATCCCGACCTTCGCCGCATTTTGATGTGGGACGAATTTGTCGGCTTTCCGATGCGCCGTGACTACGTAGCGCCGGACGATTTTGAATACGAGCCGACGCCACACGACGAAGTTTTGGTCGAGGCGAAGAAGCATTATCCGGTGGAAGTGAAAGCGGAAGTGAAGCCGGAGGTGAAAGCGTGAATTCCGTCGCCGCCATGCCGCCGAAAAGTTTTGAGGTGAAGCCGAAGCTCGACGAGAGCGGCACGCCCATCGGCGAGTTGCTGGAAATCTCGATGGGACCGCACCATCCGTCCACGCACGGCGTGTTCCGCATGGACGTGGTATTGGATGGTGAAACCGTGGTAAAGCTCAAGCCCGTGTTCGGCTATCTGCACCGCAATCACGAAAAAATCGGCGAAAATATTTCTTATCTCGCCTCGATGCCTTACACCGACCGGCTGGATTATTTTTGTTCGATGACGAACAACTGGGCTTACGCGCTCACCGTCGAGAAACTCGCTGGCTTGGTCGTGCCCGAACGCGCCGAATATATCCGCGTCATCATGGCGGAACTCACGCGCCTGCAGAATCACACCTGTCTCATCGGCTTTTTCGTGCAGGACATGGGCGCGCTCGGCACGCCGATGATGTATGCCTTTCGCGAACGCGAAAAAATCCTCGACCTCTTCGAGTCCGTCAGCGGCGCGCGAATGATGTGCAATTACATGCGTTTTGGCGGCGTCCGCGTGGACGTGAACGATGAGTGGATTGCGCAGACAAAAAAAGTTGTCAGCGATTACAGCAAATTCCTCGATGAGTTTGGAACCTTTCTCACCGAAAACGAAATTGTCCTCGCGCGCACACAATTCATCGGCGTGATGCCAAAAGAATTGGCGGTCAACGCGTCCATCACCGGCCCGATGCTCCGCGCGGCCGGCGTGAACTACGACCTGCGCAAGGTGGACAAATACGGCATTTACAGCCGGTTCAATTTTCAGGTGCCGGTCGGCGAACATGGCGACATTTACGACCGTTACATGGTGCGCGTTTTGGAAATGCGCGAGAGCATCAAGATTTTGGAACAGGCGCTGCGCGACATTCCAGCCGGTCCGGTCATGGATCCGAAATCGAAACTGCGCGGTTTTCGTCCGAAGCCGGGCGAGGTTTATGGCCGCATCGAGGGACCGAAAGGCGAACTCGGATTTTATCTCATCAGCGACGGCTCGCCGAATCCGTATCGCTACCGCGTGCGCCCGCCGAGTTTCATCAATTTGACGGTTTTGGAAGACATGTGTCTCGGCCACCGGATTTCCGACGCCGTGGTGATTCTCGGCAGCGTGGACATTGTGCTCGGCGAGGTGGACCGATGAAAACCGATTTGAGAGGGCAAAAATGTTAGGCGAGCAAATCATCAAAGGCATGGCGGTGACCGCCAGAAATTTCTTCGGGAGTTACGTCTCAAAGGAACGGCTCACCACCGTGCAATATCCCGAAGAGCACCTGGCGCAAAAAGAAAACACCCGGCAGTTCCCGTTCCTCGTTTACGACGGCGACGATTGGGAAAAGGGGTTGCGCTGCGTGGCCTGCCAGATTTGCGAGAAGGAATGTCCGCCCAAGTGCATCTACATCGTCAAGAGCAAGGACAAGAAGCCCGATTACAAAGGCCAGATGCAGGTTTATCCGGCGACCTTCGACATTGATATTTCCGTCTGCATGAGCTGCCAGATTTGCGTGGAGGTTTGCCCGTTCGAGTCCATCAAGATGGACACCAAGTTTGAGTTGAGCACCGCCGATCGCTTTGGTGGTTTGCTGCTGACCAAGGACAAGCTGGCCAAGTCCAACAGCTATTACCAAAAAATGCATCCGCAGGACGCTGCGGAATCGGATGCGGTCATCGCCGCCGAAAAAGCCAAAGCCGAGGCCAAAGCTAAAGCCGCTGCGGAAGCAAAAGTTAAAGCGGATGCCGAAGCGAAGGCAAAAGCTGCCGCCGCCGCTGCCACGGCGCCAATTGCGGCTCCGGCTCCAACGACACCACCATCAACACCACCGCCGGCAGCAAAATAATTTTAAAGAGCGAAAAGAAAAATGTTCGACAAGCTTGATCAAATTTTTGTGACCGCCCTGCACTGGCTGGTGAGCTTTGTGCCGGAAGCGTGGCGGCCGCTGGCGTCATCATTGATTTGCATCGCGTTCATTTTGTCGGTGTTTCCCGCTGTGTTTTCCGTCACCACCATTTTCGAGCGGAAAGGCATCGGCCGCATCCAGAACCGCTACGGACCGAACCGCGTCGGCATTCCGTTCACCAAAATCCGACTCGCCGGCTTCGGTCAGTTCATTCCCGACGGCGTGAAAATGCTCACGAAGGAAGACATCGTCCCGCGCGCGGCGGACAAAGTCGTCCACTTCCTCGCGCCGGTGGTGATGCTGATTCCCGTGCTACTCGCCTACGCGGTTTTGCCGTTCGGCAAAAACATGACCGTCACCGACTACGACGCCGGCCTGCTCTTTTTCTTCGCCGTCGGCGGCGCGGTGGAACTTTCCGTCTTCATGGCTGGCTGGTCGAGCCGCAACAAATACTCGCTGCTCGGCGCGATGCGCGCCATCGCGCAAATGGTCAGCTACGAAATCCCGCTCATTCTTTCCGCCGTAACGGTGGTGATGATCGTCGGCTCGCTGAACATGAACGACATCATTGCCCACCAAAATCACTACACGTTTGGCATCGCGCACTGGCACGTCTTCACGCCGTGGGGCTTGGTCGGCTTCATTTTGTTCTTCATCGCGTCGCTCGCCGAATCCAACCGCACGCCGTTCGATTTGCCCGAAGCCGAATCCGAAATCATCGCCGGCTATTTCACGGAATATTCCGGCTTCAAGTTTGCGCTGTTTTTCCTCGGTGAATACCTCGGCATGTTCGCCATCATCGGCCTCGGCATCACGCTGTTCCTCGGCGGCTGGACGTCGCCGGTTTCGTTCCTAACTTGGATTCCGTCCTACGTCTGGTTTTTCACGAAGCTCATGGCGATTGTGTTCATCTTCATCTGGATTCGCGCCACGCTGCCGCGCTTGCGGATGGATCAACTGATGAACTTCGCCTGGAAATTCATGCTGCCGCTCGCGCTCATCAACATCCTCGTCGCCGGGATCTGGCATTACATGGCCGCCGACTGGCAACGCTGGCTGGTCTGCTCCGCGATCATTTTCGGCGCGTATGCCATTCTTGGCCGGGGCCTGATGCACAACCAAAAACTCGGCAAACGCATTTATCACTACGCGGAATGAAAAACGTAATTCGTCAAATTATTGAATCGTTGCATCGGAAAAAACTCCGCGTGCCGCACGCTGCTTTGCCTATTCAACGATTCAACGATTCACCTTTTTAACGATGTCTTTATTTTTCATCATCACTGGAATCGTGACGCTGCTCGGCGCGGCGTTCGCCATGAGCCTGCGCAATCTCGTGCATTGCGCGCTGGCGATGGCGGTTGCGTTTTCCGGCATCGCGGCGCTGTATTTGCAACTCGACGCACAGTTCGTCGGTTTCGCGGAGATTTTGGTTTACGTCGGCGCCATCGCCATTTTGATCGTGTTCGCGATTTTGCTGACGCGCAGCGGCGAAGCGCCTGAAAAGAGCGTGCTGACTTCCGGTTGGATGGCCGGCATCGCGGTTTCCGCCATGGTCTTCACCATGCTCGGTTGGGCGGTGCTGAACAGCTCGGCGATTCCAAAAGAAACTCCGCCCGCGCCCGTGGCCACCGTCAAAAACGTCGGCGACGCGCTCATGACGAAATTTGTTTTGCCGCTTGAAATCATCGGTCTGGTGCTGACCGCCGCGATGATCGGCGCGGTCATCATCGCTTTGAAAGAAGACTCGCAAAAATCGAAATCGGAAGATGGAGGCCAGCAATGACCCCGCTGCAAGCTTGCCTGTTAATTTCCGCGCTGCTTTTTGCTATCGGTTTCGCCGGCGCAGTCACACGGCGGCACGCCATTCTGGTGCTCATCGGCATCGAGCTGATGCTGAATGCGGCCAACCTGAATTTGATCGCCTTCTGGCGTTTCGGCCCGCATCCCGAAGCGCTGACCGGTTTTATCTTTGTGCTTTTTTCCATGGCGATGGCGGGCGCGGAAGCCGCCGTCGGCCTCGCACTCATCATCGCGATTTATCGCCACAAAAAAACCTCCAATTTGGATGAGGTCAAAGATTTGAAAGGCTGACCACAAATGAAAAATTACAGCCACAAAAATTTTATTAGGAAACCAAGAAACCAGGAAACTAAAGAAATAATTCCTGGTTTCCTGGATTCCTTATCAATTTGTATTTGCAAATGATCTGGATCGTCAAAAATCTCTGGCTGATTCCCGCGCTGCCGTTGTTCGCAGCGGGTATCATCGCCGTCAACAAGCAGCCTGCGCGCAAACTCGCCGCCGGGCTGGCCATCGGCTCGATGGCGCTCGGCTTCCTGCTTTCGCTCTGCGCATTTGCCGCCACGCTCGGCCACCACGGCGACGGCGTGTTCCGCGAAGTGTTCAGCTTTCCGTGGATTCAATTCGGTGGGCAATGGATGAGCATCGGCTGGGTGCTGGATCCGCTCACGGCCATCATGCTCGTGATGGTGACGTTCGTCGGCATGTTGATTTTTATCTTCAGCGTCGGCTACATGGCACATGACAAAAACTTCATGCGGTTCTTCTGCTTCCTCGCGCTGTTCGCGTCAGGAATGTTGGGCGTGGTTATCGCAAATAATTTGTTCCTGCTGTTCGTCTCATGGGAAATTGTCGGCCTGACCAGCTATCTGCTCATCGGTTTCTGGTATCACAAACCGAGCGCGGCGGCGGCGGCGAAAAAGGCGTTCATCACCACGCGCATCGGCGACCTCGGCTTGCTGCTCGGCATGGTCTGGCTCTACGCGCAAACCGGCACGCTGAATTTTTACGATCACGGCAACGGCTGCATGGAAGCGAGTGCGCTCGCCGGCATGGTTTCCAAGACCATTTGCGGCGGTATGCTGGTTTCGACCGCGATTGGCCTGCTGATCTTCCTCGGTGCCGTCGGCAAATCCGGCCAGGTGCCGCTGCACGTCTGGCTGCCGGATGCAATGGAAGGTCCGACGCCCGTCAGCGCTTTGATTCACGCGGCAACGATGGTGGCCGCCGGTGTGTTCCTCGTCGCCCGCGTTTATCCGTTGATGGCGGCTGGAGCCGCACCGGTCGAGCACGGCGCGCCGGTGACGACCGCGCTGACCGTCGTGACTTGGGTCGGCGCCATCACCGCGATTTTCGCCGCGACCATTGCCGTCGCGCAAAATGATATCAAGCGCATCCTCGCTTACTCCACGGTTTCGCAGCTCGGCTACATGATGATGGGTCTCGGCGTCGGCGGCGTGGCCGTCGGCATGTTCCATCTCATCACGCATGCGTTTTTCAAGGCGCTGTTGTTCCTCGGCTCCGGCTCGGTGATCCACGGCTGCCACGAAGAACAGGATGTGCGCAAGATGGGCGGGTTGAAAAAATACATGCCGGTCACGTTCGTGGTTTACTCCATCGGCATGCTGGCGCTCGCGGGTTTCCCGCTGTTCTTCTCCGGTTTCTGGAGCAAAGACGAAATTCTCCATCACGCATCGCACTGGTCGGTGTCGCATGTGCCGTTTTATCTCGGCTGCTGCGGCGCGCTGTTCACCGCGTTTTACATGACGCGGCAAATGGGTTTGGTGTTTTTCGGCAGCTATCGCGGCCACGAAGAGAAATCCAGCCATTCCGCGCATGATCATTCCCATTCCGAGCACTCCGCCGAATCTCACAGCCACGATCCGCATGAAAGCCCCGCCGTCATGACCGTTCCGTTGATGATCCTCGCGGGGTTCGCCATTTTATTGGGTGTCATCGGCACGCCGGCTTGGCCGTGGTTTGACGCTTACCTGAACGGCGAACTTGCCGAGCTGCACATCAAATTCAGCAATCTCGCCGAAAGCGCCGGTTTGATGGGTGCTTCCGCGTTGATCGTTTTAACCGGCATCACCGTCGGCTGGCTGCTCTACGGCAAACGCCAGCGCAAAACGGCAGCGGAAAAAGATGTTTTGGAAGCTGCGCAACCCGCGATTTACAAGCTGCTGGAGAATAAATATTTCATTGATGAACTTTACGAGGCGACGGTCATCCGCTTCAACGCCTTCGCCGCGTGGCTGTGCGATTTCGCCGACAAATGGATTTTCGGCGGCGCGGTTTTGCTCGTCAAATATCTCACGATTGGCGCGTCCTGGCTCTATCGCCTGACCGATGAAAATGTCGTCAACGGCGGCTTCGACGCCGGCTGCGGCTCGATTCGCGGCAGCGGCGGCATCCTGTCGCGGCTGCATTCCGGTCGCGTGCAAACTTACCTCCGCATCATCGGCGTCGCGCTCGTCGCGCTGATCATTTTCCTGATTTGGGGGCGCAAAGCATGAATCACTGGTTAACCATTTTAACGCTCGTCCCGTTCCTCGGCGGCATCATCGTCGCCGGCCTCGGCGCGGAACGCAAAAATCTCGCGCGCGGTCTCGCGCTCGCCGCGAGTTTCATCGCGCTTGGCGGCGCGGTCTGCCTGTGGATGCATTTCAATGCCGCGTCCGGCGATTTGCAATTCGTGGAAAAAGCCGACTGGGTGCCGTCGCTCGGCATCCAATATTTCCTTGGCGTGGACGGCCTCGGCGCGCTGATGGTTTTGTTGACGGCCATCGTTACGCCGCTCGCGATTCTGGTTTCAGGATCTTTGTTTGACGATGAAAAGCAAAATAACTCGCATGTCTATTACGCGCTGGTGTTGTGGTTGCAGGCCGGTTTGTTCGGCACCTTCACTGCGCTGAACTTTTTCCACTGGTTCCTGTTCTGGGAACTCGGCCTGATCCCCGCGTTCTTTCTCGTGAAACTCTGGGGCGGACCCAAGCGCGGTTCGGCGGCGACACAATTCTTCATCTATACGATGGTCGGCAGCGTGGCGCTGCTGTTGAGTTTCCTCGCCATCCGTTTCGCGACCGGCAGCTTTGATTTCATCGAACTCGCGGCGATGGCGAAATCCGGCGCGCTGACCAAAGCGCTCGAAGCCCACTTCGCTTGGAAGAGCATCGGGATGATCATCTTCTTTGGCGCGTTTCTCGGCTTCGCGGTGAAAGTGCCGGTGGTTCCGTTTCACACCTGGCTGCCAGCGGCGTATTCCGAAGCACCCAGCCCGGTGACGATGCTGCTGACCGGCGTGATGTCGAAAATGGGCGTGTATGGTTTTCTGCGCATCCTGCTGCCGATTTTCCCTGAGCAAATCCGCGCCGTGCTGACGCCGTTGCTCTGGCTCGCTGTCGCGACCATCGTTTTGTCTGCATGTGCAGCGTTTGCGCAAAAAGATTTGAAGCGGATGCTCGCCTATTCTTCCATCAACCATCTTGGCTACTGTCTGCTGGCGATGTTCGCTGCCACCAGCGCCGCCACGGCGGTGAATGCACCCGAAATTCAGAAAGCTGCCGTGCTCGATGGTTGCCTACTCCAGATGTTTAACCACGGCCTCACGGCGTCCGCGTTGTTCCTCTTCATGGCGCTCATCGAAAAACGAAGCGGCGGCTTGCGCGGCTTGGACGATTTTGGCGGACTGCGCAAAGTGGTTCCCGTGTTCACCGGCCTGATGGGCATTGCGATTTTCTCGTCGCTCGGTCTGCCCGGCTTGAATGGGTTCGTCGGCGAATTCCTGATTTTCAAAGGCGTGTTCCCGCTCGCGCCGTGGGCGGCGGCGATTTCTACCCTTGGCATTTTGGTCACGGCGATTTTCCTGCTGACGCTCATCCAACGCGTTTTCTGTGGTCCGCTGAACGAACGCTGGGCGCAGTTTCCCGACCTCACCACCGGCGAACGCCTGCTGGTCATCCCGAGCATTGCGCTGATGTTCATCCTCGGCATCTGGCCGCAGTTCATTTTGGGCGCGGTGGACGCGACCGTCGTGAAACTGGTGCAACAATTGAATTTCTAAAATGCTGGCCTGGACAATCTACATAACGTTTTTCGGGGTGCTGGTGCTGATGCTCCTGCCGCACGACAACGCGCGCACCGCCCGCATCGTCGCCTTGCTCACGGCCATCGCCGGCTGCGTCGTGGCGTTTGTCGGCGCCATTCAGCAAGCCAATCCCGGCGAAGTCACCACGATTGTCAAAGTTCCTTGGATTCCAAGTATCGGCGCAAATTATTATCTCGCCGCCGACGGCATCAGCCTGGTGCTGGTCGTCCTGACCGGTCTGGCGGCGGTCAGCGGAATTTTATTTTCGTGGAACATCGAGAAACGGACGAAGGAATTTTTCGCGTTCTACCTCGCGCTGATCGGCGGCGTGTATGGCGTGTTCTTGAGCTTCGACGTGCTGCTGCTGTTCGTGTTTTACGAACTGACGATCATTCCGAAATATTTCCTCATCGCGCGCTGGGGCAGCACGCGCAAGGAATACGGCGCGATGAAACTGGCGTTGTATTCGTTTGTCGGCAGCCATCTGGTGCTCATCGGTTTAATTGCCGCGTGGGTAGTGGCAAAAGGTCAGCTTGGCCACGTCTCGCTTGATTTGATTGAGCTTTCCAAGGTCTCCTTTCCCATCGGGTTTCAACATTGGGTCTTTCCGCTGGTGTTTGTTGGGTTTGCGATTCTCGCCGGCATGTGGCCTTTTCACACGTGGGCACCGACCGGCCATGTCGCCGCGCCGACCGCCGGTTCCATGTTGCTCGCCGGTGTGGTGATGAAACTCGGCGCCTATGGCTGTTTGCGCGTGGCGATGGTGATGTTCCCCGAAGGCGTGCGGATGTGGCAGGGCGAAATCGCCTGTCTCGCCGTCGCCGGCATCGTGTATGGCGCGGGCGTGGCGCTCGTGCAGCGCGATTTCAAATTTGTCATCGGCTATTCCAGCGTGAGCCACATGGGCTTCGTGCTGCTCGGTCTCGCGACGCTCAACACCATCGGCCTCGACGGCGCGGTGCTGCAAATGTTCTCGCACGGCATCATCGCCGGTCTGTTGTTCGCCGTGGTCGGTCGCATGGTCTATGACCGCACACACACACGCGATTTCAACGACCTCGAAACGATGCAACTCGGAAAATTAATTCCGTTCGCGGGCGTAACGTTTGTCATCGCCGGCATCGCCTCGATGGGCTTGCCCGGTTTCAGCGGCTTCGTCGCGGAATTTCAAGTGTTGATGGGCGCGTGGTCGGTGTTCCCGAAACTGACGATTCTCTCCGGCGTCGGCATCCTCATCGGCGTGGCCTACACGCTGCGCGCGGTGCAAAAGGGATTTTATTCCGACGCGCCGCCCAAGCCGGTGGACCACGATCATCCGCTGGAACCGATTACCGTTGCCGAGCGCTTCGGCGCCGTGATGCTCATCGGCGCGTCGCTGGTCATCGGGCTTTTCCCCGGCTTGCTGATGAATTGGATTGAACCTTGTTTTAACTCGCCGCTTTCGATGTTTGCGCGCCTGCTGGTGAAAGGAGGTTCACAATGAACCCCGTGAACTACTTGCAAATCCTCCAGCTCGCCGCGCCGGAAACCATCGTGACGCTCACGATGCTCGTCGTGCTCGGTGCGGACGTGACCGTGCTGCGCGGCAAATCCATCGCCGCCCGGTTCAACGTCGGCGCGCTGCTTTCCATTCTCGGCTGCACCTCCGCCGCGCTGCTGGCGTTCACGCGTCACACCGACGCCAATCTGTTCAACGGCCTGCTCGTCGTGAATCCGGCGTCCGATTTCGTGAAAGTCGCGCTGCTCGCGCTGACTGTTTTCACCATTCTGATTTCCACCTCCGGCAAATTCACCGATCACGTCGGCGAATATCTTTCGCTGATTTTGCTCGGCACCATCGGCCTGATGTTCCTCGTCAGCACCGAGGATTTGCTGATGGTTTTCATCTCGCTGGAATTCGCCAGCCTCGCGCTTTACATCCTCACCGCGTTCAACAAGCACAATGAGAAATCCGCCGAGGCGGCGCTGAAATACTTTTTGTTTGGCGGCATGTCGGCGGCATTTCTGTTGTTCGGCTTCAGCCTGCTCTACGGAATTTCCGGCTCCACCAATCTGCGCGAAATCGCCATCGGCATCGCCGGCAAGGGCTTCGATCCGCTACTGCTCGTCGCGCTGGTGACGACCGTCATCGGCTTCGGTTTCAAAGTCGCCGCCGTGCCGTTTCATCTGTGGGCGCCGGACGCCTACGAAGGCGCGCCCACGCCAAGCGCAGCGTTCATTGGCTCCGGCTCGAAAGTCGCGAGCTTCTATGTTCTCGCAAAGATTTTCACGCTCGGCTTTGTCGGCGCGGAAGGCAACGCCGCTTATCACAGTTTCCTATCCGGTTGGACGCCCGTTATCGCCATCATCGCCGCGCTTTCGATGGTGCTGGGCAATCTCACCGCCATCGTGCAATCCAGCGTCAAACGACTGCTCGCGTATTCGACCATCGCCCATGCGGGCTACATGCTCCTCGGGGTTTTGTCGAACACGCCGCTCAGCGCCAGTGCGATGATGTTTTACGTCATCACCTACGCGTTGACGACGATTGGCGCTTTCGGCGTGGTCATGGTGGTGGAAGACGCCACCGGTAGCGATGCGCTTAAAAACTTCAACGGCCTGAGCAAACGCGCACCGGGACTGGCGCTTTGCCTGATGATTTTCCTGCTCTCGCTCGGCGGTATTCCGCCGCTGGCGGGATTCATCGGCAAATTCTTTTTGTTCAGCGCTGTTGTGACCGCCGGGGCGAATCTCGGCTTACTCTGGCTGGTGATTCTGGCCATCGCGATGAGCGCGGTATCGTTCTACTACTACCTGCGCGTGCTCAAGGCGGCTTACGTCGAGGACGCCGCCGCCGATGCGCCGGTCATCAAGGTGCCGCTGCTGACGTTTCTGGCGCTGGTGCTGCTGGCGTTGCTGGTGATTTTGTTCGGCGTCGCGCCGGGCCTACTGACGCAGTTTTTGTAAGACAAGAATTTTACGATAAAATTTCAGCCTGTAGCAAATCATTGATATCGGACGCATCATCTCTATAATTTTGGCAATTAAGTGAGGCGACGCCTAGCGGTATGGCGGCCCAAACAATGCGAACCAACTCGATTTAGGTTTTTTATCATTTCAAAACACAGCCATGAGCACCGACACCCAAAATCTCTGCAACGCCAGCGTCATCGGACGCGAGCAAATCCATCCCGAGCTGATCGTGCTCCGCGTGCGGCCGGACGGCAAACTGTTTGACTTCAAACCCGGCCAGTTCGCCGTGCTTGGCCTGCCCGGCTCTGCCCCGCGCGTGCCGGGAGCGGAAACCGAAACGCCCGCGCCCGATGCCGACAAGCTGATCCGGCGCGCCTATAGCATCGCATCCGCCAGCGTGGAACGGCGCTATGTGGAATTTTACATCACGCTCATCACCAGCGGCGGACTGACGCCGCGACTGTTCGCGTTGAAACACGGCGACAAGGTTTTTCTCGGCCCGAAAGCCAGCGGCGTGTTCACGCTCGACCGCACGCCGCCCGGCAAGACCGCCGTGCTCATCGCCACCGGCACCGGCCTTGCGCCTTACGTTTCCATGCTGCGGACGATTCTGACCACCGAGACCAAACGCAAGTTCGTCGTCCTGCACGGCGCTCGTTACAGTTGGGATCTCGGCTATCGCGGCGAACTCGAAACCCTGGCCCGCCTGCGGCCGAACTTCACCTACATCCCGAGCATCACGCGGCCCGACCAGGACCAGCATTTTCTCGGACGCATCGGGCGGATTCAGGCGATTCTGGAACAGGGCGCGCTGGAAAAAGACGCCGGCGTGAAGCTCGACCCGGAACATGCCGACGTTTTCCTCTGCGGCAATCCGGAAATGATCAAGATCGTTTCCGCCATGCTGGAATCCAAGGGCTTCAAACGCGGCGACAGTAAGAATCCCGGCAACATCCACGTCGAAGAATATTGGTGAGCCGCGCCGTGGCGGCCGGATAAGAATGGAATGGGCTACTTCCGCTGCTCCGCCTCAATCCCGGCGAACAAGCTTTCCAGATTGTTCAACGGCGCGCCGCGTTTCGGGTTCAAAACCGAGCGCAGATAATCCACGGCTTCGGTGAGATTGCGGATGGATTTGGGGAACATCGCGCCGGAGGCGTTGGCGTGGCCGCCGCCCTGGAATTTCTCTGCCACCTTGAGCGCCTCGCCGTTGCGGCTGCGGAAGCTGGCGATGACGACGTTGTTCGCTCGCTTGAACAGCGTGACCAGCACGGGAAATTTCACCGCCTGCCGTTCGAGCAGTTGATGCACAATGAGATTGTTGTTGCCGACCACGGTGTCCACATAGCCGACGGCGGCGCTGATTTCGGTGACGTGATTTTTGCTCCACTCAAATCCGAGCGGGTCCTCAATTCGCCGCTTCACGGCCATGACTTCAAGCAGCGGATGATCGAGCAGCTTCTCCACGTCGCCGCCGATGAGCGCGTGCAGATTCCAGAACTGGTAATTTTTGACGAGGTTCGCGTAATCGCCGGCCAGTTCGAAGTCGGGGTCGTTCTCCAGAAACAAATCTGCGACGTTGTTCAAATGTGCGATGCGGGCGAGCGCGGGCGAGTCGAGGCCGTTGCGCACGCAGAGTTCGTAGCAGAGCAGCCCGGCGGATTTGGTCACGTCGTGGATGAGATGCGCGTTCTTCGGCACGGCGTCGGTGACGTGATGGTCAATGATGACCCATTGCTCCTTGTCGAGGCGCGGTTCGTAGGTAAAATCGGTGACCCACGCGGCCTTCTCGCGCAGCTCGCGCTGCTTCCAGTAATTGTAATGATACGCCTCCACCGGCACGTCGCGGTGATAAAGGTGTTTCGCGAGCTTTTGCAGCATCAGCCCCGCCACCAAACCGTCGAGGTCGCTCTCGTGGGTGAAGATCACATCCGGCTTGGGCAGTTCCATCATGGCGCGAGGTTAGTTCAACTTCGCGCGCATGGCGAGCCGGGAATTTGATTGCGCCTAGGGCAGCCTGTGGCCGGCGATGCTGCACGTCGGCGGTTCGCCCACCGGCCCGATGGTGTAGATGCCGCCTGCCGGACAGACCGGCAACCGGTTGTGCATGAGATAAACCTTGATGTCATCCGCCGTGGGCATGTCGCCGGTGGTCTTTTGCTTTTCCAAGGCCCACTGATTTTTGGCGGCGTCAATCTGGCGAAGATTGTTGATGCAGGCGTTTTGCTGCGAGGTGGCGCGAGCTTTCACAAAATTCGGAATGGCGATGGCGGCGAGCATTCCGGGCACGGCGACGGCGGGCAGCAGCGCGCAGTTGGCAAAGCTCTGGCTGCCGTTCCCGACAATCAGGCAGCCTTGCGAGGTATTGACGCCGACGGAATAAGCGAACGCCGGACGGGTGCGATAGAGAGATTGCAGCCACTTCGGCTGTGCCGCCGCGCCGCCTTTGGCGAACTGGGCGTTCATGACCTGCTGCTGGACTTGAAACAGGG
>Ga0316217_10001712_pt1 | contig 27818 bp, 27 predicted proteins | sample 1anoAmetaG_FD_203633 | JGI IMG/M metagenome (GOLD analysis project Ga0316217, IMG submission 203633) | Freshwater microbial communities from Trout Bog Lake, Wisconsin, USA - 1anoA | ecosystem: Environmental > Aquatic > Freshwater > Lake > Hypolimnion/Profundal zone | place: USA: Wisconsin... | reverse complement strand
ACACCCGGCTGTCCAAGACCTCGGACTTCGGCTCCGGCTGTTCCGCCGACGGCAACCTGATCATCGAGGAAGGCATCTTCGACAAGCTGGTCGCCCAGCTGCAGGTCGAAGGCGGCTACCTCGCCTCCCCCGAGGAAAAGGAACTCCTGCGCAAGGCCATGTGGGACGAGGAGTCGCACCGGACGCCCGATACCGTCGCCATCGCTCCGCAGCAGCTCGCCAAGATCGCCGGCTTCTCCATTCCCGCCGACCGCAAGTTCATCATGGTCTACGGCGACGGGATCGGCAAACAGCACCTGTTCTCCAGCGAGAAGCTCACCACCCTGCTGGCGCTGTACAAGTTCAAGGGCTTCGACCAGGCCCTGGCGATGATGCAGGCCATCTACAACGTCGGCGGGAAGGGCCACTCCTGCGGCATCTACTCGTTCGACGCCGACCACATCCACCGCCTGGGGATGGCCGCGCCGGTGTCCCGGATCATGGTCCGCCAGCCGCAGTCCAAGGCCAATGCCGGCGCCTTCAACAACGGCATGCCCATGACTTCCAGCCTGGGCTGCGGGACCTGGGGCGGGAACATCATCTCCGAGAACGTTTCGCTCAAGCACTACATGAACACCACCTGGGTCTCCGTGCCGATCAAGGAGGACAAGCCTTCCGACAAGGAACTGTTCGGCGACTTCTACGACGCCGCCCTGGAAATGTGGGACCCCTCCTACGGTCCGGCCACCGAAGCCTGAGAGCCGACGCCGCCATTCGAACCCGGTTGCACGCCAACCCAAGGCCAGGACGATCCAAGGAGCGACGAAATGCAAGAACTCATCTCCAAACAACTGATCAAGTACCTCGAAGCGCGCGGGGTGGAGCACATTTTCGGTCTGTGCGGCCACACCAACATCGCGGTGCTCGCCGAACTCGCCAAGAGCAAGAAGATCAAGTTCATCAACACCCGGCATGAGCAGATCGCCGCCCATGCCGCCGACGGCTACGCCCGCGCGACCCGCAAGGCGTCGGTGCTGCTGACCCACCTGAGCCCGGGCTTGACCAATGCCGCCACCGGCGTGGCCAATGCTTCGCTGGACTCCATCCCCATGGTGGTGATCGCCGGCGATGTGCCGACCCACTACTACGGGAAGAACCCGCACCAGGAGGTCAACCTGCACGCGGATGCTTCGCAGCTGGAGATCTACCGGCCCTTCGTCAAGCGCGCCTGGCGGGTGGACTCCCCCCACCTTTTCCCTGAAATCCTCGAAAAGGCGTTCATCCTTGCCGAAAGCGGCCGGCCCGGCCCGGTGCTGATCGACGTGCCCATGGACATCTTCTCCAAGACCATCGACACCTCCCTGTTCGAGCGCGTGCTGAACAACAATCCCAAGATCGCCAAGCCGTCGCTCGACGCGGACACCGCTGAACGGATGGTCAGGACCCTGATCGAGGCCAAGACGCCGCTGCTCTATGTCGGCGGCGGGATCATGATCGCCGACGCCGAGACCGAGCTGCGCGCGTTCGCCGAGCACCTGCAGCTCCCCGTCGCCCACACGCTGATGGGGAAAGGCGCCCTTCCGGATGACCACCCGCTGATCCTCGGCATGACCGGTTTCTGGGGCACCAAGTTCATCAACGACAAGTGCAAGGGGGCCGATTGGATCCTCGGGCTGGGCACCCGCTTCGCCGAGGCCGACTGCAGCTCCTGGGAACCCGAATACACCTTCAATTTCCCGCCGACCCAGCTGATGCACATCGATATCGATCCGTCGGAGATCGGCAGGAACTATCCGGTCGCCCTGGGCGCGGTGGCCGACCTGAAGGCCGCGCTGGTGGCCTTGCTGCAGACAGCGCGCAGGATCTGCCCGAACGGAGTCAAGCGGCCGGAACTCCTGGCCGAGATGGCCGCCAACCGCGAGACCTTCGTCGCGGACCGGCGGGAGAACATGGAAAGCGACGCCTGGCCGATGAATCCCGAGCGCATCCTGGCCGACCTGCGCAAGGCGCTGCCGCGCAATTCGGTCATCTGCACGGACGTGGGCTGGAACAAGAACGGGCTCGCCCAGCAGTATCCCGTCTACGAGCCTGGAACCATCTTCACTCCGGGCGGATTCGCGACCATGGGCTTCGGCTCGCCGGCCGCGCTGGGCGCCAAGGTGGCCCTGCCGGACCGGGTGGTCGTGGCCCTGGTCGGTGACGGCGGTTTCGGCCAGAATCCCGCCGCCCTGGCCACCGCGTTCGTCGACGACATCGCGGTCATCTGGGTGATCATGAACAACCATGCCTTCGGCACCATCGCCGGGCTGGAACTCGCCCACTACGGGACGACCTTCGGGACCGTGTTCGAAAAGGACGGCGAAAGCTGCTCTCCGGACTTCGCCGCCATCGCCAGAGCCTACGGCGTCGAGGGGATCCGGATCGAATCGGCCGCGGAACTGCGGCCCGCGATCGAGACGGCGATCAGGCTGAACAAACCCGTGGTGATCGACGTGCACATGAAGAACGTCCCGACCCCCACGGCCGGGCACTGGAACATCATGGACATCTACTCGCCCGGCAAGAAGGTCCACCATGTGGCTACCGACAAATAAACAAGATCTTCGTCTGCAATAGATACGGCCCGGCTGACGCCGGGCCGAAGGTCCAAACAGCTTATCCCCGGGAGGGTACGAGCATGGCTACCCAGTATTCACTTGCCCATCTGACAGTCCTCGGCTGCCCTCCGCCAGAGATGACCTACATCGCGGCCCGGGCCGGCTACGACTTCATCAGCATCCGGCCCATCCTCATGGGGCTGCCGGGCGAACCGAACTATGCGCTGGCGGACAATCCCACGATGCTGAGGCAGACCAGGAAGGCGCTCGCCGAAACCGGGGTCAAGCTGCACGACATTGAGCTGGCGCGGATCTACGACGACATGCACCCCACCAAGTACCTGCCTGCCATGGAAGTCGCGGCCGAACTGGGCGGCCGCGCGGTGCTTTCGAGCATCTGGACCAACAACCGGGAATACGCCATCGAGAAGTTCGGAGAGGTATGCGATCTGGCCAAGCCCTTCGGCCTGACCGTCGATCTCGAGTACGTGCCCATCGCCGGCGTCCGCTCCCTCGCGGAGGCGGTCCAGGTGCTCAGGGCCGTGAACCGGGACAACGCCGGGCTCATGGTCGACACCCACCACTTCCAGCGGGCGGGCGATCAGCTTGAAGCCCTCGACCAACTGCCGCGGGAATGGTTCCACTTTGCCCATCTGTGCGATGCGCCGGCGGAGATTCCCGCCGAGCGGGAAGAATTGATCCGGATCATGAGAGAAGGCCGGCTCTACCTCGGCGAAGGCGGAATCGATGTGGCCGGCATCCTCAGCCACATGCCGGAGATGGTCTACTCGATCGAACTGCCGAACCTGGAATATGTCCGGGAAAAGGGTTATGCGGAACATGCGTTCCGCTGCCTGGAGACGGCCAAGGCCTATCTGCAGGCGAGGAACGCCGCCGGCAGCACGCCGGCGCTGGCCCGGTAGCATCCTGCAGTCACTGTGTCATTACTCAACCAACCACCCAACCATCAGGGGGCTTCGATGATAAGCGGCAAGACAACCTTAATCGCACACATCGGCTATCCGACCGAGACCTTCAAGGCCCCGATGATCTACAACCCATGGTTCGAGAAGCATGAGATCGACGCGGTGGTCATGCCCATGGGGGTGAAGGCCGAGGACTACCCCAACGCGCTGCGGACCATTTTCCGGTTCACCAATACCCACGGGGCGCTCATCACGATGCCGCACAAGGTGACCACGGTGGGACTGGTCGACGAGTGCACCATCACCGCCAAGATCGCCGGGGCGGCCAACGCCGTGATCAAGCGCCCTGACGGCACCCTGCTGGCCGACATGTTCGACGGCGCGGGCTTCACCCGCGGGGTCAAACGCCACGGCTTCACCATGCCGGGCGCCCGCTGCCTGGTGGTCGGCTCCGGCGGTGTCGGCAGCGCCATCGCCGCTTCCCTCGCCGGGGAGCATGTGGCCTCGATCGCCTTGTGCGACACCAATGAAAAATCCGCCACGGGCCTCGCCGACCGGTTGCGCACGCACTACCCCGAGCTCGAAGTGAAGCTCACGACCTCTGACCCCTCGGGCTATGATCTCGTCGTGAACGCGACGCCGCTGGGCATGAAGGCCGACGACCCGCTGCCGTTCGACGCCGCCAGGCTGGAGCCGACCTGCTACGTCGGGGAGGTGGTGCTGAAGAACGAGATCACCCCGATGCTCCAGGTCGCCCAGTCGCGTGGCTGCAAGTTCTCGGTCGGCACCGACATGCTGTTCGAGATGATTCCCGCCTACCTGGAGTTCTTCGGCTTCGGCACCTCCACCCCGGACGAACTCCGCTCCGTGGCGAGGATCAAGTACTGACGCAGGCGTTCGGGTCCACCCATTGCGGCCTTGGCCGCTTGGGGAAAACCACTCGCTCCCGCTCGCTGTTTTTCCCAGCGAGCGGCAGCGAGTGGTTTTCCCGACTGTGGCCGGAATGGGGGAACTGAGCCTTTTCCTACTGACCAAGCCGGATCCCGATACCATTCATCCGGGCCGGAGACCGGCCGACCCGGCATACTAGGGGACAGCATCCCGCAAACGCACGGCTGGGCATGTGCAAGCCCAGGAACCCCTGTGCGTGGCGAGGAAGGGAGACCCGATGAACATGTCCCGCGCGCTGGCCCTGGTCCTGGCGGTGTCCCTGCCCGGCATGGGCACCGACCTGGTCCTGCGCAACGCCCCGGCCCAAGTCTACTTCAGCCCCAGGGGGGGCTGCGAGGAAGCCGTGGTGGCGACCATCGACGGCGCCCGCGAACAGGTCCTGGTGCAGATGTACACCTTCACCAGCGCCCCCATCGCCGCGGCCATGAAGCGGGCCCACGACCGGGGGGTGGACGTGCGGGTGATCCTGGACAAGTCCCAGCGCACCGAACGCTACTCCGGCCTGACCTACCTGGTCCACGCCGGGATCCCGGTCTGGGTGGATGATTCGCACCCCATCGCCCACAACAAGGTGATGATGGTCGATTCGCAAATAGTGGCGACAGGAAGCTTCAATTACACGAAAGCGGCCAGCCAGGCCAATGCGGAGAACCTGCTGATCATCAGGGATCCAGCCCTGACCGCCATCTACATCGCGAACTGGGAAGTGCACCGGAACCATGCCCACGCGGCGGACTGATCCGGGGAGCCGGGCGGGTGAATATCGGGGCGCGCCCGGTGTGATTGAATGTTAAATTGGGGTTCAGCCTTCCACTCCGGGGCGCCGCCAGCTGCGCGATAGGGGCACTTCCCATGACCGAGCACGCCAACCAAAGGGAATTCACCAGAGTCCTGGTCGCCGCCCGCGCCTCGGTCAGGGCCGGGGCGGTCGTGCTGTCCCCGGCCCAGACCCATTCGCTGAGCATGAAGGGCATGTCCATCCTGACCAAGGAACGGCTGCCGGTGGGGACCGAGTGCGAGATCAGCATCGTCCTGGTGGAGGGCGAGGCCGAGATCCAGGTGCTGGGCAGCGTGGTGGCGGAACTGAGCGACGGGCTGGCCTTCGTCTTCATCAAGATTCTCGGCCTGGAGAGCTTCGAGCACCTGCGCAACCTGGTGTTCTACAACGCCCCGGACGTGGAGCAGGTGGAGACCGAATTCACCACCCACACCGGCATCCGCAAGCGGGACACGCCGTCCTAGGCCCCTTCCGGCCCGTCGCCCCAGCGCTTGAAGTCGGGCAGTTCCAGGTCGAACACGTCGAGGATCTTGCCGACGATGTGCCGGGTCATGTCCTGGATGCTGGAAGGCTTGTTGTAGAAGGTCAGCATCGGCGGCAGGATCACCGCGCCCAGGCCGGAGACGGTCTGCAGGTTGCGCAGGTGGACCGGGCTCAGGGGCGATTCCCGGGCCACCAGCACCAGCCGGCGCCGCTCCTTGAGCACCACGTCGGCGGCCCGGAGCAGCAGGTTGTCGGAGTAGCCGGTGGCGATCCCGGCCACGGTCTTCATGCTGCATGGGGCCACCACCATGCCGCAGGTCTTGAAGGTGCCGCTGGCGATCAGCGCGCCCACGTCCTCGATGGGATGGAACCGGGTGGCCAGGGCCTTCACCGCTTCCAGCGTCCAGGAGGTCTCCAGGGCGAGGGTGCGCCGGCCGCCGTTGCTCACCACCAGGTGGGTCTCCCAATCCGGAAAGTGCCGCATGGCCTGGAGCAGCTCGATGCCCAGGATGGCGCCGCTGGCGCCGCTGATGCCCACCACCAGGCGCTTGGGTGTGGTCATGGGGTTCTCCTTCAAGGATGATGGCATGAAAGCGGCGGGATGCCCCAGGGCACCCCGCCGGGAGTCTGGCTGCTCAATGGACGAAGTAGTGCACCCACAGGGCCGAGATGGGCATGGCCAGGAACAGCGCGGGCAGCATGTTGGCCACCGCGAACGGCTTGATCCCGGCGATGCGCAGTCCGGTCGCGACCATGATCAGGCCGCCGCAGGCGGAGAAGTCGGCGATCATGGCCGGGGTGGTCAAGGGCAGGATCTTGACCGCCAGGAAGAACAGCGCGGCCTGGATGGCCAGCTGGGGAACGGCCAGGGTGGCGACCGTGTAGCCCAGGGCGGTGGCGAAGATCGCCGCGGTGAACAGGTCCAGGAACGATTTCACGATCAGCAGCGAATAGTCGCCGGTCATCCCTTCGTTCATGGCGCCGAAGATGCCGGTGCCGCTGGCGCAGAACAGCACCAGGATGGCCACGAACTTCTCCAGGAACTGGTCCTGGGTGAGACCCGCGGGGGGCTTGGTGAAGGACTCGATGAAGCCCTTGGTCCTGGCCGCGAGCTTCTGGACCCAGGTCTCCAGGTGGATCAGTTCGCCGATCAGGGTGCCCAGCAGCAGGGACAGGATCACCGCCGGCAGGAACTTGACCTTGACCACCATGGCGATGCCCAGGCCCATGGAGGCCAGGCCGAACACCAGGGGCATCTTGGTGCGGAGATTCTCGCTGATCTTGTCGCCCAGGAAGGCGCCCGAGACGCTGCCGACGACGACTGATGCTCCGTTAACGAAAGGGCCGATCATGACTGCTCCTGTTCAAAGTGAGGGGGGAATGGGCAGAGGCTGGGCAGAGCGGCAGCGCCGCGCCGGAATCCGGGGCGACGCTGCCGGGGTGGTATGTCAAGGTCTGGCGGACTAACCCTTCAGGAAGCGCTCATAGTCGACTTCCTTGAACTGGGCCCGCTGGAACTTGGCCTTGAGCTCGAACGGCACGGTGCAGTCGAAGATGGCCTTGGTGGTGATGCCCATGCTGCGGATGGAGGGGCTCATCCCGGGCGCCTGGGAGGGATCCAGGGGGTGGCAGCGCACGCCGGGGATGGCGATGACGTCGGCGTCGGCCTGGAACCGGGTGGTCATGGCCCACATGACATCGTTGGTGTCGAAGGGGTCCACATCCTCATCCACCAGGATCACGTGCTTGAGTTCGGAGAACGAGGAGAAGGCCAGCAGGGCGGCCTGGCGCTGGCGCCCTTCGTCGAACGGCACGGACTTCTTCACCTGGAGCACCGCCAGGAACTTGCCGCCCCCGGAGGGATGGGCGTAGACGTTCTGCAGGAAGCCGGGCAGGGCCTTGCCGACCATGGTGAGGATGCTGGCTTCGGTGGGGATGCCCGCCAGGTTGACGTGCTCTTCACTGGGGCCGATCACGGTCTGCATGATCGGGTCGACCCGGTGGGTGATGGCCTTGACCTTGATCAGGAACAGGGACGGGTGGGCCGGGCCGTTGTATCCAGGGAACTCGGGCATGGCCTTGCCGGTGTGGCTGTTCTGGTCCTCCACCACCCGCACGCCGGGCAGCAGCTCGCCTTCGATGACGATCTCGGCGTTGGCGATGGCCTTGGCCTTGATCGTCAGGCACTGCGCCAGTTCCACCGGCCTGCCGCGCAGGGCCCCGGCGATGGTGAGCTCGTTGAAGCCCAGGGGCGTGGAGGGGGCCTCGAAGCAGGAGGCGAGGTACACCGCGGGGTCCAGTCCGATGCTGATGGAGATGGGCTGCGGCTTGCCGGCCCGCTCGGCCTTGATCCGGAACGCGTCCAGGTGCCGGCCCGGCACCATCATCATGGAGATCTCGTCGGGACCCTGGATGCACAGCCGGTGGATGGTCACATCCTCCTCGCCGGTCTCGGGATCCTGGCCGTAGCACAGGCCCATGGTGATGAACGGGCCGGCGTCCTCGACGGTGTTGGTGGGGGCCGGGATCAGCTTGAGGATATCGAAGCCGGGCTCGCTGGCCAGGTGCACCACTTCCTGGCAGGGCGCGGTGGCGACCATGACCGGGGCGATGGGGTTGTTGAGGGCGGCGCAGAGGTGGAAGCCGAGCCGCTCCGAGGTGGTGCCGAGCAGCAGGGCGACCCGCTTGCGGTCGGCCAGCATGCCGATGGCGACCCGGGCGTTCCGGTAGCCCTTGATCTTGTTGAAGACCATGGCCGGGCCGATCTTGGTCGGGCGCATGACGGTGCCGCCGGCGCCCACGTAGCGGTAGACCCCGGACAGTTCGGCGTGGGGGTCCACCTCGACGCTGGTCTGGACCAGCTGCCCGGGGTGCTGTTCCAGCAGCGCGAGGGCGGAACGCAGGTCGTGGACCTGGGTGGCGACGGAAAGGGTTGCGCTCATCGGCTTCCTCCAATTCGGGATTGCTAATGAATACCCCGGGCCGAAAGCCGATGAAAATATCATTTAACTCTGGTCGGTATCGCCGTTTGATATGGTGATGCCTTGATCCGGAATTCCCTGGAGGATGGCCTCGATCACCGCCAGGGCCGCCGACGTGAGATAGCGGTCCTTGAGATGGATGAGCGCCGGCTGGACCGCCATGCCCGGGAGGTCCAGCGGCCGGACGGCGAACCGTTCCCGCACCCGCTGCGGGATCTCCGCGCTGGGGACCAGGGCGGCGCCAACCATGCCCGCCTCCAGGCAGTTGATCTGGGCCCGGATATCCGGCGTGTCCAGGATGATCCGGGGGGCGATGCCCTCTTTCTGGAAGGCCTTGAGCAGGTGCTCGTAGGTTCCCCCGCCTTCCCAGCGGCGGGTCAGCAGCAGGGGCGTCTCCCGCAGATCCTCGATGCGGATGGCATCGGGCAGCGGGTCCGGCGCCAGGCCGGCCTGGAACACCACGGAAAAGGAGTCGGCGGGCAGCAGCCGGAGGGTGAAGATGTCCTCCTTCGTGGGCAGGAACAGGACCGCGAAGTCCAGGTCCCGGGTCTTGATGTGGCGCTCCAGGGAACTGCTGTCGCTGACGTAGAGCCGCACCTGGAGCCTGGGCATGCGGGCGGCGAGGATCGGGACGATGGCCAGGAACTTGGACATGCAGGTGGTGGACACGCCGATGGCGACCCGGCCGGAGAAGCCGTCGGCGGCGCCCTTGACCTCGGCCGGGATCTCGGTGAGGTTGTCCAGCACCTGCCGTGCCCGTTCGTAGAGCACCCGCCCGGATTCGGTGACCTGCCAGGCGTGGTTTTCGCGCAGGATCAGCTGCACCCCCAGCTCATCCTCCAGCTCCTTCAGCCGCTGGCTGAGGGGCGGCTGGGAGATGTTCAGGGCCCGGGCCGCGCGGCTGATCTGTCCCTGTTCGACGATCGTGCAGTAGTAGATGAGGCGTCTGACGTCCATGGGGCCTGACCAGCGAAGGGAGCGGAGTGCATGAGTATAGCCGCTTCCCGGACTCCGGCCAGACTCCCCGGCCGGGCGGAGCCCGGCCGGGGAGTCTGGGTGTGGGGACCGGACGCATGCGTTCGGTCAGAGCGAGCTGCGCTCGCGGGATCGCACGCATGCGTGCGATCCCCAAGGTACATTAGGCCAGCAGATTGCCGGCCCGCTTGCGGCCGAAGGCATAGCCCCCCGCCAGGACCAGGCTGTAGATGCAGATGACGATGGTGAAGGCGAAGAACTTCCAGGTGCCGCCCTGGGCCACCCAGGCCTGGTAGAGCTTGAAGGTGAACAGGGCGGTGAGGGCCTGGCAGGCCAGCACCATGCCCAAGGCCTGCAGGCGCTCGAACTCGAGCCGGAAGAACAGCGTGGGCAGGGCCCACAGCGACATGGCGCCGATCAGCGGATACCAGACGTTGTTCCAGAAGGCCACCATGAAGCCCTTGCCCGCCGCGAGGTCGGGCAGGAAGTCGCTGGACCACTGCAGCAGCAGGACGAAGCCGATCGCCAGGGCGGCCAGCACCGCCACCCAGTCGAAGATCTCCTGGACCGTGGCGTCCTTGCGGATGGCCGTGTCGATCTGGTGGGAGTTGGTCTCCTTGATGAAGTAGGCGCCCACCACGACGGTCACCAGGGCGATGGCGATGGGGTAGAGCAGGCCGGCGTAGATGGCGTTGGCGCCGAAGGCGTCCCTGGCCACGGCCGAGGTCGCCAGGGCGGTGGCGACCAGCGGCAGGAAGCCGCCGAACCAGCCATTGCCGATGTGGTAGGGCAGGGACATGGAGGTGTAGCGGATGTTGGTGGGGAACAGCTCCACCAGGAATGCCGCGATGGGGCCATAGACCATGGTCACGTAGATGATCTGGAGCAGCACCAGGGCGATCAGGGCGAGCAGATTGGGGAACGGGATGGCGGACAGCATCACCGCCTTGGCCCCGCCCACCAGTTCAGGGGTGGCGGCCTTCATGCCCATGTAGATGGGCACATAGGTCAGCGCGGCGAGCAGGCAGCCCCAGAGCATGACCTTCTTGCGCCCCACCCGGTCCGAAAGGTGGCCGAAGATCAGGAAGAACGGGGCGCCCAGCAGCAGGGCGACCGAGATGATCAGGTAGGCCGGGAGCCAGTGCAGCTTGAGCACGGCCAGGAGGAAGGTCAGCGCGTAGAACTGGCCGGTGTACCACACCACGCCCTGCCCGGCGGTGGCGCCGAACAGCGCCAGCAGCACGTAGCGCAGGTTGACCGGATTGGTGAAGCTCTCCTTCAGGGGATTCTTGGAGATCTTGCCTTCGGTCTTCAGCTTGGTGAACAGGGGGCTTTCCTTCAGCTTCATGCGGATGTAGAGGCTCACCGCCAGCAGGAAGAAGGAGAACAGGAAGGGGATGCGCCAGCCGGCCATGCCGGTGCCGACCCCCTTGAAGGCGTCCTCGCCCATGTACCAGCGGGTGCCGCCGATGATCGCCATGCTGGCGAAGAAGCCCAGCGTGGCGGTGGTCTGGATGTAGCTGGTGAAGTAGCCGCGCCGCTCGTCGGGGACGTGCTCGGCCACGTAGGTGGCGGCGCCGCCGTACTCGCCGCCCAGGGCGAGCCCCTGGGCGAGCCGGAGCAGCACCAGGATGATCGTGGCCCAGATGCCGATGCTCGCGTAGGTGGGCAGCAGGCCGACCAGCGCCGTGGACAGGCCCATGGTGGCCATGGTCACCAGGAAGGTGTACTTGCGTCCGATCAGGTCGCCGACATGGCCGAACACCAAGGCGCCCAGGGGCCGCACCGCGAACCCGGCGCCGAAGGTGGCCAGGCTGGCCAGCAGCTGGGCCGTCGGGTTCTGGGCCGGGAAGAACTGGCCGCCGAAAAAGACCGCCAGACTCCCGTACAGGTAGAAGTCATACCACTCGAACAAGGTTCCCAGAGAGGAGGCGAAGATCACCTTCCGGATGCCGGAATCCCCGAACAACCCTGGAACCTGGGCTGGATGACTGGCGGCGTGCGTTTGCATGCGGCGCTCCTCCAAGAGGAAAGTCGAACTGGAAAAGATCCAAAGCGCCGAGTCCGGCCTTTGGGGGGGGTAGGGCTGAACGTTGCGGTCTTCACGATTAATTGGTGATGGATGATAGGGTCTGCCCAGGCAAGGTCAAAGGTTTTTTTTAAAGATTTTTTCCATCACCGGATGAGCATATCCGGTATTAGATTGATGTTGGGCCGGGCCGATGGGGCGGGTGGACGAGAAAATTCAAAAAGTCATTGAAAAAAATTTCCTACGGAGAGTAAAATTTTTTCTTTCAGGAGTCAGCCATGACCAAGACGGTGGTAATCGCCATTGGGGGCAATTCTCTCATCTCGGACAGCGGGCACCAGTCCGTGAGCGATCAATATGACGCCGCGGCCCAGACCTGCGTGCACATCGCCTCCATGCTCAAGGAGGAGGATCTGCGTCTGGTGGTGACCCACGGCAATGGTCCCCAGGTGGGGTTCATCCTGCGCCGATCGGAACTGGCGGCGCCAGAGCTGCACATGGTGCCCCTGGATTCCTGCGTGGCGGACACCCAGGGGGCCCTGGGCTACCAGCTCCAGCGGGCCATGCACAACGAGTTCCGGCGCCGGGGCGTGGCCCGGACCGCGGTCACCGTGGTGACCCAGGTGCTGGTGGACAAGAACGACCCGGCCCTGGACAAGCCGAACAAGCCGATCGGCTCGTTCATGTCCCAGGAGCAGGCCGAGTCGCACCGGGTCAAGGACGGCTGGGCCCTGGTGGAGGATTCGGGCCGCGGCTGGCGCCGGGTGGTGGCCTCGCCCCAGCCCAAGGCCATCCTGGAACTGGACGCGGTGAAGAGCCTGCTGGACGCCGGTTTCGTGGTGGTGGCCGGGGGCGGCGGCGGCATCGCCGTGGTGGAGGACGAGCGGGGCGATCTGAGCGGGGTGCCGGCGGTCATCGACAAGGATCTTGCCTCCAGCCTGATGGCGCGCCAGCTCAAGGCCGAGCTGCTGATCATCTCCACCGCGGTGGAGAAGGTCTGCCTCAATTACGGCAAGCCCGACCAGAAGTCGCTTTCGACCATGACCCTGGCCGAGGCCAGGCAGTACATCAGGGAAGGCCACTTCAAGCCCGGCAGCATGCTGCCCAAGGTCCAGGCGGTGGTGGACTTCCTCGAAGGCGGCGGCCACGAGGCGATCATCACCGACCCCGAGCATCTGGCCGCCGCGATCGCGGGCAAGGCCGGCACGCGGGTCACCCGGGGCTAGAAGCCGATTTCTCCAGGTTCCCCCATTCCGGCCGTGGTCGCTTGGGAAAACCACTCGCTGCCGCTCGCTGCGAGTGGTTTTCCAGAACGACCACGGGCGCGATGGGGGGCCTGAACGCTCACTTACCCCGTACGAACGGTACTGCCGCTAGACCGGCAGGGCGGGGGAGCGGGCTGGTTTCAGATTCAGGAATCTTCCTGGAACCTCTTCCCCCGGCACCGCCGGGCTGAACAGGTAGCCCTGGCCGGCCTCGCAGCCGCCCAGGATCAGGAAGTCGCACTGGGCCTGGGTCTCGATGCCCTCGGCCACCACGGTGAAATCCAGGCTGTGGGCCAGGGCGACGATGGCGGTGACGATGGCGGCGTCGCCCTTGCTGCTGACGATCTCCTGGACGAGCGGCCGGTCGATCTTGAGCTTCTGGACCGGATAGCGCTTCAGCGCGGCCAGCGAACTGGTGCCGGTCCCGAAATTGTCGATGGCCAGCCGGATGCCCAGGGAGGCCAGTTCCCGCATCCGGGTGATGGCCATGTCGGTGTGGGCCATGATCACGCTTTCGGTGATCTCCAGTTCCAGGCAGGAGGGCGGCAGCCCGGTCTCGTCCAGGGTCCGGCGGATGGTCGGCACCAGATCCTCCTGCCAGAACTGGCGGCTGGTCAGGTTGACGGCCATGCGCAAGGGCGCGGCGTTCAGGTCCAGCCAGATCCGGGCCTGCCGGCAGGCCTCTTTCAGGATCCAGTGGCCCAGCTGCTGGATGAAGCCGGTATCCTCGGCCAGCGGGATGAATTCGGAGGGCGGGATGATCCCCAGGTCGGGGTGGCGCCATCGGACCAGGGCTTCGAACCCGGTGAGCACGCGGGCTTTCAGATCGTACTGCGGCTGGTAGTGCAGGATGAATTCCTGGTGCTGGACGGCCTGGCGCAGGGCATGCTCCATGAGCAGGAAGTGCCGGCTGTTGATGTTCATTTCCTTGCGGTAGAACTGGTAGGTATTGCGGCCGCGCTTCTTGCCGTGGTACATGGCCGTGTCGGCCGCCTTCAGGAGGTCCTCCACGTTCTCCCCGTCCTCGGGGAAGAAGCTGATGCCGATGCTGGCGGTGATGTTGAGGGGGGTGTCCCGGTGCTGGATGTCCTGGGCCAGCGCCAGCAGGATGCGGTGGGTGACCGTATGGATGTTGTCGGGCTGGTCGAAACCTTCCAGCAGGACGATGAACTCGTCCCCGCCCAGGCGGGCGGCGGTGTCCGAGTTCCGGATGCTGCCCACGAGCCGCTTCGCCACTTCCTTCAGGACCTCGTCGCCCGCCTCGTGGCCCAGGGAATCATTGATGATCTTGAACGCGTCCAGATCGATGAACAGGATGGCGAGCCGCTCCCGTGACCGGCGCCTGAGCTCGATGGCATGGCTGAGCCGGTCATGCAGCAGGGTCCGGTTGGCCAGTCCGGTGAGCTTGTCGTAGAAGGCGAGCGCCCGGAACTTGTCCTCGGCCTGCTTGGTTTCGGTGATATCCCGCAAGTACACGGACACGCCGCCGCCGAGCGGGTAGACCCGCACCTCGTGCCAGAGCCCGAGACCGGGGGTGAAATGCTCGAAGCTGCGGTTTTCCTGGGTCGCCATGACCTCCTGGATGGCCGGCTGGCCCGGAAGGAATTCCGGGAAGAGGGTGAGGAAGGGGGCCTCCGGCAGTTCCCGGGCCGACAGCCGGAAATGTTCCTCCGCCTTGTGGTTCAGGTAGCTGATGCGGCCGTGCTCGTTCAGCACGAAGAACGCGTCGCCGATGCTCGCGAGGATGCTTTCGGTCCTGGCCTTGGCCCCGAGCAGTTCCCGTTCCAGGGACCGGATCCGGAGGCACTTGTCGATGGCGGCCAGGATCCGCTCCTGGATGATCGGCTTGAGGACGTAGTCGGCCACCCCGGTCTCGATGGCCGAGAGCATCAGTTCCGAGTCGCCCCGGGCGGTGAGGACGATGATAGCGGTTCCCGGGCTTTCCGCCTTGATCGCCCGGGCCATCTGCAGGCCGTCCATGACCGGCATCAGGATGTCGGTGATGACCAGGGCGGGGTGGTGGATCCGGAACAGGTCCAGGCCTTCGGCGCCGTCCTTGGCCACCAGGAGGTTGGCGAACCGCTCCCGGAGGATCTGGACCAGCAGTTTGCGGGTGACGGCATCATCCTCCACGCAAAGGATCGGGGTAAGGTCCTGGGCCGGTCTGATCATCGATGATGGATTCCTTCTTCAGCCATTGGAAACGAATGTACTGTGAAAAACAAGCATTAACCTGAGGTTTTACCGGTGTTGGCAATTCGCCCCGCGGGGCCGGCCGAATCCTCCGGGAGGGCCGGAAGAGCCCGGAACCCAATGTCTTTATGGTTTTTTTATACGCTGATCCGGGATTCCCGGGGCGATTCTGATAGATGGTTACCGGGAGGATCGCCATGCTATCCGCAAGGGAAACGCCAGCCGAGCCGCATCCGGTGACGGGTGTGACCTTCGGCCACGTGAACCTGGTCGCCTCTGATTGGCAGCGGCTTTCCCGGTTCTACCAGGAGGTCTTCGGCTGCGTTCCGGTTCCGCCCCGGAGGGACCAGTCCGGGCCCTGGCTGGACGCCGGCACCGGGCTCCGGAACGCCCATCTCCAGGGAGAACATCTGCGCCTGCCCGGGCTCGGCCCCGATGGACCGACCCTGGAGATCTACGGTTACGACCAGCCGCTGGGCCGCCCGGATCCCGCGCCCAACCGCATCGGGCTGGGTCATCTGGCTTTCCAGGTGGCTGATGTCCGGGATCACCTGGAACGGGTGCTTGCCCACCAGGGCAGGGCGGTCGGGTCGGTGGTGTCCCTGCCGGTGCCCGGCAAGGGTACGGTCACGTTCGTCTATGCCGCCGATCCAGAAGGAAACCTCATTGAACTGCAAGCCTGGTCTGCCCAGGACTGACCGCCACGGATCTCAGGAGCCCCAGATGAAAACCAGCAACCTCAGAAATTGGGAGTTCGTCGCGGTGCTCTTCGCGCTGCCGCTCCAGTTCGCCGCCACGATCCTGTTCGCGCTCGCCTTCTCGCTGCGGGAATGGTCCTGGCTGCAGAACGCCATGCTCGTCCTCCTTCCGGTCCTGGTGGTGGCGACGGCGGCCTTCAGCGCGCTGGCGCTGCGGCGGATCGGCAAGCCCCTGAACTGGGTACTCTCCGTCTTCCTGTTCCCGCCGTTACCGGCGCTCATCTATGCCAAGGTCTGCCGAGCCGGCTCCCTGGCTGGCAGCCGCCGCCGCTCCGGCGCCATGGCCGAGATGGACCTGGCATAGCAATCAGGGTGTTGCTTCCGGCATCGGAATGGAGCGCCCCGAATACGGGCGACCCGGGACCTGGACCCTGACAAATTGGCGTTCTTTTTGCTCATGAACGGTCAGGCCTGCAAAGGCTGCCCAGGGAGGGTCCCATGAGCGTCACCACCACCACCACCGCCGCCAGCAGCCAGGGCCTCACCAGCGCGATCCTGCAGCAGCTGCTTTCGGGCTCCAACGCCCAGGCGACCAGCGGGCTCAGCCCCACCGTGCTGAAGGAGGTGCTGGACAGTTCCGGGGTTTCCCAGACGGGCTCGGCGGCCACCGCGCCGGCAGCCATCACCCAGGCCCTGGGCGACCTGCTGTCGGGCAGCGGTTCAAGCTCCAAGACCGATCTCAGCACGCTCCAGGCCTATTTCAAGCAGAACCCGGACGGGCTGACCAGCCTCCTGAGTGCCTTCCAGGGCGGCTCCGGCACCTACAGCTCCAGCGGCACCGTCAGTTCGGCCAGCAGCCTGCTGTCCGCCCTCGGCCTGGATGCCGGGAGTTCCAGTTCAACCTCCTCCAGCGCCACCTCCGCCGCCTCGGTGATCAACCTCCTGCTCGGGGGCTCGCAGCAGTCCCAGGATCCGCTCCTGGCGGCCCTGGGCGGATCCAGCGACAGTTCGTCCACCAGCAGCTTCTCCATGCTCGGCTAGGTTCCCGATCGGCCCGTGATTTTTTTTTAAGATATTTGAGACTTCCGGGGCCATTCCGGTCATCCTTGACGATGTGAACCGCTTTGGGCGGCAATCACGAATAAGCTTTGACGGCCTGTGTCTGGGGAATGTCATTGCATCGATACTTCCAGACGATATAGCAGGATTCAGTCATGGCACAGCAAGGTACCGTCAAATGGTTCAACGCCGAAAAGGGTTTCGGATTCATCACCCCTGATGGTGGTGGCGCTGATCTCTTCGTCCACCACACCGCCATCCAGGGCAGCGGCTTCAAGACCCTGGACGAGAACCAGCGCGTCAGCTTCGACACCGGCCAGGGCCAGAAGGGCCCCCAGGCCACCAACGTCACCAAGCTGTAAGCTACCGTAGCAAAATCCGGACGGGCGGCCGCGCAACGGCCGCCCGTCTTGTCTTTGGCCTCACGCGTCCACCGAGACCCGGTATTTCCGTCCCACCCAGGTCGCGGCCAGGGGCGCCTCCAGCCGGCCCGACTGCAGATCCTCAAGACTGTAGAGGGAAAGATCCAGGACCGGCGTGCTGCCGTCCAGGGTGCCGTCATCCAGGCGCGCCTGGACCTCAGTCTTGGGGATCGCCAGCAGCTGGCCAGGCGACCGGACCAGGATGCTTTCGGCCGGATCCACCAGGCTCAACTGCAGCTGCTCCACCAGCCGGCGGACCTTGCGCAGCATCCCGTCGATGGCGCAGCCTGAGGGCTGGGTGGCCAGGTTCGGCTCCGCCACGGCGATGAGCTGGGGTTCAAGCAGGAGACCTTCCCCCTGGTAGATCTGGCCCTTGTGCCGCCACTGGGCCAGGATGTCCGCCAGACCGCTCCGCAGCCGCGCGCCGGTGGCGGGATCCGGGGGGGAATCGAGCGCCAGCAGCCAGAGCCTGGATTGGGCGGGGAGGGTGTGCAGGGACATGGGCAACCTCTGGATTCATCTTACGTGATACTGAGTCCGGTGCGCAAAATTCCGCCGGGCCGAAAAAAACCGGACCGTAGTGCTTGCATGAGTGAATGAAAAATTTATATTGAAAAGGTTCTCCCGGACTGCTGGTTGACGGTGCGGCGTTGCAAGGGGTGGATCGAAGATGGGCGGAGCTCTGGCCACGTTTCTGAATTTCTATGTTTTCCCCATGGTCGGGCTCTGTCTTCTGGCCCTGGGAGCCTGGTCCACCTGGGAACTCTGGGCCCGGGGCGGGGCCGCCCGGTCCGCGGGGCCGTCCCTGGCGGCCCGGGTGGCGGCGCTGATCCTGGGCTGGGTCGGGGGCTGGTGGCTGGCCAACCTGCCCCATGCCCTGGACTCCCGGCAGGTCATCCTCGGCTTCCCCATGCCGGTGATGACCCTGACCAAGGCTTCCGGGCGCTGGCTGGAACTGGGGTCCACGGCCTCCATCCCCTGCCTGCTGCTGGATCTGGCCATCGGCATCGGCATGGTCAACGCGGCGCTGCGCCTGGTCTGGAAGTTCCGTCCGCGGCCCAGGCCCAGGCGCCGGACCGGCTTCATCGACTCCTGGCGGGCGCACCGGCCCGGAGCCGTGGTGCGGACCGGCCGGGAACGGTTCGCCCATCCGCTCCGCCGGTCCCAGCGCTCGCCGCTGATCGGGACCCGGGTTCCGGTCCAGGGCCGGGCCGGGCACCGCGAACTGGCTGAATTCGGCCTGGAGGAGCCCGAGGCGCTCCCGGCCGGCCCCGATTCCTCAAGGAGCTAGACCATGCCCGGCCAAGCCTTCACCCTCAGGTTCGTGAAACCCGCCACCCCGCCAGGACGATCCTGGGGCTCCCGGACGCAGGCCTGGCCGGCGGGATGGCTGCGATCCGGTCCGCGCAGGCGCCGCCGCCGGTGGGCCCACCGGAGAGGCAGGGCGGCCGGCCGCTGAGCCCGGGCGCGGTCAATGCGAGTGTTTCGGATCCGGGCCGGTGAAGAACGGGCAGTCGGCCACCCTGCCGTTGGCCAGGATCAGCGGATGGACCCGGAGGATGTCGATGATCGTGCAGGCGTCGAAGGCGCGGGCATCGTACTGGCAGACGATGGTGGCCCGGTTGACCTGAATCCATTCCTCGAGCTTCGATTCGTAGATGACCAGCTGGGTCCCCCCCTGCAGGCAGCTCAGCTCCGGCAGCACGTCGGCGATGGCCCACAGGGAGGGGGAGCCCTTGGCCCGGGTTTCACGGAGGATGGTCCTCCAGGTGGTGATCAGCCGGTCCGGATCGAACCCGCCATCCTTCAGGTAGAAGTCGCGGCTGCCGCTGGCGTGGAACTGGCCGGAGCGCCTAGCCCGGTCCAGCACGACCCCGCTGCCGGCCAGGTATTCGGCCAGGAGCTCGTCCGTCGGCCTCTGGCTGATGCAGAAGGTCTGTTCGCCTGATTCCAGGGCGGTGCGCAGAAAATCGAAGACGGCGTCCATCCGCTCGCCGGAACTGGTGTAGATCTGGCAGATGTGCGGCCCCCTGGGGATGGGGTGGCCCAGGAAACCGAGGGAGAACGGGATGTCCGATGGCCGCCAGCGGGGGGATGGGTGGGCCTGGGGTCCGGTGCTCATGGAATCTCCTTCCGGTCCCGGGACGGAAGGCTCCGTACCGGCGGCGCCTCCCGTCCCTCAGACAGGAGTGCTCGCACCGGCCGTCGGGTATTCCTGATTTTTCGGGCTAGATCCGGCCCATGGTCCGGCCGGCGCAGCGCAGATCCTGGCAGGCCCGGACCACCCGGTCGGCCATGCTCTGCTCGGCCTTCTTCATGTACGAGCGGGGGTCGTAGGTCTTCTTGTTGCCCACTTCGCCGTCCACCTTGAGCACGCCGTCGTAGTTCTTGATGATGTGGTCGGCGATGGCCCGGGTGAAGGCGTACTGGGTGTCGGTATCGACGTTCATCTTGATCACCCCGTAGTCCAGGGTCTCGTGGATCTCCTGGAGGCTGGAGCCGGATCCGCCGTGGAAGACCAGCCCCGCGGTCTGGCCCCCGCAGGCGGCCATGATGGCGTCCTGGCCGTGCTTGAGGATCACCGGCTTGAGCACCACGTTGCCCGGCTTGTAGACGCCGTGGACATTGCCGAAGGTGGCGGCCAGCAGGTAGCGGCCGATGGGGGCGAGGGTCCGGTGCACCGCCACCATGTCCTCGGGGGTGGTGTAGAGCTTCTCCTTGCCGAGGTGGCTGGTGTCGTGCCCGTCCTCTTCCCCGCCCACCACGCCGATCTCCACTTCCAGGATGATCTCGCTGGCGGCGCAGCGCCTGAGCAGTTCCGAGGAACGCTGGATGTTCTCGCCCAGAGGCAGTTCCGAGCCGTCGAACATGTGCGCGTTGTACAGGTTCGGGAGGCCCGCGGCGCGCCGCCGCTCGGTTTCCGCGATCAGGGGCAGGACGAAGCTCTCCAGGTACTTGGGCTGGCAATGGTCGGTGTGGAGGGCGACGTTGACCTCGTAGTTGGCGGCCATCATGTGCACGTACTCGGCCAGGGCGATGCCGCCCTGGGCCATGCTCTTCACCCCCAGCCCGGAGAGGAATTCGGCCCCGCCGGTGGACACCTGGATGATCCCGTCGGCCTGGGCGGTCTTGAGCCCCAGCAGGACCGCGTTGGCGGTTTCGGTGGAGGTGACGTTGAAGGCCGGGAAGGCGTATTTCTCCTGCTTGGCCCGCTCCAGCATCTGGACGTATTGGTGGGGATTCACGACCGGCATGGGATGTCCTCTCAAGGTGGGTGCAGCTTCCAACGTATCAACACCTGGGTCATCTTGCCATATGGGCTTGCTTCCGGCGGTAAAATCGGGGGAAATCATCCAAGGGGGTCACGCCATGAGCACAGCCCGGGTCAAGGAAATCCTCTCCTGGTACGGATCGGACAGCCCAGGCGTCAAGGCCAACCTGGCGCGCCTGATGAACACCGGGGTACTGGCGGGGACCGGCAAGTTCGTGATCCTGCCCGTGGACCAGGGCTTCGAGCACGGTCCCGCCCGCAGTTTCGCCCCCAATGTCCCGGGCTATGACCCCCGCTACCACGTCCAGCTGGCGATCGAGGCGGGATGCAACGCCTACGCGGCGCCCCTGGGTTTCCTGGAGGCGGTGGCCGGGGACTTCGCCGGGGACATCCCGCTCATCCTCAAGCTCAACAACAGCGACAGCCTCAGCAAGGGCCAGGAGCCCTGCTCGGCGGTCACCGGCTCGGTGGCGGACGCCCTGCGCCTGGGCTGCGCCGCCATCGGCTACACCATCTATCCGGGCAGCGGCGCCCGCAACACCCAGTTCGAGGCCCTGCGCGCGCTGATCCTGGAGGCCAAGACGGTCGGCCTGCCCACGGTGGTGTGGGCCTACCCGCGGGGCGCCGGCCTCAGCAAGGACGGCGAGACCGCCCTGGACGTGGTGGCCTATGCCGCCCAGATCGCCGCCCAGCTGGGCGCACACATCATCAAGGTGAAGCCGCCCAAGGATTTCCTGGAGCAGGCCGAAGCCAAGAAGGTCTACGAGAAGTACGCGATCCCCACCGCCACGCTCCAGGACCGGATCCGGCACGTGGTGCAGAGCGCCTTCAACGGCCGCCGGATCGTGATCTTCTCCGGCGGCGAGGCCAAGGGCACCGAGGAGTTGCTCAAGGAGGTGGCCGAGATCGCCGCCGGCGGCGCCTTCGGCAGCATCATGGGCCGCAACGCCTTCCAGCGGCCGAAGGACGAGGCGGTGCGGCTGCTGCGCACGGTCATGGCGATCTACGCGAAGGCGTGAAGCCTGCGGTCTAGGCGGGTTTGTGGGTTTTCAGCCATTCCTTCAGCGCGCCGTCGATCCTGGTCTGCCAGCCGTCGCCAAAGGCGCGGAACCCCTCCAGCACCTCCCGCGACAGCCGGATGGAAATCTGCTCCTTGGTAGGGGCCTGCTGGGGCCCGCGGGTCTTCAGGACGGCCCGCACCGGTTCAGGCAGTTGGTGGAATTTCATGGCGGACTGCATGTCGGCCCCAGTGATCTCCCGAACCTCGCCTTCGTCATCAGTCAATGGTTTGCGCACGCGCATGGATCCTCCTTTCCCGGTCATTGGCCTTGCGCAAGCTGATGACCCGGATCTCATCAGGTGGAATCACCAGGTAACAGAGAACATGGAGACGGTCGCCGAGAAAACCGATTGAAACCCAGCGATCCTCCCGGTAATCCTGTCGTTCATCTTTCCAGGTAAAGGCTGCATCAAAGCCGAACTCAGCGGCACGTTCGAAGGTAAGCCCACGAAGCGCGATGTTTCTTGCGTTTTTGACGGGGTCATAGCTTACCCGCATACCCTGATTGTATATTCAATCAGAGTCTTGTCAAGACCGGGGGAGGGTTGCTCTTCCGGGCGTTCCCTCTCAAAGGCAACGGTCACATCGCCGCGTCGGCGCCGCCGTCGATGGGGATCACTGTTCCCGTGGTCCAGCGGCTGTCGTCGCCCAGGAGATGGGCGGCCAGGGCGGCGATCTCTTCTTCCCGGCCGAGCCGGCCCATGGGGTTGACCCGGGCCAGGGCGGCCAGGGCCGCACCGGGGTCCGGGGCCTGGCCGATCCGCCGGTCGACCATGGCGGTGCGCACCGGGCCAGGGGCGATGGCGTTGCAGCGGATGCCCCGGGGGGCCCATTCCAGGGCCAGCACCCGGGCCAGCATGTGCACTCCGGCCTTGGCCACCGAGTAGGCGGCGGAATCGGGGATGGCCCGGATGCCGATGTTGGAGCCGGCCAGGACCACGCTGGCGCCGTCCCGCAGGCGCGGGCCCAGGTGGTGGCACATGAGCCAGGGGCCGCGCAGGTTGGCGGCGATCATCCGGTCGAAGGCGGCGGCGTCGCTCCCCTCCACGCTGCCGGTGAGCAGCTCGCCGGCGCACAGGAACATCCCGTCCAGGGCCGGGCAGTCCAGGGCGAAGGCCGCCACGGCGGCGTCGTCGCCGTGGTCCAGGGCGATGCTCCGGGCCCCGGGCAGGGTCTCCCGCAGGGGCGGCAGGCGCCGGCCGGCCAGCAGCAGGGTGGCGCCCAGGTCGCTGAAGCAGCGCGCCGAAGCCCGGCCGATGCCGGACCCGGCCCCGGTGACCAGGATGGTCTTGCCCGCCAGGAGACTGGGCTTGGTCCGGGGCATCGGCTACCTCGCGCTGTTGCGTCCGAGCGGAGCCACCACCCCTCCGGAGATGGCCCAGGTCAGGGCTTCTTCGGGGGTCACGTTCATGGGCCGGATCTTGGCGTCGTCCAGCATGACGACGTAGCCGGAGGTGGGGTTCGGGGAGGTGGGGATGTAGACGGCTGTGAGCGCGGCGCCTTCGGGGAGGCTGGCCCAGGCGCAGTTCCGGTGGGCCACGAAGCCCAGGGTGTAGGAACCCGCCTGGGGCCACTCCACCATGACCACGTCCTTGAAGCTGCCGCCCTGGCCGCTCTGGATGGCGTTCATGAGCTGCTTGGTGGCACCGTAGATGCCCTTCACCACCGGCACGTGCATCACCAGCTCGTCCAGCCAGCTCAGCAGCTGGACGCCGACGAAGTTGCCCACCAGCGCGCCCACGATGAACAGCAGGACCAGGGTCGCCACGCCCGAGGCCAGCGCCAGTTCCCAGTAGGGCGGGGTCGGCAGGCCCAGGCTCCGGGACAGCCAGTTGGTGGGCCCCTCGAAGATCCCCACCAGCCCGTCGAAGATGGCCCTGAGGATCCAGAACGTCACGGCGGAAGGCAGGAGGGTGAAGAATCCCGCCAGCAGGTATCGTCGAATCATTGATCCCTCCAAACCAGGGTGTGGGACCCCGGAACGGGCTCGTTCAGGTGTCATTGATTATCCCCGGCCCGGTCCCCGGTGCCAGTGCCGGTGAGCCGGCCCTTGGCGGTGAGAATACTCGGTCCCAGCTTCCGCCAGAACGTCCGGAAGTAGGAGCCGGCGCTCCAGACGGACAGGATCATGGCCACCCAGAGGAGGATCATGCCCATGCCCCAGAAGAAGCTGAACGGCCTGGGCAGCCGGATGAAGAAGCGGAAGATGTCCATGCGGGTCCATTCGTAGAGCCAGGCGTCGAGCTTGGGCCCCAGGATGAGGCAGGAGATGGCGGCGATCTGGGCCCCCAGCTTCCATTTCCCCAGGCCTTCGGCGGCGATGGTGATGCCTTCCTCGCTGGCGATCCCGCGCAGTCCGGTGATGGCCATCTCCCGCCCGAGGATGATGAAGGTCATCCAGGCCGGAGCCAGATCCAGCTCCACCAGGGAGATCAGGGCGCCCGAGATCAGCAGCTTGTCCGCCAGCGGATCCAGCAGCTTGCCCAGCGTGGTCACCTGGCTCCAGCGCCGGGCCAGGTAGCCGTCGAGGAGGTCGGTGAGGCTGGCCACCCAGAACACCAGGACGCCGATGATCTCATGGTTCGTGACCCTGGTGAGCAGCACCACCACCAGGATGGGCACCATCAGGATTCGGGCGAAACTCAAATAGTTCGGTACGTTCATCGGCAGACTTCGGCAGGGGGACTTTGGGGGTCCGATGGTGATCGATCCAGTCTAGCGGCTCCATAGCCGGGGCCGGAGGTAAACAAGGGGACGGATGGATTTTCACGGCTGTGCCAGGATTCGACCCGTGGTCCGCGACGATGGTTTACAGGATTGTCACTTCGCCCCGGCCGGCCAGGCGCTGCCAGTGGGAGTCCTCCATGATCTCGAAGGCGGCCGGCTCCAGGGCGAACAGCTGGCTTTCCCGGGAGATCCGGACCGGGATGCCCCGGGCCTGGAGCTGCTCCAGGAGGGCCTTGGCCTGGGGATCCTCCAGCAGTTCCAGCCCGTCCAGGGCCAGGCCCACCCAGGGCACCGCCGCATCCAGTTCCCGCAGCAGCCCCAGCAGGAGGCGCCGGCCGATGTCCTGGCCGCCCTGGCCGAGGTGGGACCGGGTGAGCAGGAGCGGCCTGACCGCGCCGGCCTGGGCCGCGGGCCGGAGAATGGCTGGCGGAGCCGCCGGTGCCGGCGCGGCCGGGACCGGATTCGACGCTCCGGCGCCCGCCACGTCGATGCGCCAGACGGCCCCCTCCTGGCGCAGGACCGCCGCCCGGCCCAGGCGGTCGAGGAAGCGCTGGATGTTGTGCTGGAGCATCCGGTCGCCCCCCAGCAGGATCCGCAGGGGCATGGCCGGATGGGACTCCAGGGCGCGGTTGATCTCCCGCAGGGCCTCGGAGACCGTGACATCGAAGAGCTCCAGGGTCAGGATATCCATGAATGGAGTTTAGGACCTTTGGAACCCTTGACCGCGAAAAGCTTCAGGCAATGGCTGGCCCAGGCCGCCCTGGACCAGGGCTTCGCCCGGGTGGGGTTCGCCTCCTGCGAGCCGTTCCACGGCGAGCGGGCCCGGCTGGAGGCATGGTTCGCCCAGGACGGCGCCGGGCTGCTCCCCTACCTCCGCCCGGAGGCCATGCTGGATCCGGCCCAGGTCATGCCGGGAGCGGCCACGGCCATGGTCGGCTTCTTCCCCTACGCCCGGCCCGGGGCCATCCCGGGCGCCGCCCCGGATTCGCTCAAGGTCAGCCGCTACCTGTGGGGGCCCGACTACCACCGGATCCTGAAGGCCCGGCTGAAGGCCCTGCTGGCCCGGGCCCAGGAGCTCTGGCCCGGGCTCGGCGGCCGGGTCTGCGTGGACACCGCCCCGCTCATGGAGCGCCAGCTGGCGGTGCGGGCGGGCCTGGGCTGGCAGGGCAAGCACACCCTGCTGATCGCCGGCAAGGGAGGCTCCTGGGGCTTCCTGGGGGTGCTCCTGCTGGACCGGCGGCTGCCGGTGGATCCGCCCTTCGCCACCGATCACTGCGGCCTGTGCACCCGCTGCCTGGACGTCTGTCCCACCGCCGCGCTGACCCCGTTCCGGATCGATCCGGGCCTATGCCTCACCACCTACACGGTGGAGACCGAGGCCGAGCCCCCGGCGCCGGTGCTCCGGGCGCTGCGCGAAACCGGCTGGGCGGCGGGCTGCGACCGCTGCCAGGAGGTCTGCCCATGGAACCGGGCCCCGCTATGGGGCGAAGCCGGGCTGTGGGGCGGGGCCAGCCCGCTGCACACCCAGCCCGCGGCCCAGGCCAGGATGGGCGTGGCCCGCTGGCAGACCCTGACCAGGGCCACCGCCCTGCGCCGGGTCCGGCACCGGCATTGGCTGGCCACCCTCACCCGGATCCAGGGCTCCTTTTAGGCCAGGAACAAGGCAAGCTCAAAGTTTTGTGGTTAATCGGGGCGCACTTTCCTATACCGTGGCTTCTGTGGGTTGATTCCGGAGAACACATCTATGGCCATCAAGAATTTCACCGTCCAGGACGCCATGTCGATGTATGGCGTCAAAGAATGGGGCTATGGCTTCTTCGGGGTGAACAGCAAAGGGCATCTGGAAGTGCATCCGACCCGGGACGAGAACCTGAGCTGCGACGTTTTCGAGATCGTCCAGCACCTGCGCAAGAAGGGGGCCGACACCCCGCTGGTGCTGCGCTTCCCGCAGATCCTCACGGCGCGGGTCACGGAACTGAACGAGGCCTTCCACAAGGCCATCCGGGAGTATGAATACGAAGGCGCCTACCAGGGTGTCTACCCGGTGAAGTGCAACCAGATCAAGGAGGTCGTCGACCAGATCGTCAAATCCGGCTACAAGTACCGCTACGGGCTGGAAGCCGGTTCCAAGCCGGAGCTGATGATCGCCCTGAGCATGAACCTCCACCCGGATGCCCTGGTCACCTGCAACGGCTACAAAGACGAGGCCTTCATCAAGATGGCGCTGCTGGCCCGCAAGTCCGGACGCCACGTGCTGATCACCGTGGAAAAGATGACCGAGCTGCCGCTCATCCTCAAGGTGGCCAAGGAACTGAAGGTCGAGCCCCTGCTCGGCCTGCGCTTCAAGCTCAACGCGGTGGGCAGCGGCAAGTGGGAGAGCTCTGCGGGCGACCACTCCAAGTTCGGGCTCAACACCCAGGAGCTGCTGGAGGCGGTGGAGACCCTGGAGCGCAAGGGGCTGCTGGAGTCGCTGCAGGAACTGCACTTCCACATCGGCAGCCAGATCACCGACATCCGCCGGGTGAAGACCGCCATGAAGGAGGCGACCCGGATGTACGCCAAGCTGGTCAAGCGCGGCGTGCCCCTCAAGTACCTCAACGTGGGCGGCGGCCTGGGGGTGGACTACGACGGCTCGCGCACCACCTTCAGCTCCTCCATGAACTACACGGTCGACGAGTACGCCTCGGACGTGGTCTACACCACCAAGGACGTCTGCACCCAGGAGCAGGTGCCGGTGCCCACCCTGCTGAGCGAATCGGGGCGGGCCGTCACCGCGTTCCACGAAGTGGTGGTGGTGGACATCATCGGCCTGATCGACACCACCCACACCAAGTACCGGGTGGAGCTCACCGGGGCCGAGGCCCAGGTGCTGAAGGAGCTGGCCTACACTCGGGACAACATCTCGGTGAAGAACTTCGCCGAGATGTACCACGACGCCATCACCCAGAAGGACGAGCTCATCACCCTGTTCAACCTGGGCTACCTGTCCCTGGACGACCGGGCCAAGGGCGAGATCCTGTTCTGGGAGGTGTGCCGCAAGCTGTCCCGGATCTTCAGCTACAAGAGCCTGAAGTACATCCCCGAGGAGTTCCAGGACCTGAGCAAGTCTCTGGCGGACAAGCTGATCGCCAATTTCAGCATCTTCCAGAGCATGCCTGACCACTGGGCCATCGACCAGCTGTTCCCGGTGATGCCCATCCACCGGCTCAAGGAGCGGCCGACCCTGTCGGCGACCTTGTGCGACATCACCTGCGACAGCGACGGCAAGATGGAGAAGTTCATCGACCTCAAGGACGTCAAGGACGAGATCCCCCTGCATGAGCCGAAGTCGGGCGAGCCCTACTACCTGGCGTTCTTCCTCACCGGGGCCTACCAGGACATCCTGGGCATGCGCCACAACCTGTTCGGCGCGCCCACCGAGGCC
>Ga0316217_10001711_pt1 | contig 27826 bp, 21 predicted proteins | sample 1anoAmetaG_FD_203633 | JGI IMG/M metagenome (GOLD analysis project Ga0316217, IMG submission 203633) | Freshwater microbial communities from Trout Bog Lake, Wisconsin, USA - 1anoA | ecosystem: Environmental > Aquatic > Freshwater > Lake > Hypolimnion/Profundal zone | place: USA: Wisconsin... | reverse complement strand
CTTGGTTGTATTGCAGTCCCGTCACCGGGACTTCAAAGCATTTCCATTCTCTTTATCCGGCTTTCAAAGACGCCCGGACTTTCCACGGCCACCCCTTGCGGGCCAGCTCGCTTCCCTTCCGTTCGCCGCAACCTCGATCGCGGCAGACATTCAGCCTATCCTACCCCCGCTGGATTGCAAGCACTTTTCTTCGGGAGAGATAATGAAACCGACCTGCCGGAGGCTGAAAACCAGTCCCACGCGCGCCCGCCGGCCCAAAAATCCCTTGAATTACCGGCCAAAGGTTGAGGTTTCCAAGGATGCGCCCGGGTCCGAAACCTTTTCCCCGCTGCCGCCGGCGGCGGCCGCCTCCGGCACCAGGTTCGGCTCCTGGTACCGACCCCAGACCCAGGTCTGCGGCGCCGGGGTACAGGGTGCCCCACCGGGTGCCCAGGTGGTCGAAGTGGGCCGTGATGAAGACGAATTCCCCACCCACCGCCGAGTCGCCTCCCGGCAGCACCCCCACCACGTCGCTCGCCGGCGCGCTCTCGGCGGTTTCGTCCCCGGCAGTGCCGGGGCCAGGCCCATCCCCCCCCAGGGAAGCCTTGTAGGTCCATGAGTAGTGGTAGGGCGTCAGCCCCCCAGGCCGCCGCTGCGGATCGGGGTCAAGCCGGTTTCCTGCACCTTCCCGGCCAGATAGGCGGCGGCCTTCCCGGCCCCCTGGGTACCGGTCTCCCGCCCCGCCGGGTCCGGGCTGCACAGGTACTCCAGGTCGGCCCGGAGCCGCGCCTCCTCCGGCTGCGGCAGGACCGCCTCCCCGGCGAAACCAAAACAGGCCAACAGCCCGGCGGCCATGGCCGCCCCTGGTATCCTTCCCATCATCGAAGTGCCCAATCTTGAATCTGAATCATTAAAAGGAACGTCTGCCGGCCTGGTAGCGCGGCCTTGGCCGGGTTTTCCGGTTGCAGGCGAAGGTTCGCTTTGCTGCCCACCCACAGTAGGCGCCCGGCCTGCCACTTTCAAGGGGGCACCCTCCCCGCGCCGGGCTGTGCGGAAGGGCACATTCGCAGGCGGACCGCCGCTTCGTTCACGCCCCGGACCGGCCGGACCGATAAGATGGGGGTCTCCGCTTCTTCTCATGATCCCGATCTGGAACCCGTGCAACTGAACGGCGAGGCCCCCATGTCCCTTCCCGATATCCCGGAACGCCTGAAAGAGCTCGGCTACCTGGTCGGCAACACCCCCCTGCTGGCCATCCATTTCAACTTCCGCGGCCGGCCGCGCCGGATCTACGCCAAGGCCGAGAACCTCAACATGACCGGCAGCATCAAGGACCGCATGGCGCTCCACGTGCTGACCCAGGCCTACCAGCGCGGCGCCATCGCCCCGGGCGCGCCCATCGCCGAAGCCACCAGCGGCAACACCGGGATCTCCTTCGCCGCCATCGGCCGGGCCCTGGGCCATCCGGTGACCATCTTCATGCCCAACTGGATGAGCCAGGAGCGCAAGGACCTCATCCGCAGCCTGGGCGCCCGGATCCGCCTGGTGAGCCCCGAGGAGGGCGGCTTCCTGGGCAGCATCGCCCTTTCCGAAGCCTTCGCCCAGGCCACCCCGGGCTGCTTCCTGCCCAGGCAGTTCGCCAACGTCGACAACGCCGGCGCCCACCGGGCCTCCACCGGCCCCGAGATCTGGTGGCAGCTGCGCGCGCTCGGCCTGCTGCCGGACGCCTTCGTGGCCGGGGTGGGCACCGGGGGGACGGTGATGGGCGTGGGCAGCTACCTGAAATCCATGCACCCGCCAGTCCGGGTGCATCCGCTCGAACCGTCCAATTCGCCGACCCTCAGCACCGGCCACAAGGTCGGCAAGCACCGCATCCAGGGCATCTCGGACGAATTCATTCCCGAGATCGTCAAGCTGGACGAACTGGACGAGGTGGTGGCGGTGGATGACGGCGACGCCATCATCATGGCCCAGCTGCTGTCCTCCCGGCTGGGCCTGGGGGTGGGGATCTCCAGCGGGGCCAATTTCCTCGGAGCGCTGCTGCTGCAGGAGCGGCTGGGACCGGAAGCGGTGGTGGTGACCGTGTTCTCCGACGACAACAAGAAGTACCTCAGCACCGACCTCATGCGCGAGGAGCCGGTGCGGGCCGGCTTCCTGAGCTCCGAGCTGGAGCTGACCGCCTTCTCGGCCACCAAGCGGGTCTGCCAGACCTGCTGCGACGAGGCCGCCTGCCGCTACGTCGGGATGGCCGGCCCGGAGGCGGCCAGGCCCTGCCGGTGATCCATCAATAGAGGTGGCAGGAGGTGAAATGCCCCGGCGCAACCTCCTTGCGTTCCGGGTAGGCCTCCCGGCAGCGGTCCATGGCCCGCGGGCAACGCGGGTGGAAGTGGCAGCCGCGGGGCGGGTCGATGGGCGAGGGCAGGTCGCCCATGACCGTGGAGCGCTGGCCCCGGCGGTCGGGGTCCATCACCGGAGAGGCTTCGAACAGCGCCTGGGTGTACGGGTGGAGATGCTTCTCCACCAGCTCGCGCTTGGGCGCGTCCTCCACGATCCGGCCGAGATACATGACCAGGATGCGGTCGGCGATGAACTCCACCACCGACAGGTCGTGGGCGATGAAGATGTAGGTGAGGCCGTGGGCCCGCTGCAGGTCCAGCAGGAGATTGATGATCTGGGCCTGGATGGATACATCGAGGGCCGAGACCGCCTCGTCGCAGATGACCAGTTCCGGCTTCAGGGCCAGGGCCCGGGCGATGCCCACCCGCTGCCGCTGCCCGCCCGAGAACTGGTGCGGGTAGCGGTTCCGGTAGCGCACGCTCAGCCCGACTTCCTCCATCAGCTCGTCGACCCGGCGACGGCGCTCGGCCTCGCTGCCGATGCCATGGATGACCAGAGGCTGCTCGATGATGGCGGCGGCGCTTCGGCGCGGGTTGAGGGAGGAGAACGGATCCTGGAAGATCATCTGCATCCGCCGCCGGGCCGCCTTGAGTTCGGTCCGGCCCAGGCTGAACAGGTCGATCCCGTCCAGCACGGCGCTGCCCGCGGTCGGCTCGCAGAGCCGGAGCAGGGTCTTGCCCAGGGTGGACTTGCCGCACCCCGACTCCCCCACCACGCCCAGGGTGCCGCCCCGCTGCAGGTCGAAGGAGACGCCGTCGACCGCCTTGAGCAGCTTGCCGCCCTTGAGGTCGAAATGCATGGCCACGTCGCGGACTTCAAGCAGGGTGTCCATTGCGCTCCTAGGTCGCCGGGGTCTGGGCGAAATGGCACCAGACCGAATGGGTGGCGGAAACCGCCATTTCCTCGGGGAACCGCTCCCGGCACAGGGCCTGGGCGAGCGGGCAGCGGTTCTCGAACGGACAGCCCGGCCCCAGGGCAGTCAGGTTGGGCACCGAGCCGGGGATCGATTCCAGCCGTTCGGCCTGGGCATACTTGGGGTTGCCGGGGATCGAGTTGAGCAGGCCACGGGTGTAGGGGTGCAGGGGGCTGGCCAGCAGTTCCGCGGTTGGCGCGGCCTCCACCTTGCGGCCGGCGTAGAGCACCGCGACATCGTCGGCCATCTCCGCGACCACTCCCATGTTGTGGGTGATCAGGAGGATGCTGAGGCCCACCCGGCGCTGCAGGTCGCGCAGGAGATCCAGGATCTGGGCCTGGATCGTCACATCCAGAGCGGTGGTGGGCTCGTCGGCGATGAGCAGGCCCGGTTCCGGCGAGGCCAGCGCCATGGCGATCATCACCCGCTGGCGCATGCCTCCGGAGAGCTGGTGGGGATAGTCGTCCACCCGCTGTTCCGGAGCCGGGATGCCGACCAGCCGCAACAGCTCGATCGCCTTGGCGCGCGCCGCCCTGGCCTTCATGCCCTCGTGGACCATGAACACCTCGCCGATCTGGCGGCCGATCTTGAAGACCGGGTTGAGCGAGGTCATGGGCTCCTGGAAGATCATGGAGATCCGGCGCCCGCGGATGGCGCGCATCTCCGCATCGCCGAGGGTCAGCAGGTCCTTGCCTTCGAACAGGATGCGGCCTTCCACGATTCGGCCCGGTGGCGTGGCGATCAGCCGCATGATGGAGAGCGAGGCGACCGACTTGCCGCAGCCGGACTCGCCCACCAGGCAGAGCGTCCGGCCCTTGTCCACGGAGAACGACACGCCGTTGACGGCCCGGACGATCCCCTTCTGGGTGAAGAAGTAGGTGTGGAGGTTCTCCACTGAAAGCACGCGGTTCCCGTTCACGGTCATGGTTCGCTATTCCTTCATCCGGGGATCGAGGACGTCCCGGAGGCCGTCGCCCAGCAGGTTGAACCCCAGCACGGCCAGGAGGATGGCGAGCCCGGGAAAGGTGATCACCCACCAGGCGGTGGAGATGTACTCCTTGCCGGAGGAGACCATGAAGCCCCACTCCGGGGTCGGTGGCTGGGCCCCCAGGCCCAGGAACGACAGCCCGGCGGCGGAGATGATGGCGCCGGCATAGGCCAGGGTGGCCTGGACGATGAGCGGAGCCAGGCAGTTCGGGAGGATGGCGGAGAACACCAGGCGCAGGTGCGAGGCCCCCAGCGAGCGCTCGGCCGTCACGTAGTCCATTTCCTTCTCGGCCAGGACCGAGGCCCGGACGATGCGGGCGATGGAGGGGATGCCGATGACGCCGATGGCGATCATGGCGTTCTGCAGGGAAGGCCCGAGGGCCGCGCAGATGACGATGGCCAGCAGGATCGAGGGAAATGCCAGCATGATGTCGATGAGGCGCATCACCAGGAGATCCACCAGGCCGCCGAAGTAGCCCGACAGCAGGCCGACCACGCCGCCCACGGTGATCGAGATGGAGACCGAGATGGCCCCCACCAGCAGCGAGATCCGGGCCCCGTAGAGGATCCGCGACAGGATGTCCCGGCCCAGGTCGTCGGATCCGAGCAGGTAGCCCCCGTGCAGCGGGCGGGCCAACTGGGCGTCCAGGTGCTGGGCGATCGGGTCCCCCGGCGCCAGCACGGACGCGAACAGCGCCAGCAGGAAGAACAGGACGACGATGCCCAGGCCCAGCACGGCCGCCCGGCTCTGGGTGAACTGGACCCACTGGTCGTGGAACGGGGTATCGTCCCGGTCCGGCGGCGGGACCGGCCCTGCTGGCCGGGTTTCCACGGCGCCGTCGCTAGTAGCGGATGCGGGGATTGACGTAGGCATACAGGACGTCCACCAGGAGATTGATGAGGATGAAGGCGACCGAGACGAAGGCGACGCCGCCCTGGACCGCCAGGTAGTCCCGGGACAGGACCGCGGTGTACAGCCAGTTGCCGATGCCCGGCCAGGCGAAGATGGTCTCGGTCAGCACCGCCCCGGCCAGGTTGTAGCCGAATTCGATGCCGATGATGGTGATCACCGGGAGCAGCGCGTTGCGGAACGCGTGGCTCCAGATGACGGTCCGCTCCGGCAGGCCCTTGGCTCGGGCCGTGCGGATGTAGTCCTGGCCCATGATCTCGAGCATGGCCGAGCGGGTGACCCGGGCGATCACCGCCAGCGGGACCGTGGCGAGGGCCACCGCGGGCAGCACGATATGGTGCAGGGCCGATAGGAAGTAGCTGAAATCATGTTCCTTGAAGATATAGATGAAGCCATCGAGGGTGTAGAAACCGGTGATCGGCGTCATCAGCATCCGGCCGTCGAGCCGGCCGCCAGTTGGGAACAGGTTGAGATTGACCGCGAACACGATGATGAGGATGAGCCCCAGCCAGAAGATCGGCATCGAGACCCCCACCAGGGAACCCACCATGGCCACGAAGTCGGCCAGGCTGTTGCGCCGGGTGGCGGCCACCACCCCGGCCAGGATGCCCAGGATCGAGGCGATGACGATGGACACCACCGACAGCTCCACCGTGGCCGGGAACCGGACCAGGATCTCACTGATGACCGGATCCCCGGTCTTGTAGGAGCGGCCCAGGTCGAGCCGCAGCACCTTGCCCATGTACAGCAGGTACTGCTCCGACTTGGGCCGGTCCAGTCCCCATTCGGTCCGCAACACCTTCACCGCGTCGGGGGTGGCCCGCTCGCCGAGCATGAGCCGGGCCGGGTCCCCCGGAGAGAGGAACCGGAGGAAGAAGACCAGGGTGATGACCCCGAGGATGGTGGGGATGACCAGGAAGAAGCGCTTGGCGAGGTAGCGACCCATGAGTTCCTCAGAGAGAGATGAAGGCCGCGCGCGCCGATCCGCGCGCGCGGCCTTGCCGACCCTTCCGGGCGCTGTTACTTGCTCATCCAGACCGAGGCGACGTTCACCAGTCCATCCGGATAGATCATGTAGCCCTGGACATTCTTGTTCATGGGCCGGAACTCCACGCCCCGGGCCAGCATGAGGATGGGCGCTTCGTCCATGAGGATCCGCTCGGCCTTGTAGTAGAACTTGCTGCGCTCGGGGATCCCCGTCACCATCTTGGCCTGGGTCACCAGGTCCACATATTCCTTGTTCTTCCACCGCGACGAATTGTTGTAGCCCTCGGTGAACAGGTTGTAGAGGAAGTCGTCCGGGTCGCCCTCGCCGGTCCAGCCGGTCATGGCCACGTCGAACTTGCCGGCGTCCACATTGTCCCAGTAGGTGCCCATGTCGAAGGTCTGGATCTCGGCCTCGAAGCCCACTGCGGCCAGCTGGGCCTGCATGATCTCGGCGACCCGCTTGCCGCTCGGATTGTACGGGCGCCAGGCGGGCAGGTACATGATGTTGAGCTTGATCGGGGTCTTGACCCCGGAGGCCTTGATCAGGGCCTTGGCCTTCTCGGGCGAGAAGACATAGTCGGGGATGCTCTTGTCGTAGCCCCAGATCAGGCTGGGCATGGGCAGCTTCTCGGGCACCCCGGTCTTGCCATAGACGGAGGCCAGGATCGTCTTGCGATCGATGGCGGCGCACAGGGCCTTGCGCAGATCCTTGTTGGCCAGCGGGCCGGTCTCGCAATTCAGCGCCAGGTAGCCGATGGACAGCCGATCGCCCTGCTGGATCTTCAGGGCGGGGTCGCCCTCGAGGGTCTTCATGCCTTCGGGCCCGGGCGGGTCGATGATGTCGGCTTCGCCCTTCTTGAGCGCGAGGACCCGGGCCTGCTCGTCCGGGAACACCTTGAAGATGACGCCGTTCAGGTGGGCCTTCTCGCCCCAGTAGCCGTCGAACCGCTTGATCGCGATGTGATCGTCCTTGATCCACTCGACGAACTGGAAGGGGCCGGTGCCCACGGGGTGGTTCTTGAATTCGGGACCGAGCTTCATGGCCGCCGTGGGCGAGACGATGGCGGTGAAATACAGGGCGAAATTGTAGATGACCGACTGGTCCGGCTCGCTGAGGACCACCTTGACCGTGGAGTTGTCCAGCTTGACCACGTCCTTGATGATGCCGGGCTTCTTCTCGGTGGCCGACCAGCCCTTGGAACTCCAGTACTTCCAGGGGCCGTACTGGAAGCAGGGATTGGTCTTGTCATTCTGGCGCTTGAGCGAGAAGACCACGGCGTCGGCATCCATCGGGGTGCCATCGTGGAACTTGACCCCGCTGCGCAGGTTGAAGGTGATCTCCAGCTTGTCCTTGGAAACCGAGTACTTGGTGGCAAGGCAGGGGACGATTTCGGTGGTCCCCGGCTTGTAGGCCAGGAGCGACTCGAACAGGTTGGTGGCGATCATCGAGGAGTTGCCCTCGTCGATGCCCCCCGGGTCCAGCACCCGGGCGTCCTTGGGCTTGCCGTAGATGAGCATGCCCCCGGCCTTGGCGTCGGCCGCCGAAACGGTCATCACCCCGGCGATCAGGGCACAGAGCGCCCCCATAAGCTTATGTTTCATCACATGATCCTCCGTGAAGGTGGGGTTCAAGGCCGAGGTCCGTGGCCGCCGGCAGGGCGGGAGGAAGCCTGGGCAACCGGTTGGTGAGGGACAGGAGTTGAAGAGCAAATGATATGCCAATCGTTTCACGATCGCCTGCCCGGCCAACGTAAAGAGTGGACAGGAATTTTTTAGGCCTCGCGACCTGAATGGCTGCCCAGGAAACACCCATTACCCAGCCTACAACCGACCATTAACCATTCCTCGCAGGGCCCAGGCGGATTCAGGACCGGTCCAGCACGGCCCGGCCCGCCGCGGTGATCCGCAACCCCACTTTGCCCCGGCTCATCACCAGCAGGCCCCGGGCCGTCAGGCCCTCGAGCACCCGGCGGACCTGCTGTTCCGAGCGCCGGAACCGCGTGTCGCCGGACATCCGGGCCAGCTTCTGGCGACCGATGAGGACCCGCTCATCGTTGCACCGCCGGATGGCCTCCAGCAGGAACGCCACCAGTCCGGCGTCCGCGGAAGTCACCGTCACGGCCTGCCGGAGCAGGTCTTCGGACAAGACCGAGCGATCGATCCGGCCGCCTTCGCAGAGGGCCAGGATGTATTCGACGTTGCTCTCCAGTTCCCGGACATTTCCTGGCCATTCATAACCGTCGAGCAGGGCCCTGGCCTCGTCCTCCAGTTCCAGTTCGAACCCGTTCTTCTGGATCAGGAAGTGGCGGAACAGGGGCTGGATGTCCTCCCGCCGCTCACGCAGCGGCGGGATGTGGATGTAGAGCTTCTTCAGGCGGTAGTAGAGGTCCTCCCGGAAGCGGCCCTGCTGGACCATGGCGAACAGGTCCTTGTTGGTGGCCGCCACCACCCGGACATCCACGGGAATGTTCCGGCTCCCGCCGACCTTCAATACTTCCTTCTCCTGCAGGACCCGGAGCAGCCGGGACTGGATCTTGGGCGAGATGTCGCCGATCTCATCCAGGAACAGGGTGCCCTGGTTGGCCAGCTCGAACAGACCGGTCCGGCCGCCCCGCTTGGCCCCGGTGAAGGCCCCCTCTTCATAGCCGAACAGCTCGCTCTCGATGAGTTCGTCCGGCAGGGCCGAGAAATTGACCGCCAGGAAGGGCCCCCGCTGGCGTTTCGAGGCGTTGTGCACGGCACTGGCGAAGATCTCCTTGCCGGTCCCGCTCTCCCCGTAGATCAGGATGCTGAACTCGCTCTCCGCCAGCTTCCGGCCCTTGACGATCAACTCGCGCATGACGGGGGACTGGTGGACCAGGTCGTCGAAACGGTACTTGGCCCGGTAGCCCTGCTTCTTGAGCTCGCTCTTGAGCCGGTTCTCCATGTTGATCCGCTCCCGGACATTCTTGACCGTGAGCAGGTAGGAGCCGGTGGCGGCGCTGAAGATCTTGCTGAACAGGTAGGTGGAGCCCTCCGACTGGAGGATGTGGCTCTCCCGGCTATCCTCGGCCAGGAAGGCCGGCAGCTTCGGATCCAGGTGGCCGGCTTCCTCCATGAGGTTGGAGCCTTCCCCCAGGTTGAGGATCCGGGCGGCCAGATTGTTGATCAGCTCAATGGTTCCGTTCCGCCGGTAGACCAGGATGCCGTCATCGACGCTGTTGATGATCTTCAGCAGGAATCCATTCAGGGATTTCAGGTTTTCATGCTTGGTATGGAGCTCCTTGCCGAGGGAGATGATTTTCCGCATGTATTTTGCAGATATCAGATGGATTTTTTCATGAATCCTTTCATCGATCCGGTCCAGCGAGTTGACGATCTCGATGATGGTGGTGATGTCGAGAATACGCGGGCCGATGTCGATCACGTTGGCGGGCCGGCCCGGGACCAGACCGGCCTCGCCGGGGGTGATGACGAAGTCCACCCCGGCCAGGCTGGCCCGCTGACCCGGATAATAGGCCTTGTACTTGTATTTGTTGAATCCGATCAATTTCAATAACTCGATCACCTCTTCCGCCGATTGCCGGCTGTCATTGACGATCAGCAGCGAACTCTGCTCCGGCATCGAATACAGCTTGTCCAGGTGGGCGAAATTCAGGGTGCGCTTGGCGATCATGACCTTGCAGGTGCTGCCGATGTAGCCGCCGCATTCCTCCAGCAGCAGGGCTGAAGTGAGCAGCACCACCGCGTCCGCGAAGGTCCCGGGCAGGCCGTTGTCCACCGCGTAGCTGGCGATTTCCACGCTGTCGTCGAACAGGTCCGCCAACTGGGCGGACAATTCCCGGCGGGTCGCCTCCGTACCCGAAATCACGATCAGCCGCTGCATGCCCCCCCCCGACCTTCCCCATGCCCGAGCACTTGGCGCATCCTTTGCTTAAAGAGTAATGATACAGAAACCGGAGGCGCCCCATTGTTCAAGATCATCAGGAACGGCACTGTCTATGGACCCGAGCCGATGGGCCGCAAGGATATCCTGCTGGCCGGCGACCGCTGCGCCGGCATCTTCGACACCCTGGCCCCCCCATTTTCCGGGCAGGTGGCCGTCGAGGTGATCGAGGCCGCCGGCAAGCTGGTGCTTCCGGGCTTCATCGACGGCCACGTGCACATCACCGGCGGGGGCGGCGAGGGCAGCTTTTGCACCCGCACCCCGGAGATCGTCCTGTCCAGCCTGGTCCGGGGCGGGATCACCACGGTGATCGGCTGCCTGGGCACCGACGGCATCACCCGGTCCATGGAAGGCCTCTACGCCAAGGCCAAGGGCCTGGAGGAGGAAGGCGTCTCGGCCTTCATCCTGACCGGGTCCTACCGGGTCCCCATCGTGACCCTCACCGGCGATCCCATGAAGGACCTCATGTTCATCGACCTGGTGGTGGGCGCCGGGGAGATCGCCCTGTCCGACCACCGCTCGGCCCAGCCCAGCCTGGAGGAGATCCGGCGGCTGGCGGCGGCGGTCCGGGTCGGCGCCATCCTGGCCGGCAAGGCCGGCATCATCAACCTGCACCTGGGCGACGGCGAGGCCGGCCTGGCCATGCTCCGGGAGCTGGTCGCCACCACCGAGATCCCCTGCGCCCAGTTCCTCCCCACCCACATCAACCGCACCGAACGGCTGTTCCTGGAGGGGGTCGACTACGCCCTGGCCGGCGGCCGGATCGATTTCACCGCAGCGCCCGCGGCCGACGACCCCGGCCTGGCGGCCTGCACCGCGCTGAAGCGCTGCCTGGACCGCGGGGTGCCGGTGGAGCGGATCAGCTTCAGCTCCGACGGCCAGGGCAGCCTGCCGGTGTTCAACGAGCGCCGGGAGCTCACCGGGCTGGGGGTGGGCCAGGTGACCTGCCTGTTCCGGGAGGTCCGGGATGCGGTCCTCCGGGAAGGGATCGACCTGGCGACGGCGCTCCGGACCATCACCCGGAACCCGGCCGAGTTCTACCGGCTCAAGGGCAAGGGCCGGATCCAGCCCGGCTTCGACGCCGACCTGGTGCTGGTGGACGCGGACACCTTCGAGATCGACACGGTGATCGCCAAGGGCCGGGTCCTGATGCACGAGAAAAAAATAAAAGTCCTGGGAACCTTTGAATTGGCCGAAACATATAGCATGCAGGAACGCTAATGGGCGTTGGTCTGCTCTATCGCCAGCGCTTATCGGTGGTCGAAAATCTGGACTTTCATGCCGACCTCACGGTGGCATAGTGCTAGTCCCCGGCGTGTACTCGGGCTTCTTCCCTCCGAGTGCGGGTTTTCGCGGCATCTTTCCTGATGCTTGGCAGTTGGCCTAGCGAGACGATGACACATTCAAGCGACATCGTGCCGCGAGCCGGCCAGTTGGCCACACCACTTACTTTTGGGAGGATAAAGTTATGAAGCGTTCTCTTGCAATCATTACGATCGTCGCAGCCTGCCTGCCGATGATGGCCCAGGACACCATTCGCAGCGCCGAGTCCGGAGGCTGGGGTCCGGCTGCTGTCGCCGGCGACAACCTGTTCGACGGCTATTTCCGCACCGGCGCGGGCAACGCCTCCGCAGGCGGCGAGATGGTGTCCTTCGATCTGGGCCGCAACGGCCACTATCGTCTGGGCAACGAAGCCGACACCTACGGCGAAATCGGCTGGAACAAGAAGGTCTATGACAAGGACGGCTGCGCCTTCTTCGTCCACGCCATGATCAACTGGTATTCCCCCTACTCGACCGGCATCGCCAGCAGCGTCGCCCCGAGCGTCGCGATGGAGCAGGCCTGGACCGAGGCCAAGGGTGCCCTGGGCACCGCCGATGCGTTCAAGGACGCGACCGTCTGGATGGGCGAGCGCTTCTATGACCGCCAGGACGTCCACATGCTGGACTGGAAGTTCCTGCACCACGACGGCGAGGGCGCCGGCATTGAGGACATCAACCTCGGCTTCGGCAAGCTGGCTTATGCCTACCTGCAGTACGACAGCGCGGCGGCCGGTGCCGTCACCACCACCACCACGGGCGTCCGCGACGTCACCAACATCCATCACCTCAAGCTGACCGACATCAACACCAACCCCGGCGGCAAGCTGTATGTGTCGGTCGAGTTCGACACCGCCAACCCCTACAAGGGCCCCTCGATCGCCGCTTCGCCCTACAACAACTACCAGTCCAGCGACAAGAACAACAAGGGCGGCGTCGGCTTCGCCATCAAGCACAGCCAGGACGTGCTCGGCGGCGGCAACAACCTGGTGTTCCAGTACGCCACCGGCGCGGCTGAGGGCCTGGGCAACGGCGACCAGTTCGGTCGCTCCCTCGCCAGCCTGAACAGCGGCAACAAGACCACCCGCGTCACCGATGAACTCTCCATCCAGCCGACCAAGACTTTCGGTGCTGAGTTCGTGATCGCCGTCGAGAAGAACAAGCTCGACAACGGCGCCGGCGTCACCGCCAACGCCCAGTGGAGCACCATCGGCTTCCGTCCCAAGATCGGCCTCACCGACCACTTCAGCATCGAGGGTGAGTTCGGCTGGGAAAAGACCACCATGGACAACGTTGCCGACAAGACCCTGAACAAGGAGACCATCGCCCTGGAATGGACCCCCACCACCGAGTTCTGGTCCCGGCCTTCCATGCGCATCTTCTTCACCAACGCCAGCTGGAACAATGGCGCCCAGGGCACCGTTGGCGGCATCAACTACGCCGACAAGACCTCTGGCAGCCAGTACGGCGTCCAGACCGAAGTCTGGTTCTAGACCTGACCTGACGGCACCGGTCCAGGAACCCCTGGACCGGTGCCGGTTCAATGAAAATACAGATAGCACCTGCCAGGCAAAACAAGACCGATCACGGCCACGCGCGGACGAACCTGGGTGTAGACCCTTGATACTGTGGGATGATGGTATGGAATTCCGTCGGGACGCCGATGTTTCCATCAGCCTGATCCCCGGCCTCGTCCGTGCGTTGCCATATCTGCTCATATCGGATCTCGGATCTGCTGCGGCGATCACCCCAAATCAATAAGGCATGACTTATGGAAACCAGGGATCTGGCACTGGGCATCGACATCGGCGGAACCACCACCTCGTTCGGATACGTGGACCGCGAGGGGCGGGTGCTGGCGGAGGCGACCATTGCCACCGAAGGGAGCCGGCCGGCGCAGACCCTCGTGCCGCGCCTCCAGGCCAGGGCCCGGGAGGTTCTGCAGGGCCTGGATGGCGCCCGGGTCGTCGGCGTGGGGGTGTGTGCGCCCAATGCCAACCAGAACACCGGGACGGTGGAGCACGCGGTGAACTTGGCCTGGGACCCGGTCACCGACCTGCGCGGCCTGGTGCGCGCGGCCTTCGACCTGCCCACCGAGGTGAGCAACGATGCCAATGCGGCCGCCCTGGGGGAGATGCTGTTCGGTGGCGCCAAGGGGATGAAGCACTTCATCGTGATCACCCTGGGCACCGGCCTGGGCAGCGGCCTGGTGGCCAACGGCCGCCTTCTGCTGGGCGCCGACGGATTGGCCGGGGAGCTGGGCCACGTGCTGGTGCAGCCCGGCGGCCGCCAGTGCGGCTGCGGCCGGCGCGGCTGCCTGGAGACCTACGTGTCCGCCACCGGCCTCTGCCGCACCCTGTTCGAACTGCTGGCCGACTCCCGCGAACCCAGCGCCCTGCGCGCGGTGCCCTACCGCGACCTGACCGCCAAGATGATCTACGTGGCCGCCTGCGCCGGCGACCCGGTGGCCCGGGAGGCCTTCGACCGCACCGCCCGCACCCTCGGCCAGAAGCTGGCCGACGCGGTGGCGCACACCGGGCCGGAGGCGATCTTCCTGTTCGGGGGCCTGGCGGCGGCGGGGGACCTGCTGCTGGGGCCAGCCCAGGCCTACATGGACGAGTTCATGTTCCCGGCCTACCGGGGCCACGTGCGGCTGCTGCCGTCGGGGATGGAGTCCGGCAGCGCGGCGATCCTCGGCGCCGCCGCCCTGGCCTGGAACGCGCTGGCCTCCTGAACGTGTTTATGACTGAAGCGGGCCTGGCCTTGCGCTATCCTGCCCAATGATGAACAAAATCGTATGGATCCTGGCCGCCATCTTTGGCCTGGCCTTCCTGGGCGCGACCCTGCTCAACGCCGACCTGATCGGCAAGAGCCGGAAGGCCCTGGGCAGCAGCGTGCTCCGGGACAAGTGGCCGGCGGATTCGACCCGCTACCACGTGGTGGTGATCATCCCCGACACCGACGACTCCTTCTTCCAGGGCCTGCTCCGGGGGATCACCGAGGGCGCGCCCAAGGCCGAGGCCGCGGTCCAGGTGTTCCGCTATCCAAGTTCCGACCCGGCCCAGGCTGAGGCATTCTTCGAGATCTCCCTGCGGGCCAAGGTCGACGGCCTGATCATGTTCACCCCGCACAACGACCGGATCACCGGCCGGGCCGAGAAGGTGGCGCGCAACGGGGTCGTCTTCATCCCGGTGGGCACCGATGCCCCCGCCGGCAGCCCGGCCAGCTTCATCGGCTCCGGCTCCCTGCGCCAGGGGCTCGAGGGCGGCAAGCGGATCTGCGCGGCGCTGGGCGCCTCTGCCCGGATCGGGGTCATCCTCCCGGCCACCGGTTCCGGCAACGACCGGGACGAGCCCATCTTCCGCGGGGTGGCCGCCGCCATCAAGGCCTTCCCCGGCGCGGCCATCCTGGCCGTCAAGCGGGCCCGCCCCGGGGTGCTCTCCGGGGAGGAGACCGCCTCCGACATGCTGCACCAGTTCCCCAGCATCAACGCCCTGTTCTGCTCCAGCTCCCGGGACACGGTGGGCGCCGCCCAGGTGGTGGTCGACACCAACAAGGTGGGCCAGGTGCTCATCATCGGCTCCGACGAGACGCCGGAAATCCGCCGCTACATCGACAAGGGCATCATCGCCGCCAGCATCGTCCGGGATTCCCGCTGGATCGGCCAGGAGGCCATGAACGCGTTCACCCGGCTGCGGGACACCCGCTCCGGGGCCAAGCCCATCGAGGCGGGCTACTTCATCAGCTCGCCCAAGGAACCGGCGCCATGATCCTGGGCACGGTCCGGCGCAAGATCATCGCGAACTCCACCCTGGTCCTCCTGATCACCGGGTCGGCCACGTTCTATACCGGCCTGGCCTCCTCGGAGCTGGCCCGCAGCGTCATCGTCTTCTTCCGAAACAATCAGCTCATGAATGATGTCCGGAAGGACCTGGCCCGGACCGAGACCAGCCTCACCGGCTACCTGACCGGCAAGAGCACCGATTCGCTCAAGGACTACATCCGCTTCTCCACCAAACTCTCCGAGGACGCCCGGCAGCTCAACCGGGATGTCCGGCCGGACGAATCCCTGCTGCTGCAGCGGGACCTGGCCGGCCTGATCGACAGCTACCTGGAGGACGCCGAGGCCAGCGTCACCGCCAAGCGCGGCCGGGACGTGAGGGGCTACACCGACCGCTACGAGAGTTCGGAACAGGGCGCCGAGCTGGCCCGGCTGCTGATCACCCGGATCGAGGGGATCTTCATCAACGATTCGCTCAAGGCGTTCTCGGGCTTCAACGCCAGCGTCTCCGCGGTGCTGGCCACCAACGCCGTGCTGGTCCTGGCCGCCACCGTCCTCGGGCTGGCCCTGCTGGTGGCGTTCTCCTACAAGCTCACCGGCCCGCTCTCCAAGCTGGCCGAGGCGGCCCGGGCCGTGGGCCGGGGCGAGTACGACTACGAACTGCCGCTGTCCGAGACCCACGACGAGATCGGCACCACCGCCGCCGCCTTTTCCAGCATGCAGGCGAGCATCCGCCAGGCCTTCGAGGAACTCAAGTCCAAGGCGGAGGTGGAGAAGCGGCTCATGGCAGAGCGGCTCCACGTCCTGGAACTCGGGCACAAGCTCAAGGCCGCCGAACTGCTGGCGCTGCAGACCCAGATCAACCCGCACTTCCTGTTCAACACCCTGTCCGCCGGGATGCAGCTGGCGCTGTCCGAGGACGCCGACCGCACCAGCGACTTCCTGGAGAACCTGGCCGCCTTCATCCGCTACGCGCTCAAGCCGCCCTCCCGGCTGGTGCGGGTGGCCGACGAGATCGAATGCGTGGAACGCTACATCTGGCTCCTGCGCCTGCGCTTCCGGGACCGCTACCGGTTCGTGGTGGCCGCCGACCCGGCCGCCCTCGCGGTGGAGACCCCGGCCCTGCTGCTGCAGCCGCTGGTGGAGAACGCCGTCACCCACGGCCTGAAGGACCGCGAGGAGGGCGGCGTCGTGCGGGTGGCGGTGCGGCTCGCGGGCGGGGAGGCGATCCTGTCGGTGGAGGATTCCGGCGACGGCATGACCGGCCAGGAGATCGAGGAGGTCCTGCGGGACAACCCGGGCGACGAGGGCCTGCGCGAGGGCGGCATCGGGCTGCGCAACGTGATCCGCCGGGTCACCCTGGCCACCGGCGGCCGGGGCCGGGTCGAAATCGAGAGTTCGCCGACGCGGGGCATGTCGATCCGGATTCATCTTCCGGTGGAGGGGGGAGCATGAAGCGGATCCTGGTGGTGGACGACGAGCGCCACGTGACCGATGGGATCTCCTCCATCGTCAAGCGCTACCTGAAGGACGAGTTCGAGATCTGCGGCTGGGCCCTCTCCGGGCGGGAGGCGATCGTCAAGGCCTCGGCGCTGAGCCCGGACGTGGTGCTGATCGACGTGCAGATGCCCGGCATCTCCGGGCTCGACGTGATCCGCGAGATGCGCCGGCGCGGCTCGCTGTCGGCCTTCATCCTGGTCACCGCCTACGAGCGCTTCGACATCGCCCGGGAGGCCATGGAACTGGGTGTGCTCGACTACCTGCTCAAGCCGGTGGCCAAGGACAAGCTGGCCGCCTCCCTGCGGGCCGCCGCCGAGTTCCTGGACCGCCGGGGCGAACTGGAGATGCGGGAGATCGACTACCGGGAACGGGAAGAGCGGATGCGGATCTTCGTGGAGGCGGCCTTCCTCCACGGGATCATGCTGGGCGAGCGGTTCGGCCTGGACCTGGAACGCTACTGCACCGTGCTGGGGATCCAGGAGGAAGCCGCGGTGGTGGCCGCGGCGGCCTTCCTGCCGCCCCTGGGCTTCCCCGATCCCGACGCCGAGGTGCAGCGCCTGCACCAGCAGTTCCGGGCGACCGTGCGCTACAAGACCAAGGCCTTCGCCGGCCCGCTGGTGGCCGGACACTCCCTGGTGCTGCTGCCCCTCGCCGACGAGGCCGCCGGCCGCGAGGCGATCGAGGACCTGAAATCGATCATCGCCAAGGCCCACGTGGACGAGCTGGCCAAGGGCTACCTGCGGGTGGGCTTCGGCACCCCCCGGCCGCTGGCCGAGGCCGGGGCCTCCTGGTCCGAGGCGCTGGGCGATCTCCTGGGCCGGCGCCGGGCCCCCGGCAGCGGCCGCCCGAGCGAAACCGAAAAACCCTTCGAGGACGACGACAACTTCCTGGAGGCCCTCCTGGGCGGCTCCCCCGAGCGCGCCAGGCTGTCCCTGGAGCGGCTGCTGGAACCCCTCCGGGAGCGGACCGAACTGGCCCTGCCGGAGCGCTACCGGATCGTCGCGGTGTTCGGCTCGGCCTATCGGCTGTTGGCCCGGCGCGGCCTGCTGGAAGCCGACGACGCCTTCGCCATGATGGATTTCGAGGACCTGCGCACCGCCGGCAACGGCCCGGCCTTCGATCTCGCGGCGCGGGCGCGGTTCTCCCAGCTGATCGACATCATGGAACGCACCCCCCGCTGGTCGCCGACGGTCGCCCGGGCCATCGGCTTCGTCAAGGAGAACTACGGCAGCCAGATCAGCCTGGAGCAGGCCGCCTACTCGGTGGGCATCTCGCCGAACCGCCTGTCCCGGATCTTCAGCGAGGAGACCGGCAACGGCTTCTCGGATTTCCTCATCGAATTCCGCATCGAGCGGGCCAAGGAGATGCTGGCCATGCCGGGCGCCAGCATCAAGCACGTGAGCGTCTCCTGCGGTTATCCGGATCCCAACTACTTCTCGCGCCTGTTCAAGAAGGTGACGGGGCTGACCCCCACCGCTTTCTCGTCCGGTGGGCTGGAGGCCAACGATGGCAAGCAGTAACCCCAGGCTGGAAGGAACGACCCGAGGCGCCGGGACGGCCCGGGCGGTCGTGACCCTGATGGCGCTGCTCCTGCTGGCGCTGCTGGCCCTGGCTGTGGCGAGCAGCCGGCACCGGCGGCACCGGCTGACCCCCGGCAAGGCGCCGGTCATCGGCTTCTCCATGGATTCGCTGGTGGTCGAGCGCTGGCAGCGGGACATCGACGTCTTCAGCCGCTCGGCCCGGGAACTGGGCGCCGAATTGATCCTCCGGGTCGCCGACCAGGATCCGGCGGTCCAGGAGCAGCAGATCCGGGAACTCATGGCCAGGAACATCGATGTCCTGGTCATCGTGCCCAACGACGCCGACCGGCTCAGCGCGGTGGTCGCCGAGGTGAAGGCGCGGGGCATTCCGGTGCTCAGCTACGACCGCCTGGTGCGCCGGGCGGGGGTCGACCTCTACCTGTCCTTCGACAACGAGAAGGTGGGCAGCCTGATGGCGGAGGCCCTGGTCCGGGCCGTGCCCAGCGGCGGCTACGTGATCATCAACGGCGCCCGCAACGACCACAACGCGATCATGCTCAGCCAGGGCGTCCACCGGGTGCTCGACCCGCGGGTGGCCGCCGGCAAGATCCGCATCGTCTCGGAGTTCTGGCCGGACTCCTGGGACAGCGGCGAGGCCAAGGCCCGGATGGAGGCGATCATCGCCGGCGACCGCGGCATCCAGGCGCTCATCGCCGGCAACGACATGCTGGCCGAGGCGGCGATCAACGTGCTGACCGAGAACCGGCTCACCAAGGTCAAGGTCGCCGGCCAGGACGCGGATCTGGCCGCCTGCCAGCGGCTCGCCGAGGGTTCGCAATACGCCACCATCTACAAGCCGATCGACCGGCTGGCGCTCAAGGCCGCCGGCTTCGCGGTCATGCTCGCCAAGGGCGAACCGCTGGGGGTCGATGCCTTCATCGACGACGGGGCGGGGCCAGTGCCGTACGCCCGGCTGGAACCGATCCTGGTAACCAAGGACCTGCTGGAAGCCACCGTGATCAAGGACGGGTTCCATGAATCCAAGGCTATCTATATGAATGTAAACCACTAAGAACTGGCCTCTGGACTTTCAGCCCCGATTCCGAAAGGCAAAATGCTATTTTGGCCGTCCTGCGGGGTCAAAAGTATGAGTGCAGCGTTTCGCGTAATCTTTCCTGATGTTGCGGCACCTGCCGAGCGAGAGGATGACTCTATTGCGGCAGTGTGCCGCTCTCGGCCTGGTGGGCCATGACATCCGTTCCTGGGAGGAATAATCAATGAAGCAAGTCAGTGTGCTCCTGTCCGCTCTGCTGTTCTCGACATCCTCGTTCATCGCGTCTGCCGCCGGCCTCGACGTGGGCATCGTCCTCCCGACCAAGGATGAGCCCCGCTGGATCCAGGACCAGACCCGCTTCGAGCAGGCCCTGAAGACCGCCGGCTACAACTCCGAGATCCTGTTCAGCCAGGGCGACTCGGCCAAGGAGCGGGCCAACGTGGAAGCCCTGATCACCAAGGGCGCCAAGGTCCTCATCATCTGCCCGCAGGACTCCGCCGCCGCCGCCGCGGCCGCCAACGAAGCCGCCAAGAGCAAGGTGAAGGTGATCTCCTATGACCGCCTGATCCGCGACACCGCGGCCGTCGACTACTACGTGACCTTCGACAGCGTCCAGGTCGGCGCCGCCTGGGGCAAGTTCCTGAACGCCAAGGCCACCGGCAAGGGCAACAACCTCTACCTGTATGCCGGCGCCGCCTCCGACAACAACGCCTTCCTGTTCTTCGAGGGCGCCTGGAGCCAGCTGCAGCCCAAGATCGCCGACGGCACCTTCGTCGTCCGCAACTCCTCCGAAGCCGTCGCCCTCAAGGGCAAGGCCAAGCTGAGCCGCGAAGAGATGGGCAAGATCATCGGCCAGGTCACCACCAACTGGAACTTCAGCGACGCCAAGAGCAAGGCTGAAGCCAACCTGACCACCGCCACCAAGGAGATGAAGGGCAACGTCTTCATCTGCGCCCCCAACGACGGCACCGCCCGCGCCATCGCCGACGTGTTCGCCATCGACAAGGACGTCAAGAGCTACCTGATCACCGGCCAGGACGCCGAGAAGGCCTCGATCCAGTACATCATCGACGGCAAGCAGTCCATGACCGTCCTGAAGGACGTCCGCTCCCTGGTGACCGACGCCATCTCGGCCGCCGTCGCCTACCTCAAGGGCGGCAAGCCTGCCCAGACCACCACCTATGACAACGGCAAGGCCCAGATCGCCGCCAAGCCCACCGCCATCGTCACCGTCACCAAGGAAAACGTGAAGGCTGCGATCGTCGGTTCCGGCTACTATCCTGCCAGCGACTTCAAGGGCATCCAGTAGCACCCAGCAATCCATACAAGTGGTCTCTGAAAGGGGAATAGTGGTGGCGTATACCGCCACTATTCCCTTTTCTTCGGGCGGAACGCGGCATCCATGGGGTCGGGCATGAACAAAACCCTTCTAGAGATGAAGGACATCACCAAGACGTTTCCCGGGGTCAAGGCCCTGAGCAACGTCAGTTTCCAGGTCGCGGAGGGAGAAATCCACTGCCTGGTGGGCGAGAACGGGGCCGGGAAATCCACCCTCATGAAGGTGTTGAGCGGCGTCTACCCGGCCGGCAGCTACACCGGTGAGATCCTCATCAATGGTCAGGTCCAGACCTTCAAGACCATCTCGGACAGCGAGAAGGTCGGCGTCGCCATCATCTACCAGGAACTGGCCCTGATCCCCGAACTGACCGTCTACGAGAACATCCTGCTGGGCCACGAAATCCGGAAGGGGATCCGGATCGACTGGAACGAGACCATCCACAAGGCCACCGAGATGCTCAGGAAGGTGCGCCTGGACGTCAATCCGGCCGCCAAGACCAAGGACCTGGGCGTCGGCAAGCAGCAGCTGGTGGAAATCGCCAAGGCCCTGAGCCGCGACGTCAAGCTGCTGATCCTGGACGAGCCCACCGCCGCCCTCAACGAGGACGACTGCGAGAACCTGCTCGCGCTCATGGACGGCCTGCGCAGGGAGGGCGTCACCTGCGTCCTCATCTCGCACAAGCTCAAGGAAGTCATCAAGATCGCCGACAAGGTCACGGTCCTGCGGGACGGCCAGACGGTGGTGACCCTGGACGCCCACCAGGGCGAGGTGACCGAAAGCGCCCTGATCAAGCACATGGTCGGCCGGGAGATCGAAGACATCTATCCCAAGCGCAGCCACGAGCGGTCCGACGAGACCGTGCTGGAGGTCAAGGGCTGGAACGCCCAGACCCCCGGCGCCCAGCGGCCGGTCCTCAAGGACATCAACTTCACCGTCAAGCGGGGCGAGATCGTGGGTTTCGCCGGGCTGATGGGCTCCGGGCGCACCGAGCTGGCCCGCAGCCTGTTCGGCAATCCGGACCACTACAAGATCACCGGCGAGATGCTGGTCAAGGGGGTCCGGCAGAACCTGACCCACCCCCGGCAGGCCATCCTGGCCGGGCTCGCCTACGCCAGCGAGGACCGCAAGGGCAACGGCCTGGTGCTGACCCAGGACGTCAAGCAGAACATCACCCTGGCCAACCTCGAGGCGATCGCCCAGAACGGGGTGATCAACGAGAACGCCGAAGTCAAGGAAGCCAACGACTACAAGGGCGCGCTCAACATCAAGGCATCCAGCGTCGAGCAGACCGTGCTCAACCTCAGCGGCGGCAACCAGCAGAAGGTGTCGGTGGCCAAGTGGCTGTTCGTCAAGCCGGACCTGCTGATCCTGGACGAGCCGACCCGGGGCATCGACGTGGGCGCCAAGTTCGAGATCTACACCATCATGAACCGGCTGGTGGAGAAGGGCATGAGCATCATCATGATCTCCTCCGAACTGCCGGAAGTGCTGGGAATGAGCGATCGGGTCTACATCGTCTCCTCAGGCAAGATCGCCGGCGAGTTGCCGATCGGCGAGGCGACTCAGGAAAAAATCATGCAACTAGCCACCAGCTACTGAGGAGGAACATACCGTGCAGGTCAAGGATCTACAAAAGGAGCTCCGGAACAACGTCCGTGAATACGGGATGTACATCGCCCTGTTCATCATCATGGCGATCTTCACCTACACCACCGGGGGCGTGTTCATCTCATCCCGGAACATCGCCAACCTGATGAATCAGACCGGCTACATCGCCGTACTGGCGGTGGGCATCACCCTGGTGATCATCATTCGCCACATCGACCTGTCGGTGGGCTTCCTGGCCGGATTCCTGGGGGCCATCGCGGCCATCTCCATGGTCTCCTGGGGCTGGTCGGTCTACGCCTCGATCCCGTTCGTCCTCGGGCTCGGACTCCTGGCCGGCCTGGCCACCGCCTTCCTGGTGGCCAACCTGGGGGTGCCCTCCTTCGTTGCCACCCTCGCCGGCTGGCTGATCTACCGCGGCGCCCTGCTGATGGTGACCCGGGACACCGGCACCATCATCATCCCCGATGCGACCTTCAACGCCATCGGCAACGGCTACGTGCCCGACCTGCTCGGCAAGCTGCCGTTCCTGGAGGGCGTGCACAAGCTCACCCTGCTGCTCGGCGTGATCGCCATCGTCTGGTCCAACATCAGCGTCTTCAAGAGCCGCGCCAGCAAGCTGGCCTACAACTTCGAAGTGATGCCCCTGGACCTGTTCATCCTGAAGCAGGTGTTCATCTCGGCGCTGCTCTGCGTCATCACCTGGATCCTGGCCGGCTACAACGGCATCTCCTGGACCCTGGTGATCGTGCTGGCGGTAGTCATGGTCTATGACTTCGTGGCCTCCCAGACCGTGCTCGGCCGGCACATCTACGCGGTCGGCGGCAACCCCGAAGCGGCCGAACTCAGTGGCATCAGCGTGAAGAAGATCACCTACGTGGTGTTCGCCTCCATGGGCCTGCTGACCGCCGTCTCCGGCATCCTGTTCGCCTCGCGCCTGCAGTCGGCCACCACCACCGCCGGCACCCTGTTCGAGCTGGACGCCATCGCCGCGGCCTACATCGGCGGCGTCTCCGCCGCGGGCGGCGTCGGCAAGATCACCGGCTCCCTGGTCGGCGCCCTGGTCTACATGTCCATGACCAGCGGCATGAACCTGATGGGAATTGACATCTCTTCGCAGTATATTGTTCGTGGTGCCGTCCTGGCCGCGGCCGTCATCTTCGACGTCATGACCCGGCGCACCAGCCGCTAGCCCACTCCGGGAGCGGCCGGTCCATTGAAAAAGGCAGTGGCGGTCCTCCTGCCACTGCCTTTTGTTTTCCTGTCCAGCCAGCATTGTTGTGATCTTCAAATAGGGTAATTCCTTAAGTCAAATCCAGAAAGAGGACTGTTCATGACCCAGTGGGACAACTTGACCATCCGGAAGAAGCTGATCTATTCCTTCCTGGCCCTCGCGGCCGTGCTGGGGGCCTCCGGGGGCATGGCGACCGGGTTCTCGCTCTGGCGGGCGCAATCCAAGGCCCTGGTGACCAAGGCGACCAGCCTGTCGAAGGTCCTGGGCGAGGCGGTCTCCCCCTATGTGCTCATGGATGAGAAGTTCTCCTCCGGCGCCACCGAGAACGCGCTGAACTACGTCAAGGACGATCCGGACATCAGCCTGGCCGCCGTCGTCACGCTGCAGGACAAGAAACTGGCCGTCCCATTCGTGAAGTCGTTCAAGGAGGACGCCAAGCCGGACCCGCTCGCCCTGGCCGAACCGCTCGCCGCCGTCACCTCCGCCACCGACCAGCAGGTGTTCCGGCGGGGCGGCTACCAGATCCTGGCCCACCCGGTCGATGTCCCCAACGCCGAACCCGGCAAGGCCTACTACCTGATGCTGGCCATGAACACCAGCGGCATCATCCGCGAACTCCGGTACAGCTTCATCATGATGCTGGGGATCGGGGTGGCCATGGTCGGCCTGGCCTTCGCCGGCGCCGTCCAGCTGGGCAAGTCCATCGTCAAGCCCCTGGAAGTCATCACCGGCGGGATGCGCGACATCTCCGAGGGCGAAGGCGACCTCACCGCCCGGCTGAAGGTCAACGGCCGGGACGAGATCGCCCAGCTGTCCACCAACTTCAACCGGTTCGTGGAGAACATCCAGGGCATCGTCAACCAGGTGATCCACATCTCCAGCACCATCGCCTCCGGCTCGCTGCAGATGACCGCCGGGATGAACGAGATGGACGCCACCGCCGAATCCATCGCCCGCACCGCCGAGAGCCAGAAGGACAACGTGCGCCAGGCCACCGAGAAGGTCGGCACCATCGCCAAGTCGTCCCAGATCATCTACTCCAATGTGACCAACGCGCTGGGGGTGTTCGAGCAGGCCCAGGCGGCCGCGGTCCAGGGCGGCTCCGCGGTGAGCGAGGTGGTCAACGGGATGGAGGCCATCAACACCAATTCCAAGCAGATCGGCAACATCCTCACGGTGATCAACGAGATCGCCAACCAGACCAACCTGCTGTCCCTGAACGCCGCCATCGAGGCGGCCAAGGCCGGCGAGAACGGCAAGGGCTTCGCGGTGGTGGCCGAGGAGGTGCGCAAGCTGGCGGAGCGCTGCTCCCAGGCGGCCAAGGAGATCACGGTGCTGATCAACACCTCCAACAAGAGCATCCGCGAAGGCAGCATGATGGTGACCGCCGCGGGCACCGGCCTCCGGAGCATCCAGGAAGCGATCAGCGCCAGCGGCGAGCACATCAAGGCCATCGGCGGCCAGAGCCACACCCAGAGCCAGGACAGCACCACCGTGGTGGCGGTGATGGGCGAACTCACTGGCATCGCCGAGCAGAACGCCGCGGCCACCGAGGAGATGGCAGCCACCATCCGCAACACCACCCGGACCGTCGACGACCTGAGCCGGGCCGCCGAGAACCTCAACACCCTGGTGTCGCGCTTCAAGGTCTAGCGAGTGGTACTCAGGGATTCCCCGATCAGGGCCTGCAGCTGCCCCTGGAAGCACTGGGCCTCGTAGCGGGCCTGCTGGTGCTGGCCGGCGATGAACAGTTCCGTGAGCTGGGCTTCGACCACATCCTTGGTCTCCACCTGCTCCTCCAGGTAGGCGCGCTCGTGCTGCTCGCGGTTGTCCCGGGCGGCCGCCAGCGCTTCGGCGGTGGCCCGGCTCTGCTGCCCGGCCCGGGCCAGCTCCAGGAAGGCCTGCTTCACCTGGGCCCCGAGGGCCTCATCGAGGATCAGCTGCTGCTGCCCCAGCTGGTCCTTGCGGGCGACCGCCTCGCGGATCTCGTTCTCCACCCGGAACCCGCTGAAGAGCGGCACCTGCACCCGGATCCCGAAGGTCCAGGAATTTCGGTTCTGTTCGCTGGTCAAACCGGCATGGTAGGAGTTGTCGATCCGGTCGAGGCTGCCGAACAGCACCACCACCGGCAGGTGGCCGGCCCTGGCCTTGTCCACCCCGGCCTCGGCGGCGGCGAGGCCGTAGCCGACCTGGAGCGCCATGGGATTGAGGGACTGGGCCTGGCCGACCAGGGCCGGCAGGTCGCCGCCCGGATCCAGCTCCGGCACTTCCTCTTCGGCCGGCAGCACCGTGGCGTCCCAGGGCAGGCCCATGGCATTGGCCAGCGCGGTCGTGGCCAGCTCCTGGTTGGAGCGCAGCAGCACCACCAGCGATTTCAGGCTGGCCACCAGCATCCGGGTGCGCAGCAGGTCGGTCCGCTTGACCTTGCCCGAGCCGCCCTGGGTGAGCCGCTCAGCCACGTCCAGGATGAACTGGAGCCGGTCGAGGCCGTCCTGGCCGATGGCCCGGAGCCGCCGGGTCAGCACACACCCGTAGTAGTAGCGGCGGACATCCTGGACGATCTGGAGGTCGGTGGCCCGGGCCTGGGCCTTGGCAACCGCGACCCCGGCCCGGGCCTGGCGGACCAGCGCGCTCACCCGGCCGCCGGTATAGAGCGGCATGTGGGCCGTGAGCGAAGAGACCAGGGTGTCCCGGCCGGCCAGCTGGATGTCGGTGACCGGGGTGGCAATGGCGGGAAACTGGGCCATGGCCGCCTGGGTGGCGGCGGCCAGCTGGGTATTGTAGGCCGTCAGGCCGGCCGTTCCGGGGGTGATGCCGGCCTTGCTGAGCTGGGTGGCCGCCACCGCCTCGGCGATCGGTGTCGCCGCCGCCCCCAGGCTGAGGGTGCTGCTGGGAAAGATGAAATCCGGATTCTGGTCGCGCCGGGTCCCGGTCAGCTCCAGGCCGGCTTCCGGCCAGCGGGCCGAGAGCGCTTCCTGCAGCTGGGCCTCCGCCACCCGCTGGGTGGCCTCCGCCACCGCCCGCGAGCGGTTGGCCTTCAAGGCCTGCTCGATGCACTGATCCAGGGTGCTTGGCGTAACCGCACCCGCCACCACGCTCACCAGGAGCCCCAACCCTACCCGAAACCTTGCCAACCGCCGCTCCTGAAACGTTGCCATTTATTGTAAATACAATCGATTACCAATATTGTCCCATTTAGCCTGGATCTTGCAATCCTTATTTCAGACCTCCAGGTACGCGACCACGCCACCGAGCCGGGAGGCGGACGGCGGCGTGCCGGGAACGGAAGCCGGTTCCGTCCAGATCAGAGCGTCTGCAGGATTTCCTTCCGCTTCTGCTGGTATTCCTCCTCGGTGATCAGCTTCTCGTCGAGCAGTCGTTTCAGACCACGCAAGCGCTGCTGCTGCTCGTCATAGAGCCCCCCGTCGGGGATCTTGGACTCCGGCTCGGCTGCGGGCAGGGGCGCCGGGGCGGGAACCACAACCGGAGCTGGAGCTGCCGCCGGGGCGGGAGCGGGAGCCATGGCCTGGGCGGGTGCCAGCGCCTTGGCCGTCGCCACCGGGGCGGCCAGGATGACCGGGAAGGTCAACCAGTCGTTCCTGACCTTTTCAGCCCCGAGGCAAAACATTTCCGCCGTGCTCGGTTCGGTCCTCGAGCCGTACTTGAAATCCGGTAGCACATGGGTGCCGAGATAGCGATCCATGAATGCCAAGCGAGCGTCATGGAGGATCAGGTTCAGCCTGCCCTCCTTGATGAAGAGCCGGGCCGTGATGCCCGTACGCGGCGCCAATATGCCGCCACCCCGCGCGCGGGTGCTCAGCAGGATCAGATCCTCGCCGGGCCTGGCCTGGGCGAAAGCCTCACAGATGGGCATCACCAGTTCCCTGACCTCGTCCTTGGTGAAGAGACTGTCCTCCTCATTCAGCCGGATGGCCTCCAGATCCCTGCCCACCATCTCCGGGGCGATGTCTACCGGTTGGTCGTTCGCCGGAGCGTTTGGCTCCTTGCCCACCCGCTTCACGTAGGTGAATTGGGTTATCCACCAGTTCACTTGCGGGGCCGGTCCCTTCTTCGGGGCGGCGGGGGCGAAGGTCGACCCGGCCAATCCCAACAAGATAAGCCCTGTCCTGACGACGCGCACTGAATCCCACATCGAAGCACACCTCCCTCTACCATCCATACCAACTTCCACAAAGTTGATTCTAACCGCAGCCACGCCCACCGGAACAATAAAAAAGCCCCCGCGCGAGCGGGGGCTCTGGTTTTAACGTCGCGGCGACCTACTTTTCCACCTATGTGCAAGGCAGTATCATCGGCCCTCTGGAGCTTAACTGCCGTGTTCGGGATGGGAACGGGTGTGACCTCCAGGGTATAGC
>Ga0316217_10001710_pt1 | contig 27828 bp, 20 predicted proteins | sample 1anoAmetaG_FD_203633 | JGI IMG/M metagenome (GOLD analysis project Ga0316217, IMG submission 203633) | Freshwater microbial communities from Trout Bog Lake, Wisconsin, USA - 1anoA | ecosystem: Environmental > Aquatic > Freshwater > Lake > Hypolimnion/Profundal zone | place: USA: Wisconsin... | reverse complement strand
CCTGGCGATCGGCTTTGGAATTGGCATCGGCATCGGCTTCTGGGGAGGCTTTGGCTGGGGCTGGGGCCACTGGGGATGCGGATGGCATGGCGGTTATCGCGGTGTCATGTTTAACCACGGAGGCTACTTCACCCACAGCTCGACCGTGATTAACCGCGGATTCAACCGTCCGGGCGGCCCGGGACGCGGCTTTGGAGCGCGCGGCGCGTTTGCCGCCAGGGGCGGTGGACGCGGTGCCGGCGGCACCGGCTTCCGGGGAACTGCGGCAGGCCGTGGTTCTGTCGGCGCGGGCAGGTCAGCGGGTAGCTTTGGCGGACGCACCGGCGCAACGGCCGGAAGAACCTCGGGAGCGGTGGGCGGTGCCTCACACTCGTCTTCGACGGCGGGCCGCGGAGCAGCGTCCGGCGGCCATTCCTTCGGCGGCGGGCATGCCGGTGGCGGCGGTCACTTCGGTGGCGGCGGCCATGGCGGCGGAGGCGGTCACCACAGATAACCGTACTTGATCTGGAAAGCACGAAGGGAGGTCCACCGTGGCCTCCCTTTTTTGCGCTCGAGGAAGCGGTGCCCGATCCCTTGTCACAGGCCGGCATCTCTGCTTCCGGAGTAGCTGCCAGCTCCGGTCATGGCGCGGCCTCTACGGATTATTGCTTACTTTCGGCAAGGGATGCCTTATGCACGGTATTTTGTCCCCAATTCGCGCCCCTCTGCTTTACACTGCAGCTTTGATACCCTTTTCACGCTCGCGGAAATAGCCTGCCGGGGCAGCTCCGGCGTAACCACGGATGGGTGTTGGGAGAGAAATAGCAGAGATGAGAAAACTGATTGGTTCCTGTTGGATGGCGGTGTCGCTTGCAATTCTGTGTGGCCAAGCACCGGCCTGGGCCTACACCGCGGCAGCACCGGGAGAACACGATGTTGTTCTCGCCAGCATGGACAAGGAGTTGCAGCGCGCCCAGGCAGAGTTGGGCAAGCTGACCCCGGCCGCCTACTTCATCAGCTACACGGTGCACGACGAGCAGGAAGCCATGGCCGTCGGCATCAATGGCAGCCTGGTTACCAGCACGGCCAACCGCAAGCGGATGGCGGATGTCATCATGCGAGTCGGCACTCCGGCGCTGGACAACGCGCATGGCGAGAATCGGCCCTCGGCGATCACTACCGACACCTTGCCTCTCGATGACGATGCCGGGGCCATTGCCCACGCGCTCTGGCGTATGACCTTCGGCGAGTATCGCCGGGCCTCCAACGCGTTTCTGAATGTGCAGACCAAATCGCAGGTGAACGCCAAGGAAGACGACCTGTCGGCGGATTTCAGCAAGGAAACCGCGCAGAGCCACGCCGAGTACAAGGATGTCGCGCCGATCCCAGAGCAGAAGGCGATGGAGACGTTCGTGCGCCGCTTCTCCTCGGCCTTCGCCAAGTATCCCTATATTTATTCTTCCGGCGTCATGGTGACCGCGGACAAATCGCTGCAGCGCTTTGTCTCCAGCGAAGGCGGCCGCGTGGTAACGCCTGACACCGTGCTCCGCGTGGTGATCCAGGCCGAGACCCGCGCCGAGGACGGCATGCAGTTGATGCGCCTGGAGACCATGCAGGCCGATTCGATGAACGGGCTCCCCGCCGCCGCCGAGATCGACGCCAAGGTGGAGCAGATGGCCAAGGACCTGAAGGCCCTGCGCGAAGCTCCCGTGGCCGAGCCCTACGATGGCCCCGCGCTGCTTTCCGGCCGCGCCTCCGGGGTGTTTTTCCACGAAGTGCTGGGGCACCGGCTGGAGGGACAGCGGCAGCGCGGCGACGAAGAGGGACAGACGTTTACCAAGAAGCTGAATCAGGCCGTCTTGCCGGAGTTCCTCTCCGTGGCAGATGATCCGACGATGCGCACGCTGAATGGAACCCGGCTGGCCGGGTGGTACCAATACGACGATGAGGGCGTTCCGGCCGCCAGGGTCCAGGTGATCAAGGACGGAATCCTGCGCAACTTTTTGATGTCGCGCATGCCCATCGCCGGCTTCGATCACTCCAACGGACACGGCCGCGCCCAAGCCGGCTACATGCCCGTGGGACGCCAGGGCAACCTGATCGTAACTTCGACCAAAACCGTGAAGGATTCCGAACTTAGGCAGAAGCTGCTGGAGGAAGTAAAGCGGCAGGGAAAGCCATACGGACTTTATTTCGACGACATCCAGGGCGGATTTACTTTGACCCAGCGCTCCTCGCCGCAGGCCTTTCAGGTTCTGCCCGTGATGGTGTATCGCGTGTACGCCGATGGGCGCCCCGATGAATTGGTCCGGGGCGTGGACATCGTGGGTACGCCTTTGGCGGCCATGAACCGCATTCTGGTGACCGGCGATACCTCCTCGGTCTTTAACGGCGTGTGCGGCGCGGAGTCGGGCGGGGTTGCGGTTTCCGCAGCGGCTCCGGCGATTCTGTTCTCTGAGATTGAAGTGCAGAAGCGGGCTCATTCCAACGAACGTCTGCCGATCCTGGCGCCGCCCGGATTTGAACCCCCGGCCGCACCTCCGACGCGCGCCGCGAAGGTGCAACCATGAAAACTATTGGAATGAAATTGACTTTGTTGCTGGTCGCACTGCTGGGCATCTCCGGCACGCTGGCCGCCGACGCAAAGAATCTGCCGGCCGCCGACGATCCGATTCTGCGCGCATTGCAGACGGAGCTGGAGCGCTCCAAGACCGCGCTCAAGCTGGAGAGCTCGCCGGCGCCCTACTTCATCGGCTACCGCGTGGTGGACATCGACAACTGGGAGGCCGATGCCGCGCTGGGCGGCGTGCGCAGCGAGTCCCGCTCGCGGATTCGCTTCCTCATGGTGCAGGTGCGATTGGGCGATTACAAGCAGGACAATTCCAGCCCGCGCGGCGAAGGCGCCGTGGAAGTGATTCCACTCGACAGCAGCGAGCAGGCGATTCGCTTCCAGGTCTGGAGCGCGACCGACAAAGCCTACAAGCAGGCAGTCGAGGCCTTGACCGCCAAGCAGGCGCAGCTGAAGCAGCTGACGATCGATCATCCGGTGGACGACTTCTCCCGCGCCGGAGCCGTGCAGTCGGTGCAGCCGGTGGTAGAGCTGAAGGTGGAGCGCGAGCCCTGGCTCAAAATGCTGCGCGACGCCTCCGGTCTCTATACGCAGGACCCGAAGGTGCAATTTGTGGAGGCTTCGCTGAGCTTCAAGGCGGTGAACCGCTACTACGTCAATTCCGAGGGAACGGTGGTGCGCGGCGGAGAAGAGCTCTACCGCCTGGACATCGGCGGCAACACCCAGGCCGAAGACGGAATGCAGCTGGAGCGCGCGGCGGAGTTCACGGCAAAATCGTTACAGGAACTCCCACACGCGCCGGAGTTCCAGGAGCGGGCAGCCAAACTGCTGGCAACGCTGAAGCTGCTTCGCGAAGCGCCGCTGGCCGATGAAGACTACCACGGCCCGGTGCTGCTTTCGGGGGATTCGGCTTCGACCATCGTTTCCTCCCTGGTAGGCGACAATGTGCTGGGCTTCAAGCCCGAGCTGGGACAGAATGCCCGGGTCCACGGGCAGTTTGCCAGCAGCTACAAAACGCGCGTGCTGCCGGAGTTCCTGACCCTGGTCGACGATCCCACATTGTCCGAGCTGAACGGCACCGCATTGCTCGGTCACTATGACGTGGACGACGAGGGAGTAAAGGCGCAAGCGGTTCCGGTGATTGAAAACGGAATCCTGCAGAACTATTTGCTGGGGCGCGAACCGATTCGCGACTTCCCCGCCTCCAACGGTCACGGGCGTGCCAGTCTTCCGCTGAGCTGGCCGGCGCCGTCCTTGGGAAACCTTGTGGTGCATTCCAGCGATGCGGTCTCATTCGACGAGCTGAAGAAAAAACTGATTGCCCTGTGCAAGGACCGCGGCCTGGAATATGGCTACTACGCCAAATCCATGGGTGGCCCGCGCGCGCCTCGACTGCTCTATCGCATCTGGGCGAAGGACGGCCATGAGGAACTGGTGCGCGGCGCGTTGTTCGGCGATCTGGACCAGCGCTCCATGCGCAGTGACATCGTGGCGGCGGGCAACGATCTCTATGTGGACAATGAGATCCTGCCGGTCCCGCATAGCGTAGTATCGCCATCGATTCTGTTCGATGACCTGGAAGTGAAACGCCAGACCGCGAACAAGGACAAGCTGCCGGAGTATCCCGCGCCGGAGCCGGCCAGCAAGTAGAGCGAGGCCCTTCTGGAAAAACAAACCGCATCGCTCAGCGTAGCGCCATGGTTTGACCGGCTGCGCGTGGTGCTGGTGCGCTCGCGCAACCCATTGAACATCGGTGCGGCGGCGCGCGCCATGAGCAACTTCGGCTTCCGCAGTCTTCGGCTGGTCACGCCGTGGGAACCCTCCTACCTCGGCGCCCGCTCTGCCGTGGGCGCCTCCGAGGTGCTGCTGAACGCGGAGCTGTTCGGCAGCGTGGCGGAGGCCGTTGCCGACTGCGGGCTGGTGGTGGGCACCTCCGCGGTGGGCGAACGCGAATTGCACCATCCGCTTCGCGTGCTGGAGCAGGGCGCAGAGGCGATGCGCCAGCAGCTTGCGGGGTCGCCGGTGGCGCTGCTGTTCGGCTCGGAAAAATTCGGACTCTCCAACGAAGACCTGAGCCACTGCCACTGGCTGATGCGCATCCCTACCCGCGATCAGCATGACTCGATGAACCTCGGCCAGGCGGTAGCGGTGTGCCTGTATGAGCTGGCGCGCAGCAGCGCAGCCGCGCTGCCCTTGCCCGCGCAAACTCCCGCGGCTGCCGGGGGGGTCGAGCGCATCGCGCAGCTTTGGTTCGAGGCACTCTGCGCCAGCGGGTACGTGCAATCGCCCGGCGAGGCCGCCGCCAGGGAAAAGCTGCGCCGCATGCTCGGCCGGCTGAACCTGGACCAGAACGACGCCGAGCTTTGGCTGGGCATGATGCGCCAGATTCTCTGGAAGCTGAAGCATCCGGCCCCACCGGAACCGTGAGCGACAGAGCAGCGCGGAGATGCCGCGTGAGCACTTGAAAGATTCTCTCCGAGAGCTGAAACTGAGTGCATGAACGCCGTCGCAGTGATTCCCTCCCGCATTGCATCCACCCGCCTGCCGCGTAAACCGCTGCGCGAGATCCTCGGCAAGACCATGATTCAGCGCGTGTATGAAGCCGCCCGCGCCTGCCGCGGCCTGAGCGACGTCATCGTTGCCACCGACTCGGAGGAGATCTTCGCGCTCTGCCGGAAGCACGGCTGGAACGCGCGCATGACCTCGGAGCAATGCCGCAGTGGAACCGACCGGGTGCGCGAGGTTGCCCAAAGTGTAGCCGCCGATATTTATGTAAACGTCCAGGGAGATGAGCCGCTGGCGCGCCCCGAGCATCTGGATGCGCTGCTCTCGGTGATGAAGCCGGGAGTCGAGGTGGGGACCGTGTGTACCCCGTGCCCGGCCGAGGACGTAGCCAACCCGAACGCCGTGAAAATCGTCACCGCCCTCGACGGACGCGCACTCTATTTCTCGCGGGCCACCATTCCATTCGATCGCGACCGCCGCGGGGATGTGCCCTACTACAAGCATCTGGGATTCTACGCCTACACGCCCCGGGCGCTGGAGCAGTTCTGCCTGTGGCCGGAGTCGGAGTTGGAGCGCACCGAGCGATTGGAACAGCTTCGCTTCCTCGATCATGGCGTGCCGATCCATGCCGCCGAAACGCCCTTCGACACGGTGGGCGTGGACACCGAAGACGACCTGCGACGCGTGGAGCAGATCCTGCGCAGCCAGGGACGCGCATAAAACTCAAAGGCCACATACCTTTGTGGTGTGGGCCAAGGTAAATATGTCTTCCCCTGGAAACTTCCACTTCAGCATAATGGGGTATGACTCATCGCGACCCGCAAGCTCCGTGTCCTAGAGCTATTTCCCTGCTGCGAATTGTCGCACTGGTCTTTGGCGGGCAAATTGCCGTTTTATCCGTACTCCATGCCCTGTTTCCGGGCGGAGCCTCGGTTTTTGCAATGTTTGACGACGGCTGGGATTACAGGTACCTCTACTGGGGTGCTCGGGTGTGGCTCGCCGGCCATGATCCCTATCGTTTGGTGCCTGGTTTCATCACTCCGCCGCCCTCGCTGATCATTCCGTCACTGCTTGCGCATCTGTCACTGGATCGCTCCTCCTGCGCATTTTTCTGCTGCAATCTGGTGCTTGTCGTTGTATCGCTCTGGTGGTATGCGGGCGCGATGCGGCTGCCACGGAAGGAGCGGGTGCTTCTCCTGCTGGTGGCTGCACTGTTCGTATCCGCGCACGAGTGCCTGCGGGGCGGCAATCTGGATGGCCTGATGTTCGCTCTGCTGGTTGCGGCGTTCTGTGTGCGTCGCCGTCTCTCGGGCGCGCTATGGCTTGGCGCCAGTTTCGTGACCAAGGTTTACTCGGTCGTATTTCTCGCGGTCGCTCTCCGGAAGCGGCAGTGGCGCTTCGCGGCTTGCAGCGTGGTGGCGGCCTTCGCGCTTCTTCTTCCTTTCCTCAGACTCTGGTCCTCGGCGCTGCACGCTCTGGCCGGGCGCGGTGCCCGCTTTGACCTTGGCTCGGTCGCTCCTGCGACCCTGGTTTTTGCGCTCCGAGGGGAAATCACTCGCGGCGGGAGCATGGTATGCATGGCCTTTTGGGCGGTAACTCTGTGTGTCGCGCTATATCGGGACCATCAGAGTGAGCTGTCGCCCGGCACTCTCGCCCGCTATGTGCCATGGATGCTGGGGTTTCCCTTGCTGGTCTTTTCCTACGTGGGAGTGTTGGCGCTGGCGGTGCTGGCTTCGCTTGTGGCAACGGCACGCAAACGTCCGCTGAGCAGGATGGAACATTGCATCTTCATTGGATTCCTGCTTCTCGGAATCCATGTCGAACACGCGACCAATCTTCTGCCATTGACCTATGAGACGTATCATTTTTTCCGCGGGCACACATCGGTGGTACAGTCGCTCGGCACGGTTTTGATGATGATCGGTACATGCCTGTCTCCATGCGAGGAAGCATGCGAAGGAGAGACGCACTATGAAACTGGAGAAGAAGCTGCGGTCGCTTGCCACTCGCTACCGGGTGGATCACGGCAAGCGGTTTCAATTACGGGACTTTGATCCGGGCGATACGGCGGATCTCTCCGAAGAGATCAAGGATGAGTCCGGAACATTGCTGCAGCGCTCCACTCAAGAACTGGCAGAGTTGCAGGACCTGCTCTTTGCCCAGGACCGCTGGGCGCTGCTGCTGATCTTCCAGGCGATGGACGCGGGTGGCAAGGACGGCACCATCAAGCATGTGATGAGCGGGGTCAATCCGCAGGGCTGCCAGGTTTTCTCGTTTAAACAGCCTTCCGCGGAGGAGCTCGCCCACAGCTACCTCTGGCGCACCTCCAACTGCATGCCGGGACGCGGCAAAATCGGGATCTTCAATCGCTCCTACTACGAAGAAGTTCTGGTGGTGCGAGTCCACCCGGAGCTGCTGGAAGCGCAACGTCTGCCGCATGCGTGCGTCAGCAAATCCATATGGCAGGAGCGCTTCGAAGACATCTCCAGCTTTGAGCGCTATGCCACCCGGAACGGAATCGCGATTCGCAAGTTCTTTCTGCATGTGAGCCAGGAAGAGCAGAAGCGCCGCTTTCTCGCCCGTCTCGACGAGCCGGAAAAGAACTGGAAATTCTCCGCCTCCGACGTGCAGGAGCGCCGATTCTGGAAGGACTACCAGGAGAACTATGAGGACATGATCCGCCACACGTCCAGCAAACACGCCCCCTGGATCGTCGTCCCGGCGGACCACAAGTGGTTCGCCCGGCTGGTCGTCTCCTCCGTAATCGTGGACGCGCTGGCGGAGATGAAACTGAGCTATCCCGAAGTGAGCGACGATAAGCGGCGCGCCCTGGCCGCCGCCCGGCGCGAACTCGAAGGCAAGACGCGATTGAAGAAGTAAAGTAAAGTAGAGCCAAGAGGAGTTCCGGATGAGCGAAGAACACGAGATGGAAGAACTGCAGGAAGCCGCCGAGCACGGCCGCGAACATTCCAACTTGGCCCCGGTCAGCTTCACCATGGCCTTCCTCGCCGTGCTGGTTGCCATCGCCACGCTGCTGAGCCATCGCGCCCACACCGAGGAGGTTCTCTTGCAGAATAAGGCGACCGACCAGTGGGGCTACTACCAGGCCAAGAACATCCGCCGCCACACCATGGAGCAGTTGGATGAACTGGTGAAGGTCATTCCATTGAAAGACGCCGCGGCCGCCGGCGCCCTGGTCAAAATGAACCAGGCAGCAATCGAGAAGTCCAAGGGGGAACAGGACAAGATTCAGGAAGAGGCCAAGGCGCTAGAGGAGCGGGTGGATCTGTATGAGCGTCGCGCCGACCGCTACGATCTGGGCGAAACTCTATTGGAGGTCGGCCTGGTGATCTGTTCCATCACCCTGCTCACCAAGCGGCGGCACTATTGGTTCGCGGGCATGCTGTTCGGCCTAGCCGGAGTTGTATTCACCACCACCGGCGTCTTGCTCCATTGACGGAGCCAATGACCAGGGCAGCGAATCCATGCTGATGTAGAGGCTTCTGCAAGCAAGGCCGTCCGCCACCGGGCGGCCTTTTTGCGATTCCACCACAGGCTATCCCGCCCAGGGATCGTCGCCCATGCCAAGATTCTTCACCAGAAAGCTCCACTCGTCGGTGACTTCCTCAATGGCCTTGGAGACCGGCTTGCCTGCGCCGTGCCCCGCTTTGGTTTCAATGCGGATCAATACTGGAGCATCGCCCGACTGCGCCGCCTGCAGGGCTGCCGCGAACTTGAAGCTGTGCGCGGGAACCACGCGGTCATCGTGATCGGCGGTCACGATAAAAGTCGGCGGATACCGTGTGCCCGGCTTTAAATTGTGCAGCGGAGAATACTTGTAAATTGCCTCGAACTCCTCGGCATCGTCGGACGATCCGTAATCCGCGACCCAAGCCCAGCCAATGGTGAACCGATGGAAACGCAGCATATCCAGCACACCCACTCCCGGCAGGGCCGCTCCGAACAACTCCGGGCGCTGCGCTATGCAGGCACCCACCAGCAGCCCGCCGTTGCTGCGTCCGCTGATCGCCAGCTTCGCGGGCTGCGTGTAGCGGTTGGCAATCAACCACTCGGCGGCCGCTAGAAAATCGTCGAACACGTTCTGCTTCTGCAGCCGGGTCCCCGCCAGGTGCCACGCTTCGCCATACTCGCCGCCGCCGCGCAGATTCGCCTGCACATAGACGCCGCCCATCTCCATCCACACCAGGTTGCCGGCGCTGAACGCAGGAGTCAGCGAGATGTCAAAGCCGCCGTAGCCGTAGAGCAGCGTCGGATTCTTCCCATCCAGCTTTACGCCTTTTCTGGCAGTGATGAACATGGGGACGCGCGTGCCATCTTTGCTGGCATAGAAGACCTGATTCGTCTCATAGTCGTCCGGAGTAAACTGCACCGCGGGGCTGCGGAAGACCTCGCTCTGGCCGCTCTCCAGGTCATAACGGTAGATGGTCGCCGGCGTTGCATAGCTGGTGTAGGAGTAAAAAGTTTCCTTGTCCGTGCGCAGGCCGCCGAATCCCGCCACGGTTCCCAAACCCGGCGTTTCCACCGTACGAAGATAGCTGCCGTCCATGCCGAAGAGCCTCACTTCGCTATGCGCATCCTTCAGATAGCTGGCCACGAACTTGTTGTCCAGCATGGAGGCTCCCAGCAGCGTCTCGCTGGATTCAGGAATGATCGTCTTCCAATGTTCGCGCCCCGGATTTCGCGTATCGATCGCAATCACGCGGCCCAGAGGAGCCTCGAGCGTGGTGACAAACCAGAAGACCGCGCCATCGTTATCGATGAAGTGATACACCGCGTCCTTCTCGTCCAGCAACTCCACCACCGCGCTGTCCGGCTCACTCAGGCTCCGGTAATAGACGCGGTTTTTCGGGTCTGTACCCTCGCTGATGTGGAGGATGAGGTAGCCGCCATCGTCGGTCACCGACCCGCTGAATCCCCACTCCTTCTGATCGTCGCGATGATAGATCAGCGTGTCTTCCGATTGCGGCGTGCCCAGCCTGTGATAGTAGAGCTTCTGGTAGTAGTTGGCGTCGCGCAGCATCGACTCGGCCTTCGGCTCGTCGTAACGGCTGTAGAAAAATCCCTTGCCATCCTTGCTGAACGAGGCACCGGAGAACTTCGACCACCGCACCAGGTCCGGCAGGTCGTTGCCCGTCTCCACCTCGCGCACATGCCACTGCTGCCAGTCCGAGCCGGAGGAAGACAAGCTGTAGGCAAGCAACGATCCGTCATCGCTGAGAGCCGTCGCGCTGACCGATACCGTGCCGTCGGCGGAAAGTCCATTCGGGTCCAGCAATACCCTCGGCTCGGCATCCAGCGCGGGCAGCCAGTACAGCACGCTCTGGTTCTGCAATCCGCTGTTGCGCGAGTAGAAGTATCGCGCGCCCTTTTTCTGGGGCACGGAGAAGCGCTCGTAATTCAGCAGCTCCTTCAGCCGCGCGCGGATTTTTTCTCGCGCAGGAATCTGCTCCAGGTAGGCGAATGTCAGCCTGTTTTCCGCCTCGATCCACGCCCGGGTCGGCGCCGAATCCGGATCTTCGAGCGGACGGTAGGGATCGGCCACCCGGGTGCCGTGGTAGTTATCGGTTTGATCGCTGGTGGGAGCGGCAGGATAGTGGAACGGATTCACTCCACCATTCTGCTGCGTCCGGCCGCTTCCTGTATAGAGCCGCAAGCCCTGTCTACGCCGCCGCCGGACTTACAGAAGTCTTACAATGCCCGCCTCGCGCGGTTGCTATCTTGGAAACAACGGGGCGTGGCATTCGCATCTGTTTCCCAACCCGCATTCGCGGCGCGGACGGATGGCCACGCGAGAGGATACCATCGGATGAACACTTCCAGCGACCGCACTCAACTCAACTGGCTTACCGCCATCGTCATGGCCGTCTACCATATTCTGGCCGTCGTGGCCCTCTTCCACTTTTCGTGGAAGGGAGTCGGCGTCGCTGCCGTTCTGTGGTGGATCTCCGGATCGCTTGGCATTGGGCTCGGCTATCATCGCCTGCTCACCCATCGCGGCTTCCGCTGCCCCAAGTGGCTGGAGTATTTCCTTGCCGTCTGCGGCACGCTTGCCCTTGAGGGCGGGCCTATCTTCTGGGTCGGCATTCACCGCATCCATCATCAGCTCACCGACCGCGAGGGAGATCCGCATTCGCCGCGCGACGGCAAGTGGTGGTCGCACATGGGCTGGGTCCTCACCGGGCAATCGCTGCACCAGGAAACAGAGCAGCTTGCGCCCTACGTTCCCGATCTGCGGCGCGACCCGTTTTATCTCTGGCTCAGCCGTTACCACTGGATCACCCAGGTCGTGGTCGGCCTCGCCGTATGGTATTTCGGCGGCTGGAATATGGTGCTCTGGGGAGTCTTCTTCCGCACCGTGGTCGGCCTGCACGCCACCTGGCTGGTGAACTCCGCCACCCATATGTGGGGCACGCAGCGCTGGGCCACCGGGGACGACTCCACCAATAATTTCCTGATCGCTCTGCTCACCTTCGGCGAAGGCTGGCACAACAATCATCATGCCCATCCCAGTTCCGCACGCCATGGCCTGCGCTGGTGGGAGATCGATACCAACTGGTATGTCATCTCGGCTTTGCGCGCCGCCGGACTGGTGTACGACGTCAAGCTTCCGCGAGCCGACAGCCGCATAAAAGAGATCCGCGCCGCAGCACCGGCTCCGCTCCCACACGAGGCCGCGCCCGAACGTTCCGATGCCGAGGTCGGGCAGGCCGTCGCCGGCGACTAGGGGCTGTTGCCGGGTTGATGTGTCCTGCTTTCCCAGGTTAGCGCCGCAAGAAGCGCGGCGCGGAACTTGGGGCACCCGACGGATTTCCGGGTCAGCCACTGGCTGGAATCATGCTCCACTCCCTGGCCGGCGGCCGGGGAGTTTTTTCGCCCATCCTCATGCCGCGCCCTCCACCAAACAGAATTCGCGATCTTAACTTCTCTTTACTAACCGCGCCGGTCTTACTACCATCGAGCAGTCCTATGCCAATCACCTCCCGCAACCGGGCTATTGCATTCTTCATCGTGCTGGGCGCCTGCTCGGTTGCCCTCGCGCTGGCTCTCAACATCACCTGGCTGATTCACTGGCGCCAGATCGGCATGGTGGTTCTGGGCATTCTGTTCTTCGGCTTTATCATCGCCGGAGTCACCCTGAACACCATCTTCCTGGTGCGCGAGGTGCGCCGCAGCGAACAGCACGACAGCTTCATCAACGCGGTGACCCATGAGCTGAAGACGCCCATCGCCTCCATCCGTCTCTACCTGGAGACGCTGCAGTCGCGCGACCTCAGCGACGCCCAGCGCAAGCGCTTTTACGGCATCATGCTGGAGGACACCGACCGCCTCATCAACACTGTGGAGAAGGTGCTGCGCGCCGGGCACCTGGGACAGAAGAGCGGCAAAAACTTCCAGCGCCTGGACCTGGGAGAGCTCACGCGCGATTGCGCCTCGCTGGCCCAAACCCGCCACCATCTCTCGCAGGAAAACATCCGCTTCGTCAACTACACGCTTTCGCCGCCATTCGTGCACGGCGATCCCGAAGAGCTGCGCTCGGCCATCGGCAACCTTCTGGAGAACGCCGTCAAATACTCGCCCGGAAAAATCGCCATCACCGTGGAAATCCTCGACGAAGCCAAAGATCTGCTGGTCCGGGTCAACGACAAGGGCCAGGGCATCCCGCAAGGCGAACTCAAGCGGATCTTCCGCCGCTTTTACCGCGTCAACGAACGCCTGCGCCAGCGCGTCAAGGGCACCGGACTGGGACTGTTCATCGTGCGCAGCATCGCCCAGCGCCACGGCGGCAGCGCCTATGCCAGCAGCGAGGGCGAAGGCCGCGGAGCCACCGTAACGCTGCGCTTGCCGCGCGATTCCGCGTAGGCTTGTAGGACGGGTAACGCCGCGATACCATTAAGCCCGTCGCCCGGCGGCTTTGGGCAAGGATGGAATTCATGAAAGAATTTTATATTCGAGACGCTGCGCAGCAGGAAAACAAGGTAGTCACCACCAGCTATGTCGTCAGCAATAAGCAGATCAAGTCGAAGAAGAGCGGCGAGCCGTATCTGGACCTCACCCTGATGGATCGCACCGGAACCATCCAGGCCAAGATGTGGGACAACGTCGAGGAGTGCTCCGACCACTTCGAGCAGGACGACATCGTCAAGATCAAGGGACTGATCAACAAATACAACCAGCGCTGGCAGCTCACCGTTCACAAGGTCCGCAAGATGGACCCCGACGAGATCGACTTCTCCGACTACCTGCCCAAAACATCGAAGGATGTCGATGAACTCTGGCAGGAGCTCGGCGCATTTGTTGCCACCATCGGCGAGCCCCACCTGCGCCGGCTGCTACAGCTGTTCATGGACGATCCGGAGATTGCCCGCGACTATCGCAACGCGCCCGCGGCCAAGACGATGCACCACGCCTGCATCGGCGGACTGCTCGACCACGTGGTCTCGCTCTTCCGCTCCTGCGACCTGGTGGCCCGCAACTATGCGTTCATCAACCGGGACCTGCTGCTCACCGGCGCCTTCCTGCATGACATCGGAAAGATTCGCGAACTGAGCTATGCCCGCTCCTTCGGCTATACCACCGAGGGCCAGCTGCTGGGCCATCTCATCATCGAGCTCGAACTGCTGCACGCCAAGCTGGAGCAGATTCCCGGCTTCCCACCCCAGCTCAAAATCCTGGTCGAGCACCTCATCATCAGCCACCACGGGCAGTACGAGTTCGGCTCGCCCAAGCTCCCCATGTTTCCCGAGGCGCTCATGCTGCATTATATGGACGATCTGGACTCGAAGATGGAAGCCATGCGCGCCCAGTTCGAGCGCGATGCCGAACTGGAGTCGCCGTGGACCGGGTACAATCCGGCGCTGGGACGCCCACTGCTGAACACCCAGAAGTTTCTCAAGTGCCTGGAGCCGGCCGAAGCCGAGACGGTTCCCGCACCCGCCGAGTAAGCGTCCGCTTCGCCGGCGGACAGTACACCTGTCCGCTGGCGCCTACTGATTGACCGGAATCTTGATGATCTTCTTCTGAATCGCGTAGGTGACCAGCTGCGCCTTGTTATGGATGTCTAGCTTGCGCATCAGGTTGAACTTGTGCGCTTCCACGGTCTTCACGCTCAACCCCAGCAGCACGGCAATTTCCTTGACCGAGTTGCCCTCGGCCAGCAGCTTCAGGATCTCGCGCTCGCGCGGCGTGAGCGTGGAAATCCGGGGCCGCATCTTGGTGTCGCGAACCCGGGCGCGAAAGTCCTCGACCAGCTTGCCCAGCACCTGGGAACTCAGGTACTTTCCGCCCTTGTAGACATCGCGCACCGCCGTCACCAGCTGCTGCGCCGGGGTGTCCTTGAGCACGTACCCGGAAGCTCCCACCTCGAGACACTGCACCAGGTAGTCCTCGTCTTCATACATGGTCAGGAACAGAACCTTGGTTTCGGGACGGTTCTTTTTGATATGCCGCGCCGCCTCGAACGAGGACAGCCCCGGCATCCCGATATCCATCAGCACGACGTCGGGACGCAGCTCCCGCGCCTTCTCCACGGCATCGCCCGCATCGGGAGACTCGCCCACCACTTCGCAATCGTTTTCCATCTCCAGCAGGCGGCGAACGCCCTGCCTGAACAGCGTATGGTCATCCACTAACAGACACTTTATCTTCGGCATTGCGCCCGCTCCTCGATCTCACCAGTCTCGTACTGCACATCGGAATCATCCACTGCCTGCTCAGCTTACGGTTCCCAACAACGCACGTTCCCGCGCCTTGAGACCCTTCTCCGCTTTTTCGCTACGTGCCGGTAGCGGCACGGTAATCGAAATCCTGGTCCCCTCGCCCTTGCGCGAATCCACCTTCATCCGTCCGCCCAGGGTCGTAATGCGCTCCTGCATTCCGGCCATTCCGAAGGAAGGCCGCATGGGATTGGTCACCGGGCGAATGCCCGTGCCATCGTCCTCAATCACCAGCCGCAGCGTCTCGCCCTTGCGGTCCATCTGGATGTCCACGTTCTTGGCCTGGGCGTGCTTGGCGACGTTATGCAAGCTCTCCTGCACCACCCGGTAGATTGCCGTCTCAATCACCGGATCGAGCCTGCCAATGTTCTCGCTGATGGCCACGCGCGCCGTTACGCCGGCGGTTCTGTGCAGGTCCTTGGCCTCTTTGCGGATCGCCGAGATCATCCCCAGCTCCTGCAGCACCAGCGGCGAAAGCCTCCCGATGATGCGCCGGATGCCCTCGATGGTGCGGTCCACCACGCCCACCAGTTCGCCGATTTTTTCCTTGGCCTCGGGGGTCTTCACCGTCCCGTCCAGCATTCCCAGATACAGGCGGATCACCATCAACGCCTGCCCGGTCTCGTCATGCAGTTCGCGGCTGATGCGCTTGCGCTCCTCTTCCTGGGCCTTCAGCAGATGTCCGCTCAACTCCACGATGCGCATCTCGCGCTCACGCAAGGCATCCATCATGCGCGCGCGATCAATAGCCATCGCCGAGCGCTCCGCCACAGCCCGCAGCAGCTCCAACTCCGTGGGCAACCACTCATAATTCTTTTCGAAACCGAGGATCATGACCCCGATCACGCGGTCGTTGATCTTGAGTGGAACCCCCCAGAGCGCGCGCGCCCGTTCGCGCAACTCCCGGTTCAGCAAGCCCGCCGAGCGCGCCAGATCGCTCAGCATGTCCGGCTCGCCGGTCTCAAAGACGTGGCCGGTAAATCCCTGCCCCGGAGAAATGGAAATGTCCGCGCCAAACTCCGGCGGCAATCCCGTGGTACTGCGCACCCGCAGCCGGTTGCTCTCGGCTTCGGCGAGCAGGACAACTCCGACGGGGGCGCCGAAGATTCCCCCGGTGACCACCAGCACGCGCTCCAGCAGCGCCGTAAGATTGATGGCCGATAACTCGGCGTCCAGAATTTTCAACAGCGCATCGCTGGCGCTCTGCTGCACGTCGAAATAGGAGCCGGAGACGGCGACAAAGCTTGCCGACGTCAGCCCCTCGATGGCCGCCATCACCTCGGCGCCGCGCTCTCCGAATGCCTCGGCGATGAACGTGGCGGCAATCCTCTGGTAGACCTCCAGCGAGCGCGCCACCTGCCGGGTGTCCACCCGCAACTTGGCCAGACGCCGGCCGTAATAGTGCAGGTTCTCGGTAAATTCGTTGAAGTTGGCGTGGCTCATCACCATGAAGCTCACACCCAGATTCAACCTCTCCAGTGCCAGCATCGCGCGCTCATCGAAATTAAATTCCTCGAAGAGGCGCTGGCGCCAGAGCGCCGACATCTCCGGGAAGCGCGGCTGCAAAGTGTTGGCCGCCTCCAGAATCAGCTCGCGGGCCGACTCCTTGATGGGCAAAACTGTGGACACCATAGTTTCCTTTGATGCAGGAAAGGACGTAAAGCTTTGTATGTAGATCTAAGTAACTACGTTTATTTACAAAAACTTTAGACCGGCGCATCCGGACGGGCCTATTCTACCCCGTCTTGACCCGCATGGTTGGCGCATTTGGGGTGGCTTCTCGGCTTCAGGGCCAGCGACCACTCTATCCCGGTGAATAGCACTAAAACCTTAACCCATCGCCGCACGGCGGGTCTAAGGTGCAAAATCCGAATTCCACATCCAGAGGCAAACGGCGCCGCTTCCGTTACAATCACTTTCATGCTCCGTTTTTTCACCGCAGGCGAATCGCATGGCGAAGCGCTGGTTGCCAACGTCTCAGGTCTGCCGGCCGGAACTCCGGTCACCGAGTCCTACATCGATCACGAACTCTGGCGCCGCCAGCAGGGCTTTGGCCGTGGCGGACGGATGAAGATCGAGCGCGACCACGCGCGCATTCTGAGCGGCGTGCGCCAGGGCCACAGCATCGGCTCGCCCATTGCCATGCTGATTGAAAACCGCGACTGGCAGAACTGGAACGAGTCCCTGCCGGTGGGCGAGGGCGACCCGGCCAAACACAAGCCGGTGCAGTCGCCGCGTCCGGGCCATGCCGACCTGGCGGGAGCGCTGAAGTATAACCTTCCCGAGGCGCGCTACATTCTGGAGCGGGCCAGCGCCCGTGAGACCACGGCGCGCGTGGCCGCCGGAGCGGTTGCCAAGCAGCTGCTGGCGGCCCTGGAGATCGAGGTGCTCAGCCATGTGATTCAGGTGGGCGGCGCGCGCCTGTCGCGCCCGGTTTCCTTCGCCGAGATTCGCGCTCTGGCGGCCAAGGATGAAGTGCTGCTGAACTGTGCCGATGAGGAATCCGAACAGCGCATGAAGGCCGAGGTGGACGCGGTGTACCGCACCGGCGATACCGCCGGCGGGGTCTTCGAGGTGGTGGCGCACAACGTCCCTCCCGGGCTGGGAACCTATGCCAACTGGGACGAGCGTCTGGACTCCAAGCTGGCCGGCGCCGTCATGTCGATTCAGGCGGTAAAAGCGGTCGAAATTGGAGACGGCGTACTGGCCGCCGCATCGCTTGGCTCAGCCGCGCAGGACGAAATCGGCTACGCCCGAGCCGATGAACCGGCAGGAACCCTGCACTCCGAGTTCACCAAGTTTACCCGCGCCGGCAATCACGCCGGCGGCGTGGAGGGCGGCATCTCCAACGGTTGCGACCTGGTGGTGCGCGGGCATCTGAAGCCGATCTCCACCCTGCGCCGCCCGCTGGGCTCGGTCGACTTTGCCAGCCGCGAGCCGGTCAAGGCCGCCTACGAACGCTCCGATGTGTGTGCCGTGCCGGCCGGCGGCGTGGTGGGCGAGGCCATGGTGGCCCTGGTGCTGGCGGCGGCCGTGCTGGAAAAATTTGGCGGCGATTCCCTGCTGGAACTCCGCCGCAACTACATGGGATACTGCGAGCAGTTGCGCAATTACTAGAAGCGGAACGATGGAATTGGAACGGCCGATGATTTATCCGATTGTAAAATACGGCGACCCCGTGCTGGAAACTCCGGCCGCGCCGGTGACTGAGTTCGACGAGAAGCTGCAGAAGCTGATCGCCGATATGTTCGAGTCCATGTATGAGGCGCAGGGCGTTGGACTGGCCGCGCCGCAGATTGGGATCTCTCTGCACCTGTCGGTCATCGATACCTCATTCAACGAAGATCCCGAGGCGCGACTGGTGCTCGCCAATCCGCGCATTCTCAGCGTGGAAGGCAAGCAGGCGGGCGCCGAAGGCTGTCTCTCCCTTCCGGACTTTCGCGAGAAGCTGGCGCGCGGCAAGCGGGTCACCATCCGGGCGCAGGACGCGCACGGAAACTGGTATGAGAAGACCGGCGAAGACCTGCTGGCCCGCGCCTTTCAGCATGAGATCGATCATCTCAACGGCAAGCTCTACATCCACCATCTCTCCGCGCTCAAGCGCGACATGATGAAGCGCAAGATCAAGCGCCTGATTCGCCAGGGCGAGTGGTAGGCATCGCTTCCCTGACGGCTGGCAGCCCAAGTCTCTACTCCTGACGGTGCCCCATATCTGCGCAGTTGGCAGATGTGGGTCTTTGCTGCGGCTGCTCGGGCCGCGGCATTAGACAGCGACAGCCTTTTTCCTCGCGGGATTGAGTGGATTCGATTCCGCCCTGGGTTTCCTGCGGCGTGCCTTCGCTTCAAATGGACGCACGGCAATGCTCGTTTCGAGATGTAGACGGTCCGCATAACGCAACAACTTTTCTATGCTCACCTGCGAGATTCTTCCCTTCAGCAGGTTGCTCACCGACGGCTGATATTCATCCAGCATCTCCACCAATTGTGCCTGCGTATAACCTTCAGCCCGGATGTGCTCGAGGATGGCGGACAGAATCTCCGCCTTGACCTTCAAGGCACTGGCCTCGGAGGCGGAGAAGCCCAGCGCATCGAAGACGTTTCCCTTAACGACGTGAGTCGGCTTGCTTCCCGCTACTTTTTTCATGTGCCCTTTGCTCCTGAATTCGCTGTTTCACCCGTTTCAAGCGCTGGCTCGCTATTTCAATGTCGCGCCTATCGGTCTTGCGACTGTCCTTCTCGAAACAATGCAAAACAATAGATGACGTTTTCAACTTTGGACAGGTAGATGGCTCGATACCATGTCCGTTCATCCGCTTCCTTCAGTTCGTAAACACCAGGGCCGATGGATTTCATGCTGCGCGTCTCGCATGCCGGTTCTCTGCCCAATTGAAGTTGGCGGAGTGCGAAACCAAGGGCCTGCTTCACTGCAGGAGGAAAGGCTGATAAAACCTCCAGCGAATCCCCTTCGAAGTGAACCTCGGTGGAGTCTTATCTCTGGACGCCATTCGGCATACTAGCTCGAATTCGACATGCTATACAAGATTTATTATAAGTTGAAAGAGCTACAATCAATACCGTGAAGCTAGTCTATTGCGGTACTCCGATGTTTGCCGTTCCGCCGCTGGAGGCGCTGGTTAGCGCCGGCCATGCGGTGCCACTGGTGGTGACCCAGCCGGACCGCCCCAAAGGCCGCGGGATGGAATTGGCGCTGTCTCCGGTGAAGCAGAAAGCGCTCGAGCTTGGCTTGGCCGTCACCCAGCCGGAGAAGATTAAAAACAACGCGGAATTCCGCGCCCAGCTGGAGGCGCTTGCGCCCGACTGCATCGTGGTGGTCGGCTACGGGCGCATCATTCCGCGCTGGATGCTGGATCTTCCGGCGCATGGCAACATCAACCTGCACGCCTCGCTGCTGCCCAAGTATCGCGGCGCGGCGCCGATCCAGTGGGCCATCGCCAACGGCGAACGCGTAACCGGAAACACCACCATGCGCATCGACGAGGGGCTGGACACGGGAGACATTCTGCTGCAGCGGGAGATGGCGATCGGCCCCGAAGACACCAGCGTGACGCTGGCTCCGCGTCTGTCCGCGATGGGAGCAACCCTGCTTACGGAAACCCTGGCAGCGCTGGCAGAACATCGCGTGCAGCCCACGCCGCAGGACAACGAACGCACAACGCTGGCGCCGATTCTGACGCGCGAAGACGGACGCATCCACTTTGCCCGCGACACTGCACAGACGATCTGCAACCGGCATCGCGGCTTTCAGCCGTGGCCCGGATCGTTTACTGCGTTTCGCGGCAAGCAGCTTACGCTGCACGCGATCGCAACCGCCGCGGGCGCGGCTACGCCCGCTTGCGGCGAACTTTTTGCGGACAGCGAGCAACTGCTGGTGGGCTGCGCCGGGAAAACGGTCCTTGCGATCCGCGAATTGCAACTGGAAGGCAAGCGCCGCATGAGCGCTCGCGAGTTCATTAACGGGTACCAGCCGAAAGCGGGCGAAGGATTGGGAAGCTAACATGGCGATATCACCGGCACGGCGCTATGCCTACGACATTCTGATTCGCGTGGAGCGCGATGGCTCCTATGCATCCGAGTTGCTGAACGCCCCGCGCATGGACGCGCTCTCGCGCGAGGACCGCGCGCTGTGCCACGAGCTGGTGATGAGCACCCTGCGCTGGCAATCCGAACTGGATGCGCGGATCGCAAAGTATTCGTCGCAACAAGTTTCCCGGCTCGATGGAGAGGTGCGGGTGGCGCTGCGATTGGGTGCGGTGCAGATGTGCCACCTGGACCGCATCCCCGCGCACGCCGCAGTGCACGAGAGCGTGGAGTTGGTGAAAGCTTCGGGAAAGCGCTCGGCGGTTCCCTATGCCAACGCGGTGCTGCGCAAACTTTCGGCCAACGCGAAGACCCCGGCAATCGCCCGGGAAGCTGGCCAAGACCCACATCTTCCGACTACGGAAGATATGGGGCACCACTCGCGGGAACTGGCAGCGGAGTTTGCGCACCCGGAGTGGATGGTTACGCGTTGGATCGACATGTATGGATATACTGCGGCGCGCGCCGTTTGCGCGGCCAATCAGCAGGCTCCGGTGGCTGCGCTGCGGCTGGCAACGAACGAGGCCGAGGAGGAACTGCGCGAAGCCGGGATCAAACTTGCGCCGGGCGCGCTGCTGACCAGTGCGCGGCGGCTGGTCTCCGGCGACCTCGCGCACAGTCTCGCCTTTCGCGATCATCACGTGGCGGTGCAGGACGAAGCCTCGCAGCTGGTGGCAGCGCTGGTGGGAACAGGCCGCAGAATTCTGGATTGCTGCGCGGCTCCCGGAGGAAAGACGGCGGCGATTGCGGCGCGCAATTCGGGCTCGGAGATGGTTGCGGTGGAATTGCACGAGCATCGCGCAAGAGCGCTGAAAGAGCGGCTGCGCGCGATGCCGGTGACGGTGATTACGGGCGACGTGACGCGGATCGAGTTCGCCGGGAAGTTCGACTGCGTGCTGGCCGATGTGCCCTGCAGCGGCACCGGAACGCTCGGGGCGAATCCGGAGATCAAGGGACGCCTGCGTATGGAGGATTTGCGGGGGCTGCAAGATTTACAGGTGTCGATCTTACGCGCGGCAGCGGCCGCGCTGGCTCCCGGAGGAAGGCTGGTGTACTCGACCTGCTCGTTGGAAGCCGAAGAATGTGAAGACGTTGTGAAGCAGGTTGTATGCGGCCCGGACGCAGTTTCGGTAGTGCAGTGCGAGGGCGTTCTGGAGGAGTTGAGAGCTTCCGGCGAACTGGCCTGGGCGGAGCCGCGGACACTGGTGCGCGGAGATTTTCTGCGCACGCTGCCGGGAGTTCATCCCTGCGAAGGGTTTTTCGCGGCGGTGCTGCGGAAGGGCCATTGACGGAACGGGAGTCGTTGACGGCGAAAGGCTGACGATTTCGGCAATAGAGCTCTTCGCCGAAAAGCCCCTGGCGCGTTCGCGGAAATTTCAGCGGCGCTGGGGTCCTTCGCTTCGCTCAGGATGACAGATCAAATAAACAACACGAAAAACAACAAAAAACATAAGTGAAGCGGCCGGTTAGAGGGGGCGCATGACGTGCAGGGAGACGTTGGTTCCGGGGGTGACGCGGCTGCCGGGAGCGGGCTCCTGCGCGACGACGGTGGTGGCTGCGGGGTTGGGGCTGGGGAATAAGCCGTGGAGGTTGGCCGCGGGCGCATGGGCGGGTAACGCTGCGCTGCCGGCCGCAGGCGCACGGGTCAGGGAGACGACTTTCAGGCCGGAGGCGGCGACGAGATCGCTGGCCTGGGGGAGGGTCAGGCCGGTGAGATCGGGCATGGCGTAGGCGGGCTCGGGCGGCGGGGCGGCGTAGAGCAGACTGATGCGGGGCGAGGCTACGCCCTGGGCTCCGGCGGACGGGGTTTGGGCGAGGATCGACTGGGGCGCCGAAGCATCGGTGGGCAGTTCGGCGGCGGCGCCGACTTCAAGGCCACGGCGGCGGATATCGATTTCGGCGGCGCGCGGGCTCAGGCCGACGAGGGAGGGAATGTCGATCAGCTGCGGGCCGAGGCTGTCGGCGGCCTGGACACGCCAGCCGCGGCGAACCTGGGTCCCGGGCTCGGGCTGCTGGCTGACGACGCGTCCGGCGGGAATGGTGGCGGAGTAGAACTGATCGCTCGGTTCGAATTCGAGGCCGCGCTCGGCGGCCAGGCGCTCGGCTTCGGCGGGTACCATGCCGCGGAAGTCCGGCACCGCGACCTCACGGCCATGGATGGCGAAGCGCATGCTGACCAGGGTGGAGGCGAGCGCCACGATGATGAGCACCAGGAGCTGGGCAAAGATGCGAAGAAAGCGGATCATCCTGCAACAGCGTAGCGGCTGACGGGGGACGGGGACAAGGTTACGAGGGGTACTGTTCGGATTCCCCGCGGCTCCGCCGGGAGGGCGGCGGCAAAGCGCGACTCCGGGAAACAATCACAGGGGATGGTGATTCGGATCACACCGCTATAGTGATCCGGCTGATAGAAGTGAGACTGGGGGTGGATGCTTTGAATCCATTGAAAACGAGCGGCGGAGCGGATTCGCCACACGAAACTTCGCCACACCGGGATTCGCTCTATCAGGCCGACGAAGAGCTGCTGCGAGCGCTGGTCCCGGCGGGAGAGCTGAAACGGGTGGAGCGCGACGGGCGGCTGTTTTCTTCCGGAGACGCGGCGGGCGGCGTGTATCTGATCGTGAAGGGCACGGCGCGGGCGACACTGGCGGGCGACGGGCGCGAGCTGATGTGCCGCACGGCAGGTCCAGGCGCGGTACTGGGGCTGACCTCGGCGCTATGCGCCAACCACTACCAGTTTGACGTTCAGGCGCTGGAGACGGTGGAAGCGGTGTTTCTGGAGACCGGGACGGTGAACGAGATTCTGCGCGGGCAGCCGGAGCTGTGCATGCGCGCCATGCGCATGATGTGCGCCGAGTTGGAGGCGCTGCGGCAGACGCGGGAACATATGCAGAGCTGCGATAAGCAGAGCTGCGCGCTACACCTGCAATGCAGCCAGGCGCGTCTGCAATAGACGCCTCGACGGCGGAGAGCGCCGTGCCCGCGGGCACGGCTTTTGCATGGCCGGAGAACTTCGGATAGATTTCAGGGTTTGGAACCACGAACGGAAAGCTCTGCTTTCATTTTGGGACTGCGGGAATCCGAAGCGAATCAATGGTTTGGCTGTGGGCCACGGAGATCGGATTACGTTTTTTGCGGCCAGCCCATTCCGGCTTTGATTTCGGCAGGCAAGCACGGTAGAGTTTCCGGGAGCTGCGCGCAGCGGTTTTGTCCGAAGCTTCCGATCGATTGCAAGTACAGCCTCGCCGTATCGACGAGAGGAATCCTAAATGATTCAAAAGAAAGCCTGGGGCGGATTGAATCCACGGAACAAGATCAGCCGGTGCCGATGCATGGCCGTGTGCGTAATGGTGGTAGTTGCGATGGCGGCATCCATGGCTTCGCAGACATTGGAACGCCCCGGCCGCATCACAGGCGGGCTGACCTCGGGGGCGACGGTTCGACTGGCCGGTTCGGTCCATCCGCTGACTCGACGGGCGACCGACCTGGGCGAGGTGGACTCCGGGATGGAGTTGGGTTCGCTTACGCTGAACATCTCCCTGAGCGCGACCGAGCAGACGGAGCTAAACGCGCTGCTGGCGGCACAGCAGGACGCGAACTCGCCGCAGTATCACCAGTGGCTGACGCAGGAGGAATACGGCGCGCGCTTTGGACTGACGGAAGGGGATCTGGCCCAGGCGACCCGATGGCTGGAGTTGCAGGGCTTTACGGTGAAGGGCGTTTCGACTTCGCGCAATGCGATCTACTTCGGCGGGACGGCGTGGCAGGTAGAGTCGGCCTTCCACACGGACCTGCACCGTTATCAGTTGAATGGCGAATCGCACTTTGCCAATGCGACGGAGTTACAGATTCCGGCTGGGCTGGCGGGCGTGCTGCTGAATGTGCGCGGGTTGAATGACTTCCGCCTGAAACCACAGTTCCGCCAGAGGAGCGTACCGGGCTACACGGTCGACACCACCAATGGCGTCGAGAATTTTCTGACCCCGGCGGACTGGGCGACGATTTACAACGTGAACGCGATCTACAACGACGGCTACACGGGCACGGGCACCTACGTGGGCGTGGCGGGACAGACCTATGCACCGGAGTCGGACATCACCAACTTCCGCAACGCCTCCGGGCTGGGCTCGACCAACCTCATCTATGAGTGCATCAGCAGCGCGAACTGCACGAACGCGACAGGCACCAGCACCGGTGGCGACCTGCGCGAAGCGGACCTCGATATCGAGTGGTCAGGCGGAATCGCCAAGAATGCGACCGTGGTCTTCGTCTATGCCGCCTACGACGATCCGAACCTGGGCGTATTCGATGCGCTGCAGTACGCGGTGCAGACCTACAAGGTTCCAGCGACGGGCAAGGTGCTGCCGGTGGTCAGCATGAGCTACTCCGACTGCGAAGAACATTTCGCGGGCGACCCGAGCTACGAGAACTTGATCACGCAGATCGGGGAACAGGCGACGGCGGCGGGACAGACGCTTGTGGTTTCCTCGGGAGACTGGGGACCGGCGGCGTGTGACGCCTTCGATTCCGGGTCGAATGATCCGGCTTCCCAGGGAGTGTACGTGGGCGTGCCGGCCGATTCCCCCTACTACACGGGCGTGGGCGGGACAACGCTTACCGGCGATGAGAGCAACCCCGCGGGATACTGGAACGAGACGATTAACCTGGTGGATTCGGCACTGCAGTACATCCCCGAGTCGGTCTGGAACGATACCAGCGCTGCAAACGGCGGGCTTGCAACCAGCGGCGGCGGCGTGAGTGTGTATTATGCGCAACCAAGCTGGCAGCCGACTCCGAGCAATTACACCGGAGCAGCCGGCCGCTTTGTGCCGGATGTGGCGTTTGCCGCATCGCCGGATCACGACGGGTACATGACCTGCTCCTCGGGAAACAACTCGACGACCACCGGCACCGATTGCGCCACCGGCTTTTTGAGCAGCAAGGAATACTGGGACGTGATTGGCGGCACCTCCGCTTCGACGCCTTCGTTTGCCGGGATTCTGGCGCTGCTGGTGCAGAAATACGGTCCGCTGGGACCTATCAATCCGACGCTTTACGGTCTGGCGGCGAACCCGTCCACCTACGCGACGGTATTCCACGACGTTACCAGCGGAAACAATATTGTGCCCTGCTTGGTGGAGACGGCAGACCCCGGCTGCGTGGACAGCGTGATGGGCTACACGGCTGTGGCCGGATATGACCTGACCACGGGCCTGGGCTCGATCAACGGCGGCGCGTTGTACACAGCCCTGGCGCCAACACTGACGGCACAGACGATCACCTTCACGCAGCCACCGGCGCAGACTTACGGCGTGGGTTCGATCACGCTGGCGGCAACGGGCGGAGGCTCGGGCAATCCTGTGACGTTCACGGTGGTCTCCGGCCCCGGGACGGTGAGCGGCAGCAAGCTGACCATCACGGGCGCGGGAACGATTACGGTGCAGGCCGCGCAGGCGGGCAACAGCAGCTATGCCGCCGCCACACCGGTGGACATGCCGGTCACGGTGAATCCGGCGCCGCTGACCGTGGTGGCGAATAACCAGGACGCGGCCCAGGGCGCTACGCTCCCGGCGCTGACTGGTACGCTGACGGGCGTGATTGCGGGCGACGGAATCACCGCCTCCTATTCGACCACGGCAGCCAATAGCTCGACGGTGGGAGTTTATCCGATCACCCCGACGCTGATCGATCCCAACGACAAGCTTGGCAACTACAGCGTCACGATTGCGGATGGAGTGCTGGAAATCTACTCCGACACCGCGCTGCCGCTGGCGCTGTGGATGTCTCCGGCAACGGCGACGGCGGGCGGGGCGAGCTTTACGCTGACGGTGGGCGGGGCGAACTTTACTTCGAAGTCGGTGGTGCTGTGGAACGGGGCGGCGCGGGCGACGACCTATGTGAGCGCCACGCAGCTGACGGCAACGATTCTGGCCTCCGACATTGCGGCGGCGGAAACCGGCCTGGTGACGGTGGCCAAGCCGGCGCCGAATGCGGGAACGTCGGCGGCACTGCCCTTCGTGGTGCTGTCGAGCGCGCCGGTGGCGACGATCACGGGCGCCTCGCTGTCGGACGCGCTCAACAGCAGCGGCGACTACGTGCTGGTGCTGAAGGGCAGCAACTTCGTGGCGAACTCGACGGTAACCTGGAACGGGCAGTCTCTGACGCTGATCTCGGTGAGCGCATCGCAGATTACGGCGCTGGTGACGCCCCCCGAGCATGCATCGCTGCCGGGGGTGGTGACGGTGACGAATCCTTCGGGCACATCGAAGGCGTTTGAGGTAGAGTAAGCGTGGATGCCGGTTGGCGGCAGGACCCAGCGCAGCGCGCGGTGAGGCATCGCGCGCGTGGAATCACATGACCAGTATGAGTGCGGCATGGATGGTGTCGGGAGCGGTGTCTATCGAATCGTAAACTGAAGCAGCAGGAACACTGGGAGAGCGGAGATGAGGAAAGTTCTGGCGATGGTGGTTGCGGTGGTTACGATGGCGGCAACGGGCGTGGCGCAGAAGCCCAAAACCAAGGCGGCAGCTTCGGAGTTTGCGGCGCAGGCTTCGCCGGCGGTCTCGGCTTCGAGTGCGACGGTGGGGTCTGTGCCGGTGTTTACCGACACCTCGGGCGACCTGGGCGACTCGATCATTTTTGAGAACAGCGGCGCGACCAGCGTCAGCATTACAGGCAGCCTGGGCATTGGGACGACCACGCCGGAGGCGCTGCTGGATATTTCCGGCCCCAACCCGTCGCTGCGGGTGGAGAACTACTCCAACACCGCGGGCGACTCGCCCAACTTTACTTTCTACAGCGCGCACGGCACCTCGGCCCAGCCCGGGCTGACGCTGGCCGGGGACAACCTGGGGCAGTTTGCGGCCTCCGGCTACAGCGGTTTGCTCTACAACGGCTTGCCCTTCGGCTCCACCAAGGCGAAGGTGACGTTTGTGGCCACCGACCCCTGGTCGACCACCGACAACGGCACGGGCATCAGCTTCCAGACCACGGCCAACGCCGACACCACCTTGACCCGCACCTCGCGCGTGTTTATCGACAACACCGGCAACGTGGGCATCGGCAGCATCTACGGAGTGGCGGCCGCCGGCAACACGCCGCCTCCGAATCCGCTCTCGGTCGACGGCGTTATCCAGAGCGCAGCGGGCGGCTTCCTGTTCCCCAACGGCAATTTGCAAACGGTGCCGGCCTACAACCTGTCGCCCGCGGACTCGTCGCTGACCTTTGCTGGCACGGCCACGGCGCCGACGGTTGCGGTAAACACGACGGTGGTGCAGAAGCTGGTGACGGGCAGTTGCGCGGCGGGCTCAGCCATGACGTCGGTGAACGCCAACGGCTCGGTGAACTGCGGCACGGTGGGACCGAGCGGGACGCTGGCCAGCACTCCGACGATTGTGGCGACGGTGCCGCTTTCGGGCAACGCCAGCGGGAGTTCGCTGACCA
>Ga0316217_10001709_pt1 | contig 27829 bp, 9 predicted proteins | sample 1anoAmetaG_FD_203633 | JGI IMG/M metagenome (GOLD analysis project Ga0316217, IMG submission 203633) | Freshwater microbial communities from Trout Bog Lake, Wisconsin, USA - 1anoA | ecosystem: Environmental > Aquatic > Freshwater > Lake > Hypolimnion/Profundal zone | place: USA: Wisconsin... | reverse complement strand
GCCACCACCGGCAATGCTGCTCCGCCAGTTCCCCGCGGTATTCCAGTCGCCACTGGTCGAGCCGGCCCAGTAAACGGCATTGCTATCGGCGGCGACGGTCACCTTGAGCGCGGTGGCCGTGCTGCCAAGCGACAGCGTATAAAGCCCGCCGACGTTGGGCAGGAACGAACTGGCAAGGGAGAAATTCGTGCTTAATGCGGAACTGGCGCCGCCCGCGATGAGGGTGTAAGTGCCGGCTGTGATCTGCGTGGTTGAGGGCGGGATGGCAATCTTCGCTCCGGCAGTCCCGGCGGTGGCGGCTCCGGTGACAGCCATCTGGTCGAAGTTCGAGCCGCTGATATCGAAGGTCAGAATGGGGGATACCACACCGGTGCCGCTGGCGGGCGCCAGGGTGGCGGCACCGGTCACGTTGAGGGTGCTGGTGTAACCATCGGCCATGGTCAAGGACGAACCGGAATTCAGCGTAATCGTACTGATGCTGTTGCTCGTGCTGCTGAGGTTCTGCGTAACGCCGAACGTCGCGTTGCTCACCGTTACACCGGAGGTGTTGGCCAGGCTGCCGCCGTTGCCCAGGAGCAGCGCACCGCCATTGACCGCGGTTGCCCCGGTGTAAGTATTAGCCCCCGAGAGCGTCCAGGTGCTGGTGTTGGATTTCGTGATGGCGACGGGCTCGGTGCCACCGCTGATGATCCCGGTGATGATGTTGCCAGCCGTGGTCCCATCGAGGTCGATGGTTACGGTGGACGCATTGGTACTCACCGAGGCCACCGTGCCGATGCTGACGTTACCGCCGGTCGGATTGAGCGTTTCAGTCACGGTATTATTATTGCCGGCCAACAGGCCGGTGAACGCGATGGTATCGAGGGCCGAGGTGCCGTTGGCGCCCTTGACGACATTAAGCGTCAAAGCCAGGCCGCCTAACTCGGCCATCGTCAGCGTGCCGAAATTATGGGTAATGCTATTACTGGCGCCGGCCGTGGCGCGGTTCAACGAAATAGTGGGGCTGGCCGCAACGCTATTGGTCAGGCTGACATTGTAGAGGGGGCTGCCGAAGCCGCTGTCAGTGGACAGCTGAAGAACTGATGTGGAAGTTTGCAGGTAAACGGTCGAGGCGGTGGCGCCCAAAGCATTAACGTTCGTGGCGATGAGGGTGCCGGCGGAAATCGTGGTCCCACCGGTGTTGGTATTGGTCCCGGACAAAGTCCACGTCCCCGCCCCGGCCTTGTTGACGGCGGTCAGGGCGGTCCCGCTGCTGTCGACGATATTGCTGTTGAACGTGTTATTCCCGGAGGCGGCCGCCGCGGTCAGCGACAGGACCTGGGTACCCGCCGCGGTGTTCGCACCGGTCATGCTGCCGTTGATAACCAGCGGGCCGGTGCCTTCGTTGTCGATGCCGCCGCCGGCCGCCGTGGTGGCGTTGCCGAAGGTGAAGTTGCGATCGGTGGTATCGCCGGTGCCGGTGTATTGTAGCGTGCCGCCCTGTAATACCAGGTTGGCGGCGGCATTGGTGGATTTGCCGATCGCGCTGTTATTGCCGCCGATATCGAGTTTGCTGATGGTCAGCGTGCCGCCGCTGAGGGTGGTGCCACCGCTGTAGGTATTGGCCGCGCTGCCGAGGGTCCATTGCCCCGCACCGGACTTGAGCAGGCCAATGGTGGTACCGGTGCCATCCGCCAGGACGCCGTTGAGTGTGCCGCCACCGGTCGTGCCGGTGCCCGAGCCGGCCAACTGGAAGTTGGCGGCGCCCAGGCTGGGATTGATAACTATCTGGCTCGTGTTAACCGTAAAGGTCCCTGCGGTCGTGCCCGAAGCGCTAAAGCCGCCGCCGCTGGCTGCAAAGGTGAATTGGCGGTCGGTCGTGCCGGGAGCGGCAACGGCGGTAGTGCCGGCGTAATCGAGGACGCCGCCATCGAGCAGGATGTTCGACGCCGCGTTGGAGGACGCGCCGAGCGCGCTGGCCGCTGCGCCGTTGGCGAACGAGGTCACCGACAGTGCGCCGGCCTTGATATCGACCGCCCCGCCGAAGGTGTTGGCACTGCCCGAGATGATCACCTGGCCGCTGCCGACCTTGGTGAGGCCTCCGGTGTTGCTATTGGCGGTGTTCAACGCACTACAGGTTACCGCCGCCGGTGTGGCAGCGCTGCCACCAATCAAGGTGACGGTCAGGGTTTCACCGGCGCCGTAGACACCGGGGTCGGTGATCACGATCCCGACCACGGAGCCACCGCTCATCAGCGCGTAGCCGGCGGCGGGAACTCCAGTGGAAAGGGCCGGCTTGCTGAAGATTACGTCTGGGGCGCCGATGTAGCCGGCACCACCGGAGACCGTCAGGTTCGCCTGGGTGACGCCATTGTTGGTGGCGCCCAGCAGCGGCATCGCGGCAGGGATCGTGATCGTGCCGCCGGTCGAGTCGAGCGTAAGGCCGCCGGCGAAGGACGGAGCGCCTGTCAGGGCACTGTTGTCGATGGCACCGAAGATGGTATTCACGACGTTGACCGAGGCACCCGCGGTGGGTGTGAACTGGGTCAGGGCCGCGGTGGACTTGAGCGTGCCGCCAGCGGCATTAAAGTAAAATGCGTTACCCCCCGTCGGGTTGAGCGACGTGGATATGTTGGCTCCGCTGCTGAGTGTACCGGCGGCCAGGTTGAGCAATGCGGTGTTCCCGCTGCCGTTCGATGCGCTGTTGCCCAATTGGATCGACGCGGCGTTGCCGACCAGGAACTGGGCCCCGGAGCCAGCGATGTTCAGCACCCCGTAGGATCCACCGGTCGTGGCGGTATCCATGATGATGCCGATATGGTTGTTGCTTCCGGTGTTATCGAACTTGCCGGAATCGGCGAGGGTTACTTCGCTCAGGCCGTAGTTGAGAACCCATTCCGCGTTGGTGTGGTCGATGGCACCGGTGCCGCTGATATACACATTGGAGGCGACGATTCCGGCCCCGCTGGTGGCGGTGTTGATGTTCACATTGGTGCCGGCGACGCTGAGCGTGAAGCGTTCCCCACCCACCGTGCCGTTGGTGTCGTGGAGAGTGCCACCCGAGATCCCATAGAAACCGTACCCGCCGACGACGCCGGCGACGCTCTGGGTGCCTGTTCCAGTACCGGGTGTGATGGTGATCGATCCATTGGACTGATTGAAGGCCGACGCGGTACCTGCCACCGTAGTGCCGGTAATCGCATTTAGCACGCTGGTTCCACCGCTGTAGTTAACCACGGCATTATTGCCCGCGGTGGGGTTGATGTTGAGCTTCGAGCTGGCGGCCAGGCCGGTGAGGCTGCCGGTGATGTTCAATTTACCGGCGTTGATGGTGGTATTGCCGGTATAGGTGTTGGCACCGGTGAGGGTCAACGTACCGGTGTCCACCTTCGTCAGCGCGCCAGTGGTGGCGGTGCCGGTGGCGCCGGCGAGGGTCAGGTTGGCGTTGCCGGCCACGTCGACGGTGAGGGTGACGCCGGCGTTGATGGTGAAGGCACGATCGCTGGTCGCCGTGGCGCCTGTGTAAGCCAGCGTGCTGTTGCCGGCGAAGACGATGTTGGTGGCCGCGTTGGGCGCCATGCCGCCCAGGCCGCTCGCAAAGCCGCCGTTGGCGACGTTATTCGTGCTCAGCGTAGCGCCGGCGTTGATGGTGGTGATACCCGTATAGGTATTGGCGCCATTGAGCGCGATCGGGCCGCCGGCGAGGGTCAGGTTGAGGCCGGCCGAGTTTTCGCTGATCACCCCGCTGACCGTCAGCGGATTGGTGGAATTGTTCGTCCACGTCTGGCTGGCGCCCAAGGCGACATTGGCGTTGATCGTGTTGGCGCCGGAGCCGGCCGCGACATTGATGCCGTTGCCGGCCGTCGCGCCGTTGACCGCCGCCGCGTTGAGGGTCAGCATGTAAGGTCCGCCCGCTCCGCTGGCGATGGTTGAACCGGCGGTGTTGGCGGTGGTCGTGCCGGTGAAGGTCAGGCTGTTGATCGTCCAGCTTTGGTCGAGCGTGGTCGACAGGTTGGTGGCACTATTGGAGGTGAAGGTGACGTTCGTGGTCGAGCCCGGCAGAGAGTTGGCGTCCGGACCGGTTGAGGACGCCGACCAGTTGGTCGCCGTGCCGGCGCCGCCGGGTTGGTACGCCCAGCTTGCGGTGTTGGTTCCGTTCCAGTAGGTGCTGCCCGGCACGGTGCCGTTGGCGCCGACGGTGATGGTCAGCAGCTCATTGGTGCCGGATTGGGAGAGCGCAAGGGTGTAGGGCGCGCCGCCGACGTTGAGGTTGCTGCTGGCGAGGTAGAAGTTGCTGTTGCTGATGCTGCCGGTGCCGGCTCCGCCGCTGATGATGGTGTAGACGCCAATGCCAAATCCGCTGAGCGGATTGACCACGATCGCGGTGCTGCCGCTGGACGTGGAACCCACGGTCCCGCCGCTGTTGACGATGGAGTCGGCGCCGGTCCCGCTGACGTCGAGCTTGATGGTGCCGCCGGTGAATGCCGCGCCGGCGGTGGCGAAGGTACTGTTCTGGGTCAGGGTAAGGGTGTTGATGAGGCCGTCGGTCAGATCGAGCGTGCCGCCTGCCGCCAAGACGAGCGAACCGCCCTTGGCGGCGATGCCGCTATTGCCGATGCTGTAGTTGCCCTGGACGGACAACGTACCGCCGCTGTTGACGGCGACCGCGCTGTTATTCGTGGTGCCGGTTTTGAGCATGAGGGTGCCGCCGTTGACGGTGGTAGCGCCGGTGTAGGTATTCGTACCGGACAAGATCCAGGTTCCCGTGCCCGCCTTGGTAACGGCCGTGGTGTTGGCCGTCGAATTATCCACGATGGCTGCGGAGATTTCGCCCGTACCGGCGGTGGAACCCTGGAGGGTGAGCGTCTTGGCCGTTCCGGTAACGGCGCCGAACGTGGTGTACTTCAGATTACCGGTCCCTGATTGATCGAGCACGATACCGGTCGCGGCCTGCATATTGATCGAGTGATTGGTCGTTTCGCCGGTACCGGTGTAGATCAATGTGTCGGTGCCGCCATTGAAATTGATCGCGCCCTTGCCTACCGGACTGGCCGAACCGCTGCTGCCGAGGCTGGGAACTCTCACGGTGCCCGTCTGGCTGTACAGGAGATTATTGTAATCGTTCGCGGCATTGGTAAAGACGAAGGTGCCGCCGGCGGGGTAAAACTCAAAGTCGGTGTTCCCGGTGAGTTTGGCGTTGATGGTCAGCGTCATGCCGGTGGCGACGGTATTATCGCCCGCGTTCCCGGTAGTGCCGCTGAGCGTAATGGCCCCGGTGCCATTGATGGTGCCGCCGGTCGTGGAGGCGAGTGTCGTAGCACCACCGTCACTCAGAGTCAGAGCGCCAGCGCCAATATCCACAATACTGTTGCTGTTAATGTTCAAGGTCTTGACGCTGTTGGTGCCGGTCAGGTGCCAGGTGCCGGTGCCGGTCTTGGTGATCACCAGGGTGCTTCCACCGTTGATGTTGCCGTCGAAATAACCATCGGCCGCCGTGGAACCGGTCAGGCCAAAGGTGCCCGTCATGGTGCCGGCCAGGTTGCTGGAGAAGTGGAGTGCGCCGGAACCGGACTGGTCCAGGGTGTATGTGGCGTTGCTTCCCAGGTTGATGACGCGGTCGGTGGTTTCGCCGGGACCGGTATAACTGAGTGTGGCGTTGCCGCCTCCGGCGGCACTGGCACCCAGTTGGATGGTGCCGTTGGTAACCGTGGTCGGTGCGCCGAGGCTGCTGGAAGCCAGAGGCGCAGCCACATTGTTCAGAGAGGCAACGCTCAGCGTGCCGTTCCAGACCGCGGTAGGCCCCGTGTAGGTGTTGGCGGTGCCCAGGGTGAGGGTATTGGCTCCGAGTTTCACCAGGCCGAACGAGGTCGTGCCGGACGCATTGGTGACAACGCCCGTATAGCTGGCACTGCCGAGGCCGGTGTCCAAGCCGAGGCTGGCGCCGGTCGCCGCATAGGACACCGCGAAGGTGCCGTTTAACATGTTGGCCACATCGGTAGCCGAAAACTGCCCGGTTCCGGCATAACCCAGCGCGAGGATGCCGCTGCTGGCGACCGTCAACTTGGTGTTGGCGGGGCTGGCATAGTTGGGCAACGCACTGGCGCTGTAGAAGTCGAGCTGACCCGCGGTCACACTTGTGCCGCCGGTATAGGTGTTGGTCCCGCTGAGCAGCAGGTACGACGTGGCGCTACTTTGCGTAATGTTCGAGACGTTCGCGCCGATGTTGGCGCTGATGGTAACCCCACCGGTGCTGGTGCCGCTGTTGGTGATGGTGCCGGAGTAATTCACCGCCGTCCCGCTGACGGTGATGCCGCCGGTGGAGTTGGCGTTGAACACCAGATTCCCCGTGCCGCTGATTCCGCCCGACAGGGTCCACAAGCCGGTACCGCTGGAGGTGAACGTGGGCGACAAGGCGTAGCTGCCGCCGACATTCAGGGCGCTGCTGATCGTAAACGGGCTGACGCCATTTTGGCTAAGACCGGTGACGTTTGACCCGATCGGTGCGCTGACGGTCATAACGGCCGAGCCGGTGGCCGTAATGTTGCTGATGGTACCAGCGTTATTGATGGCCGTGGTGCTCAGGGTGATCGGGCAGTTGGCGCTGTTGTTGGTTCCCTGGAGTTGCACGTTGAGTTTGCCCGCAATACCCCCCGAGAGCGTCAACGTGAACGCGCTACCGTTGCTGTTTTGCAGCAGCAGCGTCGGCGTGTTGGCGCCGCTGGGGCCAGTTACCGCCTTGTTGATGGTAATGGCGCCCGAGTTGACGATGGTCGCGGTGCCCGCCGCATCGGCGATCTGGATGGCATTGCCCAGCGTGTCGGTGATGCCGCCGACGCTCAGGTTGAGCTGGCCGCCATTCGCCGCAGCGGGCGTGAGGGTGATCAGCCCGGTGCCCAGGAGGTTGCTGACCGCGGCGGCGGTGCCGTTGTAGGCGTACTGCAACTGGCCAGCCATGATGTTGATGGGCATGGCCGCACTGGTCACGGCATAGCCGGTAAGGTTGGTGAGCTTCACGATGCCCACGCCACCGGCGTTGCCATTGATGGTCAAGGGATTGGCGCCGGTGAACATCGGGCCGGTCATGGTGGCCGAGCCGATCGTGATATAGGTGGTGGCGGCGGTCGTGCCGGTGCCCAGGGTGAGCGGGCCGTTGGTCAGGTCGATAGGGGCGTAGGCCGGGGTCGTTCCGGGCAGCAGCGTCACGGTGTTGGTGTTCGAGTCGACCTCGCCGCCGCCGGCGTTGATGGTGAAGTTGCGGGTGTAGGTGGCGGCAGCGCCGGTGTAGAGCAGCGTGCCCTTGGTACCGGCCCCGCCGAGGACCACGGCGCTGGTGGCATTGCCCAGGCCGCTGTTGCCGCCGGCGACCACCACGTTGTTGGTGCTCAGGGTGCCGCTGGTGACCGTCGTGGTTCCGGTATAGGTGTTGGCTCCCGTGAGCGCCGTGACGCCGGTGCCGGTAACAAACAGATTGTTGGTCCCGCTCAGCGCGCCGCTGAAGGTCAGCGTGCCGGCACTGTTGTTGGTGAGCGTCAGGTCGGCCGTTAGGGCGGCCGCACCGCTGAAGGTTACGCCGCCCGTGCCGCTGCCGGTAAGCGTGGGGGCATACGTGCCCAGGCCGGTGATCGGGCCGCCGAAGGTCAGCGTGCCGGCGCCGTTGAGGGTGATGGTGGGCGGAAGGTTCAGCGTCACCGCGCCGGTGCCGAGGTTCAGATTGTTGTTGGCGGTGCCGGCGGAGGTGCTGTAGGCAAAACTGTTACCGATGGTTATCGGGTTGTTGGCGGTGAGCGTTTTGGCGGCACCGCTGGTGTTATCGAGCGTACCGCCGTTGATCATAAAGCTGCCGGCGACGGTGCCCAGGGCCGTGGCGCTGTTGATATTAAGCGTACCGGCACTCAACGTGGTGCCACCCGTATAGGTATTGGCGCCGGAGAGGGTCAGGGCGCCCGTGCCGGCCTTGGTCAGGCCGGTGGCGCTGGTGCCAATGCCGATGTTCCCGCCGAGGGTCAGCATTGAATTGTTGACTGTGATGGTGCGCATGGTACCGGCGGTGGTGCCCAGCGTGGTGGCGCCGGTGCCCAGGTTCAAGGCCTGGGTGCCGGTGAAGGTGATATCGCTATTGATCGTCAACGGATAACTGTTGGTGGTAATGGCGGCGGCCGAGGTGTTGTCGAGGGTGCCCCCATTGATCATGAAGGTGCCCGCGGCCGTGCCCAAGGCTGTGGCATTGTTGATGTTAAGAGTACCAGCACCCAGGGTGGTGCCACCGGTGTAGGTGTTGGCGCCGGTGAGGGTCAGGGCGCCCGCGCCGGTCTTATTGAGGGTGCCGGAGGTGGTGCCGATGATGCTGTTGATGGTGGTGTTGCCGGCGCCGGCGACGGTGAGGCCGAAGGTGGCGCCGGTGATGGTGCCGGCATTGGAGAGCGTCAACGTGGTGCCGGAGATGTCCGAGGCGATGGTGGCGGCGGCGCCGAGGGTGATCAGGCCGCTGAAGGTGTTGCTGTTGTTTACGCTTTCCAATGCGCCCGTGGCGCCGCCGGCGGTATAGCCGACGCCGTTGAGGGTAAAGGCCTTGGGCACATTGATGCCGCCCTGCACCTGCAAGGTGGCGCCGCTGGTGACCGAGGAGGTACCATTGGCCGCAGTGCCCAGGGCGTTGCTGTTTTGCAGATTCAGAATGCCGGCCGAGACGACCGTGGGGCCCAGGATGCTGGTGTTATTGCCCGCGAGGCTCCAGGTGCTGTTGCCCTGCTTGGTCAGGTAGAGCCAACTGGCGGTGTTGACCTGGCTGATCAGGCCGGTGACTGCGTTGCTGGTGAGACTGCCACCGTCGAGGAGGAGGTACACATCGTTGCCGGCGGTCGTGCTGACCGTGCCGGTGAAGGTGCCCACCGTCGCATTGGCGGTGGTGGGGTTGATATCCAGTTTGACCTGCGTGGCGGCGGTGGCAGTGTTGGTAACATTCACGGTCGGCAGGCTCAGTACGTAATTGTTGGCACTGGTGACGTTAAGCGTGGTGGTGGTGCTGGTGGTACCGGCAAGGCCGACCGCACCGGTAACGCCCAGCGTCAGGCCGGTGCCGGAACTGACCTGTCCGACATCAATGGTGGTGGTGCCGGCGGGGGTCAGGGTGATGGCCGGGGTGGTGAAATTAACGGCGGAATTGTTGTGCATTTGCAGGGTGCCGCCGCCAAGCGTCAGGCTGGAAGAACTGGCGATCGCGCCGGAGTCCTGCAACTGGAGAATACCGCCGGTCAGGCTGGTGGCACCGGTGAAGTTGTTGGAACTGGTGAGGATAGCCGCGCCGCTGCTGACAGCCAGCGACGTGCCGCCGGTCAGGGCGCCGATGGCGTTGGCGTTCAGGGTGCCGCCGTTGACGGTGATGGCGGTGCCCGCGGGCAGCGCGGTATTAACGAACAGCGAACCGCCGCTGACGGTGGTGCCGCCGCCGTACGATGCGGTGCCGTTGAGGGTCAACGTTCCCTTGGTGATCGCGGTATCGGCCAGGATCAGGCCGGCGGTGTTGCTGGCGGCCAGGGTGCCGCCCCACGTAACATTCTGCCCGTTGGTATCGATGTTGATCGCGGAGGCGGTGCTGCTCTTGATACGGCCAGAATAGTCATACTGATTACTGGCGCTGTATTGCAGAATGCCCGGGCCGGAGGTGTTGGCAAAGGTGATGGTGCCGCCGTTGCCAAAGGGACCGCTGGTGCCGGTATCCGGTCCGCCAGCGTTAAGAATGCCATTGATCTTGGTGGTTCCGGTATAGGTATTGGCGCCGGCCAGCGTAATGACGACGTTACCGACCTTGGTCAGGGCAAGGGTGCCGGTGCCAGCGTTGTTGTTATCGGCAATCACGCCCGAGTAGGTGCCGGTGCCGGCGGGTCCACCGCCGATGGTCAGGGTACTGGTGCCGGTGGCATTATTGACAATTGTGCCGCCGATACCGGTGAGGTTGCCGATCTGGAAGGAATTGCCGTTCATATCGAGCGTGCCGGCGTTGACCGTCAACATCGCGCCGGTGCCATTGGCGCTGGAATAGCTGTTGGTGGCAGTGGCAAATTGAACGGTTCCGGCAGAGAGGATCAAGCCCGCAGCGGCGCCGCCGAAGGAGTTGGTCGCGCTGCCGAGGACCAGCGTTCCGGAATCGGTTTTAGTCAGCGAGCCGGCACCGGCCACCACGCCGCCGAAGGTCAGGGCGGTGGCCGCTGGCACGTCGATGGTGCCGGCCCCGGTAAGCGTAAAGCCGCGGTTGGTGCTGGCGCTGGTGCCCGTGTAAGCCAGCGTGCCGCCGTTAAAGACCAGGTTACCGGAGGCGGCCTGCGCCAGGCCCAGGGGGTTGGCGTAGCCGATGACGCCGCCATAGGTGCCCGCAGTAATATTGGTGCCCGTGCTCAGAGTCAGGGTGGTGCCGTTAATGTTCGTGATCGTGACCGGCAACGGTATGTTGCTGTTGCCGCTGAGAATTGCGGTATCTTCGACAATCATGCCGACCTGGAGGCCAGTGGCGCTGGAGACCGTAGCCGTCGCACTGCCGGCGGTGGTGGTAATCGTCGGCGTCAGACCGGCATTGGCGATGTTGTTGATTGTCAGGGTGCCGCCGCTGATGGTCGTTACGCCGGTGTAGATGTTGCTGCCGGTGAGATTCCAATTGCCCACCCCGCTCTTGGTGAGGCTGGTGGCGCCGGCGGTAGAAACGCCCGCCGTATACGTGTTATTCTGGTCCGCGATGATCAGGTTGAAGGTGTTCGCCCCCGTATTCGACCCGATCAGGTTCAGTGTCCGGGTTCCGCCGGTGTCGAACAGGTTGGTGTTTGTGGTGCCCGTGAAGCTCAGCGTGCCGCTGCCGGTGCCCGAGGCGTCGATGGTGGGGCTGGTGCCGTTGATGATGCGGATCTGACGGTTGGTGCTTTGGGCGCTCGATCCGGTGTATTGCAGCGTGCCGCCGGCCAGGTGAATACCGATGCCGTCACCGGTGAGGGTTTCCGAGCCCAATGCCCGGCTGCCCAGGCTGCCACTGGCGCCGTAGTTGGAGAGGCTTGCAACATTCAGGACGCCCCCCGTGATGTCCGTCACGCCGGTGTAGGTGTTGGCGCCGGTGAGCGTCCACACGCCCGTGCCGCCCTTGCTGATGCTTGTAGTATTCGTGCTGCTGTTATCCAGAATGATGCCGTCGATTTGGCCGGTTCCGGCGGTCGAGCCATTGAGTGTCAACGTTTTTATCCCGGCACCAGGGAGGGTCAGGTTGCTGGTGAAATCTAAAAGGCCGGTGCCCGACTGGGTGATCGTGGCCCCGCCGGTGGTGCCGGCGAGGTTAAGGACGCGATCCGTGGTTTCGCCGGTGCCGGTGTACACGAGCGTGCCGGCGTTGATGGTGCCGCCAAGAACAATCGTCCCGTTCGCGGCGCTGCCGGGAATACCCAGGTTGCTTCCGGTGGCATGGGTAGCCAGGGAACCCGTGGTCACGTAGTTGATCGAGCCGACGCTGATCGTGCCGCCGGAGATCGTGGTCTGGCCGGTGTAGGTGTTGGCGCCGGAGAGCAGCAGCGTGCCGCCCGCCCCGGTTTGGCTCAGCGTCCCGCTGCCGCCGAGAACAGCGCTGATGGTATTGGTGCCGCTGGTATTGCTGGAGGTGTACGAACTGCCTGTGAGGGTGCCGTTCTGGATGGTTATGCCGCCGGTGGCGGCCGAAAGGGTCACAGCGCCGACCGTCTGCCCGGTGGTACCCAGATCCAGTGTTGCAGCGCCGGTGAAGTTCAGCGGAGCGGTGCCGCCGCCCAGTGTGCCGGGACTGACAATGCTCAGTGTACCGGCATTAACCGTGGTGGTTCCAGTGTAGCCATTGGCGGCGGCCAGGGCCAGGGTGTTGGTGCCCAGCTTGGTGATTCCCAGGGCGTTGCCACTAATGTTGTTAAGGACGCCCGAATAAGTTTGCGTAGTGGGCGACGCATTGGTGGTATCGATTCCAAGATTAAAGGCGCCCGCGTACGTGACCGTTTCCCCGCTTTGGGCGCCCTGGCCGGCCAGCAGGCCGCCGATGGTTCCGTTGCCGCTGGTGCCGGTCGTCCACTGACCCGTTCCACCGACGTTGACTGCCACCGTCGTGCCCGCGGCGGCGGTAACGTTGACTCCGGCGGGCATCGAGACCAGGTTGGTGAACTTGACGGTGCCTTGGGTGATCGTCACACCGCCGGTAAAGGTGTTGGAGCCGCTGAGGGTCAGGATGGCGTTACCGGTACTGTTTTCGAGGACCGCCGTGTTGCCGGAGAGATTGCCGGTAACCGACACGGTGCCGGCGGCATTGCTGCTGAGGTTGGAAAGCGTGCCACCGGTAAGGCTGATACCGCCCGCACCCGCGTAACTGAGTACCAAAGGAGAGCCGTTGGCACTGCCATTGTAGGTGATATTGCCGGGGCCGCTGATGATGCCGCTAAAACTGTCGCCACCAGCGACGCCGTTGCCATTCGTCAACGCCAGCGTGGGGGTGTTGGCACCCGTGGCGAAGGTAATGCTGCCGCTGAAGTTCTCCGTACCATTTCCGTTGGCGATGGTGGCCGTTCCCACGGCGTTGCTGATCGTAATATTGTTCCCGATATTTTCGGTGCCGCTGTCATCGCGGGCCTTGAGGGTTGCCCCGGGAGCGAGCGTGATCGCGCCAGTGCCAAACGGATTGGCAACGGTTACGGAACCTGAAGAGTTAAAGGCGTAAAATGTGCCGGAGTTGATGGTGATCGGCACCGCACCCGAGATGGGAGGAGTGGTCGTGGTGGTCTGCATGGTTAAGGTGTTGGTGCCGCCGAAAGTCAGCGTCGTGCTGCCGCTGCCGACAATGGCATTGGCCGTGCCGGTGCTGACGGTCAGCGCGTTATTAGCGGTAATGGTCGCGCCCGTGCCGGCCAAGGTGATCACGCCGGCATAGGTTGCCGCCGTGGCGTTGCTGTTGATCAGCGCGCCGTTGCCGCCGACGCCGTTGCCGGTGAGCGACAGGGGGTTGGTGTTGGTCATCGTAATGCCGTTGAGGTCCAGTGTGGCGCCGCTGGCGACAGTGACCGCGCCGGCATTGCCGCCCAGTGCGGTGGCGTTGCCGACCTTCAGCGTGCCGGCGTTGATGTATGTGCCGCCGGTGTAGAGGTTGGAACCCGAGAGGGTCAACGCTCCGGGGCCGGCCTTGGTCAGGGTCGTCGCACCCGAGGTCTGGCCGATGACCGCGGAAATGGTCAGACCGCCGGTGTTGTATTGCTGAATGACCAGGTCCCCACCAGTGCCGGTCCCGGCGGCCAACTGGTAGGTAGCGGCCGTGCCGGAGATCGTCGCTGCGGCCGAGCCCGTCGCCAAAATGCCGTTGGCAAGGAACCAGTTGCCTGAGCCTTCGGCCAAGGTGACGCCCCCGACCATCTTTAGCGTGTTGGCTTGATACCCGGTGCCCCCGGTCTGCGTGACATTAGCCGTCATGTTGTAGTTAGTTGTTGTACTGCCGGTACCAGTGGTTCCGAGCGCCGTATAGCTGGAATAGGCCGAAAGGGTGTAGGGTGACGATCCGGAAATGGTGGTGGCGTAATCGACGGTGGTACCGCCATCGGAGGTGAAGACGATGCGCGGGCCGTAAATGCCGGTGGCGTCCTTGTTCGTCGTGGTGGTGATCCCGAGTGTACCGGTATTGGAATTCGCCTTGCCGATCAGGAACGAACCGCCTGCCGCCGTGCTGGTAATGGTGCCCAGCGTAATATTGGTGCCGGTACCGGTGTTCGTATCTACCAGCAGGCTGCCCCCGCCGGCGTTGACCGTCACATTACCGAGTGTCTGGGCGGTCGTGAACGCGCCAGTCTTACCTTTGATCAGCAGGCTGCCCCCGGCCAGGGTCAGGGTGTTGGCGCTGTTGATCAGGTTAGTAGGAGTGCTCAAGTTGGCAAAGTCGAGCAGGAGCGTGCCGCCGTTGATGGAGGTCCCCCCGGTGAAGGTGTTAACGGCCGACCCGTTGAGGGTCAACGTGCCGGAACCGGCCTTGGTAATGCCGGCGGTACCGGTCAAAACGGAACTGAAGGTGTCGGCAGAGTTATTGGCGGTGATGGTTCCGGCAAATGTACCAAAGGCGAGCGTTCCGCCGGAAAGGGTGATGGCTCCGGATTGCGCCCCGAAGTAGATGTTGCCGATGTTTTGCGTACTCGATACGGTGACGGTGGCACTCCCGGTGTTGGCGTAGCCGTAACCGACGACGTCCGTGCCGAAGTAAGCGGTGTCGCTGGTGGTGGTGGTATAGGCGGTCGAGGTAAGGACCCCGGTGGCATCGGAATTCCAATCCGCACTGCCGCCCCAGGTGCCGGCGGCGCTGCCGAAGCCCGCGGTGGTGCCGTTGGTATCCCAGTAATAAACGCCAGCCGCCGCCTGGCGTACCAACCCCAGTGTGCCCGCCGCGGCGGCAATCGCCAGCGCCAGGAAGCGTTTGGAAGTTTTACCGAACCCTTTTTTGTTTTTGAGCGTCACAGCGTTTCCTTCCGCAAAAGAAAGACGTACACGGGCAACCCGCCCGCGCTGGCCAATACCACATCTCTCTTTTCAGAAGGCTGCGACGTACCTAAACGCATTACTATACTAATGCGTCCCGCCTCAGACTCCATACCTTTCCGGCCGAATCTTTACCGGCCGAACCTGCACCGCTCCCTTTTCCGCCGTTTAATTTCCCTACCCGATCCTTTTGTCCAACATGGAAGCGCATCTGCCGGGTTCAAAAAACTATTCCCTCGGCGAAATAAAGCTGACGTGCAACTTATATGTACCACATGAATGACTCCGTGTCAAAAGATTTACCAACTATCGCGAATATACAAACTTTAATGTCTCGCAATTGCGAATTGCAAGTGCCTGTCAACAAAGTGCACCGCCCTTGGGAGCGCCCGCCGCCTCCACGGGCTTCCGCCGCATGGCTATACCGGGCGGCCCGTCCGGGATTGAAATGATTCGCGTTTGGATGAATTTCATGCCAAGGGCAATTACATGTGGATGGAGGACTGGCGAGGTGCTGTTTGGAGTTTACGTATTAGCGTACGATATCCAGCAAGTTGGCGGCACACGTACGCCAAATCGCAAGTTTCGAACGATCCGCCGGCTACACGGGATATCAATTTCTAACTTCCAACTTCCGACTTCGTTCGCGTACACATGTCGTTACGTATACGTCTCACGGTGCCGGCTGGAATTCAATATCCAATGTAACGTCGGGATTGAGCGCGTCAGCCAGCGGTTGCAGCAACTCGCGCAAGACCTTCTCCCCGCTTTGCCGGGCTTTTTGCTGGAGCAACGCCTGGCGGCCGGCGGCGATAACCGCCGGGCGCAGGTCGCGGCGGGCATCCTCGCGCAGGGGGGCGCCCGAATAGCGATCGAGTTTGGCCCAGCCGTTGTGGGTTTCAACATCAATCAGGGCGGGGTTGCTCTGCACATCCACCAGTTCTTCATCGAGCCGGGGGGCCGGCACGGACACGATCAGCTTTTTGTTTGGGGCATCAAAGACGAAGTTGCTGGTGCCCAGGGTGTCCAGCGGGACATAGTATTGCACGCGATTGCCATAGGCCCGCACGGACACCTCCGTGGTGCCGAAGTTGAGGCCCGCCCAAGTTGTGGTGCTGGCCTTGTTGACCTCCGCGTTGATCTGGGTGGTCAGCACGACCAGCTTGGGATGGCTGTGGAGTTCGCCGATGGTGTTGGACAGCACCGTGCGGACGCTAAATCGCGGGCGGAACGCCCCGGCCAGTTCGTGGATCACCTTGGCCGGCATCGCGGCGACTTCCGCGGGAACTTCGACCAGCCGGGTGGCGGCGGTGATGACCTTGAGCATGACAACGGTGATGGCCACGATCACGGTCAGCAGCGTTACCATCATCGCGATGGCGATGGGCCAAGGATTACGCTGACCCGGCGGTGCCGGGGCGTGATAATGCGGGTTGGGCAGCGGGGTGGGCTCTGTGGGCGGATTTTCCATACCGAATAGATTAACCGGTTTCGTTGACGCAATGAAGCCTTACGGCTAAATTAGCTGATCTTTGGTATCAGCCGTGACTGGTCCGGGCACGGGCCGCGGGTCTGTGCCGCAGTTTTTTTCCCAGGAGTTCGCAATGCCCAAGCCGCGTCGTCGTCGGAAAGTCGGAAGCAAGAAGCGCCACGCCAAGTGGAAGGCCCGGCACCATATTCAGTGATCGGTGGCCTTAAGCCAGCTTTGATCGGACGTTACGGATGCCCCTGGGGACCGCCGCGATTTCGGCAGAGTACTGGTTGAAACCATAAGCAACGAACCGAAGAATCAAATAAGCGAGTCGTGCACAGTTTGCTGCGCACGACTCGCTTTGTTTTTTTGACTGGCAGAGCTTGTCGGGGCGGATGGAGACACCCCGCGCAAACGTTGCCGCTACGGCAACGGCTATATTCATTCGATGGGCGTGGCTTGACTGACGGTCTTGCAGTTAATCGTATGAATGCGGTTGATGCCCGCCAGGTACGCCTTGGCGCTGGCTTCGAGGATATCGGTGCTTACGCCCCGGCCGCGAACCTTGTGGCCGTTGTGCTGCAGTTCCACGGTGGCTTCGCCCTGGGCATCTTTGCCGCCGGTGACGCTGCGGATATCAAAGCTGACCAGTTGCGCGGTGATATGGGTGATGCGCTGGATGGCGGCAAACATGGCATCCACCGGGCCGTCGCCGGTGGCGGCATCGATCATTTCCTGCCCGGTGGAATCCACCAGGGTAACCGTGGCGGTGGGAATGCCGCCCGTGCCGGCCATCACCTGGAGCGATTTGAGGCGGAACAAGGGGGTGGAATGCTCCAACTGGTCTTCCACGATGGCTTCGAGATCCTCATCGTAGATTTCCTTCTTCTTGTCGCAGAGGATCTTGAATTGGTCAAACGCCTTGGCCAACGCCTCGTCGCCCAGTTGCATGCCCAATTCCTCCAGGCGTGTGCGGAAGGCATGGCTGCCGCTTAGCTTGCCCAGCGGCAACTTGGTCTGCACCAGGCCCACATCGGCCGGGAGCATGATTTCATAGGTGCTGCGATGTTTAAGCATGCCGTCCTGGTGCACGCCGGATTCATGGGCAAAGGCATTTTCGCCCACGATCGCCTTGTTGCGCTGCACGTGCATGCCCGTGAGACTGCTGACCAGGCGTGAGACGGGCACGAGTTTTTTGGTATTGATACGCGTGGCAAACGGAAATTCATCCGGCCGCGTGCGCAGGTTCATGACGATTTCCTCCAGGGCGGCATTGCCGGCCCGTTCGCCGATGCCGTTAATGGTGCATTCCACCTGCCGGGCGCCGCCCTGCACCGCCGCGAGCGAGTTGGCGACCGCCAGGCCCAGGTCGTTATGGCAATGGGCCGAGAAGATCACATCGCGGGCCCCGGGCACATGGGCGATGAGGTATTCAAACATCCGGCGATGCTCGGCCGGCGTGGCGTAGCCGACGGTATCGGGGCAGTTGATGGTGGTGGCCCCGGCCGCGATGGCGGCGTGCACCACATCGGCGAGGTATTCGAGCTCGGTGCGGCTGGCATCCTCCGGCGAAAACTCGACATCCGCGACGTATTCGCGGGCCAGCTTGACGCTTTCGGAGGTCATGCGGATGATCTCATCCTTGGCCTTTTTGAGCTTGAATTCACGATGGATTTTGCTGGTGGCGCAAAATACGTGGATCCGCCCATGTTTGGCATGCTTGACGGCGTCGCCTGCGCGGCGCACGTCCTTTTCCGTGCAGCGGGCCAGCCCCGCGACGGTGCACGTGGTCATTTCCCGCGCAATCGCCGAGACCGCCTCAAAATCGCCGGGGCTGGTGATGGGGAAGCCGGCCTCGATGATATCGACGCCGAGTTGTTCCAGGGCCCGGGCAATTTCCAGCTTTTCCTTCAGGTTCAGCGCCGCACCGGGGGATTGTTCCCCGTCGCGCAGGGTGGTATCGAAGATTTTGATCACCGGCAAGGCGGGAGACACCGAGGGTTCTGTCGCAGACATGGGATGCTCCGAAAAGAAAAGATGCACAAAAACAAAAAACCCCGCGAATAGCTCGCAGGGTTTTTCAAATTCCAATCAATGGCAAATGACCCTACGAGCAATAAGTTCGCAGTAGCAGCAGGCTAAGGGGCAGCCGCAGGGCCAAAATGTGATACGTACCGTTAACCATAATGGCTCATGTATATCGCGTGACGGGGGGGAAGTCAACCGGTCCTTACCAGGGCAATTGCATTTGGCCGAAGGCCGTTCGTAGTACCGCCTTTAGGCGGCGTTGGGATGCGCAATTGGAGCCGGCACCATCGAGCAGCGTTGACCAACCGCCTAAAGGCGGCACTACAAACACCATCTGGCGACCTGCACCGTTCAAATGCAATTGCCCTGCGGTCCTTACCCGGCAATAAAGGTGCGGCTGGTAGTGCCGCCGGGACCAATGGCTACGCGCACCGCGCGGGCACAGCGCGGGCAATGGCCGGCGTAGGCCCGGCCATCGCCGGTTTTGTAAATGGGGGCGTAGACGCCGCAGCATTGGAACAAGATGGAAAGAAACGGCCGGCGGGCGGCGGGCTCCGGTTCGCCGGGGGCAGCGCCCGCGGCACTGGAAAGGTCCAGCACGTAGTCCCGGGGATCGCCTTGAAATGCGGTGTCGGCCATGGGGTTAATATCGACAAATATTAACCCAGGTCTTGAACGTATCGCGTTAGAGCTGCGCACAAACGAATTGCCGCACTTGGGCATAGAGGGTGTCGGCTTTGGCGCTCAGTGCTTGCATGTCCTGGCGCAGGTGCGCCGCTTCGGGCTTATCCGGCACCAGGTTGATATTGGCCAGGACGTTGAGTTCCGCGGCGTGTACTGTGGCATGGGCCAGGGCCGCGGCGACGGCCAAGTCGGATAACAAAAAGGGATTGATCCTGGTCCGCAGATCGTGGCAGAGTTCCAAAATGTGCAGCCCCAGCCCGCCCATGGATTGGGGCACGCCGATGGCGGCTGCGACCGCCGGCAGGTAGCCCGGGTCGGCCAGGCGCTGGTCGGGCGGCAGTTTGAGAAACGGCCCGATAGCCTGGTAGGCGGCAATATCCTCTGCAATGAGTTCGGTCAGCAACGTCGCGGCCTTCTGCAATTGGGCCAAGGCGGCTTCCAGTTCGGCACGGAAGGGCTCAAACTTCTTTTTCCCCAGCGTGTATTGCAGTGCCATTTGCGCCAGGGCACAGCCCAAGGCGCCAGTCAGGGCGGCGACCGACCCGCCCCCGGGAGTGGGAGTCCTGGCGGCCGTGGCGGCCAGGAAATCGCACATCGGTGCGGTCAGGATGTCATCGGGTAAAGATGGGGTGGGAAGGGGGGCAGTCATGGGGCCTCCGGCAAATTCTTAAAGGAACGTCCAACGCTCAACGTCCAACGTCCAACATTGAACCACTAACAACTAACCACTAACAACTCACTTCGCCTCTTCCGGTGCCGTGATGGCGATCAGTGGCTCGGCCAGGTACTTCTGGGCGACGCGCACCAGGTCCGCCGGGGTGACCTTGTTGATCTGGGCCGCAAACTTGGTGCGTTGATCGTACCCCAGGCCATAGAGTTCATCGAGGGCCTGCGCGGCCGCCTGGCCGGCGATGGTCTGATCCTGGAGTTTCTCGCCGGTGATGGTTTGATCTTTGGCCAAGGCGACTTCCTGCGCGGTAAAGGCTCCCTTGCGGGCATCGGCGATGCGCTGGTTGATCAGGTCGATGATCTTGGGGACATTCTGCGGCTCGCCCAGGGCCACAATCATGAACAGGCCGGGGAACGGTGCGGGGATGTTTTGGGCCTGCACCGTGTACACCAGTCCCTTGCCGCGCAGGGTTTCGTGCAGCCAGGATCCGCCCGGGGAGCCATAGCCGCCCAGGATCGTCTGGAGCACGATCATGGGATAACGGTCGGCATCGGTGAAGGTGAGGCCCGGACCAAAGCCATAGAATACCGTGGCAGATTGCTTCCTGCTGGGATGGGTTACGGTGCGTGCCGGCGCCCGCGCCGCCTGTAGATGCAGGGGGGCATCGTTGGCGGGGAGCGTGCTGAATTGCTGGGCCCAGCGATTGACCTCCGACACGCTGATGTCGCCATAGACCGCCAGAACGGTATGGGCGGGATTGCGGAAGTATGTCGCGTAATGCTGGCGGATCTGCTCGGCCGTGAGCTTCTCGACGATGCTGCGCGTGCCGGTGGGCAGTTGCTTGTACGGTCCGTTTTCCCAGTACGATTCGCGCAGGAACTTGTACCCTTCGCCAAACCAGTCCTCGGTGGACTGGTCGATGGCGGCAAGCAGTTGCGGGCGGATCTTATCAAGCTCCTGGGGGGTAAAGGCCGGGTGCAGGATCATATCCGCCATCACATCCAGGGTGGCGGTGGTGTGCTGTTTGAGGCATGTGGCCGAGACCGCAAAGGTGTTATTGGCACTGGCGGTTTGGAAACTGCCGCCGGTGGAATCAAAGAAGTCCGCGATCTGGTCGTGGGTCATGGATGCGGTGCCGCGGCCCAGCAATTCCATCATGGCGGTGCCGGTTCCATTGGTGGCGGCATCCTCGGCCAGCAGGCCGCCGAGCACATACATGTGCATGGAGACCAGCGGGGCGGCGGTATTGGGGCACAGCAGCACGGTCAGGCCGTTGGCCAGCGTGATCTTGGTAACGTGCCGGGCGTCGGCGTTCTTCTCGGCGGCACTGCTTTTGGTTAATTCCGGCGCTGGCGCCGCCAGCGGCAGCAGCAGGGTGGTTAGCAGGGCGGAGGGTTGCAGGTATTTCTCTGCGGCCGCGCGCACCTGTTCGGGGGTTACATGGCCGATGCGTTCGACATAGAGGCGGGAAAAATCGATGTTGCCGGTGGCCAGGAAATCCGCGGCATTCTCGGAAGCCTGTTCTTCGGCGGTTTGCCGGCCATATACCAGCGCGGCCGAAGTCTGCGCCCGGGCCTTGGCGACGGCGGCCGGATCGATTTTGGATTTCACCTGGCGCAGGGTCTCCAGCAGGGCGTCCTGGGCGGCGACAATATTGTCGGCGGGCAGTTCGGCGACGATTTCCAGTTCGCCAGGGGCAAAGCGCGGCGTATCGTTGCTGGCCCCAATGGTGGTTACCAGTTGCTTGCTGTCGCGCAGCGTGCGCACCAGGATGGAGGAATCCCCCTGGCCCAGGATGTTCGCCAGCACGTCCAGGGCATAGAGATCCGGACTGAACAAATCCACGGTGGGGAAGGCCCAGGCAGCCCGAGCCTGGCGGACATCGGCCCGGCCGAGCATGACGCGGGGGGCGGTTACGCGCGGCTCTTCGGGCAGGGCGATGGCCGGAACCTTCTGCCGCGCGACATGGGAAAACTTTTCGGCCACCAGTTTCTGGGCGTCATCGAGCGCCAGGTCGCCGGCGATGGATACCACCATGTTATCCGGCACGTACATTTGCTTGTAATAGCTGTAGCAGTCATCGCGGGTAAGCTTCTGGAACGCGGGCTTGTAGCCGATCACCGGGTAATGGGCCGGGAAAACCTGGTAGCGATTGGCGTAGATGAGCTTGGCAAACGTGCGGCCGGCTTCGGCTTCGCCCATTTCAATCTCACGCTGCACCACCTGGTATTCGCGGGCAAATTCCTGGGGGGTAAAGGCGGCGTCGGTGACCCATTCCGCCAGCAGGTCGATGGCGACGGGCCATTTTTCCGGCGTGGTGGTGATGAAATAGCAGGTGTGATCGAAATTGGTGTAGGCGTTGGAATCGTTGCCGATGGAACGCAGCAGGTTGTGGTTTTCCGCCTCCTTCCGCCGGATGCTGGTCGCCCCGCACACCAGGTGCTCGAGCACGTGGCTGATGCCGGCCCCCATGTACTGCTGCTCGGTGAGGCTGCCGGCGCGGATGTAGACGCGTGCCGCGACCGCCGGGGCGGTGTGGTTTTCCTGAAGGATCACGGTGAGGCCATTGGCGAGCTTGACCACGCGGCGCGTGGGCTCATCGAGCAGCCGCGCAATTACCACGGCGTTGCGCGGGTCGGCGGTTTCCAGCACCGTCGGTGCGGTGGCCGGTTGGGTAGCCGGAGTGGCGCCGCGTGCCGCCGCGTGGAGCCCGCACAAGGTCAACAAGAGACCGGCCAATAGTCGCAAGCGTTTCATGCCTGGCTCCTTTCGCTGTTTGGAGTTCACGCTTTAGCGTGCGTTGACGACAACGCACCGCACGCTAAAGCGTGAACTCCGAACGCGGCGGGCGTCGCCAGGCGGTTACCGTCCGGCAGCGTGCGCCGGTGCAGTGGCGGCCGGAACCGTGGTCGCCGGCAGCAGCGCCGGTAATGTGGCCGCGGGGCCGGTGGCGGGCTCTGACGAAGCGGCGGTGGAGGCCGACGTACGGATCAGCAGTGCCGGCTGGCTCCACAGATCCAGATTGGCCAAGCGGCGCCGCGCCACATCGGCAAAGGCGCTCTCGCCCAAGGGGCCCTGTTTGTCGGCAATGGCGTCATACTGTTTGCGGGCGTCATCCCATTGGTGGAGATCTTCGTACAGGGCTCCCAAGCCCAGCCGCGCATCGGCCAGGGCCAGAACCTGGTCGGGATAATCGGCAATCACTTTACTGAAGGCCTCGCGGGCCTCCTTGGCGGCCTGGTCGGCCGGTACCTTTACGCCCTGCAACCCTTCGGCGGGTGTGCCCAGATTCAAATACTCCAGGTAGAACTTGCCCAGCTTGGTATACGCAAAGGCCGCCAACGGGCGGTTGTCGGTCTGGCTGATGATGTCGCGCAGCTTGGAGGGGGGATTGTTATAGGTGGGGCGGCTGGTTTCATTCAGGCTCGTCCAGGCCTGCTGTAGTTCCCGGGCCACGTTGGTCTCGTGCCAGTCCCACACGCGCCAGGCGAGCACCAGCAAGGCCACACCCAGCAGGAGGTACGAACCATAGTTCTTCAGGAAAAATGGCACGTGGTACATCCATGCCGCCAGATCGTTCTGCTGTAGTTCTTCGCGTTCCTCAGACTTCATGGCCACTCCAAAGAGGGGGGTAATAGTTAAGTGGTTAATCAGTGCAGTGGTTAAGTGGAGAAAACCAGCTTCATCCAATTAACTACTTTACCAATTAACCACTTAACAAAGCGACAACTGCAAAGGCGGTGCCGGGGACACTGCGCACGCCCGAACCACCACCGGTCATCCAGTTACTTTGCCAGGCCCGCCAGCTTCCGCAGCAGGGCGGCCTTGTCGGTCTTTTCCCAGGTAAACTGCGCCAGTTCACGGCCAAAGTGACCGTGCGCTGCGGTTTCCCGGTAAATCGGCCGAAGCAGTTTCAACTGGTCGATGATGCCGCGCGGGCGCAGGTCGAAGACCTTGCGGACGATTTCGCTCAGCAATTCTTCGGAGACCACGCCGGTGTTTTCCGTATCAATGAGCACCGAAACCGGTTCGGCCACGCCGATGGCATAGCCCAACTGGACCTCGCAGGCGGTGGCGAGCTTGGCGGCCACAATATTCTTGGCGACATAGCGGGCCATATAGCTGGCGCTGCGATCGACCTTGGAGGGATCCTTGCCGGAGAAGGCGCCGCCGCCGTGGCAGCCGCGCCCGCCGTAGGTATCCACGATGATCTTGCGGCCGGTCAGGCCGCTGTCGCCATGCGGTCCGCCGATGAGGAACTTCCCGGTCGGATTGATGTGATAGATGATGTCCTTGTTCCACAGGTCCGGGCGCTCTTCCATGATCACCGGCTTGATGATCTGCTCGATGATCTGCTTCTTGGCGGCTTCCGAGAAGCTGTCGGTCTTGGGATCGACGGCGGCTTCGGTGTGCTGGGTGGAAAGGACCACGGTGTGGATGCGCTTGGGGATTTCGTTCTCGTATTCCACGGTAACCTGGCTCTTGGCATCCGGCCGCAGCCACTTGAGTTTGCCGGCGCGGCGTACCTCGGCCTGGCGCTCCATCAGGCGATGGGCCAGGAAGATCGGCAGCGGCATCAAGGACTTGGTTTCATTGCAGGCAAAGCCGAACATGATGCCCTGGTCGCCGGCGCCCTGGTCCTTGTTTTGGGTGGCGGTAACGCCGCGGGAAATATCCGCCGATTGGCCATGCAAGGCCCGCAGGACGGCGCAGGAGCGATAGTCAAAGCCGGTGGTCGGATCGTCGTAGCCGATCTCCTGGATCACGGCGCGGACGGTATCTTCGACCTTGTTCAGGGCGGCGATGCCCTTCTGATTGTGTACCGTTACTTCGCCGGCCACGACCACCAGGCCGGTGGTCACGAGCGTTTCGCAGGCCACGCGGGCATGGGGATCGGCCCGCAGCAGGGAATCGAGCACGGCATCGGAAACCTGATCGGCAACCTTATCCGGGTGGCCCATGGAGACCGATTCGCTGGTAAATAGATGGCTCTTGCGCACAATGTGTTCCACGTTTATCCTCTTTCAAAAAAGCCTATAAGATCGATTCGGCGAATGGGGGATCTTACCGGAACCCTTGGCAAAATTAAAGTGAGCGCGGCCGGAAACTGCTCCAAGGGCGTGGCCAGATTTTGTAGCATTTCCGAGCCGCGACCGTAAGGGAGCGACCGCGCTGCGTTCAAACGTCGCTTGGTCGCTCCCGGGCGGTCGCGGCTCGGTTGACGCTCCGCGATCGGCGCAAATGAAATGCTCATGGCGCGAAAACCAGGCCGATAACGCCCCAAGGCGGGAGGGATAACTCCAGCGGGCTATGGGGCGGGAGCGCCAGGGGGGCGGCGGTGAAGGCGTCGGTGGCGTGGGCGGCCGCCGGCCAACCACCGATGTGGAAAAGCCGCGGGTTGGGGGTGGAATTAACGATGAACAGGTAGCGCCGTGGGCCAAACGCGCGCTCGCAGACGGTAAAGCCGGGCAGTTCGACTTTCCTGGCCTGGCGTTCCTTCTCGCTGGTAGTGTTGGGTTCGGCGTTGCCGCCCAGGGGCACCGCGGTGACGGTGGGGCCGGCGGCGGGTTCCACGAGCAGATCGTGACGCGGGGCGCCAAACAGGAATACGTCGCCCAAACCATGAGGGGCGGTCAGCTCGCGGCCGCAGCGGGCATAGGCGTTGTACCAGATTTGCCAGGTGCGGTGGACGGCGCTGCGCGGGAACAAGGACCAGAGCAGCACGCCCTGGCCGCCGCTGCACAATCCCAGGTAAACATCGTGGCGGACCCACGATTCGATCAGCGTATCTTCGGCCGGCAGCGGATCGGCGCAGAGTTCGGGCATGACAATGGCGGTGACCGGATGGCCGGCGGTGGCGGCCGCGGCCAGTTCCTGTTCGACGCTCCAGCGCACCCAGGCACGATCGAGTTTCTTGCCTGCGCTGTTGACGTACATGCCCTTGCCCAGGATGTCCACATCGCGGGCGATGACCGCGAGCGTGTCGGCGGCGCGGTTGTTGGGGTTGTAAATATAGATTGGCCGGTGTGCCGGATCGTGGTCGCGGATGGCCTGGGACACCAGGTGCAGGTAGGCCATCTCGTCTTTGCGCCAGGGACGGAGTTCTTCCGGGGCGATGGCCCACCACGTCACTTCGGGATGCGCGGCCCAGTGGTCGACGATCTTGGCGGCGGCGGTGGTGACCTGCTCGGCCTGATAGACCGGGCGCTTGACCTTGTCGTTAAAACCGGGCGTGCCCAGGAGGGGATTGACGTGCACCACCACCGGCCAGTGATGGGCGATGCAGTCTTCGACGTAGGGATCCTGGTTGCCGTAGACCGGCCCGGCGATGGAGAAGCCGTTGGCCAGGTCGCGCTGCGGCTGGCCGGAGTAGCCCATGAAAGCCAGGCGGCGGCCCTGCGGATAGATGCCTTGCGGCGGCAGGGCGGCACCGGAATCGGGCGGGGCGGCGAAAAAGGCGGTGGCAGCGGTGGTTGGCGGTGGGGTAGTTAAGGTGGTTTGGGCGGCGCAACCGGTGATCCACGGGGTAAACGCCAGGAGTAAGACCCCGACAAGGCGAAACTGACGCGACATGGGATTCTCCGTTTTGTTCTGGTGGTTAACTTTGGGCCGGCGGGTTGAGAATGACCGGGAAGCCGCCGCGCGGCGCCAGGTCCACGAAGATGCGGAAGGGGGGACCGAACTGTTCATAGAAGAACAAGGCGTAGCACCGCATGAAGACGGTGACCGGCAAGATCACCACGGCTCCAATATAGGGCATGGCCATAAAGCACCAGGCAATACCACAGGTGATACAACAGGTGATACAGCCTACGGATCCGACGATCATGGCACAGCCCATATTCAGGAGCATTTTCATCAAGGCATAGAGAATGAATGTGCCCAGATGGCCGCGGAGCATGGTGGCCATAAACACTTTACACGCCGGCCACGCCTTGAGGTCCCGCTGGTACATCAGCGGAATCACAAAATCTTCGATGCACAAGCTGCAAAATACCTGTACCAGCGCGGTGGTCAGGCAACTGAGTACGAAAAAAATAGCGGCAATAATGGTAGGGGCGCCCGGACTGAAGAGGCTGGGGGTGGGCCAGGCGGTTCTAAGGTCCGCCCACATTATGGCGACTGCCAGGATGAACCACAGCAGGTAAACATTGAACCAGACCAGTTGGTAAGTCATCTTGAACCACATTAAGTTGTTGGCGGCGGCCTTGTAGCGGCGCCACGGCTCAATCACGGCCGCTTGATTGCGGGCCACGTTGTCTAAAAACATGAATTTGCCGCGACTGGTCAGCCAGAGCCACACGACATAAATGACGAAGGCCAGCAGGCACACGACAATCATGAGAACCAGGATCAATACCAGATAGGTTTGCAGCCATTCCATGGCTTGGGCGAACATCTGGTCGACGGATGGCCCGGGTTCACCGGACCCGGAGCGCGAACCGGACGACGACCCCATGTTGAATAAACCGGTCGGGTTAAAGCCGCCGCCCTCTTCGCCCAGGTAGGCCAGCCAGGCGGTAAAGCCCAGGATGAACCACTTGATGATATCAAACGGGGCAAAGAGCATCTGCCGGGTGCGGTCCCACGCCCGCCCAACGGGCTCGACTACGGAAATGGCCATGGAAAATTCCTTTATGTCAGTGGGACGGTCCGATTTGCCGGGACATGGCAGCCCACACGTCCTTATTAATGGCGGCCGCATCGCGGATGGCGCCCTGGGCATCCACGCAAGGCACAATGGCCCACGGGCCGCCGGTGTGGCGCTGGGCCAGTTCCAGATACACATTGCGGCAGGCGGCCAGGTAGGCGGTGTCGGCCTCGTGGAGGTCCGCGGCCTTTTCGGTGTAGGTTCGCGGCTTCTTGCGGGCGATCAGGTCCACGGCGGTGGCCACGGGCACATCCAAAAACACGGTCAGGGCGGCACGCGGCACATTAAAGACGTCGTACTCCACGCGGGCAATCCAATCCAGAAATGCGGTACGCTGGTCCGCGGGCAGCTTGGCGCCCTGGTAGGCCAGGTTGGAGGGCACGTAGCGATCGCACAGGACCAGGTCGTTATCGGCGATGAGCTGGCGGATGCGGCCCAGCGTTTCAAAGCGATCGCCGGCATACAGCAGGGCGGCGAACTGCGGGGGCACCTGGTGCAGGGCGCCGAGCTGGCCGTTGAGATAAGCGGCAATGGATTCCGAAAAAACCGTTTTGCCATAGTTGGGGAAGGAGAGCCCCGCCACGCGCCAGCCGGCGGCCGCCGCCTTGGCTTGCAGCAGCGTGGTCTGGGTATTTTTGCCCGATCCGTCAATCCCTTCGATCGCCATCAATACGCCCAAGGTCGTCCCCTGATTTGCAAAGTAAGTGGTGTCGTCGGGGGGATTATAAGGGCACCGCGGGGGCGTGACCAGATTTTTTGGCAATGGGCTATCCGTTCGTAGTCCCGCCTTTAGGCCAAGACCGTTCAACGGAGGATCTCGATGGAATCGCGGAAGGGTCGTGTGGGC
>Ga0316217_10001708_pt1 | contig 27831 bp, 25 predicted proteins | sample 1anoAmetaG_FD_203633 | JGI IMG/M metagenome (GOLD analysis project Ga0316217, IMG submission 203633) | Freshwater microbial communities from Trout Bog Lake, Wisconsin, USA - 1anoA | ecosystem: Environmental > Aquatic > Freshwater > Lake > Hypolimnion/Profundal zone | place: USA: Wisconsin... | reverse complement strand
GAACCACTCGATCCCGTGCTGTTTCGCGTGCATGATTTGCTCATCCATTAGAAGGCGATTCGCGCCGCCGGGCTTTTCCAGTTTTGAAGCGGCCGTCCAGTACAGCGCCGCGTTTTTGTAGAGCACAGCGTTGTGGGCAGCCAACACCTCACCATTCTGTATAAAAAAAACAATACGGCAAAATCCCTTCACAACAAAACGGGTGAAAATATGTTCATAATAAGCAAAGGGGTGCGGTGGTTTTCCGGAACGTTTGAAGGTGGCACAGTGCAATTCGTAGTAACTTTTCAAGTCCTGCTCGTTTGAGGCGGTGCGTACTTGATATATCTCGCGTTGGATTTTGCGCAAATCCTCGCGCGTGCCTTCTGCATACGCCCGCCGCAGTTCCGCCTCTGAGGGGCGGAGGTCTATAACCCAAGTTTGCGTCAAGGCATTGTCACAACCCAAGGGCAGCAGCGGGTTGACGCGCGGACAGCGCTCACCGCGGTAGGCTGGTGCCATCGGTGGAACGCTGAGAGTAATTTCCATTACGCCGTATTTCACCGCAAGCTCATTTAAATAATCACAGAGAAAATCGGAAAGTTTTACTTTCTGTTTCAGACTTAAACCATTCACCGCCGCAGGCCCTCCGAGCGACGTGAGAGTTTTCACAGGAATGACTCGGGCGACACGACCTTGAGTGAGGAGCAGCGGCATGATCATCACCGTCTGACCATTGTTATCCAAAATGGCGAAACTGAGGTCGATTTTCTGGATTCTGAAGTCTTCCGGCTCCCAATAATCCGTGAGATGCCACAACCAGGCTTCATCGGATATCTCGACAAATTGATCCCATCGGTCTCGACCGATTGTATCACGGGGCATGATGGTGAAACTCATAAGTAAATCCCCCGTGACATCAGGTTCCGGTGTTGCGTCATCCGACCTTCGTGATTTTGACTGCTTGGAAACGAGCTGTAGGGCGCAACTTTAGTTGCTCCACCTTCCAAGAGGAATCACTGGTGAAACAATCAAGGTGCTTGGGGTTGTAATAATAGATTCGAACATCCCGCTGTGGCGACGGGATCGCTTGCAAATCGGTGGCGACGGGATCGCTTGCAAATCGTTTGAATCTTTCGACGATAGGTGCATTGAATGGATTGAACAGAAAGAAAGCTGTTCCATCACGGGGGAGGTTATCAATCGCATCCCCGACGATGATGGTGACGTTGTGATATTTTGCCAGCCTCTGTTTGGTTTGTTCGCCGATAACTGGATCCAGTTCCAGACCGACGATCTTGTTCATATGCCCATGATACAACCACCAGTTGATCACACGCCCAACACCGCAACCAACATCCACCAACACATCATCCGAGCGAATTTGCCCTTTGAAAATATCCTCCAAGTCATCGTATTCGCTGTGTTCTGTGCGATGTGCTCCCAGATGTGCATACTGCGTTTCGATTCTTATCCCGCCCAGAAATCGCCCGCCAAACGAGAAATCGATGATCGCGTTCTTGATAAGGCGGCGAAGGCGCTTGAAGGGAGCCATAGGTAGCTTCGGAAGAAGGGTAATCAGACTCGTAAGACGCACTACATTAGCTTTGTTGTCCTACTCAGGTAGTGTCGCTCGTAATCACCAAATGAACCGCCGAGAGCTAGGAGCAGCAGTTCCACTGCCAGTTCCGCTGTCTGATTCTTCACATCTAGGAGTGGATTGATTTCAATGACGTCGATAGCGCTTACGGCGTGTCGTTCGCCAAATGTTCTCATGGTATAGGAGATTTCGCGGTAGGTGAGTCCGCCTCGCGAGATAATCCCTGTGCCGGGCGCAATCACCGGATCCAGCGAGTCTATATCGAAGCTTACATGAATTCTGTCGGTGCCATCCGACACAATGCGGTAAGCCTCATCAATGACGTGGACGATGCCGTACTTCTGGATGTCGTAGAGAGTGAACATCTGGATTCCTTGGCAGCGCAGGAATTCGGCTTCACCTTTGTCGATGTCCTTGGCTCCGATGATGCAGACATTCTCAGGTTTAACCTTGGGCTGGAATCCAAAACAATTGGTCAGCCGCGGTTCACCGCAGCCGAGCGCGATGGCGATGCTCATGCCGTGGATATTGCCGCTCGGGCTTGTTTCCGGGGTGTTCGCATCGGGATGGCAATCGATCCACAGCAGGCCCAGGCGGGTGGCCTGTTTCGCGACACCCGCGATGCTGCCGATGGCAACGCTATGGTCACCACCGAGGATAATGGGGACATATCCCTCCGCCACCGCAGTGCTGACCAGCCCGGCGAGTTCTTCCGCGACGCGGGCGATCTCAGCGAGCGCGGGTTGGTCACGGCGGTGGTGCACCGGCAGATCGCCCAAGTCAACGTAGGGGATGGCGTTGTGGTCCAGTGCTTCGATCAACCCAGCATACCGGATGGCGGCCGGTCCCATCTCAACTCCCAAGGGATGCGACCCCAGATCCAGCGGCACACCGATGATTTTTACTTTCATAGGCTGATCAGGCATTGGTGATCCAGTTCAAACGCGCGGGCCGGGCAGTGGGCAACCGAGACGTTGGAAAGCGAGCTTAACCCGCAAATTACAGCCTGCGTTTCGGGAAAAATCGCCGGCTTCAAACTGCCATTGACCGGCATTGTAAAAATAACGGCCGGCCGTGCCGTTGATCATCATCTCAACAGTCTGGTTATCCGCGAGTTGCACGGTCCGCCCATTCTCAAAGTAGATCCCTCCCGTTTCGTTGGCGCCGTAATAGGTCTGGATTTCGTTCACGAAAAATCGCTGGGCAGTATCAATAAAGACATCAAGGGCGATACAAGTCAGCCCAAGCTTGTCCAGATTTCGGCGGGCAAACTCCAGCAGGCCAGTGGGCGGCTCGCCAAAATGAACGACTTTCGAGCCGCTGTGAAACTGGCCTTGCTTGCCCTTTTCATAGGCAAAATACGAATCACCGATCCGAATCACCCGCCATTCGCGGACTTCTCCCAAGTGCTCTTGGAAAAAGACCTGGCCGTAGTTACGATCCCGCGGATCGTAAAATCCAGATGCAAACCCGCGGCCAAAACAGACGCGAACGACTTGTTCCCCCGCCGCCCGGTCGCGCAGCACGCGAACACCTACCGCATCCGAGCCGAGGTCGGTCTTGAAAATCAATGGATAGCGGGCCGTGGCGAGGAATTCCCGGGCTTGCGCACGCGAGAAAAACACCCAGGTCCGGGGATGGGGAATGCCATGATACTGCAGCAGGCTGGCGCAGCGCCGCTTGCTCTCGTACATCCAGAGCTCCTCAAAATTGGGGAAGAGATTCTTTTGCATGACGCGCGCCAGCATGAAGGCGCGCTCTTCGTACACAGTTCGTCCAAGCGTCGCGAGCACAAACGGCCGCAGAAAATAGACAAAACTCAAATCCTTGGCGAGCTTCTCCACCCAGTCCGCAGTGGTGAAGTCCAGGATGGTGTATGGCACGCCCAATTCGAGGCAGGCGGCCTCGTAATAGGCATGGCGAAGCATCCAGTCCTTGATGATGCAGACTCGCTGGTCAGTCACCGGCGGCCCCGGGCGGGCCCGGCGGAGAATTGACTGATAGTTTGTTTCCCAGTCGGCCTGATTGATCTCCGCAAACCCCAGTCGGGCCTTGGCCCACCGTTTGAGCGGTTTCGGAGCCAAGCGCATCAGCTTGCTGGCACGCGCGAATTTGATGAGTGGATTCATTTCATACCCAGAAGTTTATTGTTGTGTCGGCAACGATCTCAGCCAAGCTGATTTGCGATCCGGATACTAATCCACATCACGACAATACTGCCGAGCCCCCAAAGCAGTCCCATCCGGACATCGCGTTGAACCGAACCAAACACTTGGTTTTGTAGATTATATTTAACGCTGGTCAGATAGGTCATCACAATTGCTACCCCCAACAGGGTGTAGAGAATATGTTGATACTGGCGTGAAATAAAATACATACCCGTAAAATCGCCGATAAGCGCTGCAAAAATGCCCGACAACACTTGCGAGTCCGTTCGGGAAATGACATTTTTTTCGTTAATCAGGCGGCGCAATTGCAACACTGTCAGGTAAAGCAATAGGACGAATGGCAGATACGTGATCAGCCCGCCCTCCGCCAGCGTTTGGACATAGGAATTATGAGCAACTTGATGCCGGCCGGAAACCTCTTGAAACATTTCATAGCCGACTCCAAAAACCGGATTGCTCTTGAACATGTCCAAGCCATCTCCCCAGAGTTCCGAGCGGTCTTTCCCCAGCATCCCCCCGCCGCCGCCAAACCGCGATGGCGCCAGGATGGTCACGATACTAAATGCGAGCGCGCCCGCAAGATAACGTTTGACCCCCCGCAACCGGACAAGCACAAAGGCGCCAATCATCCCAAAGGCCGCAATGACACCGCCGCGGGAGTTGGTGCACCAAGCTCCGTAACCGCTCAACGCGGCTCCCGCCATGGCAATCCCCTTCTGAAACGGGTTTGTGCTGGTTTTGGACAAAACATAAAATAGCGGGATCCCGACCACCAGCATCAAACAGAGGTCATTCGGATCGTCAAAAGTCCCGAAGGCCCGCGCTTGATAGGTAATCTCACCGGTCACAACATTGACGCGCGGTGATGGTTCTTTCCCACCAAAGCCCACACCAGTGTTATGTTGCAAAATGGCATGAATCGCCAAGAACAAGATGCCAACCTGCAGCCCCAACAACAGCGTGTTAACCCCCTTCAGGCGTTCAACCAGCACCAGGATCAAGGCAAAGAAAAACATAACCTTACCAAAGTCCTGAAACACCTCCTGGACGCCCATGAAATTGAGCCGCGAAGCAAACGACAATATCAGCCCGAGCCAAAACAGGCCGGCGATTTTTAATTGGGGCACCTGCCGCCAAATCAACCTGCCTCGAGCCATCAAGGTCGGCGCGCCAACCAACGCCAGTAATATGGCGCCGATGCTCACCAATTGCCATCCATACGTGGGTTCCCACCAATCCATCGGGCGGATCATCAGCACGACCACGTACAACCCCAGCAAAGAAGTAATCATGGCAAGCTCACCGCACGCTGCAAAACATTCCCGGGGCGGAACATCATTCGCAACTCACCTGCTCACCAATTTGCGAATAGCCGACAGGCCGTACCGGCACAGCCGTTTTGTGCGATCCCACCGCAACTTGCTCCCAGCTTGGGACGACAAGGCGCCCGGATGATTCACGAACGAAATTAATAGATCTGCCATCGCGATCCAATGATCGCCGGCATTGTGCCGTTCCCAACTGGCCTCACGAAACACCCGCGCCCGCGCCAGACACCGCAAACCCCAGTGCGCCCGCATAGGCGGTAAGGTGGCGGACGCAATTGCAAGCGCCCGCTTCTTGCTTGCCACCATCAAGAGATACTTGTAGCTGATACTGGCGGCATGGATGCGGTAACCCGTCAACGCGGCGCGCAGCTTAAATACTGGAAACCCCGCCGCCAGGGTCCACCACATCAACATGTCTTCACTGCCCTGCACCTGGGTGAAGAAGCCGCCCACGGCTTCGAGGCAGCTTTTGCGGATCAAGACCGAACTCGGACAAAAGACGGCCGTTTCCAGCAATCGCCGCAAGGGAATCGGCTCCGCTTCCAGACCGGTTGGGGCCGAGCATTCCTCTGCCAATTCCAAATCATCGCCGGTAATGTCAAAGCTATCCGTCCCGATCAGCCCCGCGGCCGGATTGCGGGCAATTACAGCCCATTGGCATTCCAGCTTGCGCGGATGCCACACATCATCGGCATCCAACAACGCGATCCACGCCCCTTTGGCCTGGCTGATCCCGGCATTCCGCGCGGCCCCGATCCCTTGGTTCTTTTGAAAGAAATACCGGACCCGCCCCTCATACGCCCGCAGCCGATCCCGGGTATCGTCAGTGGACCCATCGTCCATCACGATGATCTCCAGCGCCGGCAGCGTCTGATGCAGGACACTTTCAATCGCCGCCCCGATAAAAGCCCCGGCATTATACGCCGGGATCACCACGCTGACCGTGGACGGGCGGCTGGCCGTGCTCACTGAACTGGTCGTATCCGCAGGTTGCGTGGAACTGGTCATGTTAATCGTTCAAAAGGCGTTGCGGGAAGGCAGTTAGATTGCGGCGGTGTGCCAAAAATAAAGGTTCTCGGGCTGAATCTAGCCGCATATAGTTATGGACGGCCAAACATAGTCTGTTTTCGGTGTAAACGAGCCTAAAAGCCGACCCGGCCCAACCTTTTGCGGTTCAGATTGAACCTTGTCCAGCACGGAGCAGCCTTTCTCAGTCATGGAGAAGACTTGCTCCGTCATGCAGAAGCCTTGCTCAACCATGGAAAAACTCTTCTCAGCTACAGAGAAGACCTTCTCAGTCATGGAGAAGCTTTTCTCCATAGCGCAGAAGCCTTGCTTCGTCACGGAGAAGCCTTGATCTATCATGCAGAAGCCTTGCTCAGTCACGGAGAAGGTCTTCTTTGTGACAAACAAAGGTTTATTTGCCACTGAGAAAGGCTTCTTTGCGATGGAAAAGGTTTTCTCCGTGGCGGAATTAACCTTTTCAGTGACAAAAAAGGTTGATTCCGTGATGGAAAAGGTTCCTTTTGCGGTGGAAATGGTTAGTTCCATGCTGGGAAAGGTTGTTTCAGGGCCGAAAAAGGTTATTTCCGTGCCGGATCGACTTGTCGGCGCTTTGGACATTGGTTTGGCCATGGCGGAGAAGATTAGCGGATCACCGGAAGCAGGATTGTCCCACCCGCCAACGCTTAGCTCGGGCAGGCACATTGCCAACCAAGTCGGATAAGCCTGCGTCGGACTGGCCATAATTAGTCGTTTGGCAGGCGTTGCGGCAACCCCAGCAGTTCGAGAATGGCATTCGCCGCCGCATTGGCAGCCCGGCCAGGATTGTAAAGTAGTTGCGCGGCCAGGGCTTGGCGTTGCAGCGAAAACTCACCAGGATTCGTCACGCTCCGCTGTACCGCGGCGGGCAACTCGGCAAGGGATCGGACGACCAGGCCAGCCGAACGGCCGGCATTGCAGCGAATGTCCTGCTGCACGCGTTCGCTGGAGGTCTGGTAAGTGGCAGACGGCGCCACCTCTTGGAAAAACTTGGGACAATCAATGAAGATGACCGGCCGATCCAGCATCATAAATTCCAAGGCAACCCCGCTAATGTCGGTAATCATGACATCACTGCCGGCCAGCAACGAATCAATCGGTTGATTACCGAGCAGCCGGAAATTGCCATGTTTTTCATACGTTCGCAGCCGTTCTGGCCAATTGATTCCGTCAGCAAAACCCTGAATTGCGCCGGCATCATAGTGCATTGGATGCAGTTTGACCAAGATGTTGGCATCCAGTTGCACCAGGGTTTCGATGATTTTCTCGCCATAGATGTGCAGCGACGTGCCGCGGTCGTAGGCCGGCGCGAAGAGGACGGTGGGCTTTGCCGGCGCCAACCCCAAATCGCGGAGAACGGTATCCCGGCTGAACCGCCCGCGAAGCAGAGCATCGGACTTGGGGTAACCAATATCCAAAGTGCGGATGTTTTGAGCAATGGACGGATGCTGTGAGGCAAATTCGTCGTAGAGACTGTGTTGGAGCGGGCCTAAGAGAAACAGCCGGTCAAAGAGTTGCATGTTCTCGGGCAAAAAAGTGTTTCCTTTTGACGGCTGGCCATGGAACACGCAGATGCGGAGTGTGTTGGGGGGGCGATCCGCAAATTGCGTGGCACTCACAAATGCATCAATCCCCCTCAGGTGTGAATAAATCGGCCCCGGGATGATGCGCTTAGCTGGAATCGCCAATTTGGCAACCTGTGCCGAATCCCAGTGCCCTTCCTTCGCGAGGTAGAAAGATATTTTGGCCTTCGCAGCGCGCAACGCGGCAATAATCGGCTCCAGATACTGGCATTGGCCCGTGATGGCCAAATGCACAATCACAACTTTTCTGCTCCGCAGACGATCAAAAGCAATCTGCGTGCTGGCAAACGCAAGCCGCAGGATTTTGTCGAGTTTGGTGTTACGGAAGCCCATTGATTTATATTGACCGCTCAGTGAATTCGTAGCGGAAGAAGTCGTGCGAACGGGATGACAGCCGGGATTCTTGAGGGAGCGGGCGAATCAAGTTTACCAATTTGGATACTGTTCTCACCGAAAGGTAGGTGAGTGTGGGAAAACGGCGCAGGCTCGAAGCCAAACCAGTCGAAATCCTCGGCCGAACCATGAGCCGTCCCGGTAAACGCATGGGCGGATAAGACGGGCGGTGGTAAGTGTTTTTAAAACCGGCTTCCGCAAAGAATGATTCAAGTTCTTGTTCAGTTCGGTAAATAGCTTGATAACCTTTGTCATCAAAAACCTCTCTGATACGAATACTATAGGAACTGCGATCAATTATTATTCCGTTAGTTGCCAGCGCGATTTTCGCACAGGCAATTGCTCGACGACAATCAGCATCATCCAAATACTGGAGGACACAACCAAAATAAATTAGATCGAACTTATGGGAAAAGTGAAAGTTAGCAGCAGAAGCAACGCTGAAATCGATTTTGTTTGCCAACCCCGCCTTCGCTTGCCTTTGGCAGGCCAGCTTAATCATCTCTTCTGAGAAATCAAAAGCCACCACATGATTTACGTAGGGTGCAATTTGCAAGGCCCATCGTCCGGCACCGCATCCAATTTCCAGGACGTTCATTGTCCGTTTTAAATGAGCAAATCGGCGAAAATGTCGCCATTCAGCGTATTGGCGATAGATGATTTCAAGCTCTGAATCCCCAGAGCCACCAACTGCCAATATCCCAGCCTCTATAGGTTTGGCTTTGGCTTGCTGCGACCACCAATTTTGAGAACGCTGATAGTCGATCATTTAGTTTACCCTCAGTGAGGCTTGTCTACTAATCTGCGTCCTCAGATTCCACTCGACCAAAGTGTGTCGCGCAGAAAGGTAAGCGAGGAGAGCGGTGTCTGGCTTGCGCATTCCGTTTCGCCGAACCGTGGACCATGAGCGTTATCCAAACTGTTCCCAAGAAGTGCAAAGGGCACTGGGATGTCTGTGTGTTTGCCATCAGAGCAGCGGGTCATGTGGTCACCGCAAACAACGACCCGGAAGCCATTGCCGTACTTCTTCACCAATTCGTGAAGAACCGGACCGACGATGTAGCGGTCAATTTTCTCAATAGCATCCAGCTTTCCGTGATAATTGTGTTGGTGAGCTTCTTCGTCAGTGGAATTGATATGCGTTAGCACGAAGTCGTAGTCTTTGAGATAGCGCAGCGTGTAGTCTGCCTTGGCTTGGTAATTTGTGTCGATATAACCAGTCGCGCCGGGGATGACGTCGAAGTGAATCTTGGCGGCCATTGCGATTCCATGCAGAAAATCCAAGCCGCCGACAACTGCAGCTTTCCTGCCGGTACGCTCGAAAAATGACGGCCACACCGGTTTGCGCGATGGACTCCAGACCCATAGCATATTGGCGGCGCAATTCTTAGGCAACCCCATACCGGCAATCTGGCGTTGGGTATCCATAAGGAACATTCCGATTTCATTGGCAACCGGCCGCGTCTGTGGATCACTGCTCTGCGGTAAAAGCTCCTTGAGCGGCTTGCCAATATGCATATGTGGCTCGGCACATTTGAGAGTCCGCGCATCGACTCCGGCATTACGCAAGATGAGAATATTCCGGTAACTCTGGCCGGGATAAAGCTCCCAGTGCTCCGCTGGTAAACTGATTTGGCTAATCAGCGCCCGCGCATCACTGTCACTGATCAGCCCGGCGGTGAAATCGGTTAAAACTTGGCGTTGGAGATCCGCCGTTACTGTGTTGCACCGTAAGACCAAATCATTTGGATGCAGTGGAATTCCCTTGGCCATTGCTTCAAAAGAAGCTCGGCCACTGGGATAGAATTGTTCTGGTTCATAACCCAGTAGCCCCATGATACAAACCATACTCTCGATGGGAAACCCAGGAAACGTCGTGTTAATCCGACCAATGCGTCCCCGACTAGCGATATATTGAATATTCGGGATGAACGCTGCCTCCAAGGGAGTCCTCCCCCCTAAGTCAGCAATTGGTTCGTCGCCGAGCCCATCAATAATAATCATTACGGTTTTCATGCAAACACCTTGGCGGCGCTTTCCAGATCGGCGTAGTTGTCGATTTCGAACCAGCGATGGCCGGCTACGTCCACGATCTGAATGGCTGCATCATGCATGTGGTCACCGAGAATTAAATCGTAGTAATCATTTTGCCGGCCAGTGGCGATGCCATGCTGAAGCCAATTCTGGAGTTGTCTGACTCCGGAATGCGTCAGGCATAACATTCCAATTGATTTGTGCTGGTTGGGTTGCAAAAGTTTTAGGTCACGGATTATTCGCAGCGACAGCGCACGATTTTGTCGGTTGGCTTCCACGTATGCGCCGTCGAGTTGGCGCGTGGCCGAATCGACAAACCAAGCGATGTCCGGCGGTGGGTAAAGCTTCAAAATGGATGGGGCGAAGAATACGTCGCCCTCCAGTACCCAGGTTCCCGAGTCCAATCCTTCCAAACCCATCGCTAAACTGAACATGCTATTGGTCGTCGCATAGTCCGGGTTGTTGATATACCGGATGGTCATGCCGGCAAAATTTTCGGTGATGGTATCACGAACTAAGCCAGCCAAATGGCCGGTGACAATCCGCACCTCACGGCAGCCGTGCGCGGCGAACGACTCCAGCGCGTTATCAAGAATTCGTTTGCCATTGACGCTGGCAAAACATTTGGGATTTGTGTTTGTAAAGGGCCGCAAGCGTTTGCCTTCACCGGCAACCAGAATCACTGCAGTTTCAATCTTTTTTGTCATACTGATGCCTAAGTTAAATTTGTTCAGGAGCGACTACCGGCGGCTGGTTGAATTGCGGACGAATAATCCGAATCATCCTGAGGAGTGATTTTCGGAAGATGCAGAGCAGACACGCCGCATAGACCGCCATACCCAGCCCGACTGAGATGCCAACCCGGACCGGGTACGACAAAGTGGCCGGCGTAATATGTTGTTGCAACACCAGGGCCGCCGCCATCAGTGCCGTGGAGACCGCCCCGGGGGCCATGACGCGAAAGAATTCGCCCCACTGATAGCCAATAATTGAGCGGGAGCGCCAGAGCCAAATCACAACCACGATTGGATAAATGGTGACCCAAACCAGACAGACACCAATCAACCCATAATACCAGGGCGAGGTGATGGCGGCCCCCAAGGAGAACGGAACTCCGCGGTAAAATGTTCCCGCAAAATAAAACGCCGGCATCACCAAGAGCTGGGCGGCACTGAAATAAAATTGCAACTTGGCGTGGCCCTTGGCCATGACCGCGGGCCCCGGCAAGCTGGATACGGTCTTTAAGATGCCGGTCAGGCAGAGGATCTTAAACGGCAAGATCATTGGCGCCCACTTCGCCGTCATCAGCCACGGCAAGAAATCATCGGCCAACAGAAACATGCCCACCAGGATCGGGAAGATGATGGCGCAAATGAATTCGGTGGCGGCGAGAAAGTACTCTTTCAGCTTGTCGTGGTCATGCTGCAACCGCGAGTAGAGGGGGAAGGCGATTTGGTTCAGGATCGAGAGAAACCGGCCGGTGGTTTCGGAGCCCAGCCGCATCGCGATCCCGTAATAGCCCAGGGCTTGCGCCCCCAAGCGTTTCCCGATGATAAACGTGTCCGAATTGTCCTGGAGATACCAGGCGATTTGGGAGCCGGCCACATTGAGACTGAAGCCAAAGAGTTTTTTGAGGTGGGCGAATGAGAAATGCAGGCGGGGACGCCAGGGGCTTTGCAGATAAACCTGGACGGTGATCGTCAGATTGGGAACCATGAATCCCAAGACCAACGCCCAAACGCCAAAGCCATACCGCGCCATGCCATAGGTGACCAGCCCGCCACAGAGATTGCCAATGGATTCCGCAATCGACCGCCGTTTGAAATCCATTTGGCGCGTCAGCATGTTCCACGGCACCACCCGCATGCCCGACACGATGAAATTCAGGGCCATCACCGGCAGCAATTTGGTCAGCAATGGCTGGTTGAAGAACCGCGCCACGAAGGGGGCCAGCCCCACCGTCAACAGACACATCACCACGCTCGTGCTGATGCCAAACCAAAACACCGTGTCCAGATCCTCGGCTTCCAGTTCCTTGCGCTGAATCAGCGCCGCGCCCAACCCGAGTTCATTCAGGAAATCGAGGAACCGCGCATACAGCAGCACAATCCCGAGCACGCCATAATCGCCCGGCATCAGGAGCCGGGCCGTGGCCAGCGTCACCACCCAATTGATGGCTTGGATGACGCCCCGCGAACCGCCATACCACAGCGTCGCGCGGACCGCCTTTTGTCGGAGTGTATCAGTCATTGTCAGGCAAAGTGTGGGAGAGACAAACCAAGCTTTATTGAGCGGACGGAACACTGGCGGGACGCGGTTCTCAACGACCGACTGTCAGCGCAAAACCGCTGACTACGATTAGCGCCACCGGAGTGTGACCTGCTTGCGGATTTCAGGATGCGGATCGAGCGTGTTAAACTGGAGGCGGGCGCTGCCGTGATCAAGCAGCATATCCACCCAGCCGGTAATCCCATCCCAAACAGTGGTTGGCAAATTAATCAGATGGACGCCCGCCCGGCTCCCAATGTTCCAATGATGTGAGTGACCAAAAAAATGCGCCTTGACCTGTTTGCGGGGAAGAATGACGTCAAACAAGGCTGGCGTATCCAATAGTCCCAGAGCGCCCCATGGTTTTCCAGGCTCTTCCGGGTAGTGGTGAACCATTGTGATCGCCGGCAAATCCGGATTGGCATCCAAGGCATCGGCCAGCCATTGAAGCTGAACCTTGCCGACTTCGCCGTCGAGCGAATCCAAAATAAAGAAATTGGCCCGTTCGGTGGGGACAACTGCAACGTGTCGATTGGGCACAGGCGTCTCTGCCGGTGGAAACATTTCCCAGAATCGACCCCGATGATCATGGTTCCCCATGGCAAGATGCACCGGTATTCCAGCCGATCGGATCGGTTCGAACAGCTTGTTGAAGCGTTCGTAATCGGGGCATTCCCCAGTGTTGAAGGCGAGATCACCGACCACGAAAGCGGCCATCGGCAACGGCCAGATGCTCGTAATCTGCCCCACGACTCGCTTGAGATTGTTGTCCCATAAGCCGCCGATGCTTTTCAAGCTGGCGTTGTATGGCGCGTTGGCATGCGTGTCGGCCAGCAGTGCAAACCGGTGGGGATCGGGTGCAACACTGGCGCCAAATAATTTTGGCACCACCATTGTCCCCGCCAGTGCCGCAACCGATCGGGCGATAAATTGGCGGCGCGAAATTGCGTTAGACGTCACAGCCATATTTTACACGCTAATCTAAAACTAGCAGATCGCAAGCGAACCGAGCTGGGCGGTAAACTGTTCTGCACGGATCTAGCGCGAACTCGTTGGGGAAAAACGCGTCATGATTTCGGCGGCAATCTTGGGCACCAATTACTTAATGAGTTGCACGATACCGGCCTGTTGTAACCCTGCACTCAGGAATGCTGCCACAACCTGCTCAACGGCACCGGCACGTTTGGTAATTGATATCTTTATTATGATGGGAACGTACTGTCTTTGATTCAAAAAGCTGCGAGTAAGCTATTTAGATAAGCACCATAGTCGTTGGGGATCGTAGCAGCCAGTTGTTGGAGTTGGTTGCGGTTGATAAAGTCTTTCCGGTAGGCGATTTCTTCAGGGCAGCAAATCATCAAACCTTGGCGATCCTGGACGGTTTCGACAAATTGTGCCGCTTGGAGCAGAGACTCGTGCGTGCCGGCATCGAGCCACGCTGTGCCGCGACCCAAAGATCCAACGGATAGTTGTCCACGTCGGAGATATGTGCAATTCAGATCAGTAATTTCCAATTCACCCCGCGCCGATGGTTTTTGCGTTGCCACAAGTTCAGTGACTTTGGAATCATAAAAGTAGATCCCAGGCACGGCAAAATTGGATTTTGGTTGCTTGGGCTTTTCCTCAAGGCTAATTGCTTTACCGTTGGCATTGAATTCGACGACACCATATCGTTCCGGGTCACGTACCGGGTAGGCAAAGACCAATGCACCGCACGTTAACTTGGTTGATTCTTCCATTAGGCTGGCCAACCCATGGCCGTAAAAAATGTTATCACCGAGAATCAGGCAGATTGGTTCGCCGTCGATGAACTTCTGGCCGACAATAAATGCATCAGCCAATCCACGCGGCTCGGCTTGTTCGGCGTATTCAAAACGCATGCCCCATTGCGAACCGTCCCGCAGCAATCGGCGAAACAGTGGCAGGTCTTCTGGTGTGCTAATAATCAAGACCTCGCGGATCCCGCCTAGCATGAGCATGGACAGCGGGTAATAGATCATCGGTTTGTCATAGACCGGGAGAAGTTGTTTGCTGATTCCAATGGTGATCGGGTAAAGGCGCGTGCCTTTGCCCCCGGCTAGGATAATGCCTTTCATAATTTACCCTCTATTGGGGCACCACGTTGCACATAGTTTTTATCGACCCACTGCTGATAATTACCTTGAGCGCCGATAGCAGCCACCCAATCGAGATGAGCTAGATACCACTGGACTGTTTTGCGCAGACCATCGGCGAGTGTATGCCGTGGACTCCAGCCAATCTCCCGGCGAATTTTTGTTATGTTCATTGCATAACGGCGGTCATGACCTGGTCGGTCAGTAACGTATGTGATGAGGTTTTCGTGCGGGGTCGTTGGCGACTGCGGATGTAGCTCGTCAAGCAGGGAACAGATTGATCTGACAATTTCGATGTTGGTTGGCTGATTTTCCCCGCCGATATTATAAGTTTCACCGGTTTTCCCGTGCTGCAAAACCCGCAAAATCGCCTCACAATGATCCTCAACGTACAGCCAGTCACGAACTTGACGACCATCACCATAAACCGGCAAAGGTTTCCCGTGAATTGCATTGAGGATAATCAATGGGATGAGTTTCTCAGGAAACTGATAAGGGCCATAGTTGTTGGAGCAGTTGGTGATGGTCGCCGACAGGCCATAAGTTCGCGCATAGGCTCTCACCAAGTGATCGCTAGCAGCTTTTGAAGCGGAGTATGGCGAACTCGGATCATAAGGAGTGGTTTCAGTGAAAGCTGGATCCTGCGCGTGGAGCGAGCCGAAGACTTCGTCAGTTGAGATGTGGTGGAAACGGACTGAAGACCGGCCATGCCAAACGGCACGACAGGCTTCAAGGAGGTTGAATGTGCCAACAATATTCGTTTTGACAAACTGGCCAGGATCAATGATTGAACGATCAACGTGTGATTCAGCGGCAAAGTGGACAACAGTATCAATCTGATGCTCTTGCAGCACGCGTTTGACGATCAAATCATCGCAAATATTCCCCTGAATGAATTCGTGTCTGTGAACCTCATCAAGTTGCGCGAGATTATGCCCGCTGCCGGCATAGGTCATGGCATCTAAGCTGAAAACCTCACATTGGCGATCCTGACGCAAAAGGTGCCGGACAAAATTGCAACCAATAAAGCCCGCTGCTCCAGTGACCAGCACGTGCTTCATAGCACATCCGCCAAATACGCTTCCCGGCGCCGGAAAAACCACAACTCGTTCATCAAATGCGCAATGGCAACAACAAGTCCAAGCCGTACGAACCGTCGGATCCGCTCATGACGCGCGTCAGAAATAATTGTCGTCGTTGTGGCGTTCATTCTAAACTTTTTCGACCTTCTCACGGCTGACTTCGACGCGCGCGCCTTTGGCTAGCACCTCAAGCAGAATAACAACGCGATCGCGATCACTCATTTCATGCTCAAAAACACCATGTAAACCACGAAATGGACCTGTTTGAATTTCTACCACATCACCAGCGTGCAATACCGGCGGTTGAATCGTCACCACATCGTCTGATGCATGGTCCTTGATCGCGGCGATGATGGCAGGCTCTACCACGGCCGGCTTGCCTCCGAAGCTGACGATGTTAATGACACCGTTAGCATACCGGACCAAACGTCCATCAAGGCTGGCGTCGAACCGTGCAAAGAAATATCCAGGAAACAACGACCCGGTCACCCACTTGCGAACCCGGCGAATGGTTCGCTTCCGTCGTAGTTGCGGGAAAAATGTCTCAATCTTTTCGCGCTGCAAGTTCAATAATGCCACTGACTCTTGCCGGGGCTTGACGTGGATCGCATACCAGTTCATAAAATCAAAGCAAGCTGCCGCCATTCAGGTGCATACCCGGCCTTGCGCCGGTCACCTGTTTCGTTATGCCTCCGCCCCACGAAGGTTCGTCCATTCTCACACTACATTTTCGCCGCAGCTCACCAAACTGCCACTACAATAAATGATCAATCAACGGATTGTCGAGTAATGTGCTGATCTGACCGTGAAATTTCTTCGCCTTTTTCAACCGCGTCACGATCAAGTCCATGTCTTCGCCATGGTTGCCATTGGAAACAGCTTCTTCTAAACAAGCTTCCACTACTGCCATTTGCGTCCCAGCCGTCTCTAATTTTTTTCGCAACGTCGCCAGCACACCCTGCTTCAACAATGACTGAAAATCCGTTTCTGCCTCGTAAAAATCCCTCCGGTCACCCTTGATCCAAACGCGCTTCACCGCCGTCCAGCGCTCCAGTTGCCGGACCGTCGTGCTGACACTCGCCTTGCTTACCCCGAGTTCACCAACAATTTCATCAAGACATAACGGACGCGGACTGAGATAAAGTAAAGCGTAGAGTTGGCCAAGAATCCGGCCTAGTCCGAACAACTGGGTCGTGTGCCCACCGGCTTCGGTAAACCTCCGGCGTGCTGCTGTCCACTCAGCCGATTGATTGCGGCTCATAAAGTTCGTTCAGTAAAAACTGAACATAGTTAAAGTACGTACACCTACTTGTCAACACCTTAATGTGAATTCCAAGGTGATTGCATTATCTGCGTCGCAAACTGGCTTCAAGTTGTTGCAAGTCGGCGGGCATTGCCGCTGTCCACGTCATCGGCACGCCGTGCTTCAAGCTCAGAATTTCGGCGTGCAATGCTTGCCGGGGGAAATCGATGCGGCGGCGCGGATTATATGTCCGATCACCGATCAGCGGCACGCCGGCAAACGCGGCTTGGGCGCGGATCTGGTGTTTGCGGCCGGTCTCCAACCGCAACCGTAATTTCGTAACCCATTCGTACTCCGCGATCACTTCGTAATGCGTGATCGCCTCGACCGCCTCGGCCTCCGGTTGCAACACGATCACCTGCCGGAGTTGGTCCTCGCTTAACTTCAGCCAGTTTCGCCATGTGCCTTTCACCGACTTCAACCGGCCTTCCACATACGCCACGTACTCGCGCCGCATCAAATAGGCGCTCACCTGGTCGATCAACCGCGCGCGCGACTCCGGGTTCATCGCCATGCAAAACACGCCGCTCGTGTACTGGTCGAGCCGGTGGACCGGTAACGGTTCCAACCGCCGGTAGGCCGCCGGCAACTTTCGTTCGGCCAGATTGCGATCAAAGACGTGGAGCTTGCCGGCGAGAAAATCCGCCAAAATACTTTGCGCCGATAAATCGTCAGGTTCGGCGGAGAGGGAGAGCAAGCCCGGCCCCTTGTTGACTACCGCGAGCGCATTGTCGAGATACATCAGGTTGACGCGGGTATGAATCTGCCAACCGTCTCGCCCGCAATCCAATGTCGTCGCGTGCCGGTCGAGCAGTTCCAGTGCTGCGCCGGGGTCCGCCAGCATCTGATGCGGTTTGCGGATGACAACGCCGTTGACACTGACCCGGCCAGCGGTGATCCATTGTTTCGCGCGCTTCTTCGGCACGTCCGGGAACTTTGCCAGCATCCAATTGAGCAAAGGTCGGTTGTTATCTTGTGTCGTCATTGTTAAATAGCATGTGACCTGCGGGTGCGGAGGTCAAAGCATCATTTCGAAATTCGCTCCAGTTCTTCCCAGCGCGCATAAAGCCGCGCAACTTCTGCCTTCGCGGCCACCAACTCCGCCGCGAGGCCGGCCGCTTCTTTGGCGCGGGTGGCGTAAAAATTCGGATCGTTCAATGTCGCCTCCAATTCCGCCACGCGCGTCTCGGCGGCCAGGATCGCGGCTTCCATGCCGGCCAATTCGCGCTGTTCCTTGAAACTGAACTTGCGCGGGCGCGCCGGCTTCGTCGGGACCGGCGCCACCACCGGCGCGAGCGCGCGACGCGGTTCGCGCTCCTTGCGCTTTTCGAGGTAGTACGAATAATTGCCGGGCTGGACAAAAACGGTGCCGTCATCCTCGAACGCGACGATCTGATCGCAGATCCGGTCGAGGAAATACCGGTCATGGCTGACCACCAGCACGCTGCCATCGAAATCCGCCAGCGCCTCCTCCAACATCCGCAGGCTCGGCAGATCTAGGTCGTTGGTCGGCTCGTCGAGCACGAGCACGTTGCCGCCGGTCTTGAGCACTTTTGCCAACATCAGCCGCGCGCGTTCTCCACCGGAGAGCCGCGCCACGGATTCGCGAATGCGTTCCTCCGGAAAGAGGAACCGCAGCAGATAGGCGCGCGCGCTCATCGTCTGGCTGCCGAATTGGATCGTGTCGCCGCCGCCGGCAATCTCTTGCAGGACGGTTTTGGTGCCGTCGAGCTGCATCCGGGTCTGGTCAATGTAATTGAACGTGACGATTTTCCCGATGGTCGCCGTGCCGGCATCGGGCGCGCGTTCGCCGAGGCAGAGTCGCAGCAAGGTCGTTTTGCCAACGCCGTTGCGGCCAACCACGCCGGTGCATTGCCCGGGCTTGAGGGAAAACGTCAGGTTGCGAAACAGCCACCGGTCGCCATACCGCGCGCCGGCATCTTCCAGTTCGACGGCGGTGTTGCCGAGTGCCGGCGCCGGCGGAATCAGCAGATCCATCTCGCGTTCTTCCGGCGGCGCTTCGAGGCCTTTGATTTGATAAAACTCCCGCAGCCGGTGCTGTGATTTCGTCCGCTGCGCCCGGCACCCGGAGCGCACCCATTCCAATTCGATGCGGAGAAAACGTTGCCGGCGCCGTTCGTTCTGTTCGGCAATCTGTTGCCGGATTGCTTTTGATTCGAGATAGCTGGTGTAGTTGCCGGGATGAGAGTAACACCGGCCGTCAGCCAGTTCGATGATCCGCGTCGCGATCACGTCGAGAAAATACCGGTCGTGCGTCACGAAAATGACCGCGCCCGGAAATTTCTGGAGAAAGTCTTCCAGCCACCGGATGGATTCCGCGTCGAGATGGTTCGTTGGCTCGTCGAGCAGCAACAGGTCCGGCTGCGCCACCAGCGCCCGGCACAATGCTACGCGCCGTTTTTCACCGCCCGACAACGGCCCGACCAGCGTGTCCAACGGCGGCGCCGCCAGCGCCGTCACAGTGGATTTGATGCGGGACTCCAGATTCCAGCCGTCGGCTTGTTCGATGTTGTGGAGCAACTCCGCCATCTCCGCCACGCTGCGGTGGCCGGTCTCATAGCGCGCGAGCCAATCCAGCAAGTCCGCCGCGCCGGCCTCGATGTTTTGCCGGATGGTCTGGTCGCCGCGCAATTCAAACTCCTGCGGCAAGTACCCGACCCGCAGGCCGCGCCGCCGCGAAATCGCGCCGGAGTCTGCCGTTACTTCGCCCGCGAGAATTTTCAGCAGACACGTCTTGCCGCAGCCGTTGCGCCCGACTAAGCCGACCTTCTCGCCGGGCGCAACCGACAATGTCACGCCGGCAAGCACGCGCTGCCAGTCAAAGGCCAGCATCAGCTCGTTGGCGGACAATAACGCGGGATTGGGAGCGCTCATCACCGGGAGAATACAGGAAATTGCGCAGAAAGTCGCTTTCGCCCTTGCCGCGTGCTATGCTGACCTGTAGTTTGTCGGGCTTCTCATGTTAACCATTTCAGGAATTACCAAATCATTTGGCGCGCGGACTCTGTTCGCAGACGCGTCGTTGCAGGTCAATCGCGGCGAGCGGATCGGACTGGTTGGCCCGAACGGCGCCGGCAAGTCCACGCTGTTCAATCTCGCACTCGGCTACGACTGGCCGGACGAAGGTGAAGTAAACATCGAGCGCAACGCCACCATTGGCCATCTCCCGCAGGAGACCGCGCCGGCCGGCGACGAGACGGTGCTCGAACTGGCCATCGCAATCACGCCGGAAGTCACCGAATTGCAACGTCGGGTGAAGGCGTTTGAGGCCGGCCACGACACTGAATCACACGATTTTCATGAGGTGCAGGCGCGCTTCGACGAACTCGGCGGCTACCAACTCGAACCGCGCGCCAAGACGATCCTCCGCGGACTCGCGTTCCGGGAACGCGATTTCGACCGGCCAGCCAAGGCGATGAGCGGCGGCTGGGTGATGCGCGCGTATCTCGCCCGGTTGCTGGTGCAACAGCCGGACCTGCTCTTGCTCGACGAGCCAACCAACCATCTCGACCTCGGCGCATTGCAGTGGTTTCAGGAATATTTGAAGAATTATCCCGGCGCGATTTTACTGATTTCACATGACCGGGCTTTCTTGAATGAACTCGTCGGCAGCATCGTCGAAATCCGGCAGGCGCAACTGCACCGGTACCGGGGCAATTACGACGAATACCTCGTCCAGCGCGAGGCCAACGAAGTGCAATTGTTGGCCGCCTACAAAAACCAGCAGAAGAAAATCGAGCAGCTTCAGGATTTTGCCAACCGCTTCCGCGCCAAGGCCAGCAAGGCGACACAGGCGCAGGCCAAGCTCAAACAGATCGAGCGGATGGACAAGATCGAAGCGCCGGTCAAAGAAGGCCGGAGCATCCATTTTCATTTCCCACAGCCGCAACGCAGCGGCCACCGCGTCATCAAGCTGCAGGACATCCATTATGCCTACGACACGACGGTGGTTTACCGGGGCATGGAGTTCGAGGCCGAACGCGGCCAGCGCATCGTGCTCGTCGGTCCGAACGGCGCCGGCAAATCCACGTTGCTAAAACTACTCGCCGGCACGTTGGGCGTGCAAGGCGGCAGCCGCGAACTGGGGTTGAACGTGAAGGCCGGCTACTACGCGCAATACCGGGTCGAAATGTTGCGCGCCGACCGCACCGTGCTCGAAGAAGCGCTCGATACGCCGCAGAAGGTTTCCACCGAATCCGTCCGCACGGTGCTTGGCTCATTCCTGTTTCGCGGCGACGATGTGTTCAAACCCGTCGGCGTGCTCAGCGGTGGTGAGAAAAGCCGGCTGGCACTGGTGAAACTGCTACTCGACCCGCCGAACCTCTTGTTGATGGACGAGCCGACCACGCATTTAGACATGGCGAGCATTGACGCGCTGATCGGCGCGCTCGAACAATTTTCCGGCACACTCATCTTCATCAGCCACGACGTCTATTTTATCCGCAAACTGGCCAAGCACGTACTCCACGTTGATTCCGGCGTGCTCACCGCTTACCACGGCGACTACCAATACTATCTCGATAAGTCGGCAGCACTCACGCCGGTCGCGTCGCCAACGCCAGTTCAACCACCACCGGCAAAGCCAACGATTCGCGAACAGAAGCGCCGCAGTTCCGAAGACCGGCAAGCCTTGGGCCGCGAACGCCGCGAAGCGCAGCAGCTTGTCACAAAGCTCGAAGCTGAGATTGCCAAGCTGGAAAAATCTCAACTCGAACTCACTGCCGAGCTGGAGTTACCGGCTACCTACGAGAAACCCGGTCACGCCGTGGAAGTGAATCGGAAGTTGACCGGCATCGCCGAAGCCCTCGCCCGCACCGTCCCGGAATGGGAAGCCGCTGCAGCACGTCTTAGCGCCTTACCGGCGAGCTAATCCCACGCGCCTGAGCGACGGGATTCTTTCTTGGCGGCGTGATGCGCTTTGTTGTCGAGCATCTTGGCCTTCGCGCGCCGGCTGCGCCGGCGTTTCTGGCGGCGAATTTTCTCGACCTTGGCGCGTTCGGTGGCGACGAAACCTTTTTGCCGGGCTTCAATTTTGTCGAGCAATAACCGGCGCGCCAAAAACCGGTTGAGGCCTTGCTGCCGGCTGGATTGGCATTTCACTTGCAAGCCGGTCGGCCGGTGCAAGAGCATCACGCAGGTGGAAGTCTTGTTGACGTTCTGACCGCCGTGACCACCGGAGCGAACGAACGTTTCCTCAATGTCGGCTTCGCGAACGCCGAGCGCGGCCATGCGTTGCACAAGATGGGTTTCCTTGTCGGGATTGACAGGCAGAACGCTCATCGGACGGAAATGATTTTGAATTCCTGCGCCGGCCCGCGAGTTTGGAGTTTGACCCGGTCGCCAGCCTGCTTGCCGATGAGTTGCTGGCCGAGGGGCGATTCCGGAGTGATAACGAGGACTTCGGTTTCTTTGTGTTTAATTTCCAAGCCGCCTCGCTTGGGACCGATGAAATAAAGATCCCGTGCGCCATGCGCTTCCAGTTCAACCAGCGCGGTCAGGTCAATCGGTTCTGTCGGGGCGAATTTTCGGAGCGTGAGCGTCTGGTACGCCACCAGCGCAGCTTCGGTTTCCGTGGCCAGCCGCGCCTGCGAGCTGGCGAGATAGGCGGTCTCCAGCCCACGCGTGTCGTATTGGTCCTCGGCTTTACTCTGTTCGTCGGAAGCATCGGCGTGCATGCTGGCCGAAACACCGGCCAGCCCTTCGAGCTCTTGCCCGAGCTGCTTGATGACTTGCTCAACGATGGTGCGCTTGGTGATCATGCCGTCAGCTTCTCCTTGAATGCTTTCGCAGCGGCAGCAACATCTTGGACATTCAGAATTGCCGAGACAACTGCAACCCGCGTCGCACCGGTCGCGAGAACCGCGTCCAATGTTTGCATTGTAATGCCGCCGATGGCAAAGAATGGAATTCTGATTTCCTTGGCATATTGCCGCACCAATTCCACGCCGACCGGCGGTACGCCCGGCTTGGTGCCGGTGGCGAAAACCGGGCCGACGCCGATGTAATCCGCACCGTCACGCGCAGCTTGCCGGGCTTGCGCCAAGGTGTGGGTGCTGATGCCAATGATGGACAAACCGGTAAGTTGGTCGCGCGTGACCGCGGCGTAATCCTCCTGGCCGAGATGCACGCCAGCCGCACCGGTTTCGCGCGCGGCGGCAATGTCGTCGTTCACAATTACCGGTACGTCCTGTGCAGCCTTGACGACGGCGCGCGCGAGTTCGACGCGCTGGGCGTGCGACATTTCCTTGGCGCGGACTTGAATAACGTCCACGCCACCGGCAATCAATTCCTGCGTGACTGCGCCCGGTTGCCGGCCGGCAAGATAAGCGGTGTCGATAAACCCGTAGAGCCGGCAACTGGCAATGCGCGTCGCGGTCATGCGGCTCGTTACCGCGCCTTGGTGACCGGCGCCGCTTTCAGCCGGCCGATTTTGGGCAACTCGCCGACAATCGGCTTGGCGTAAGCAATAAACGCCGGCGTGACATCGTTGCCGGCTTTGTTGATGAACTCGTCCGGCATGTGCCGGGTTTCTTTCGCGACGTTCTTCAATTCGGTGCGTTCAATCGTCACGGCGTACTTCTTGCCGGGTTTGCGTTTGATGGCGGTGCTGCCGTTGGCAAACTTGCCGCCGGTGGCAAATTTGACGGCACTGGCGCCAGCGAGCCGGGCTTCCTTGGCGTCGTTGACGCTGACCACGCCGGCAAAGGAGCGTTGGAGATAACCGAACGTGTCGGCGCGGACGCGGGAGATTTGGGCTTTCTCTTTGATTTCCTTGGCGAGTAAGTCGCCGAGCGCGCCGCTGCCGGAGAGTTGGACGTTGCCGTGGCTGTCCACTTCCTTGATGAACTTGGCGGCGATAGCCGTGCCCTGTTCGTCGGAGATGCCTTCGCTGACGGCGATGAGGCAGCGTTTGTATTTGGCATAAACGGCTTGTACGTCCGCGACAAATTGTTCGAGCGTGAACGGGCGCTCCGGCAAATAGATGAGGTGCGGGCCATCATCTGGATAAACGCGGGCGAGTGCGGCGGCGGCGGTGAGGAAGCCGGCATGACGACCCATGATGACGTTGATTTTCACGCCCGGCAAAGCGCGGTTGTCGAGGTTGTCGCCCATGAATGCTTGCGCGACAAACTTCGCGGCGCTACCGAAACCGGGCGTGTGGTCGTTTTCGCGGAGATCGTTGTCGATGGTCTTGCAGATGTGGAAACACTTCATCACGTAGCCGTGTTTCTGGGCTTCTTCGTTGATGATGTGCGTCGTCTCGGCGCTGTCGTTGCCACCGATGTAAAAGAAATAGCGGATGTTGTATTTCTGCAAAACTTGAAAAACTTTGACGCAATCTTCCGGGGTCGGCTTCTTGCGGACGGAGCCGAGCGCGGACGATGGCGTGCCGGCGACGAGTTCGAGATTGGCCGTGGTTTCTTTGCCGAGGTCACAAAGGTTCTCTTCGAGAATGCCCTTCAGGCCGTGGAGCGAACCAAAGATCTGTTTGATCTCCTTGTGTTTCTTCGCTTCGAGGACCGCGCCGACGAGGCTTTGGTTGATGACGACGGTGGGACCGCCGCTTTGGGCGATCAACATATTGCCGGTTAATTTTTCGATTGCCATAATGGATTACTCCTTGGTTGTGGGTGAGTTGAAACCTTTGCCAGACCGCCGGTGCTTATGCCGTTTTTTCGATGACCAACGGCTGCGCACTGCCCATCAGCTTTTCGATGAACGCCGTGGAATACCGACCGCGCCGGAAGTTCGGGTCTTTGAGGATGACCTTGTGCAACGGGATCGTGGTCTTGACGCCGCGGATGATGAACTCGTCGAGCGCGCGGGTCATGCGATCCAACGCGGTCTTGCGGTCCGGGCCGTAGCAGATCAGTTTGGCCAGCATCGAGTCGTAGTATGACGGGATTGTGTAGCCGCTGTAGACGTGCTTGTCCACGCGGACGCCCAAACCGCCGGGCACGTGCATAAACTCGATCCGCCCGGGGCACGGCTGGAAATTGTTGAACGGGTCTTCGGCATTGATCCGGCATTCGATCGCATGCTTCGTGAACTGGATGTCTTTCTGGTCGTAGCCGAGTTCCTCACCAGCGGCGATGCGGATTTGTTCCTTCACGATGTCAACGCCGGTGACTTCCTCAGTGATCGGGTGCTCGACTTGAATCCGCGTATTCATCTCGATGAAGTAGAATTCCTTCTTCTCTTCATTGTAGAGGAATTCAATGGTGCCGGCATTTACATAGCCAACGGCTGCGGCAGCTTTGACGGCAGCCTTGCCCATTTTCTTGCGCATGTCATTGGGCAAGCCTGGCGACGGTGATTCTTCGACGAGTTTCTGGTGCCGGCGCTGCAAACTGCAATCACGTTCGCCGAGATGCACCGTGTGGCCTTTGCGGTCGGCCAAGATTTGAAATTCGATGTGGCGGGGATTCTCGATGTATTTTTCGAGATAAACCACGGCGTTGCCGAACGCGCGCTCTGCTTCGGTCTTCGCGGTATGAAAACCCTTGATCAACGACGGGTCATTGTGCGCCACGCGCATCCCGCGTCCGCCGCCACCGCCAGCTGCTTTCACAATTACCGGATAACCAATCCGCCGGGCAATCTTGAGTGCGTCCTCTTCCTTTTCCACCGGGCCATCACTGCCGGGGACAATTGGCACGCCAGCCTTCCGCATCGTGGCTCGTGCGGCAACCTTGTCACCCATCGCGCGGATCGCGCTGCTGGGCGGGCCGATGAAGCGGATATTGCAGTTTTCGCAGACTTCGGCAAAATGCGCGTTCTCCGCCAGAAAACCGTAGCCGGGATGAATCGCCTCGACATCGGCGACTTCGGCGGCACTGACAATCCGGTCGATCTTGAGATAGCTTTCCGAGCTGGGCGCCTTGCCGATGCAGATCGCTTCGTCGGCCAGCTGGACGTGGAATGAGTTGGCATCGGCTTCCGAGTAGACTGCGACACTCCGGATACCGAGTTCCTTGCAGGCGCGAATCACGCGCACTGCAATTTCACCGCGATTGGCAATCAGAATCTTGTCAAACATAGGCGCTAAACCAACCGGCAATTATTTCGTGCGGACAGCAAACAGTTTTTGGCCGAACTCGACCGGCTTGGCGTTCTCGACGAGACATTCGACGATGGCGCCTTTCAGCTCGGCCTTGATTTCGTTCATCACTTTCATCGCTTCGATGATGCACACCACGGATTCCCCCTCAATATTCTTGCCGGGTTCGGTGTACGGCGCGGAATCCGGCGTGGGTGACCGGTAAAACGTGCCCACCATCGGTGACGTGATGTATTTGATATCGGCTGGCACTGCCGCTGGGGCGGCTGGCGCCTCCACTGGGGCGGACGGGGCCGTTGCGGCGGCCGCGACTGGCGCGACTGGCGCAATTGTGACCGCGGGCTGAAAACCTTCGGGGCCGCGTTTGATGCGAATCTTTAATCCATCGTTTTCCATCGAGAACTCGGACAGGTCGTTCTCCTTCATTAGTTCAACAATGGCTTTGATTTGATCTAGTTCCATGGCTCCTTTCTTGTAATCTGACCGTTGGCTCCACTCGCCGGCAACCAACCGTCAGCGCCGTTTCTCAATCGGGTTGGACTTTAACAAACCACCCGGAGCCTGTCGAATGTTTTCCTCAACCGTCGTCAGGTCCGCGCAATACCGCCCTTGCGTCGGGTTCAAGTCCACCGCCATCTTCAATTGCTCCACCGCCTCCTCGTCCCGCCCGCCGGCCGCCAGCAACGCCCGCGCCCACCGCCAATGATACGCCGCCCGGTACGGATCGTTCCGGACCGCCGCCCGGTAAAACTCCGCCGCCTCAGTCGCGTGACCGTGCTGAATCGCCAAATCACCCGCCAACGCCCAATACCGCGGATTGGCCGGATTCAAATCAATGGCCCGCCGCACGGCAACCGGGTCCGTGCCCGCCGTCCGCAGATTGTAAAAATCCGCCAACAACGACCGGCCCGCCAAGTACGCCACCACCGCGCCCAGCGCCAACCCGGCCGTCGCCCGCGCCAACCGGGCCGGCCGCCGGGCCGGCCGCACAGGCACCGGTTTCAAGCCCTGCAAAATCCCCAACATCAAAAACGCCGGCACCGCCACGCCCGGCACATACAAATCAAAATCCAACAGCCCATGCACCGCAAAACCCGCCAACGCCGCCACCACCGCGATCCCCACCGCGTCATTGCCCCGTTGCCGCGCCAAGCGGAACCCGTCGCGCAACGCCAGCAGCCACAACACCGCAAACACCACCGCCCCGGCCGCGCCCGAATCGCTCGCCATCTGGAGGTAGCTATTGTGCACGAGCTGCGCCTCCTCGGTCAGCGCCGTCTTATATTTCGGATAAATCGAGCCAAACGTCCCCGGCCCCGTGCCGAACCACGGATGATCCCGCGCAATTTCCACCGCCCCGCGCCAATAATCCCCCCGCGCCGCCGCGCTCGCCCACCCGTGCCGGATCAACCCCGCCTGTTGCGCCGTCACAAACACCCCCACAATCACCGCCACCGCCAACAACGCCCACCACACCCGCCGCGACGCCGCCACCAACCCCGCCAGCGCCATCGCCCCAAACGCAATGAACCCGCCCCGCGACCCCGTCAGCGCCAGCCCGAACACCATCGCCCCCGCCGCCACCGCCAGCGCCACCCATTTCAACCAACTCCGCAGCCGGCAACTCCACACCCACGCCAACACCGGCGCAAACGCCACCACCAAAAACCCGGCCAACGTATTCGGATACACCAACGTGCTGAACACCCGGTTACTCGTCAGCCGCAACTGCAAATCCTTGGACAACTCCCCGCCGGCCGCCGCCGCATACGCCCGCGTCGCCGCCAGCCCCCCGAAATGCTGTTCCACCGCAAACGCCACGATCACCAACGTCGCCGCCGTCAACCCCCCCCCCA
>Ga0316217_10001707_pt1 | contig 27851 bp, 19 predicted proteins | sample 1anoAmetaG_FD_203633 | JGI IMG/M metagenome (GOLD analysis project Ga0316217, IMG submission 203633) | Freshwater microbial communities from Trout Bog Lake, Wisconsin, USA - 1anoA | ecosystem: Environmental > Aquatic > Freshwater > Lake > Hypolimnion/Profundal zone | place: USA: Wisconsin... | reverse complement strand
GCCTGTTCACCATCTGTGAAAAATTGCAGTCACCGATTGAGTGGGCGGAAGAACTGGGCGTGAAGCTGCTGCTCGAACCACACGGCATGGTCACGGATTCCGTCAAGCACATGGGTGATTTGCTCGAACGACTCGGGCACGAAAAGACTGTCGGCATTTGTCTCGACACCGGCAACAGTTGGCTCGGCGGCGCGGCTCCGCTCGATTTTGTGAAGACTTTCGGCAAGCGCATTCAACACGTCCACTGGAAAGACATGCCGGAAGCGTGGCTGCCGAAACGCGGAAAAGTCTTCGGCTGCGGCATGGCGGTGATTCCGCTCGGCGACGGCGTGGTTGGCATTCCGGCCATTGTGAAGGCGTTGCAGAAAACGGGTTTCAAGGGAACGACCACACTGGAAATCGCCGGCGCGGAAAATGTCAAAATCTCCGCCCGGCGATTGCGCGAGTGGGCGGGCTGAAACTGAACTCTGCTGGACCAAATCAAAATGAAAAACATCAGCGCCATTGACCTCATTATCATCGTCCTATACCTGGCGGGCATCGTCGGCGCGGGCGTCTGGGTGGGCCTGCGCAAACGCAAAGGCGGCGAGGCGGGAAGCTACTTCCTGGCCGGCAACACGCTGGGCTGGACTTCCATTGGCCTGGCCTTGTTCGCCACGAATATTTCCTGCCTGCACCTTGTCAGCCTGGCGCAGGCCGGCTACGACTCCGGCTTCCTCATGGGCAATTTCGAGTGGCTGGCGGCCTACACACTCATCGTGTTGAGCCTGTTCTTTGTGCCGTTTTACATGCGCGCCAAGGTCTCCACCTTGCCGGACTTCTTGGAAAAGCGCTATTGCAGCCAATGTCGTGATTGGCTTGCCGGGCTTTCCATGATCACGGCCATCATTTTCAATATTGCCTTTCCGCTCTCGACCGGCTGGCTTGTGTTGCATGGCGTGTTCGGCATTGATAAATGGGCCTGCATCCTCACGCTGACGACCCTGACGGCGATTTACACCATTCTCGGCGGTCTTTCGGCCGTCGTGATGACCGAGACGATTCAGGCCGTCATCTTGCTGACCGGTTCCATCATCATCACCGCGCTGGCCTTCACCAAGGCCGGCGGCTGGCACGGCATGACCGAGCAGCTTCACGCCAGCGGCGAGACCATCAAGCTGACCATGTTGCGCTCCTCCGCCGATGAACCGGGCCTGCCGTGGTATGCGGTGCTGCTGGGCTATCCGGCGTTGAGCATCTGGTATTGGTGTGCCGACCAGACCATCGTCCAGCGTGTCCTCGGCGCCAAGGACGAGAATCACGCGCGCACCGGGCCGCTGTTCTGCGGCCTCATCAAGGTGTTTCCCGTGTTCGTCTTCATCCTGCCCGGCCTGCTGTTCCTGACCATCATTCAAGGCGGCAAGCTGGACGGACTCGCGCAACTCCGCATCCGCAGCGAACAAACCATCGGCGCGGCCGGCAAACAATATCAACTCGAGCTGGCCGGCAAGTCGTTGGGAGGGCCGACGCAAAAAATCAGTTTCACCGAGGGCCAGGCGCCGCTGGATTTGACCAAGGAACTTGCCAACGGCGGCCAGCCCCTGACGTTGATGTCCGGCTTTGACCAAAAAAATCTGGTGCTGCCCGCGAACGTCATCGTGATGTCATCCAAGGAAACCTATGGTTTGATGATCAAGAATCTGATGCCGGTCGGTTTGTTTGGGGTCATGGCGGCCGCGCTGATGGCGGCGCTGATGGGCAATCTGGCCAGCGCCTCCAATTCCATCGCCACGTTGTTCAGCTACGATCTCTACCGCCGCTTTCGCCCGGCCACGCCCGAACACCGGCTGGTCTTCATTGGCCGGCTGGCCTCGCTCGCGGCCTTTCTGCTGGGCATCGGGCTGGTGCCGTTGCTCGATAATTACAAGAGCATTTTTGCCGGCATCAACGACATCATCGCGCACATCGCGCCGCCGGTTTCCTGCGTGTTTGCCTTGGGGGTGTTCTGGCCTCGCGCTTCGGCCTTCAGCGCCAAATGGACCATGTGGGTCGGCTCGCTGACCGGCGCGCTGGTGTTCACCGCCAAGACGTTGCATGTCTGGCATCCGGAAGCATTTGGCTGGATTCCGGCGTTCCTCTACACCACGCCGTTCATGCTCATGGCGTTTTATCTGCTTTGCTTTTGCATCGTGCTGCAAGTCACGTTGACCATCGCCCGGCCGAAGCTGGCGGCGGAAGATCCGCAAAAGCTGTACTGGGAACATCCCTTCGATGCGTTGAAATCACCCGGCTGGCCGGGTTTGGCCAATTACAAAGTGCTGGCTGCACTTGTTTTTATAGCCATGTGTGTGCTGTATTACATTTTTGCCTGAATTAAATGAAACCGTCCGAACTAACCACTTGGTTGTTGGCAGTCGGGTGCATCTGCCTGACGCTGACGGGATTTGGCGGGGAACCGCTGATTTGGTTCAATCAGCCTGCCACCAACTGGACGGAAGCCCTGCCGCTTGGTAATGGACGCCTCGGGGCGATGGTTTTTGGAGGAGTCGCCAAGGAGCGATTGCAACTTAACGAGGATAGCCTCTGGGCGGGTTGCCCCGTCGAAGTTTATCCCGAAGACTTTCCCAAACACTTGGCGGAAGTGCGCCGGTTGATCCTGGCGGGCAAGAACGCTGAGGCCCACGCCTACGGCATTGAACATCTTACGGCCACCCCCACGTCTTTCCGTTCGTACCAGCCGTTTGGCGATCTGTGGCTGGATTTCGGCGGCCCGGGAACGAACACGGACTACCGGCGTGAGCTGCAACTGGCCGATGGCAGGGCTCGCGTCAGCTATCGCATTGGCAACGCCACGATTACGCGGGAGGCTTTCGTGTCCGCGCCGGATGATGTGCTGGTGCTGCGCGTCGCGACGGATCAGCCAGGCACGCTCGACTTCAAGTTAAGCCTCACGCGCGAACGCGACGCCACCGTGAAGGTGGACGAGACCGGAGGTTTGCGGCTCAAGGGCCAGATCGTGGACACGGAAAATCAGGACGGCGGGCATGCCGGCAGACCCGGCGGTTCCGGCCCCGGCGGAGCGCACATGAAATTCGCCGGGCGCTTGGTGGCCCGCGTGAGTCAGGGCGCCGTGGTGGCCGAGGAAAACCAGCTCCACATCCGGGGCGCGACCGAGGCCGTCCTGCTGTTCACTGCCGCGACGGATTATAATCTCGCCAAGCTCGATTTTGACCGGGCGATCGAGCCGGCGGAAATTTGCGACGCCATTCTTGCCAAAGTGGGCGCGAAAACGTGGACGCAACTGCTCGAGTCGCATCTCCAGGAACACCGCGCCATGTTCAACCGCGTCTCGCTCCAACTCGGCTCACCCGACCTCCGATTGGAAAAAATGCCCACGGATGCGCGACTCGCGGCGGTCCGCAAGGGTACGGACGATCCTGCGCTGGTGGCATTGCATTTCCAGTTTGGACGCTACCTGCTGATGAGCAGTTCGCGGCGGCCAGCGCGTTTGCCGGCGAATTTGCAGGGCATTTGGAACGACAAGATGCCGGCGCCCTGGCAGTCGGACTACCATCTGAACATCAACTTGGAGATGAATTACTGGCCCGCCGGAGTGGCCAATCTGTCGGAAACCATCAACCCGTTGATGGATTGGTTTGAGCTGCTGGCGCAGCGCGGTCATGAGTCGGCCCGAAGACTTTATCAGTCCGATGGCTGGGTGGCTTTCCTGGCCACGAATCCGTTCGGCCGCGCCACGCCCAGCGCTTCCACCCGCGAATCGCAGTTTGTCAACGCTTCGATTGAACCGCTCTGCGGGGCGTGGATGGCGGCGGAGTTGTTCGACTTTTATCAGTTCACCGGCGACCGCAGTTTCCTGCAACGGCTTTATCCCGTGTTGCGGGGCTCCGCCGAGTATGTATTGGATACGCTGGTGGCCGCGCCGGATGGAACGCTCGTCATGGTGCCGTCCACGTCGCCGGAAAACAGTTACATTGACCCGGAAACCAAGCAGCACATCCGCATCACCGCCGGTTCGACGTATCACATGAGTCTCGTGCGGGCGATTTTTGACGCGACCGATCGCGCGGGGGCGATTTTGGGCTCGGACGAACCCATGCGGCAACGCCTTGCCGCCGCGCGCGCAAAACTCCCGCCGCTCAAACTTGGCCCGGACGGCCGCATCCTCGAGTGGGCCGAGCTGTATGCCGAAGCCGAGCCGGGCCATCGGCACATCTCGCACCTCGTTGGGCTTTATCCGTTCGACCAGATCACACCCGCCACTCCGGAGCTGTTCGCCGGCGCGCGCAAAGTGTTGGATTACCGCCTTGCCCATGGCGGCGGCGGCACCGGCTGGAGCCGCGCCTGGATGATCAGCCTCTTCGCCCGGCTGCAGGATGGCGATTCGGCGCGGGAGCATTACCTGACACTGCTCCGCCGCAGCACCCTGCCAAACCTGTTTGACAATTGCCCGCCGTTTCAGATTGACGGCAACTTTGGCGCGTGCGCCGGCTTGGCGGAGATGCTGTTGCAAAGCCAGGAGCATCCGCCAGGTTCACAGCCGGCGGATCAACAATTCATACTGCATCTGCTGCCTGCGCTGCCCCAGGCATGGGCCAGCGGTTCAGTCACTGGTCTTCGCGCCCGTGGAAACTTCACCGTGGACCTCACTTGGGAAAACCGGCAGGTCACCCATTACCGCATCACCTCCCCCAATCCGCGCGAAGTGAAAGTGCGCCTGAACGGCGCCGTCCAGACCATCATGGCCGAACGCCAGCAACAACCTTAACACCACAAAAATCAATCCATTATGATGAAAAAACTCCTCTGCCTCATGTCCGCGGTCCTGCTGGCCGGTTGCGCCACGCAGCCAGCGCCGCACCGCTACGCCTGGGTCACCGGCCTCAAACCCGAAAAGATCGAGCGTTACGAGTATCTCCACTCGCATCCGTGGCCGGCCGTAAACCAGATGATCAAGGCCTGCCACATCCAGAATTATTCCATCTACGAGCGCGAAATTGACGGCAAAACCTATCTTTTTTCGTATCTCGAATACACCGGAACCAATTTCGACGCCGACATGAAACTGATGGCTGCCGACCCCGACACGCAACGTTGGTGGAAGGAAACCGACCCCTGCCAGCAACCGCTGCCCGACGCCGCCGCCAAGGGAAAAATCTGGAGCGACGTAAAAGAAGTGTTTCATTTGCAATGAGATTATGACAATTACTAAATCCAAGAAAACGGCCACGAAGACCCTAACCCTAACCCGGATATTTCAGAGTTGGGTTGGCGGCGGCGGGCGAAACCAGCGTACCGCAGGTTTCCAAACCTGCTGTATCGCCGCTTTCCAAATCGGCAGGGCGTTAAAGAGGCTCGGCGTCTGCGGGTTTGGAAACCCGCGATACAGCAGACTTGGAGGTCTGCGGTACGGGTGTGCCTATGAAATATCCGGGCTAACCGCCTTGGTTTCGCTGCTCGCGAGCCTTGCCGGCGTTCAAAACCTCCAGGCCAATGACGCCCAGCTTGCCAAGGAATTGACAACCATTGACGAGACGATGGCCAAGGGGCCATTCAAGCCCACTTGGGAATCGCTTAAAACGCATCAGGATCCCGAGTGGTTTCGTGATGCCAAGTTCGGCATCTACACGCACTGGGGCCCGGTGACGGTCGGCGCGGAGGACGGGCCGGCCGGCGTGCAGTGGTATGGCCATAGCATGTATGACACGAACAGCCCGACCTTCCGCTATCATCAAAAGAAATACGGCGAGCAAAATCAGGTGGGATATAAAGACATGATTCCGAAGTTCACGGCGGAAAAATTCAACGCCGGGGAATGGGCGGATTTGTTCGCCCGGGCGGGCGCCAAGTTTGCCGGGCCGGTGGCCGTGCATCATGATAATTTCGCCCTGTGGGATTCCCAAGTCACCCGCTGGAACAGCAAGGAAATGGGGCCGCACCGGGACATCACCGGTGAACTGGAAAAAGCCATCCGCGCGCAGGGCATGAAATTCATCACCACGTTTCATCACGGTTTTGCCTGGCGTTATTACGAGCCGGCCTTCCGCTTTGACGGCGCGGACCCGCAAAACGCCGATCTTTACACCGAGGTGCATGCCAAGGGCGCGCCGCCCAGCCGGCATTTTCAGGACACCTGGCTGGCGATGGTGGACGAGGTGCTGAATAAATATCAGCCCGACCTCATCTGGTTTGACTTTGAGTTTTTCGCGGTGATCACTCCCGAATACGAACAGAAGCTGTTTGCCACGACCTACGACTGGGCCGCGCAGAATGGGCGTACCATTGGCGTGTGCCACAAGTCCGCCGACATCCATAAGACCACGGGGATCTTGGATTTCGAGCGCGGACGCGAGGACCGCCTGGTGCCGTATCCCTGGCTGACGGACACGGCCACGGGGCCGTGGTTTTACCAGAAATCGGACAAGTTCAAGACCGTGAGTGAACTGGTGGGCATACTGGTGGATATTGTCTCCAAGAACGGTTGTCTGCTGTTGGATGTGGGGCCGAAAGCTGACGGCAGCATTCCAGACGAGGACCGCAGAATCTTGCTGGGCATGGGTGACTGGTTGAAAGTGAACGGCGAGGCGATCTACGGCACGCGTCCGTGGAGAACTTACGGCGAAGGCCCGACCCATCAGGCCAAGTCCGGCGGATTCAGTGAAAACGCCGACAAACCCTTCACCGCACAGGACATCCGGTTTACCAGCAAAGGCGACGCGCTTTATGCAACTGTGCTGGGCGTGCCGTCGGGCGAGGTCACCATTCACGCCTTCCAGATTGACGCCGCCAATCCGCAAGCGCGGGTGGAATTGCTCGGCCAAGGTGCCATCCCCTATCGCGTCAATGACCAGAAACAACTCGTGCTCACGCCGCCCGATTTGACCTCGGCCAAGCTGGCCGGTGACCATGCCTTCGTATTCAAGCTCACCGGCTTCAGCACTTCCTTGCCAGCGAAGGCACCGTGAGAACGAACTGATTGAATTACACCTGAAATTGGAGCGCACTATGACGAGACCATTTATCCACCTTACGGCGTCCCTCTGGATGGCAAGCGCCTTGCTTTTGGCGAGTGCCAATGCGCAATCGAACTTTTCTGCGGACAGCCCGTTGGCCGTGGTGCGGCAACTCGACGCCCGTACTGCAACCATTCATGGCAAGACGGCCAAGTTCATGGAGGGAACTCCCGGGGCCATCGGTTATTGGACCGAGCTGTCCGATTCTCTTTCCTGGCCGGTGTCATTTGAAAAGCCGGGCGATTTTATTGTGGAATTGAACTATGCCTGCAGTCCCGGCTCGGAGGGCAGTGGGTTCGACCTTGAGATCGGTGGAGAGAAGCTCACCTCGCGGATCGCCGCCCATACCGACTCATGGTATGACTATACCGTGGTCAAGCTCGGCGAACTCCACCTCACCCAGTCCGGCCCGCAGACGCTTACGCTTAAACCGACGAAGAAGCCGGGCGAGGCCGTCATGAATCTGGCCTGGTTGCGGTTCGTACCGGCGGAAGACTATTCAAACTACCTCGCACGAACCGTCGGCGACCATCAACTCAAACAGGTGACGCTCCCGGCCCAGGTCTTTGTCGTGCCGAATTTCCATCCCGCCAGTTGCGGCTGGCTGGCCAACTGGTCGGTGGAACGGAACTATTGCGCCAATTCCTACCTCGACCACCTCGACCGCGTGCGCGATGATGCCAATTACGGCTACGCGCAATCCGAGTGCAACAACCTGATCGCGATTCAAAATTTTCAACCGGAGCGTTTCGCTGAATTGCAGCAGCGTGTGAAAGCCGGCCGCGTCGAACTGGTCAACGCCTTTTTTCTTGAGCCCACCATCAATCTCTCGGGCGGCGAGGCGCTGGCCAAGATGGGCATCGAGGGCTTGCGCTGGCAGCAACAGGTGATGGGCGTCCGCCCGCGCTACTGCTGGGCGATTGACGTTTGCGGCACGCACGCGCAGATGCCCCAGCTCTGCGACCTGCTCGGACTCGACGCGCTGATTTACACGCGCTGCAATCGCGCCGGCAAAGCAGTGTTCTGGTCCGAGTCGCCGGATGGCTCGCGCGTCCTGACGCTCGTTCCCGGTGGCTATTCCGAAAATCTCGGCGGCTCATACGCGGCCAAGCAGCCGCTCACCGACGGGCAGTTGCAGCAGGTGGCCAAGGCGATTTCTGGCAAGCTTGGCAGGGCGCCGGCGGGCGCGCCCGTTTTGGTGCTCGGCGGCAACGGTGATTATTCGCTCGCCCCGGCCCGGCATGAGAACCCCACGGAGTTCCTTGAGGCTTGGAAAAAATTCCGCCCGGATTGCGAAATCCGCTACACCGGTCTTTCGCCTTACGTGGATGCCCTGCTCCCCGGCGTGAAATCCGGCGCAATTGAATTGCCCACCGTTCGCACCGGCACCAGTTACACGTTCGATTCCTTCTGGATTGAGAACCCGCGCGTGAAGGAATGGTATCGCCGCGACGAGCACGCGCTCCAGTCCGCCGAAATGCTCGCGACCATTGCCAGCCTCACCCGCGGCTATGACTATCCGGTCGCGCCGCTGTATCACGCCTGGCTGCAAATGCTGCTGAACATGGATCGCAACACGCTTTGGGGCAGCGCCGGCGGCATGGTGTTCGAGCACGAAACTTCGTGGGACGCCAAGGATCGCTTCGCCTGGGTGGAAAACCAAAGCGCCGCCACGCTCACATCCGCCGCGCAAAAAATTGCCGGCGAAGGCAGCGCCGTTTCCCTGTTCAATCCGGCGAACTGGCGGCGCACTGATCCGCTGCGATTGAAGCTGCCGGGGGACACGAGCCTGGCCGGCGCGAAGTGCGAGGCGGCGGGCGACGGCACAACGCTCTGCCAACTCGAAGTGCCGGCGGCCGGCGTTGTTGGCAAAGCGCTGAGCGCCAGTTTGCCGGGCATTCCCCAAACCATCGCCCTGCCCAAAACCATCAAGACTAAATTCTATTCCGCGAAAATGGATCCCCTCACCGGCGCGCTGGTGAGCTTGAAAACCAAATCCGGCCGCGAAATGCTCGGGGGCCCGGCCAACGTGGTGGTCGCCGAGAAATACTCCGGCCACGGCGACCCGGGTGATTTTGTGAATCCGCGCCCGAAGCGCCAGCGCCTCGCCACCTCGAGCGATTTCAAAACGACGCTCGCCGTCACCGAAGGCCCGCTGGCCATCACGGTGACCGCCACCGAAGAATTTCTCGGCGGCGGCGCCCTCAAACGGGTGACCCGTTTTTATAAGAATTTTCCGCGCCTCGAGTTTGAAACCGAATTGAACGACATTCCCAACCTCACCGTGGTCGTCGCTGAATTTCCGCTCGCGCAGACTCCGGCGGAAAATCGCCGCGGTATTCCGTTTGGCTTTTCGCGCGATGACAACACGATCTCCGGCATCGTGCCGGCAATTCGCTGGACCGATTATTCCACACCTGGACATGGCGGTGTTGCCTTGCTGGATCGCGGCGTGCCCGGCCGCGAAATCAACACGAACACGCCGGTCATTTATCTGCTCAACGCCACGGACAAATACTACGGCTACACCAACGCCTGGTTGAGCGGCCGGGGTCGCCATGCCTTCGCCTACGCGCTGGTCGCGCACGACGAGGACTGGGCCCGCGCGCGCATTCCGCAACTGGCTTGGGAATACAATTGCCCCGTGACGCTGGCCGCCAACTGCCAACCGCAGCCGGCGCAATCCTTTTTGCGGACCTCGGACAATGTCATTGTGGAAGCCATGCGCCGCGACGGTGCGGACATTGAAGTGCGCCTGGTCGAGGCGCTCGGCCAGCCGGGCAACGCGGAAGTGGAGTTGAAATTGCCTTATACCAGCGCGGCGTTGACCGATCTGACCGGCGGACATGCGCAAGCCCTCGGCACCGGACCGGTGTGCAAATTCTTAGTGAAGCCGCAGCAAATTGTGACGCTGCGTTTTCGCACAGCGGATGCCGTGGCCCAAATCCAGCCGCTGCTGGAATGGGACGATCTGGTGCCGGCCGCCAAGCGCGCCGCGCTGCACGAATATCTCGCGGACAAAAAAGGCCACCCGCCAATGGGCCATTGAAAGGAATTGCACCATGAGCATGTTTGACACTTTTGGCAAAGCGACCGACGCCTCGGGCCGCAAGCCAAACACGCTGCGAAAGCTGGAGCGCCTCCATCAGGCGCTGCGCCACCAGGAGCCGGATCGCGTGCCCATCAGCGATTTTTTTTGGGGCGGTTTCACCCGGCGCTGGCGCAAGGAACTGGGTTTGCCGGACGACGCCAATCCTTACTATCACTACGATCTCGACTGGATTGTCACCGTGCCGAACATGGACCCGTGGATCCGTTCCTTCGAGACGCTCCGGGAAACCGCGCAGGAGGTGGTCGTGAAAACCGGTTTCGGCGCCGTCATGCACAAGCTCCATTCCCTGCCGATGCCAGAGATGCGGGGGTGGGAAGTGGACACGTTTGAAAAGCTGGAACAGGTCCGGTTTGATGATCCACGCGATCCGCGCCGTTTTTTCGCGGCGGGCGACAACCAGATTGCCGGCGTGGGCGACGGCTTTGAGCGCAACTCGCCAGCCTGGATTGAAACCGTGAAATCGTTGCGGCCGGATTTTCCGGTTTTCGGCAGCATGATGGAAGTGAGCGAATGTCTCACCCGGCTCATCGGCCAGGAAAACGCCATGCTCTGGATGGGCGAGGAACCCGAACGCATGGGCGCGGTCATCCATCGCATCGGCGCGCACTATCTCGAATGCGCCCGGGCGGAGATGGAAGCCGGCCAGGGGTTGCTCGACGGCTTCGTGATCTGGGGCGACGTGGCTTACAAAAAAGGCATGTTTTTCTCGCCCAATTACTGGCGCGAATTCTTCAAGCCGTGGGTGGCGCAAATGGCCGCCTTTGCCCACGCGCACGGTCTGCCGGTGATTTATCACGGCTGCGGCAACGTGAAAGCCATCTTTCAGGACTACATTGACATCCAGGTTGACGCCTACAATCCGCTCGAAGTGAAGGCGGGCATGGACTGCGTCGAATTGCGACGGCAATACGGCCACGGCATGGGTTTCTGTGGCAACAGCGACATGCAAGTTTGGGAAACCGGCGACCGCGCGGCCATCCGCCGCGAAGTCCTGCGCAAATTGAACGCCGCGAAAGGCGGCGGCTATATTTTCCAATCCGACCATTCCGTCAGCAGCGCCGTGTCCGGGCACACCTATGATTACATCGTGAAGCTGGTGCGCGAGTTCGGAAATTATCCCATCCGTCTGCCCGCGGAATTTGAGGAGGAGATTGCGCCCGCCGGTCCACGCCTCAACCCCGAATGAATATCATCACCCCTAATCCCCTGCTCGGGGTCGGCCTGCACTCGGTGGGCGCGGCGCTTTCGGCCAATTGTTATTCGCCGCAAAAATATGTGAAGCGCTGGTCCTGGGAGATTTATTGGATGGCGCAGGCTTCCTGGTGCTGGCTGCTGTGGCCCATCATCGGCGCCTGGATCACCATCCCGCAGCTTGGCCAGGTATTGCACGACGCGCCCGCGAGCGCGATGTGGCTGTCGTTCTTGATGGGCGTCGCTTACGGCATCGGCGGCATGTCCTTCAACGTTTCCATCCGCTATATCGGCTTTTCGCTGACCTATTCCATCGCGGTTGGGCTTTCCAGCATTCTGGGCACGATCATTCCGCCGCTGGTGCATGGACAACTGCATGAAATTCTCGCGCGCACCGGCGCGGGTTGGGTGCTGGGCGGCGTGGTGGCGGGCGCAGTCGGCATTGCGGTCTGCGGCGCGGCGGGACATTTCAAAGAACGCGATTTGGACGAGGGGCAGGGCACGCACGCGGGATTTTCCCTGCTCAAAGGGGGCCTGCTCTCCCTGCTCGCCGGCGTGCTGTCGGCGGTGTACGGCTTTGCCTTGGACGCGGCGGCGCCGATTGTGGACGCCGCCGAACAACACGGCGCGGGCATTTGGAAAGGCAACGTCGCCTATATTTTTGCGAACACCGGCGCCTTCCTGACTTCCTTTGTCTGTTGCGCGTATTTGATGCGCAAGAACAAATCGTCCGGCGAATTTGCGCAACTGCGAGCTGGCGAAACCGGCGGCAGCCTGCCGGTGAATTACCTGCTCGCCTTCCTTACCGGCACGCTGTGGTATGGGCAGTTCTTCTTTTACAACCTTGGGCATGTGCGGCTGGGCAAGGACTATGCCTATTCGAGTTGGGCCATTCACATGATCCTGCTCGTGCTCATCAGCAACGCGGTGGCGGTCATCTTCAAAGAATGGCGCGGCTGCCGCGGGCGCACCCGGGGCGTCATTGGTCTGGGCTTGGGCATCTTATGCGCCGCCGTGCTGCTGCTGACCTATGGAAACTATCTCGGCGAACCCCCAAAATAGTCTGAAAGCATCATGAAACGCTACGGCTCCATCATCGGATTGCGCGACGAAAAGATCGCGGAATACCAGCAACTGCACGCCGCCGTCTGGCCCGATGTGCTGAAGATGATCACCCAGTGCCATATCCGGAACTACTCGATTTATCTGCGCAAGCTGCCCGACGGACGGCATTACCTGTTCAGCTATTTCGAATACACCGGCGCCGATTTTGCCGCCGACATGGCGCAGATGGCGGCCGACCCCACCACGCAAAAATGGTGGTCGGTGTGCATCCCCTGCCAGCAGCCGCTGGAGGATCGTGCGGCCGGCGAATGGTGGGCCGGCATGGCAGAAGTGTTTCACCTGGATTAGGTTTGCGGCGCAATAAAGTATTGAATCAAGATGATTCGCTGCATTAATATCGACCTGGAGAAAGGGAAACGCCATGCCCGTTGAAATCGCTGGACTCGATTACAGCCTCACCGGCGCGAACGCCAAGCGCGCCATCGAACTCGGTCTTGCCGAGGCGGAATGGTATCAAACGCCGGTGCCGCGCGCGGCGATGCGCCAGTTGCTGGAACGCCGGGACACGCCGGCCATCCGCGACACGGCGCTGCTGTTCCTGATTCTGTTCTCCGCCGGCTGCGCCACCGTCGCGCTCTGGGGCACTTGGTGGATGGTGGTTCCCTACTTGATCTACGCCGTGTTCTACGGCACGAGTTCCGATTCCCGCTGGCACGAGTGCGGCCACGGCACGGCGTTCAAGACCGACTGGATGAACGCGGCGCTATACGAGGTTGCCTCGTTCATGGTGTTGCGCGAGTCGGTCGTCTGGCGGTGGAGCCACACGCGCCATCACAGCGACACGATCGTGGTTGGCCGCGACCCCGAAATCCAGGTGCCGCGGCCGCCGGACATGGTGGGGCTGCTCTTAAGCCTGACGGCCGCGAATGTGTATCGCACCTATTATCCGAGTTTGATTCGCCACGCGCTTGGCCGCGTGACGGCGGGCGAGCGGACGTTCATTCCCGGGTCCGAGTTCCCGAAAGTTTATCGCCGCGCCCGCATCATTCTCGTGATCTACGCGGTGGTGCTGGCCGCGGCATGGCTGCTGCACAGTTGGATTCCCATTTTCCTGTTCGTCCTGCCGCAGTTTTTTGGCACGTGGCTGATGATCATCCACAACACGCCGCAGCATGCCGGCCTCGCCGAGAACGTGCTCGACCACCGCCTCAATTGCCGAACGGTCTATATGAATCCCATCAGCCGGTTTATCTATTGGAACATGAATTACCATGTCGAACACCACATGTTCCCGCTTGTGCCCTACCATGCGCTGCCGAGACTGCATGAAGCTATCAAGGCCGATTGTCCGCCGCCTTATCGCTCGCTGCTGGAAGCGTGGCGCGAAATCCTGCCCACGCTGCTGCGTCAGGTGAAAGACCCGGGCTATCACGTCAAACGGAAATTGCCGCCGCCCGGTAACCAGCCGGAACAACCGCGTTATTCCTCCAGCCAGACGCCCGGAGTCGAAGGCTGGGTTGAAGTGTGCGCGGGCGCGGCCTTGGGCTTTGCGGACGTGATCCGCTTTGATCACGGACGGCGGACTTACGCCATTTACCGCGGCGAGGAAGGCGAACTCTACGCCACCGACGGTGTTTGTACGCACGGCAACACGCATCTTTCGGAGGGGCTGGTCAAAGGCAAATTGATCGAGTGCTCCAAGCACAACGGCCGGTTTAATCTCCCCGACGGCTCGCCCGCGCGCGTCCCCATTTGCCGCGGTCTCGCCACCTATCCCATTGTCGAGCGGAACGGTCGCTTGTTCCTCGACGTCACCCGCCCCGGCGGTGCGGGGGTGCGGCCACCAACCACCTGCCATTTGCGCGTTGTCAGCAATTGCAGCATCGCCACGTTCATCAAGGAACTCGTCCTTGAGCCCGTCACCCTTGCGGACGTCGTCGCATTCACGCCCGGCGATTACCTTCAGCTTGACATTCCGGCCTACGAAGAAATTCGCTTCGCCGATTTCGACATTCCCGATCCCTATGCGGCCGTCTGGCGGGCGCATCATCTCTTTGAACTGGTCGCGTGCAATCCCGCCGCCGGCCGGCGCAACAACTACTCCATCGCCAGCAACGCCGCGACCGAGCGCAGCTTGCGGTTCAACGTTCGGATTGCCACGCCGCCGCCTGGACAGGACTGCCCGCCAGGGGTCGGGTCGAGTTACGTGTTCTCACTGAAGCCCGGCGACATCGTCAGCGCGATTGGTCCGAGCGGAGATTTCCACATCAAGCCCACGCAAAAGGAGATGGTTTACCTCGGCGGCGGCGCCGGCATGGCGCCCTTGCGCGCCCACCTCTCGCACCTGTTGGAAACGGAAAAGTCTGCGCGCAAAATCAGCTACTGGTATGGCGCGCGTTCCCGCCAGGAGCTTTTCTACGGCGACTACTTCGCGGGCCTCGCCCGCGACCACGCGAATTTTTCTTTTCACCCGGCGCTGTCCGCTCCGCTGCCGGAGGACAACTGGACCGGCCACGCGGGATTTATCCACGAGGTAGTGCGGGAGCAACTGCTGAAGAATCATCCCCACTTGCCAGCCGTGGAATTTTACCTCTGCGGCCCGCCGCAGATGATCAAGGCCGGATCGCAGATGCTTTCTGAACTCGGCGTGTCGTTATCCCAAATAACCTGTGATGAATTCTGAAATGAAACTTAAACTGGTCAGGCACCTCTGGGGCGTGGACCCCACGCACGGCTTGGAAACGCATCTGCCCCGCTGGCGCGAGGTTGGCTACCAGGCCGTTGAGGCCAGCATCCGCATCTGGCCGGATCGCGCCGGTCTGCTGGGCTTTCTCAAGCACACCGGCTGGGATTGGATTGCGCAGGTGTTCAGCCATGACTTCAAAGGCGGCGGCACGGTCCGCCAGCATCTGGATTCGCTGCGCGAACAAATCGAAGAATGTCTCGAACACCATCCGCTATTCTTCAACGCCCACAGCGGCTCGGATACCTGGAATCCCGCCGAGGCGGAGGATTTCTACGGGGCGGTCATGGAGCTGGAGCAGCGCATCGGCCTGCCCATCGCGCATGAAACGCACCGGCTGCGTTACTTCGGCAATCCGTGGGCCACGCGGCCCATCCTCGAACGCTTTCCCGACCTGAAATTAACCTGTGATTTTAGCCACTGGGTTTGCGTGGCCGAACGATTGCTCGAGGATTGCGGGCCGATCCTTCAGCTCGCCGCCGCGCATGGTCATCATTTGCATGCGCGCGTCGGCTTTGAGGAAGGCCCGCAAGTGCCCGACCCGCGCGCGCCGGAATGGTCGCGCCATGTGGCTGTCCATGAAACGTGGTGGGACGCCATCTGGGCTGCGCAGCGCCAGCGCGGCATGAACGTCAGCACCCTCACCCCGGAGTTCGGCCCCGCACCCTACCTCCATCTGCTGCCCTATACGCAGACGCCCGTGGCCGACCTCGCCGACATCTGCGACTGGCAGGCCCGCCGGCAACAGGCTTTATTTTACGCCAGGATCAACGGCAAAACCTGAGCCCCAGTTCAACCAGACCAACCGCCATGCAAAAAATAATCCAACATTTTATTCCCGGCGCGCCGCATCCCGACCCCGGCGTGCGCAACTCCAAAGGGGAGTGGCGTCCGGCATATCCGTGCAGTTACGCACCAGTCTTTGCCTGGCCACCGCGCCCGCTGGCGCTGCTGAAGTGGCTTCTTAATTGGCCCGGCTTCATGTGGCCGCGCAATCTGGTGCTGCTGACCATCTCCGCGGTTTCCTGGTTCTGGCTGCAGCCCGAGCTGGCGCGGTGCGCGCAGTTCCACTGGGATTGGATCGGCCACTTGTTGCTTCGCAACCAGGCCTTGATCTGGCTGGTGTATGGCGGCTACCACCTCTACTTCTACATTCTCAAAGGGGAAGGCACGAAGGGCAAATACGACGCGCGCTGGCCGGCGCGGAACAGTCCGGTGTTTCTCTTCCGAAACCAGGTTTATGACAACATTTTTTGGACCTGCGTGGTGGGCGGCGGAATCATGACGGCCTACGAGGTGGTGACGATGTGGCTATACGCCAACCATCGCATTCCCATGCTGGATTGGAGCCGGCATCCGGTGCTTTTTGTGGCTTGGTTGTTCCTTATCCCCTTCTGGCGGGAATTCCATTTCTACTGGATTCACCGGGCCATTCACTGGAAGCCGCTGTACCAGCGCGTGCATTATCTTCATCACAAGAACATCAATCCCATCCCGTGGTCCGGCATGGCCATGCATCCGGTGGAGACCCTGCTGTATTTCAGCGTGGTGCTGATTCACTGGGTGGTGCCGTCGCACCCGTTCCACTTCCTGTTCAATCTTCAGCACACGGCTCTCGGGCCGGCTTGCGGCCATCATGGCTTCGAGGGGCCGGTGGTGGAGGAAAAATGGCCCACCGGCTCGTACTTCCATTACCTGCACCATCGCTATTTCGAGTGCAACTACGGCGAGGCGGGCATTCCCCTGGATAAATGGTTCGGCACTTTTCGCGACGGCCTGCCGGAAGGCCAGGGTGCAAAACTTCAGGAGGAACACAAGTAATCCGCCAGCCGATCAAATTCCCACACCATCAACAAACTTAGCATTAGAAAGAATTCCAAGCCCAAATATTATGACCTCACGCGAACGCATTCTTGCCGCCATTGAACATCGGCAACCGGATAAAGTGCCCACCGACCTGGGCGCCACGCCGAGCAGCGGCATTTCCGCCATCGCCTATGGCAATTTGAAAAAACATCTTGGATTGACGCAGGGCGGCACCCGGGTTTACGACGTCGTTCAACAATTGGCCGAGCCGGAGGACTTCCTGCTGGATCGCTTTCGCATTGATGCCGTGGACATCGGTCGCGCCTTTAATACCGAGGCCTCCGCCTGGCAGCCCACGATTCTGTGCGACGGCCAGCCGGCGTTGTATCCGGCGTGGTTTCATCCCGAACGGCAGGCGGACGGTTCATGGATTGCGCGGATGAAGGATGGTCTGGACATTGCGCACATGCCCGCGCGGGGGACGTTTTATGATCAAACTTACTTTCCATACCTGGACGACTACCCGGCGGACTTCCGCGACTTGTCCACGGAGATGGGCCGGGTGCTCTGGGCCGCGCTGGTCCACAGCCCGTGGGATCATGCCGGCGACCCGGGCTTTTGGGACACGCTCCGCGCCAAGGCGCTGGAACTCCGGCGCACCACGGACCGCGCGCTAATGCTGGTGATTGGCTGCAATCTGTTTGAATGGGGCACGTTCCTGCGCCGCATGGACAATTTTCTCATGGACCTGGTTGCCGAACCGGAAAAAGTCGAGGCCCTGCTGGATGCCTTGATGGAGCGCCACCTTGCCAACTTGGAGCAAGCCTGCCGCGCCGTCGGGGACGTGGCTGACATCATCCGTTTCGGTGACGATCTCGGCACGAATGGCGGGCCGTTTATGTCGCCGAACACCTACCGCGAACTGTTCAAACCGCGCCACATGATGCTTTGCGACTACGTCCACAAGCACTCCAAAATGAAGACGTTTCTCCACTCATGCGGCTCGATTCGCGCGGTGCTGCCGGACTTGATTGAAGCCGGCTTCGACGTTATCAACCCGGTGCAGACGACGTGCAAAGGCATGGAGGCGGAAGGCTTGAAAGCCGATTTTGGCAAAGACATTTGTTTCTGGGGCGGCGGCTGCGACACGAAATTCGTGCTGCCGAAAGGGTCGCCGCAACAGGTAAAAGAGGATGTCAAACGGCGGCTGGATATTTTCCTGCCCGGCGGCGGATTTGTTTTTAATACGGTCCACAACATCCTGCCGGACGTGCCGCCGCAAAATATTGTGGCGATGTTTGAGGCCGTGGAGGAGTTTGCCTGAACCGGGTCGCAAGTTGGCCGCTGCGGACGGGAAGCAACAAGCACCGATGAACGATTTCCCCGCCATTCCGCTCTTGGAGCACCGGCCGTATGACCGGATTCGCGAATTGTATCTGCAACTGGAGCCGGCCTTGCTGGCGGCGATTCAGCGCGGCGATCGCGGCGAGGCCCGGCATCTCATCAACCATGTGCTGGTTCACATCTACAGCGCGGGCGAAGAGCGGAGTGACCTGTTGAAGGGACTCTTGCTCGAACTGGTGGTGATGATTTCGCGCGCCGCGGTTGAGGCGGGGGCGGAGCAATCCGAAGTGCTCGGCTTGAATTTTCGCCTCATCACCGAACTGGCCGGCATCAGTGATGACGAAGATCTTGCCGCCTGGTTGCGCCAGACGCTGGAACACATGATTTCCACGATTGAACGGCAGAAGGATTTCACGCCGCCGTTGCTCGTGGGCAAGGCGCTGGACTTCATGCGGCGGAACCTGCGCCGGGATATCTCGCGGGACGAAGTGGCCCGGCATGCCAGTATTTCGCCCAGCCATTTCTCGCGGTTGCTCAAGGAGCGCACCGGACGGTCGTTTACGGAACTGCTGCGTCAATGTCGCGTGGACCTCGCCTGCGACCTGCTGCGCACCACCGGGCAGTCGCTGGCGGAAATTGCGGACACCTGCGGTTTCTGCGACCAAAGCTACTTCACCCATGTCTTTCAGGACGTGAAAGGCGTGACACCAAAACAATTCCGCGATCACGGCACGCCCAAAGGCGGCTAGGTTGAATGCCAATTTCCGACTGAGCTTAAGCACGGAATCACCAAAGATTCATACCAGATCACAAGACGGCGGGGGGGACGTTTGGCTAGGATGGAAGCATTATGAGTGATCTACATCCATTGACCCAGGCCATCATCGCGGGCAAACGCAAGGAGATTCCCCCCTTGGTTCAGCAATGTCTGGACGCCGGCGAAAAGGCGGGCGACATCGTCGAAAAACGGCTGGTGCCCGGCATGGCCATCGTGGGCGAGAAATTCAAGCAGAATGAGATTTTTGTGCCGGAGATGCTCATCGCGGCCCGGGCCATGAAAGAGGCCATGAAAATCCTGGAGCCGGCGCTCGTGGCCGCCGGCGTGAAGCCGGAGCACAACGCCGTTATCGGCACCGTCGAGGGTGATTTGCACGATATCGGCAAGAATCTGGTCGCGATGATGTGGAAGGGCGCGAACATTGAAGTCATTGACCTGGGCGTGAATGTGGCGCCCGCCAAATTTGTCGAGGCGGTCAAACAGCACAACCCCAAGCTGCTGGGCTTGTCCGCGTTGCTCACCACCACCATGCCCGCCATGCGCGACACGGTGAAGGCCATCCGGGACGCCGGTCTGACGGTCAAGGTGGTCATCGGCGGAGCGCCCATCACCCAGGAATTCGCGCGGGAGATTGGCGCGGACGGTTACTCCGCCGACGCCGGCAGCGCGGTGGACACGGCAATGGCGCTGCTGCAGGGCAAGGCTTGAAGGAAAAGGATTTGCCGACATGACTCGCCAATTCTACCTGAATCTGGCCGCATCCGGTGTGCGCATGCCCATCGGTACGCACCTGGTTTTGCACGAACATCCTGATCCTGCGGCCATTGTGCAGGACGGCCAACGGCTCGGACAAGTGGTGGAAGAATCGGCCCGTCGTTTCCAGATGCCCATGGCGTTTCCGCTCATGGATCTCAAGCTGGAGAAAGAGGCGCTGCTGCGCGCGCGCGGCGTGCCGTCCGGGGCGGTGGACAGCTTTCATTTCTCCCAAATTCCAGAAAAAAATGATGAGTTCAGACTCACCAGCAACATGGAAGCCGTGTGCGGGGCGATTCGCCATATCGCTTCCGAAACCGATTTGATTCCGGTCGGCATGGGCATCGGGCCGTTCTCGCTGATGACCAAGCTGATTTCCGATCCCATCGCGCCGGTGTTCATGGCCGGCACGGGGGCGACCGGCGAAGACGAACCCGAAGTTGCCTTGGTGGAAAGCCTGCTCGAAGTCGGCTTCGTGACCATCCAGAAATATGTCGACGCCCAGGTTGAAGCCGGCGCGAAGGCCATCATTTTGTGCGAACCGGCGGCCAATAAAGTTTATTTTTCCCCCAACCAACTCGCCGAAAGCTACGACGTTTTTGACCGCTATGTGATGCGGTTCAACTTGGCCATCCGCGAGCAGCTTCGTGCGCACGGTGTGGATTTGATCTTTCACGACTGCGGCGAGTTGCTGGACGGGATGGTGCAACGGTTTGCCACGCTGGATCCGGCGATGATCAGCCTGGGCAGTTCGCGGCTGCTTTGGGAGGATGCCGCTTTGTTACCCAAATCCACGGTGATATACGGCAACCTGCCGACCAAACAATTCTACTCCGACTCCCTGGTAAGCGTGGAGAAAGTGCGGCAGCTTTCCGAGGACCTCATCGGCCGGATGCGTGCGGTCGGGCATCCGTTCATCTTGGGCAGCGAATGCGACATTTTGAGCGTTCCGGGCAGTGAGGCGACCATCAAGGCCAAGGTCGAGGCATTCCTGCGGTCCAACTGACAACCTGTCGCCAAACCTGTACTTACCATAAAATGCACTATAAAACTCTGGCTATTTCCGACCCGCTCGAACTGACCTTCGGCCTTGCGCCCAAACCCGTCACCACGCGCAGCGGCATGGTCATTGGCGGCGGCACCGTTTATCCCGAACTCAACTTCACACTACCGCCGATGACGATAGACGCCAGCACCATGCCGGAGGTGCGGCGCAATTACGAACAGATCATCGCAGGCGCGCTGCGTCGCGCGGCCGATTTGGAGGTGCCGGGCGTGGTCATTGAGTTTGAGACGCTGCCGCCGATGACGGAGCATCCGCAATGGGGCTTGGACATTGCCAAGATTTTGCTCGAAGGCATGGAGTGCGAAAAGAACCGCAGCGGCCTGAAGAGCGTGCTGCGCATGACGCCCAATGACAACCGCGAGTTTGAGCGTCCGCCATTGATGCGGCGTGGCCGTTATTGGGACGCGATGCTGGAACTGTTTGCTGGCTCGGCGGCCGCGGGGGCGGAGCTGTTGAGCATCGAATCCGTCGGCGGCAAGGAACTTCACGATGATGCCTTGGTTAACGGCGACCTGGCCGCCAGCATTTTCTCCCTGTGCATCCTCGGCGAGCGAGACATGCGCTTCCTGTGGACTCACCTCCAGAGCCTTGCGGTAAGACACGGCGTCAAATGTGCGGGCGACACTGCCTGCGGTTTCGGCAATACCGCGATGGTGCTGGCCGAACAGAAGATGATTCCGCGCGTGTTTGCCGCGGTCGTGCGCGCGGTCACTGCCGTCCGCTCGCTGGTCGCCTACGAATGCGGCGCGGTGGGGCCGGGCAAGGATTGCGGCTACGAAAACCCCATTCTGAAGGCCATCACCGGCTATCCCATGGCGATGGAAGGCAAGACCTCCGCCTGCGCGCATTTGAGTCCGATGGGCAATCTGGCCGCCGCCTGCTGTGACACCTGGTCCAATGAGTCCGTGCAGAACATCAAGCTGCTCGGCGGCATGGCGCCGACGTGTTATATGGAGCAACTAGCCTATGATTGCCGGTTGATGAACACCGCCCGCAGCCACGGGAAGGAGGCCGCGCGCCAGCTTCAGCGCTGGCTGATCGAGTCCGACGTGGCCACCGACCCGCAGGCGTTCATCATTTCCCCGGCAACTTCGATTGAACTGGCGCGAGTGCTGGTGAACAGCGATTCACATTACCATGCTGGTGTCGCCGTTGCGCGCAAGGCGGTGGAATTGTTGGCCGATGCCCACGCCCGGGGAAAACTGCGCATCGCGCCCAACGAAGTCATCTGGTTTGACACCCTGCAAGACACGCTCGATGAACTGCCGGATAGTGAAGCGGATTTTATCGCCCAGCAATTGGCCCTGGCCGATCCTGCCCGCTTCCTGCGGGAAGAATATGGATTGCAATAATGACGAAACCGAGCCTCGTTTTCTCATTGGCATGATGGTGGTGCTCGCGCTCTCACTCGTGCCCGGTTGCCTGCCTGATAACTTCAGCGCGGCCTGAGCACTCGTGTTTTGGGCGGGGTCTGTTTACCCCGTCGGCTGGCTTGGTGGCAGCTGCTTGACGGCTTCCGCGCTCGCCGACGCAAATCACGGAAGTGCTTGGGCCAAGGCCGCCAGCAATTGTTCGGCGGTAAACGGCTTGCTCAAAAACTTGCAGGCGCCGCGCTGCTTCAGATCGTGCTGAAATTCCCGCGAGGACAATCCGCTCATGGCGATGATGGGCAGTTTCGGGTCTTGTTCGTACAGCATCATGACCAGTTGCCGGCCGTCGCCGAAAGGCATCATGACGTCAGTGATTACCGCTTGGATGAGATCGTGCTTCCGTTCGTAAATGTGGAGGGCTTCCGAGGCGTTGCCAGCGCTCATGGTCCGATAGCCAGCCTTGCGCAGCACGCTTTCGATGGTGCGCACGATGGCGGGTTCATCATCCACCACCAGCACCCATTCGCCCCGGCCACGAGCAACCATGGATGAGCCGGTGGCAGCGCCGTTTTCGGCCGTGCTCGCGCGGGCGGGCAGGAAGATCTGAAAGGTGGTTCCTTGACCCAGTTGGCTTTCCACCTGCACAAAGCCGTCATGATTCTCCACAATGCCCAGCACGGTGGAAAGGCCCAAGCCGGTGCCTTGGCCCTGCGGTTTGGTGGTGAAAAATGGATCAAAAATCCGCTCCAGAATTTCCGGCGGGATGCCCGTGCCGCTGTCGGAGATTTTGAAAACCAAATAGGGGATGGGGCGCGCCTTGGGATGCAGCCTGGCGGTGCTGGCGTCCAGCGTGATGTTTTCCAACCGCAGGAACAGCACCCCGCCTTCGGGCATGGCGTCGCGCGCGTTGACGCACAGGTTCATGAGCACCTGATGAAGCTGTGATGGATCCGCCAGCACGGTGCAGGGTTCACCCGTGAAATCACTATAGATCTGGATGTTTTTGGGAAACGTCTGCTGAATCAATCGCGTGATTTCCTTTAGCAGATGGCGGGGTTGGACGAGGCCTTTCTGGCTGTCCGCTCCGCGGGCAAAGGTCAGCAACTGCTTGACGGTGTCGCTGCCCCGGCGGGCACTCTCTTTCATCAAGGCCAGGTGTTCAAGCAATCCCGGATCCTTCAAATCCATTTCCAGCAAATCCGCAACCATCATAATCGGGCTGAAGATGTTATTAAGGTCGTGCGCCACCCCGCTGGCCAGCGTGCCGATGCTCTCGAGGCGTTGCGCCCGGAGATACTGGGCTTGCAACTGTTTTTGTTCCGTGATGTCGTTACATGTGATCAGCACGGAAGTGGCGTTCCCCTGGGCATCTTTTAGCGCCATCCAGCGGGCGGCAACCTCTCGGGGCTTGTTCTCGCCGGACAAGAAGGTCAATTCTTCCGTCCATTTGCCGTGCGTGGTGACCTCCAGCACGGCAGCGGACAAAGCCAGGCTGGAGCGGGTGCGCAATAGGAATGACAACGCCTGTGATTTGGCTTCCAGCAAGGTTCGTCCGGTCAACTTCTCGGCGGCGGGGTTCATGTATTGAATTCCATGCTGCATGTGCCAGACGATGATGGCATCATGGCTGGCTTCCAGCAGCGCGGCCTGCTCGCGCAGGGCGGCTTGCGCCTGCCGGCTGGCAGTGATGTCCAGCAAGGTGAATTGCAGAAACAGCCGAGCCCCCGATTGGAACCGCATCAGGCAAACCTCCGCATCCCAGAATTCCCCAGTGGGACGCCGATGGCGCCATTCAAAAACCACGGTATTTTCAGCCAGCGCCTTTTCGATATAAAACCGCATTTTTGCTGGTGAAGGCGTGCCGTCATATTGCTCGGGAGCGGAAACATCCAACGGCGTTTTACCCAGCATTTCCTCGCAGGAAGAATAGTGGTAGATTTCTGCCGACGCCGGATTGCAATCCAAAAACTGACCGGTGGCTGGATCCAGCACCACGATGGGCATGCGCGACGCGTCAAAGACGCGTTTGCGAAACGCGGCACCCTCCTGCAACTGCTCGGCCTGCCGCGTCAAATCCTCCGTGCGCTGGCCGATGGTCTGCAACATCTCATTGAAGGCGCGCGCCAACTGGCCCAGTTCATCGTCGTTCTTGACCTCCGCCCGAATGCTGTAATCCGCGTTTCGCGTCACCAGGGACGTGGTTTCCAGCAGCCGGGACAAGGGGGCGACAAAGAACCGCTGCAACCCCGCCATCAGCGATACCGCTACCAGAACCAGCACCAGCAGAACCACCGTGAATAAAATGTTGTAGGCCGACGAGCGGGCGTAAATGGGCGGCAGCATTTCCTCCAAATAGAGCCAGCCGATCACCTGCCGCTCATCGCGGATTTCCTGCCAAAGGGAAACCGTGTGATGGTCAAACCAAACGCCGGGAGGCTGGGTTGGCGGCGGCATTTGGGCCGTCGCACCATCGCGCCGGAAGCTGGCAAACAAATTGGTCCCTGCATCATACACGGCGGCCAGTTCAACTTGTTTTGATGCCTCCGCACTGTGGAGATAAACCCGCGCGGTATTCGGGTCCTGAAACGCCAGCGGCGCTTTCAGCACTTCCTTGAGCACGGCCGCCTCCTGCCGCAACTGCTTTTCCGTGTTTGGACGGAAACTGGTCAACTCATACACCAACATGCCCGCCAGCACCAGGAACAAAGCCAGCGCGCTGGTGATGACCAGCAGCCAGATCAGTCTTCGCCGCAGTGAAAGTCGGGAGGCCATATCAATGCATCTCCTCCCGGGTTTTGAAAATCTTTTGCGCGGACTGGAGCATCTGGGAACTGATCTGCAAATCTGCCTGCTGAAGCGCCGGCCAACTGAGATTGAAACGTATGCGGCCATCCACGATTTTGAACTCCAGCACGCCGCCACGTTCCAGGGTGTGTCCGGATTCACCCACGATGAGGATGGGTTTGCCGCGCAACTCCGCGATCCAATCCGCCTCGTGCTCTGCCTCCGCCCGGCTGATGAATACCACTTGGCAGCCGTCCGCCTCCTTGGCATCCGGCAGGTGCCTTACCTGCAAGGGATGTTCTCCAGACCGAAGCACCGCCGTTTTCACCAACACCTCCCCCAGCGGGTCCTCCCCCAGCACGCCGATGACAATGGGCGAATTGGTGGCGGCAAAGGTGTTGGTGGGCCAGGTCGTATAGCGGCTGAACAAGGTGAGGAAAGCCGCCTTGACGTTGTATTCCGGGGCCGCGGACGGCTGCGCCGGCAAACCCTGCCTGGGCAGCCAGGCCAGGCCAATGGTCAGCACCAGCCAGCCGAGCTGCCGGCGCAGAATACCGAACCCGAATCCGTACTTGATGCGAGCTGCGTTCATTCTGATTGCCATCAAAATCTCCAGGTCACTTTGGCATACACGCCGCGCGGGATTTCCGCCGCCCGGTCCACTAGCGAAGCCATATATTCCCTGTGGTAGTCGTGCAACAGATTTTGGCCCGTAATGGCCAATTCCCAATGCGCGCTCGGTCGCCACGCCAACTGTAGGTCCAGTTCGAAATAGGCGGGCACATTGTAATAGGGAATGTTGTCCAAATAACGGAGCGCGCCGGTTAATTCGAGTTGGCGGGTCAACTGAATGCCCGAAGTCAGCGACACGGTCTGCCGCGGCGAGGACAACGAGTCGCCGGCATAATCCAGCGGGTCGGGCGCGGAGGAACGGAGCATTGCGTGTCGCACACTGTAGTTGGCGGAGGCAAACCATTGGTTGCACGGCCGCCACGTCAGAGCGACCTCGCCACCATAGGCATCGCCTTGGGTGCCGTTCGCGGTTTCCAACGGCATGAGGGACGCGGTGGCGTGCGCCGCATCGTAAGTCTGCATGATCAAATCACGGTATTGGTAGTAATAGCCGTCCACGTCAAGGGTGAGCTGGGGCTGCGGCAGATTCCAACGCCAGCCCAGCTCCCAAGCCTGAAGCCGTTCCGGTTGGACATCGGGATTGCCCTCAAACTGCAGTGCCCTCGGCCCGGGCGGCACATAGGACAGTTCAATGATGCCGTTGAGCTCCACATCGGAGGGGCTGCGCAAGGCCTGCGACCACGAAGCCCAGAGCGTTTGCCGTTCCGCCGGATGCCAAGTCAGCCGGGCATTGGGCTGCGGCAAAAACCCGGAGTCCGAATGGCCTTCCAATTTGATTCCGGCGGTGAACGTGAGCCGGTCCGGCAGCAGGGTGATTTCATCCTGCAAAAAACCGGAACCCAGCCACACCGTGGAATGTTCCGGCTGAAACATCGCCCAAGCCGGTCCGGTGTCCACGTGGGTCATCCGTGCATCCAAGCCCCAGTCAATCACCTGCCGCTGCCAGCCAGACCAGGTGTGATGCAACTCCAAGTCCGCCGTGTGGACGCCAGCGTTGACCACCGTCGTCTCGCGCTGAGCGTAATCATAGTATGCCTGTAAGCGCAGGGTGGAATCGGAATTTATCTCCGATTGCCAGTTGCCCAGCAACTGCCCTCCAAATAATTTGTCGTCGTCGAGGTTCGTGGACAAATAGCTGGGCGGCGACATTACCGGAACGATGGCGTAATTCTGGTTTTCCGCCCAGAGCACATCGCCTTTCAAAGTCCATTGGGCGGTATCCTGCGGATACCCGTCCACGCGAAAACCGCCGCGTCCGCTGCTGGTGGCGTCATGCGCATCACCGCCGCCGTCCCATTTTTCCAGCGGGCTGTCGTAATCATACATGCCGTAAACTCGGGCGTAGGTATTTGTGCCAGTCTGCCAGCCGTAACGCGCACCCGCCATGGCCACGTTCTCGCTGCCGCCCCCGGCATAAACTTCGCCACCCTGGGTGTCGCGCGCCGATTTGGTGACGACATTGATGACGCCGTTGACCGCATTGGCGCCCCAAATTGAGCCGCCCGGTCCCAGCACCACTTCGATCTGATCCACGTCAGGCAGAAAATAATTTTGCGAGTCCCAGAACACGCCGCTGTAAACCGGGGAGTACACTGAAACGCCATCTTCCAGTACGAGCAATTTGTCTGCAAATTGCGACTGGAATCCGCGGGCGCCGACCGCCCAAGTGCTGCCGTTGATTTGTGCCACGTTCAGTCCCGGCACATGGCGCAAGGCTTCGGGAATGGAGGTCGCGCCGGAGCGGGCGATGTCCTGGCTGGTTACCACATGCACCGCGGCGGCGGCGTCGGCCAGCGGCTCGGAACGCTGGCTCACGGTGACAATCTGGATTTGCGATAGCTGGTCGAACGACAGATTGGACAGGATGGGTGAGTTGGTCGAGTCATCCGCCGCGAGCAGCGACGAACCCACATTGAGCAGAACCAGCGCGGGGAGCCTGGCACCCCTCGGCATTGATACGTGGAACCCCATGTCTTCTTGGTGTTGGGCGGCGCAACATAACGCGCCTAGCTTTTCATTTATTGGTTTTCTGACGACGTCTTTTCTTTCGCTGGGTCTCCGCCACCGTTCAGCGGAGAAGCCACCTGAACCGGCCAATGCCAGAAACGGTGCCGCGATTGCTCTCGGATTCGGAATCCATATCGCGTATCGGATTCCTGTCCGAAAACTTAAATACAAAAACTTGCCATTTTCCGT